>Ga0307373_10008689_pt1 | contig 15378 bp, 15 predicted proteins | sample OX2MG_FD_202534 | JGI IMG/M metagenome (GOLD analysis project Ga0307373, IMG submission 202534) | Soil microbial communities from Risofladan, Vaasa, Finland - OX-2 | ecosystem: Environmental > Terrestrial > Soil > Coastal area > Acid sulfate soil | place: Finland: Risofladan, Vaasa | collected... | reverse complement strand
GTGGTGCCTGGCCACCGAGGACGACTACGACGAGATCCTCGGCACCGCTCCGAAGGACCCGTCCTTGGTCGAGGACGACCCTCTGGCCGAATAGCTCAGCGGCGAACCGTCGGGTGGGGCAGGAGTGTCACCCGGGCCCTGGGGGCCGTCCGTCGGTCGAGGTAGGAGGCCAGTCTCCGGACGACCTTCTTCCCGGCCATCCTCTCCAGCTCGGTGCGCATGGTCACGTACACCGGCTCGTGGCCCACGAACGCCTCCGGGTCCTCGGTGCACCACCAGTGGAACTCCTCGCCGCCCTCTCCCCAGTGGCGTCGGTCCCACTGCCGGACCACCGACGTCACGTGGCCGTCGGCCGCCGTTTCGTCCTCGCGCCGCAGCGGCAGTTGCCAGCACACCTCCGGCTTCAGATCGACGTGGCTCCGACCCTGGCGCTCGGCTGACTTGTGCAGAGCGCAGCCCGCGCCGGCCGGGAATCCGGGGCGATTGAGGAAGATGCAGGCGTCGTCGACCAACCGGGTCCCCAGCTCTCCGTCTGGGAGCTTCTTGACCACGCCCTTTCGCCCCTGCTTGTAGAACTGCCACAGGTCCGGGGTCAGGTCGGCCGCCGCCCGTTCCACGGCGCGTGCGTCCTTCTTGCCGGTGAAGTGGGCCCCGTATGAGCAACAGCCCTGGACGAGCTCGGGCGAGGGCCCGGTGAGGACACCCTGGCAGCCCTGCCCGAAGATGCAGGTCCAGGCGCTGACCAGGAACGTCACATCGAAGAGCCAGGTCCGCTCCTCATCGGGATCGTCGAAACTGACCCATTCGTGGGCATTTTCCGGGACACGCTTGTGGGCCGACGGCACGCCCTTATGATGACAGGCATGAGTGAAGACCGTGAGGGCGTCCTCCCCGTGCTGACCATCACTCCCGAGGCGCGGGCGACCGTGTTGGAGGTGCTGGCCAACGAGTCCGAGTCCGAAACGTTGGCGCTCTGGCTCGAGATCAGCGGGGAGAGCAACGGGGCGTATGCCTACGACATGTACTTCCAGGCACTGGCCGACGCCGCCGGGGGCGACATCGTCCAGCACGGAGACGACCTCACCGTTGTGGTGCCGGGGGCCAGTGCCGAACGGCTCCAGGGTGCGACTTTGGACTTCATCACCGACGCCTCGGGGGAGGACGGCTTGGTCATCGTCAACCCGAACACCCCTCCGGCCCCGACCCTGCAGGGTCTCCGCCCCGGCCCGGAGGTGGACCTGTCCGATCCGTTGGCCCAGCGGGTGGTCTCGGTCCTCGACGAACAGGTGAACCCGAGCATCGCCGCACATGGCGGCCGGGCCGACCTGGTGGCGGTCGAGGACGCGTCGGTGTACCTGCGCCTCAGCGGGGGCTGCCAGGGCTGTGGCATGGCCAAGGCCACCCTCTCCCAGGGCATCGAGGTCATACTGCGCGAGGCCATTCCGGAGCTGGCCAACATCGTCGACGTGACCGACCACGCCGACGGGACCAACCCCTACTACGAACCGGCCCTCTAGCAGCCCGACCTCGCGGCCGCGCTGAACGGGCGCCTCCGGCCGGTGCCGGCATGCCCGTAGAGGCGAGAGCCGTCCGATACGTTGCGTGGAGTGGACACACTCCTCGTCGTCGGCACCGGCATCGCCGGTCTCCTCATCGGTGCGGCCCTGGACCCGGTCGGCCAACGTCTCGCCGAGCGCAGCCGACTCGAGGACGAGCGCCGCCGGGCGCAGCGGGCCGCAGACCACCAGGTCGCCGACGACGGCGCCGGCCGCCGGGTCCCGGTGGTCGGGTCCGTGGAGGAATCCGCCCGGGGCGCAACGGCGCCGGCCGGGACCGGGGGAGCCGAAGGCCCTGGACCCGCCGACCCCACCCCGGACGGAGCGGTGCGGAACCTCGTGCCCACCGGACCCTCCCCGGTCCGGGCCGCTTCGGGGGCGCTCCTCACCGGCGCCCTGTTGGCGGCGGCCGCGGACCACTTCGGACGAGACCTCGTCCTCGCCCCCTTCTGCGTGTTCTTCGCCCTGCTGGTTGCCGTCTCGTTGACCGACCTTTCGCACCGGCTGGTGCCCCGATGGCTCATCTACCCGGCGTTGGCCCTGATCGTCCCGCTGCTGGTGCTGTCCGCGGCGGTCGACCACCGGTGGCACAGCCTGACCGGGTCGGTGGTGGCCGGAGCGGTGGCCTTCGGCCTCTTCTTCTCCATCTGGTGGTTCGTTCCCCGAGGCATGGGATTCGGTGACGTGCGGCTGGCGGGGACCATCGGGCTCACCGTGGGCTACCTCAGCCTGTTGCACGCCTACGTTGCCTTCCTGGCCGGTTTCATCACCGGGATGGTCTTCGGCCTGGTGCTGTCGGTGGCCTCGTCGTCGGGCCGCAAGACCCGAATCCCGTTCGCCCCCTCCCTGTCCGTCGGCGCGGTGGTCGCCGTGTTCTGGGGCGGGCATCTGGCCCAGAGCCTGTTCCACGCCGGGACGTGACCGGACGCCCGGCCCAGGCGTCCCGATTCACGCGCCGGATGTTCGGGTCCGCCGGGTGATGTCCCAGCCGGAGGCCGGGACCGCCCCGAGTAGATTCCCTTAGATGCTGCGCTACCTGACCGCCGGTGAGTCGCACGGACGGGCTCTGGTGGTCATCGTCGAGGGCATGCCCGCCGGACTGCTGGTGACCGCCGAGGACATCCAACGGGGCCTGGCCCGCCGCCGCCTGGGCTTCGGTCGGGGGCCACGGATGCGCTTCGAGGCCGACGAGGTGAGCCTGGTCGCCGGCATCCGCCACGGCCGGACCCTCGGCTCACCGATCGCCATCGAGATCGCCAACACGGAGTGGCCGAAGTGGGAGGCGGAGATGTCCCCCGACCCGGGCCTGCCCTCGAGGGTGCTCACCAAGCCCCGGCCGGGCCACGCCGACCTGTCCGGCATGCTCAAGTACGGGCTGGACGACGCCCGCGACGTGCTCGAGCGGGCGTCGGCCCGCGAGACGGCGGCGAGGGTGGCCGCCGGCACGCTGGCCAAGCTGCTGCTGTGGCAGGTTGGCGTCGACGTCCTCAGCCACATCGTGCAGCTCGGGCCCGAGCGGGCCGCCATCGGTCCGCTGCCCACGGTTGAGGAGCTGGTCCGGGCGGACGAGTCACAGGTGCGCTGCTGCGATCCCCTTGCCGAGCGACGGATGGTCGCGGCGGTAAAGGCGGCGGCCAAGGACGGTGATTCGCTGGGCGGCGTGGCCGAGGTGATCGCCTACGGCGTGCCGGTCGGCCTCGGGAGCCACGTCCACTGGGACCGGCGCCTCGATGCCCTATTGGCCCAGGCGCTGATGAGCATCCAGGCCATCAAGGCCGTCGAATTCGGCGACGGCATCGAGCTGGCCGGTCGACGGGGCTCGGTCGCGCACGACGCCATCCGGGTGGCGGAGGCGGGCCCGGACGGAGCGCGAGACGCCGCCGCCGGGCTCCTGGGCGGAGGCTACGTGAGGGACACCCACCACGCGGGAGGCGTCGAGGGTGGCATGTCCACCGGCGCTCCCATCGTGGCCCGGGCGTCGATGAAACCCCTGGCCACGCTCAATCGACCGACCCTCGGGACGGTCGATGTGGTCTCCAAGGAGGCCGCCGTCTCGTTCAAGGAGCGCACCGACGTGACGGCGGTGCCGGCCATGGGCGTGGTGGCCGAGACCATGGTCGCCCTGGTGCTGGCCTCCGAGGCGCTGCGAAAGTTCGGCGGCGACTCGGTCGGCGAATTCCGGCGAAATCGGCAGGGCTACTTGAACGCGCTGGGCGAGACCCATTCGCCTCCGGCCCCGATCGATGGTTGACCGGCTCATCCTGGTGGGGATGATGGGCGCCGGCAAGACGACCGTGGGGCGCCTGCTGGCCCAGCGGCTCGGGTGGCGCCACCTGGACTCTGACGTCCAGGTGGCGGCCGAGACCGGCCACAGCGTTCCTGCGCTCTTCGCCGAGCGGGGGGAGGCGGCGTTCCGCGCCGAGGAGTCCCGGGTGCTGGCCGCGGCCCTCTCGGGGACCGAGCCGGTGGTGGTCTCGGCGGCGGGGGGCGTGGTCCTGTCGGTGGCCAACCGGGATCTCCTGGCCCGCTCGGGCACCGTGGTGTGGCTCCGGGCTGATCCGCGGGTGCTCGCCCGGCGGGTGGGGAGCGGAGAGGGTCGGCCACTGCTCGACGATGATCCGGCCACTGCGCTGGTGGAGCTCGACCGGGTCCGGCGACCGCTGTATGCGTCGGTGGCGGCGGTCACCGTGGACGTCGACGAGCTCTCGCCCCGCCAGGTGGTCGACCGGGTGCTTGGCGACCGGACGCTGTCGGAGGCCGGGATCGGGACCGGGGGGAGGGGATGAGGATCGTGCCGGTCGAGCTGGGGGACCGCCGGTACGAGGTGCTGATCGGTGATGGCGCCCGCCACGAGCTGCCGGCGGCGGTGGCCTCGACGGTGCCCCAGGCGAAACGGGCGGCCATCGTCACCCAGGCGGGCATCGGGGTCCCGGTCGATCCCGGGCTGCCCTTCGACCGGTTCACCGTGCCGGATGGCGAGGAGGCGAAGACCCTTCCCGAGGTCGAGCGGCTATGCCGGGGCTTCGCCCAGGCCGGACTCAGCCGGTCCGACGTGATCATCGCGGTGGGCGGCGGCGTGGTGACCGACCTGGTCGGCTACGCGGCGGCGTCCTTCCTGCGCGGGACGCCCTACATCAACGTCGCCACCACTCTGCTCGCCCAGGTCGACGCGGCGGTCGGGGGCAAGACGGGCGTGAACCTCCCCGAGGGGAAGAACCTGGTGGGGTCGTTCTGGCAGCCCAGGGCGGTGGTGTGTGACACCGACGTGCTGTCCACCCTCCCGCCCCGGGAGTGGGCTTCGGGCCGTGGCGAGATGGCCAAGTACGCCTTCTTGGCGGAGGCGTTCCCCGGCGCCCCGAAGCGGACCCCGGACGCCTCGCTGCTCGGTCTGGCGCTCGACGAGCAGGTGGCACGGTGCGTGGCGGTCAAGGCCGGGGTGGTGGCGTCGGACGAACGGGAGGGCGGCCGCCGGGCCGTCCTCAATTACGGGCACACCCTGGCCCACGCCCTGGAGGCCTCGGCGTTCGACCCACGCTCGGGCTGGGACCTCCGCCACGGGGAGGCCGTGGCTGTCGGGCTGGTCTTCGCCGCCATGCTGGCGCGGCGGCTCGGGCGCATCGACGACGAGCGGGTGGAGCTCCACCGCCGGGTGGTCGGCGGCTTCGACCTCTCCGACCGCCTGCCGCCGGGAGCCGACCCCGACCGCCTGGTGTCCTACATGGTCCGCGACAAGAAGGCCCATCACGACCTCACCTTCGTGCTGGACGGCCCGAGCGGGGTCGAGCCCGTCCCCGGCATCGACCCGCTCGACGTGGTCGCTACCCTTGCGCAGATGGAGCAGTCCGAGGCGGGGAGCCGACCATGAGCCCAGCGGGACTGATCGTGCTCCTGTCCGGTCCCAACCTCAACCTGCTGGGGGAGCGTGAGCCGGCCGTGTACGGCACCGCCGCCCTCGCCGACCACGTGGCCGTGGCCGCCGGGGCCGCATCGGCGCTGGGCTACACGCTGGAGCACCTCCAGACCAACCACGAGGGCCATCTGGTCGAGGCGGTCCACGGGGCACGGGGCCGTGCCGCCGCCATCGTCATCAACGCCGGGGCCCTGTCCCACACGTCGTGGTCGCTGCACGATGCCCTGGCCTCCTTCGACGGCGTGGTGGTGGAGCTCCACCTCTCCAACCCCGCCGCCCGGGAACCGTTCCGTCAGACCTCGGTGATCGCCCCGGTGTCCGACGGGTGCATCGCCGGCTTCGGGGGGATCGGCTACGGCTTGGCCGTCGAGGCCGTGCACCGGCTCCTCACCGCACCGCCGTCCGAATGAGTAGGCCCTGGCCCGCCGTCGGAACCCTGGCTCCGCTGGATGTGTCCGGCCGGCTCGACCGGCTGCGGGAGCTGTTCGACGCGGCCGGTCCCGACGACGGCCCGCTGGATGCGCTGTTGGTGACCACGCCGGCCAACATCCGCTGGCTCAGCGGGTTCACCGGATCGGCGGGCCTGTTGCTGGTGACCCGGAGCCAGGCCCTGCTGACCACCGATGGGAGGTACCGGACCCAGTCGGGACAGCAGCTGGAGGCCGCCGGGGTGGGGGCCGACATCGAGGTCCGCATCGGCGGTGCCCAGGCGCAACGGGACGCCGTGGTGGCGGCGGCGTCCGGCGCACGGGCCCTGGGCCTGGAGGCCGACCATGTCACCTGGTCGGCTCAGCGTTCGTGGAAGGAGCTCTTCGTTGGGGGGCGGCTGGCCCCCACCACGGGGGTGCTGGAGGGGCTGCGCATGGTGAAGGACGCGGGCGAGATCGCCCGCATGGAGCGTGCGGCGGCAATTGCCGACGCGGCGTTGGCCGCGGTTTTGCCCAAGCTGGCCGCAGCCGGCGGGGCGACCAGGTCGGGCAGGGCGCGGCCGGCGTTGACCGAGTCCCGGTTCGCGGCCTTCTTGGACCATGCCATGCGGGAGCGGGGGGCCGAGGAGAGCGCCTTCGAGACCATCGTGGCGTCGGGCCAGAATTCAGCCAAACCCCACGCCCGCCCCGGCGATCGGCGCATCGGGCCCGGCGACCCGGTGGTGGTGGACTTCGGGGCGGTGTTCGACGGCTACCGGTCGGACATGACCCGGACCTTCTGCGTCGGCGGTCTCCCATCCGGTCGGCTGGCCGAGGTCTTCGAGGTGGTGGCCGAAGCACAGCGGGTCGGCGTGCGCGCCGTCCGCCCCGGGGTGGCCGCGGGCTCGGTCGACCGGGCCTGTCGCGAGGTCATCGCCGCGTCGGGATGGGCCGAGCAGTTCGAGCACGGAACCGGGCATGGTGTCGGCCTCGACATCCACGAGGGCCCGTCGGTCGGGCCGGGGTCTACTGCTATCCTCGTCCCCGGCACCGTGGTGACCGTCGAGCCTGGCGTCTACCTCCCCGAAACCGGAGGGGTCCGGATCGAGGACACGCTGGTGGTCACGGAGAACGGTGTCCGCCCGCTCACCCAGTTCCCGAAGGATGTCGCCGTCTGATGGCTGTCTCCACCAACGATCTCCGCAACGGCATGACCCTCGACCTGCCCGAAGGGCTGTTCGCAGTGGTCGAGTTCCAGCACGTGAAGCCGGGCAAGGGCGGGGCCTTCGTGCGCACCAAGCTGAAGAACCAGCGGACCGGGGCGGTGATCGAGCGAACCTACCGGGCCGACGAGAAGCTCGAACAGGCCATCATCGACAAGCGCGAGATGCAATTCCTCTACCGGGACGGATCCGAGTACGTGTTCATGGACACGACGTCGTACGAGCAGCTGCAGGTCGAGACCGGACTGCTCGGCGACGCCGCCAACTACCTGAAGGAGGGGGACGACGCCGTCCTCCAATTCTTCGGCGCAGAGATCGTCGGGGTCGACCTCCCCGCGGCCGTCGAGCTCACGGTGAGCGTCACCGAGCCCGGGCTGCAGGGAGACCGGGTGTCGGGGGCGCGCAAGCCCGCCACCCTCGAGACCGGCCTGGTGCTCCAGGTCCCCCTGTTCGTCAACCCGGGTGAGAAGATCAAAGTCGACACCCGCTCCGGGGAGTACCTGACCCGGGCATGACCGGCCGGGTCTGCGCCGCTTCGGCGGCGACCCGCAGTCTGACGAGCACTATGGACCCCGCCCCTCGACACCAGGCCCGTGAGCGGGCGCTCACCCTCCTCTACGAGGCGGAGCTGAAAGGGAGACCCCCGGCGGACGTCGTGGACGAGCTGCCGATGGCACCGGATGCCTACACCGCCCAGCTGGTGCTCGCCGTGGCTCGCCGGGGCCCGGAGATCGACGGCCTGGTCGACGCCGCGGCCATCGACTGGGACATCGACCGGATGGCCGTGGTGGACCGGAACGTGCTCCGCCTGGCCGTGGCGGAGTTGATCGAGTGCCCCGAGGTGCCGGTGGCCGTGGTGCTCAACGAGGCGGTCGAGCTGGCCTCGGCCTACTCGACCGACGACTCGGGCCGGTTCGTCAACGGTGTGCTGGCGACCCTGGCCCGTCAGATCCGGGATTAGGGGCCGACGAGGGTCACATGTCGACCAGTGACATGCCCGGCACCCGACCGGTGAGAGCCCGGCCGCCGACGGCGCCGCCCCCCCCGGGCACCGGGGCGAGGGGCCTCGCCGGCTTCGATCCCCGACTCAGGCGCCTGGCGTTGGTGGTGGTCCTCGGCACCATCATGTCGATCCTCGACACCACCATCGTCAACGTGGCCATCGCCACGCTGGCCCGGGACTTCCGCTCACCGCTGACGACGGTCCAGTGGGTCAGCACGGGATACCTGTTGGCCCTGGCCACGGTGATCCCGCTGACCGGATGGGCGGTCGAACGCTTCGGTGCCAAACGGATGTGGATCGTCTCCCTCGCCCTGTTCCTCGTCGGTTCGGCGCTGTGCGGGGCGTCGTGGTCGGTACAGAGCCTGATCGTCTTCCGCGTCCTCCAGGGCATCGGCGGCGGCATGATCATGCCCATCGGCCAGTCGATCCTGGCCACTGCCGCCGGCCCCCAGCGCATGGGGCGGGTGATGAGCCTCCTGGGCGTGCCCATGCTGCTCGGCCCGGTGCTCGGCCCGGTGTTGGGAGGGCTGATCGTCGACACCGTGTCATGGCGCTGGATCTTCTACGTGAACATACCCATCGGCATCGTGGCCATCGTGCTGGCCGTCCGGATGCTCCCCGGCCACGAGCCCACCGACCCCTCCACCCGCCTGGACATCCGGGGCCTCCTTCTGCTCTCGCCCGGACTCGTACTCCTGGTGTACGGGCTGGCCCAGGCCGGCCAGGGATCGCCGGTGAGCGTGTTCCTGCCCATCGTGGCCGGCGGGGCACTGATCATCGGCTTCGTGGTCCACGCCCTGCGCTCGAAGATCACCCCGCTCATCGAGGTGGTCCTCTTCCGGAACCGGAGCTTTGCCGCGGCCGCGGCCACCACCTTCTGCTTCGGTGCCTCACTGTTCGGGGGGATGCTGCTCCTGCCCCTCTACTACCAGGTGGTCCGTGGCGAGAGTGCGCTGAGTGCCGGGCTGCTGATGGCACCCCAGGGGATCGGAGCCGCCCTGGTGATGCCCCTGGCCGGCCGGCTGACCGACCGGTACGGAGCGGGCCGTGTCGTGCCGAGCGGCCTGCTGGTGGCGGTCCTCGGCACCGTGGCCTATACCCAGTTGGGCGCCCACACCGGCTACGCCCTGTTGGCCACCTCGTTGTTCGTCCGTGGGATCGGTTTCGGCTTCGTGATGATGCCGGCGATGGCCGCCGCCTACCAGACGCTGTCCCGCCCTCGGGTGCCCCGGGCGACGACGGCCATCAACATCGTCCAGCGGGTGGGGGGCTCGCTCGGCACGGCGCTGGTGGCGGTGGTCCTCGAGCACCAGATCTCCGTCCAGGTCCAAGGGGCCGCCCCCGGCCTGTCGAGCGTGTCCGGTGCGACGCCGATCGAGCGGGTGCGAAACGCCCAGCCCCTGTCGGTGGCGTTCGGGCACACCTTCTGGTGGGTGTTGGGCCTGACCGCGGTGGCCCTCGTGCCCGCCCTGCTCCTCCCTCGACGCCGCGCCGAGGAGGCGGCGTCGCCCGGCCGGGAGGGCGCCCCGATCGTCGAATGAGCTCCCTCGGCGGGGGTATAGTCGGTACCTGACCGTGAAGCGGGTCCTGTGAGGCCCGAACGGACAGGAGGACCAGGTGGCCGAACGTGAGCGCAGTCATACCCGCCCGCGGGGTGCCGTGTTCGTCCCCCGCGTCCAGGTCATGACCTCGGCCGACGTGCACCGTGCCGTCACCCGGATGGCCCACGAGGTCGCCGAGCGGAATCGCGGCCTGCAGCAGGTGACGCTCATCGGGTTGCAGACCGGCGGAGTGGCCATCGCCCGGCGACTGGCCGAGACACTGGCCGAGGTCGAAGGGGCGGCCATCCCGGTGGGGACCCTGGACGTGGCTTTCTACCGCGATGACATCGGGCTCCGACCGGTACTGCCCGAGGCGGCCACCGACATCTCGTTCGATCTGACCGGGAAGACGGTGGTGCTGGTCGATGACGTGCTGTTCACCGGCCGCACCATCCGGGCCGCGCTCAACGCGCTGGGCGACTACGGACGGGCCCAGGCGGTCGAGCTGGCCGTGATGGTCGACCGGGGTCACCGGGAGCTGCCGATCCGACCGGACTACGTTGGGAAGAACCTGCCGACCCGCCGGGCCGAGATGGTCGACGTTTCAGACGACGGTGTCTCCCTGGGCGACCTGGTCAGCCGGTGAGCCCCTTCCCCCCCCACCTCCTCAGCATGGACGACCTGGGAACCGAGGAGATCACCGAGGTGCTGCGGGTGGCCGACTCCTTCGCCGAGGTCGGGCGACGGGCGAACCCCAAGGTGCCCACCCTCCGCGGCAAGGCGGTGGCCACCCTCTTCTTCGAGGACTCGACCCGGACCCGTATGTCCTTCGAGACCGCGGCCAAGCGGATGTCGGCGGACGTGCTCTCGTTCGCGGCCGGCTCCTCGTCGGTGAAGAAGGGGGAATCCCTCCGGGACACGGTCGAGACGATCGAGGCCATCGGCATCGACTCGGTGATCATCCGCCACGCCTCCTCGGGCGTCCCGGCCAGGGTGGCGCAGTGGGTGGACCACTGCGCGGTTATCAATGCCGGGGACGGTTGCCACCAGCACCCGACCCAGGCCCTGGGGGACCTCTACACGGTGCGCCAGGCCCTCGGCGGCGGCGACCCGGGGCTGTCCCGCTTCGAGGGGATGCAGGTGGTGATCGTCGGCGACATCCGGCACAGCCGGGTGGCCCGCTCACAGGTCACCGCCTACAGCGCCATGGGCGCCGAGGTGACCCTGGTGGCCCCCACCACGCTGCTGCCCCCCTCCCTCGAAGGATGGCCGGTGTCCGCCACCAGCCAGCGCCTCGACGAGGTACTGCCCAAGGCCGACGTCGTGTCGCTGCTCCGCCTGCAGTCGGAGCGGGGGAGCGGCGAGTTCGTTCCCACGTTGCGCGAGTACACCTCGGACTTCGGACTCACCACCCGCCGGGCGGCCATGCTCCATCCGGGGGCCTTCATCCTCCATCCCGGCCCGATCGTCCGCGGGGTGGAGATCGCGTCGGACGTGGCCGAGCTCCCGGCCGCACTGATCACCGATCAAGTCAGCAACGGGGTTGCCGTGCGGATGGCCGTGCTGTTCCTCCTCCTCGGCCAGGGGCCGTTCGCCGGAGCCGACCGTGACTGATCGCAGCCTCGGGAAGGGAGACCCGCGGCCGACGGTGTTGATCCGGGGCGGGACCGTGGTCGATCAGACCGGCACGCGTCGGGCGGACGTCCTGATCACACAGGGCCGGGTGGCGGCCCTCGAGGACCGGATGACCAAGCCCAGGGGCGCGATGGTGCTCGAGGCCGGAGGCTGCGTCGTCGCTCCCGGACTGGTCGATCTCCACACCCATCTCCGCCAGCCCGGACGCGAGGAGTCCGAGACCATCGAGACGGGTACCAGGGCGGCCTCCCTGGGCGGGTTCACGGCGGTCGTGGCCATGCCCAACACCGAGCCGGCCATCGACTCGGCAGAGGCGGTGCGCAACGTTCAGGAGCTGGCGGCCACCGCGTCGACAGAGGTGGCGGTGGCCGGGGCGATCACCGTCGGCCGGGCCGGCGAGCGACTGGCACCCATGTCGGAGATGGCCGCCCTCGGAGTGCGGCTCTTCACCGATGACGGCACCGGAGTCCAGTCCGCAGGGCTGATGCGGCGGGCCCTCGACTACGCCCGCGGCCTCGGCGTCACTCTGGCCCAGCACTGCGAGGACGGAACCCTGGCCGGCCGAGGGGCCATGCACGAGGGCGCCTGGTCGAGCCGGCTGGGGATCCCGGGCCTACCGGCGGTGGCCGAAGAGGTGATGGTGGCCCGGGACATCGCCTTGGCACGCGCCCTCGGCTCCCGCATCCACTTCCTCCACCTCTCGACGGCGACGTCGGTCGACCTGGTGCGCCGGGCCAAGGCCGAGGGCGTGGCGGTGAGCGCCGAAGCGGCCCCACACCACTTCTCGCTCACCGATGGCTGCGTCTCGGGGTACGACCCCGCCTTCAAGGTCAACCCGCCGCTGCGCCCGCAGTGCGACGTGGACGGGGTCAAGGCCGGACTGGCCGACGGGACCATCGACGCCATCGCCACCGACCACGCCCCCCACAGCCCCGAGCTCAAGGACCTGCCGTTCGACCAGGCGCCGCCGGGCATGCTCGGCCTCCAGACGGCCCTGTCACTGGCCATCACCGGGCTCGACCTGCCCCTGGCGCAGGTCCTCGCACTGTCGAGCTGGCAGCCCGCGGCCATCTGCGGGCTCGATCCGTCCCACGGGGGCGGACAGGGCGGGCCGATCACTGCGGGCGCCGCCGCCAACCTGTGCGTGATCGACCCGGGGGCGACCTGGACGGTCGAAGCGGCGTCCCTGGCCAGCCGGAGCCGCAACTCCCCCTATCTGGGACGGACCCTGACCGGCCGGGTGCGCCACACGGTCTTCCGGGGCGAGCCCGTGGTCATCGACGCCGAGGTCCGGCGGTGACCGGCCGCAGCGGGGTCGCCCCCCGGGCGGAGGCGCTCTTGGTCCTGGCGGACGGGACGCGGTTCGAGGGCGAGGCCGTCGGGGCCGTTCCCGACGGCGGCATCGCCACCGGCGAGGCGGTGTTCAACACCGTGCTCTCCGGCTATCAGGAGGTGATCACCGATCCCTCGTACGCCGGACAGGTCATCGCCTTCACCTATCCCCACATCGGCAACTACGGGGTGAATCCCGCCGATGACGAGGCCGGCCGGCCCCGCTGTCGCGGGGTCATCGTGCGCGCCCTCACCGACCGGCCCAGCAGCTGGAGGGCGACCGGGTCTCTCGAGGACTTCCTCGTCCGCTCCTCGGTCCCGGGCATCACCGGCGTCGACACCCGCCGCCTCACCCGCCATCTGCGCGACCGGGGGGCCATGCCGTGTGCGTTCGGCACGGCCACCGAGTCGGAGCTGCGGGCGGCCGCCACCGCCGCTCCGGCCACCGACGGGCAGGACCTTGTGTCCTCGGTCACCACGGCCTCGCCCTTCACCCGGGGGAGCGGTCCCTACCGGGTAGTGGCCTACGACTTCGGCGTCAAAGAGGCCATGCTCCGCCAGTTGGGCGACATGGCGACGGTGACCGTGGTGCCGGCATCGACCCCGGCGGCCGACGTCCTCGGGATGGAGCCCGACGGGGTCTTCCTCTCCAACGGGCCCGGTGACCCGGCCGCCCTCCCGGCCATCGTCGACGAGATCCGGGACCTGGTCGCCGACGGCACGGTCCCCGTGTTCGGGATCTGCCTCGGCCATCAACTGCTAGCCGCCGCGCTCGGAGCCTCCACCTACAAGCTCCCGTTCGGCCACCACGGTGGGAACCACCCGGTCCGGCGTCTGTCCACCAACCAGGTCGAGATCACCTCGCAGAACCACAACTACGCGGTGGCCGAGGCTTCACTCTCGGCCGTGGAGATCACCCATGTCAACCTCAATGACGGCGTCATCGAGGGAATGCGCAGCCGGGAGGCCCCGGCATTCGGCGTCCAGTACCACCCCGAGGCCGGCCCCGGGCCCCACGATGCCCGCTACCTGTTCGAGGAGTTCCGTGCTCTGATGGACGTGGTGGGCGGGGGCCCTCGACGGGGTCGGGCACCGGTATCGGGAGGGACGGGCGCCTGATGGCCCGGCGCAACGACATCGAGTCGATCCTGGTCGTCGGGTCGGGGCCCATCGTCATCGGGCAGGCCTGCGAGTTCGACTACTCGGGGACCCAGGCATGCCGGGTGCTGGCCGAAGAGAAGTTCAGGGTGGTGCTGGCCAATTCGAATCCGGCCACCATCATGACCGACCCGTCGATGGCCGACCGCACCTACGTGGAGCCGCTCGACCCCGACGTGCTCACCGCCATCATCGAACGGGAGCGCCCGGACGCCCTGCTGCCCACCCTGGGGGGGCAGACCGCCCTCAACCTGACCATGGTCCTGGCGGACCGTGGGGTTCTCGACGCCTATGGGGTCGAGGTCATCGGGGCCAATGCGGAGGCCATCGCCACGGCCGAGGACCGGGAGCGGTTCAAGGCGGCCATGGAGGAGATCGGGCTGGCCGTCCCGGCGTCGGGATTCGCCCACTCCCTGGACGAGGCCCTGGCCATCGGCGAGTCGATCGGCTTTCCCATCATGGTGCGGCCCAGCTACATCCTCGGTGGCGCGGGCACCGGTATCGCCTCCACCCGGGAGCAGCTGGTCCGTCTGGCCGCCGAGGGCCTCGAAGCCTCCCCGGTCAGCGAGGTGCTCATCGAACGCTCGATCGCCGGGCAGAAGGAGTTCGAGCTCGAGGTGATGCGGGACAACGCCGACAACTGCGTCGTCATCTGCTCGATCGAGAACTTCGACCCGATGGGCGTCCATACCGGCGACTCGATCACGGTGGCCCCGGCCCAGACGCTGACCGACGTCGAGTACCAGGCCATGCGGGACGCGGCGTTCGCGTGCATACGCCGGGTCGGAGTCGAGACCGGCGGGTCGAACGTGCAGTTCGCCGTGGACCCGTCCGACGGGAGCCAGGTGGTCATCGAGATGAACCCCCGGGTGTCCCGATCGTCGGCGCTGGCCTCCAAGGCCACCGGGTTCCCCATCGCCAAGATCGCCGCCCGCCTGGCCGTGGGCTACCGACTGGACGAGATCACCAACGACATCACCGGCGCCACCCCGGCATCATTCGAGCCGACCATCGACTACGTGGTCACCAAAATTCCCCGCTGGGCCTTCGAGAAGCTCCCCGGTTCGGTCGATGAGCTGGGTACCCGGATGCAGTCGGTGGGGGAGGTGATGGGCATCGGCCGGACCTTTCCCGAATCGTTGCAGAAGGCCATCCGCTCGTTGGAGCAGGGCCGCTCAGGGTTGAACGCCGATCCGGCGGAGGCCTCACTCGAACCGTTGACCACCGCGGAGCTGCTGGTCCGGGTGGGCACCGCCACCCCCGAGCGGGTCTTCCAGCTCGAGGCCCTGCTGCGCCGCGGGGTCTCCGTCGCCGACCTCGCCGCCGCCACCGGCATCGACCCGTGGTTCCTCGCCGCCATGGCCGAGGTGACCGACGCCCGGATGGCCCTGGACCTCCAGGTGACCCTGGGAGTGACGGTGAAGGACCTGGATCGGAGGGCGTGGCGACGGCTCCGGAGGCTCGGGTTCTCCGACCCGCAGCTGGCCCACCTGTTCGGCGAGCCGGTGACCGCGGACGACATCCGTGCTGCCCGGACCGCCCTCGGGGTCGGCGTCACCTTCAAGACCGTGGACACCTGTGGCGCGGAATTCGAGGCGCATACCCCGTACCAC
>Ga0307373_10008687_pt1 | contig 15383 bp, 14 predicted proteins | sample OX2MG_FD_202534 | JGI IMG/M metagenome (GOLD analysis project Ga0307373, IMG submission 202534) | Soil microbial communities from Risofladan, Vaasa, Finland - OX-2 | ecosystem: Environmental > Terrestrial > Soil > Coastal area > Acid sulfate soil | place: Finland: Risofladan, Vaasa | collected... | reverse complement strand
CGGCGAAGCCGGGGAGGTGCGCCGTGCCCCCCGTCAGCACGACTTCGCCGATGCCGAGCGATCCCGGCTGGTTCTGGTAGAAGCGCAGGCTCGAAACGAGCTCGCGGGCAAAGACCTGGAGCTCGCGGATCACCGCCTCGCGCGCGGTGCCGAGCGTTTCGGGGCTGAAGTCCTCGGACGGTTCGGACTGTGCGACGAGCGAGAGAGCATGCTTGATGGGGGTCGCCTGCGACGGCACGAGGTCGAGCGCGCGCGCGATCGCGACGGACAGGTTCTGCCCGCCCCAGCCAAGCACACGCGTGAACTCACAGACGCGGCCGTTCGAGACGGCGAACGTCGAGCGGTCGTGACCGACGTTCACCATGACCCGAGCCCCCGCGGCGCCGGTAGCGTTCGGCTCGGCCGGCGCCTCGAGCGCGCGCAGCATCGCAAACGCTTCGAGGTCGATGCCCGAAAGGCGGATGCCGGCCTTCCGGCACGCGGAGATGTAGCGGTCGACGAGCTCGCGGTAGGCAACGACGAGCAGGACGTTGTGGATCTTCTCGCCCGTCTCCGCGTTGTTCGACTCCGAGAGCACCTGCCAATCGAGCACGGCTTCCTCGAGCGGGATCGGCAGCGTCTCCTGTGCGCGAAAGCGAATCGCATTCGCCAGTTGGCGCGGATCGTCGATGCCGCTGATCTCGAACGTGCGCACACCGATGCGGTTGTTGGCGATGCCGAGACGGACGTTGCGCTTCGGCAGCTTGTTGGCTGCGAAGAGCTCCTTCAGCGCCTCGGCAAGGCCTTCGACGTCGCGCAGTTCGCCGCCGACGACCACGCCGTCGGGCAGTGCGACGCGGGCTACCTGGAGCAGCTGCGGCCCGCCGCTGTTCGAGACCCGTGCGGCCGCAACCTGCGAGGCGCCGATCTTGAGCCCGATGACAGCGCCCTTGCCGGCTCCGCCCTTCGAGCGCTGTTGCCGGCGCTCTCTCGGCAGCTTCGGCAGCTTCGACTGCTTGGGCTGCTTCGACAGCTTGGGCTGCTTCGGCTGCTTGGGCTGCTTGGGCTGCTTGGCCTGCTTCGGCCCACGCTCGAGCTTGGGCAGCGAGAGCTTCAGCTCGCGCTTCCAGAACGGCGCACTCGGCTCCTTCGGCTCCTTCGGTTGCTTCGCCTTCGGTTGCTTCGGCTCCTTTGGCCCGCTCTTGCGGAGCGAGAGCTTCAGCTCGCGCTTCCAGAACGGCAAGCTCGGCTCCTTCGGCTGCGCTGCTTGCTCGCGGTGCTCTGGTTGACCGGGCTGTTCGGGCCACGCGGCCGCAGGTGCCGGCGCGGGCGCCGCGACCTCGACGTCGGGCGCGCTGACCGCCGGCATCTTGTCGGGAATCGCGGTCGGGTCGAAGTCGGCCGTCAGCCAGCCGTAGTCGCCGGCCGGAAGCGGCGGAGCCTCACCGCTCGGCGGCACCGCGGGGGCGGGCGCGGTCACGGCTGCCGGCTCAGGCGAGGCGAGATCGGGTATGTGCACGGGCATCGCCTGCGCCGGGAGCTCAGACTGGGCCTCGAGGCGCGGCGCAACCTCGGGCCGCTCCGGCTTTGGCTTGCGCCGCAGGGAGATCTCCTTCTTCCAGATCGAGTCCGCCATGGCCGCTTTACTCGGTGCCCGCGACCCGCAGGCCGCCGAACGCCGGGTCGAGCGGCGGCGAGACGGCATGGCCGTTCTCCTCTGCCGCGGGTGCGTCAGGATCTTCGAAGCCCGCCCGCTCCAGGAGGCCACTCAGCTGCTCGGGCCGCGACGAACGTGTGAGGCCCGCTTCCTTGGTCACGATGCCGCGCAGGATCAGCTCGGCGAGCGACTGCTCCATCGTCTGCATCCCCTTCGCGGTGCCGGTCTGCATGACCGAGTAGATCTGCTCCACCTTTCCCTGGCGGATCAGGTTCCGCACCGCGTCGTCGGGCAACAGAATCTCGAGCGCCGGCACACGGCCGGTGCCGTCCGCCGTCGGGAGGAGCGCCTGCGTAACGACACCCTGCAGCGTGCCTGCGATCTGCACGCGCACCTGCTCCTGCTGCTCGGGCGGGAAAACGTCGATGATGCGATCGATCGTTCCGGGCGCGCTCTGCGTGTGCAGCGTGCCGAACACGAGGTGGCCGGTCTCGGCGGCGGTCATCGCGGTCGAGATCGTCTCGAGGTCGCGCATCTCGCCGACGAGGATCACGTCGGGGTCCTGGCGCAGGGCGCCGCGAAGCCCCTCGGCAAACGACACCGCATCGACCCCGATCTCGCGTTGGTTGACGATGCACCCCTTGTGGCGGTGCAGGAACTCGATCGGGTCCTCGATCGTGAGTATGTGGTCGTGCCGCGTACGGTTGATCTCATCGATGACGGATGCGAGCGTCGTCGACTTGCCCGAGCCGGTCGGACCGGTGACGAGCACGAGACCGCGCGGCTTCTCCGACAGCTGGTGCAGGGACCCCGACAGACCAAGCTCCTCGAGCGACTTGATCTCGTTCGGGATCAGACGGAACGCCGCACCCAGGGTCTCCCGCTGAAAGAAGACGTTGACGCGAAAGCGGGCGAGGCCGGGAATCGAGTGTGCGAAGTCGAGCTGACGATTGATCTCGAGCCGCTTCTGCTGGTCGCTCGACAGGACCCTGTACAGCAGGTCGCGCGTGTCGTCGGCGCTCATCGCGGCGACGCCCTCAAAGCGCTGCAAGTGTCCGCGCAGGCGCACGACAGGAGGGGCGCCTACCGTCACGTGCAGGTCTGACGCGTCAAGCTGCACCATCTGAGTGAGCAGCTGGTCGATGGAGGATACGTCGGCCATCCGCGTGCTCCATCGGCACGCCGCTTCGCTGACTTGAGGGATTTGCGCACGACGTCGCCGCGCGTCGCTCCCTCGGTCGGGGTGCCTCGTTCGAGCTAACTCACGGTGGGTGAGCGCAAATCCCTCAAAAGGGGGCGTATGTCGTGACGGTCGCGGTCGATATCGGCCAAGCCACCGGTAACCTCACACGCTTTTGGAAGGGAGCTACGAGGACATGTTGAACACGCTGCGCAAGCGGCTGAAGAGTGACGAGGGCTTCACGCTCATCGAACTCCTGGTCGTCATCATCATTCTCGGGATTCTGCTCGCAATCGCGATCCCGTCGTACCTGAAGTTCAAGGACCGCGCAAACGTCGCGGCGGCCCAGGCGAACGTCCAGTCCGCTGTCCCCGGCATGGAGGCCTACAACGCCGACAACGGCACCTATGCAGGTGCCACGTCCGCGATCCTCCGGTCGAACTACGACCAGGGCATCAAGCACATCGTCGTCCAGTCCGCTACTTCGACGACGTACTGCATCCAGTCGACCGTCGGTTCGGCGGTCTACAAGAAGGCTGGGCCCGGAGCCGACATCGTGTCGGGCGCCTGCCCGTAAAGACGCAACTCGTCTGACCTGTCTGGGGCGAAGGGCGCGGGAAACCGCGCCCTTCGCCGTTCTGTGGGCGCATGCGTTTCGGAACCCTCATCGATGGGTTCAAGCTGCGGCCATTCCTGCCGATAGGGAACGTGTGACCAACTCTGCGCACCTGCGTGGGATCTTGATCGCCGGCGGCCTGGCCGCCCTGGCAATCGTGCTCGCCTTCGTGACGCTGGCGATGAACCAGGCGCCGCCGACTGCCGCAGCACACACGGTGCTGTCGCTCAAGCAACGGCATCTGGCCTCGGCGACGAGGCAAAAGGCCCAGGCGGCGAAACCGGCGTCGGCGAAGCACGCGGCGACGGTGAAGGCAAAGGTCGCCGTGAAGCCGAAGCCGGTCGATTCCAACCTGCTGGCCGCTCTGAAGGCCGGGCTACCACGGGTGATCGCCCAGGCGCTCGCCGCCGCACCGGTTGCGGTGGTCGAGCTGACGTCCCCGCAGGATCCCGTCGCGGCGCTCGCGCTCGCAGAGGCACGGGCCGGCGCCGGGCTCGGCGGCGCATCGTTCGTGCAGATCGATGTCGACCGGAGCGGCGGCGCCGTCCAGGTGCTGACGCGGTTGCTGGGACAGCTTCCGGTCGCGCCCGCAACGCTCGTCTATCAGCGCCCGGCAACGCTGTACATGACGCTCCAGGGATTCAACGACCGGACAGTCGTGCAGCAGGCTGTGGCCAACGCCGCGCAGCCGGCGGCCGGCGCGGCGTGACACAGCCTGCCGAGGCCGGCACCGGGACGGGCCACGAGCTCTTCGTCCGCGTCGCACGCCGAGACGGCCGCTCGATCGCGGTGCTTCGGGCCGTCGACTACGGCGTCGAGTGCGTGGTCGAGACCGAAGTGTTCCCGCCGAACGCCGCCACGGCGCTGCGCGCGGGCCCCTACACGTTCGCCGATGTCCGCCAGGCAACAGCGTTCGTCACCGAAGCCGTCGAGGCGCTCATGTACCTCGGCTGCGACGTGCAGGCCGCGTAAACCGGGTCGCTTAAACCGGGGTCAGACCCCTACTGGGCCAGATAAGGCTCGTCCGACAAGGGCCGGCCAATCGCCTCGCCGACGAATTGTGCGTACCTCACGTGCGCAGATCGGCCGCCGCCGAGTACGTCGAGAAGCCCGGCGCTCAGAAAAGCCGGCCGTGCCTCAAGGCCTATCGTTGCCGCATAGCTGCTCCACATCCACTCGTCCGGTGAGCGGACAAGGCCCGCCCTAACCGGATTGAGCGCGACGTACCGGGCGAGCTCGATCACGTACGCCTCGCTCAGGGCGATTCGCGACCAGAAGCGCCGTTCGAACAGTGCACCTTCCCGACCGATCACGGCGTTGAGCCATTGCGCGTACTCGCCCTTGAGGTAACGCATCCCGTCGGAGAGGTTCGCTCCCGGTGTATCGAGGACGAGATGGAAATGGTTTCCCATCAAGCAGTACGCATGCACCTGCCAACCGAACCGACGCACGACGTAGGCAAGCAATGCAAGGAACTGTTCGCGGTCACTGGGACCGCGATCGAAGATCGGACGCTTCTCCACCCCACGGGACCCGACGTGGTAGAGGACATTCGCCGCCTGGAGACGAGGAGTGCGAGGCACGCGAACGACGCTAGCGCGGCATGAAGGGTCGCGCCGCGAACACGAGCACGAATTGTCGAAGTTGTCACCAACGACACGCCACTTGGGGACGCGGCCGGGGTCAGACCCCGTCGTGTCTCGGGAGGGCGTGTACGGTCCGGATATGCGGGTGATGCTGCTCGCCCGGCACGGGCAGTCGGTCTTCAACGTCGACGGGATCGTCAACGGCGACCCCCGGCTCGACCGCGGCCTGTCGGCCCTCGGCGTCGCCGAGGGCGAAGAACTGCAGCGCCGGCTGGCGGCCGTCACGATCGATCTCTGCGCCACCTCGGAGTTCCCGCGCGCGCAGCAGACGGCAAGGCTCGCGCTCGGCCCCCGCGCCGGTGCGACCCCGACACTGGTCGACCCGGGCCTGAACGACATCCGGATCGGCTCGCTCGAGGGTGAGACGCTCGACACCTACCGGGCGTGGAAGCGCAGCCACGCCCGCGCCGATTCGTTTCCGGCCGGCGAGAGCCTCGACGACGCCGCCTGCCGCTACGCCGACGCCTTCGATCGTCTCCTCGGACACACCGAGGAGACGATCCTCTGCATCTGCCACGAGATCCCGGTGCGCTATGCCGTCAACGCAGCCGCCGGCTCGACCAGCCTCGACGCTCCCGTTCACGACGTCGCAAACGCCACGCCGTACGTCTTCGACGCCGACGGCCTCCGCCGCGCGATCGACCGCATGCGCGACCTCGCGCGAAGCTAGACGGACACGCGCGCGAGCTCTTCGACCGACGTGAGGCCGGCGGCGACCTTCGCGAGCCCGTCGTCCCAGAGGGTGCGCATGCCCACCGACATCGCGCAGCGCTCGATCTCCTCACGCGACGCCTTCTGCGCGGCCAGCGTCTCGAGGTCCTCGTTCATCATCATCAGCTGGAAGATGCCGACTCGCCCGCGGTACCCGCTCTGGCTGCAGCGGGGACAGCCGCGCTTGCGGTACAGCGCCATGCCGTCGGTCATCGCTGCGACGTCCGGGGACACCTTCGCCTTGATCAAGTCATCGACCGACGGCGTGTACATCTCGGCGCAGTGCGTGCACAGCTTGCGTGCGAGCCGCTGTGCGAGCACGGCGGTGACGGCCGAGCCCGTCAAGAACGGCTCGACGCCCATCTCGTTCAGCCGCGTCAGCGCGCCCGGGGCGTCGTTCGTGTGCAGCGTCGAGAGGACCAGGTGGCCTGTCAGGGCAGCCTCGATCGCCATCTGCGCCGTTTCGGAATCGCGGATCTCGCCGACCATCACCACGTCGGGGTCGGAACGGAGGATCGAGCGCAGCGCACCACCGAACGTCAGGCCGGCGCGCACGTTGATCTGAACCTGGTTGACGCCGGGCACGCGGAATTCGACCGGGTCCTCGACGGTGATGATGTTGATCTCGGGCCGGTTGATCTGAGTGAGGCCGGCGTACAGCGTCGTCGACTTGCCCGAACCGGTCGGCCCCGTCACGAGCAGTGCGCCAGTCGGGCGCATGAACATGTCCATCAGCTTCTCCTGCATGTCGTCCGAGAGTCCGAGCTCGGCGAGCGTCGGGACCTTCTTCGACTTGTCGACGAGGCGCATGACGATCTGCTCGCCCTCGACCGTCGGCAGGACGGCAACACGAATGTCCATCGTCCGGCCTGCTGCGGCCGCATTGAGCGCGATGCGCCCGTCCTGCGGCTTGCGCCGCTCGGCGATGTCGAGCTTCGCGAGCACTTTCAGGCGCGTGGTCACACCATTGGCGAGACGCTTCGGAATCCGCTGCACCTCGTGCAGCACGCCGTCGATGCGCAGCCGCACCACGAGCGACTCGTCCTGCGGCTCCCAGTGGATGTCCGAGGCTCCGTCTTCGGCCGCCTGGAAGATCACGGAGTTGACGAGCCGCACCAGCGGCGCGTCGGAGATGCCGTCGTCGACCTCCAGGTCGTCGGTCTCGTCTTCCTGTTCGAACGCCGCCTGTTCTTCGTCGAGCGCGGCCTGCGCGCCGAACGCCTCGGAGGCGCGGATGAGACGGCGGAACTCTGCTTCCACGTCGTCGCGCGTCGCAACCCCAAGCTCCACCGTGAGCCGCGTCGCGAGACGCAACTCGTCGATCGCATGGACGTTGCTCGGGTCGTAGATCGCAACACGCAGCAGGTCGCCTTCGATTGCGTACGGAATGGCTCCGATGCGCTCGAGCACGTGCACCGGAACGCTCTTGGCAGCCGCTGCTTCGACACCCGTTGCGGCGAGGTCGATCAGCGGCAGCTGGTAGCGCGCCGCAAGTGTTCTCGCGATTCCTTCCGGCGTGGCGACGCCCTCGTCGACGAGCGCCTGAGCAAGCGAACCTGATGTGCCGGCGCGGCCACGCGCCAGCGCGAGCTTGTCCTCCGGGATCAGCCCCGTTGCCGCGAGCAGGTCGGCAAGCAGCTCCGCGGCGGGATTGACGGCGGAGGCGCCGGCACGGCGAAGCCCACCGCCTTCGATCGGCGGTGTCTGGCTCCCCATGCCGGGGACGGTCCGGAGGGTGAAGTCGTCTGTCATATCCCTCGTTCGAGGCATCGGCAAATACGCCCGGACACTTGAGGTTGTGCACCCGCGCGCGGCCTCCTTCCCCAATCCCTCGGAGGAGGGACGGATGCGCTAGAGCAGGTGCAGGTAGGCGTGCAGCAGCGGCGGCCCGGCAAACAGGGCGAGCAGGCCGCCGAGCGCGAGGAAGGGCGCAAACGGAATCGTCATCTTCCGCGCCGCGACCCCGTGGCGGGCGAACAACACCGCCGAGGGAACGAGCGCGAACACCATGCCCGCAAACAGTGCAATCGGCACTGTCCGCCCCACTGCGAAGCCGAGCAACAGCGCAAGCTTCACGTCGCCCATCCCCATTCCCTTCGGGTATGCGAGCGCGGCGAGGAACAGAAACATCGAGGCTCCGAGGCCCGCCGCGAACCATTCCACCGACGGATGAACGAGCGTCTGGGCCACGAGCACGACGGCTGCGGCGGGCAGCACGATCGCGTTCGGGACCACGCGGCGCTCGACGTCGATCGCCGACAAGACGACGAGCACGGCTGCGAAGAACGAAGCGATCGCGGCATCCCACGAGACACCGAACTTCCAGAAGCAGGAGCCGACGAGCAGAGCGGTCGAGAGCTCGACCGCCGGGTAGCGCCAGGAGATCGCGACGCCACACGAGCGGCAGCGCCCGCGCAGGAGGAGCCAGGAGAACACGGGGACGTTGTCGTACCACGCGATCGGGGTGGCGCACGCCATGCACGCCGACCCCGGGCTTGCGATCGAGCGGCGAAGGGGCACCCGGGCGGCGACGACGTTGAGAAACGATCCGACGGCGAGGGCGGGGAAGAAGGCGATTCCGGCGGCGGCGAGGCCCATGCGCCCTCTATCGGCAGCAGCGGCTAGCCGCTGTAGCCGCCGGGCGGGTTCGGCTGCGCGTAGACGTTCGGGTTGCCCGGCGCGCCGAGCGGCACGGTGGTGATGACCGGGAACGGCTTCGCGACGACGTTGTTGCTGAAGACTGCGGTGCCGCCGATGATCGGCCCCTCGACCGTGCCGTTGTTCGACAGGTCGATCCCGTTGGTCGCGTAGAAGCCGCCTTCCCAGGTGGCGTTGTTCGGCATCACGATCGAGTAGCCGCTGCCGTTGTTGCCGTGGGCGGCGAGGATCCACATCTCGGTGTTCGGGTTCCAGTTGGTGAAGTCGCAGGCGGTGCCGTCGGCTGTACGCTTGCCGCACATCGTCCCGCTGACCGTGATGTAGCCGGACGCATAGAGGGTCGCCTGGCCGTTGTACTCGTCGATGCTGCCGTCCCCGATCGAGACATTGCCGTCGATGTAGACGACGCCGTTGACCGTCATGGTGTGCGTGGTGTGGTTCCAGGAGAGCTCGCCGATCGACGTCTTGCACGTGTAGTCCGCGTTCGGTGTGAGGTTCTGCGTCGACGGGAGGCTGCCGTTTGCGTAGGGCGAGGCGAGGTTCTGCTGCGTGTTGTAGGGCGCCGGGCCGCCGTCGAAGCTCGGCGGCGTGCCGGATACCGTCGTACATGGATGCGCCGGGCCCGGGCTCGAGTTGCCGTACCAGCCGTCGTTGACCCAGTCGACGACCGGCGCCCCGACCGCCGGCGTCGTTGTGCTGAAGCCCCCGCTACCGACATAGAGGCGGTCGTAACCCGAGGCCGGGTACGGCTTGCACGTGTGCACGTTCGAGAGCGACGAGCCGCACCCGCCGGCGATGTAGACCGCGGTGACGGTGTTGGTCGAGCTGATCCCGACCGACGAGCCGTTTGCGAACGAGACCTTGCCCTTCACGACGAGCGTGATCGGGATCTTCGGTGTCGCCAGGTCCTCGCGGATCGTCGCGTTGTTGCTGAGGCAGAGGTTGCCGTCCAGGTAGAGCGGTGCGTCGAGGGCGACGTTCTGGGCCAGCGTCGTGTCACAGACGTTCGCACCACCCGTGTTCGTCAGGTAGATGTAGTTCCAAGCCTGCGCGTTGACCGGCTGGTTGTACGAGTACGTCACCTGCATCGTCGCGGTGAGCGTGCGCGTCACCGCCGCAGTGCTCGCGATCGGGCTCGCGACGATCCCCTTGCCGTAGACCGTCCAGATCTTCGAGCTCGTGTTGAGCGTGCCCCACCATTCGGCCGTGCCGGTCGTGTAGGTCTTGGTTGCCGCAGCGCCCTCGGACCCCGGGAGCGCCGACGTCGAGAGCGCATTCGTCTGGTTGTAACCGAGGGTCGCCATCGCGTTGTTGATGCCGCTCTCTGCGAGGCGGTACGCCGTGTCGGAAGCCTTCGAGTACGACGACTCGTGCTCGCTCGTCGTCGAGTAGTAGACGGTCGTCGTTGCGACGATCGTGAGCACGATCATGGTCATGAGCGCGAGCACGAGCGCGATTCCACTCTCCTCGCGGAGCCGCCTCAGCACGAGGCTACTCCTGCCGAGCAGGCGCGCGGCCCGTTGCGGAAGGCGATGTCGTCGACGACACGGTAGGCGTCGGTCGGCCGCGACGCCTTCAGGTTCACCGTCAGGTCGACGTGCAGGCGCGGCAGGGCGCTGCCGCCATCCTGCGTCGTGATTGCGGACGCGCCCGTCCCGCCGCCGAGCGTCGTCGCGTGCGAGTTCGGCGGCAGGTACGTGAAGATGTTGGCGCTCGTCAGGTAGTCGGCGAACTTCGCCGTAGCGCCCGCGCAACTCGTCGCGACAATGCGGTAGAGCCCGTAGCGCTGGCCGCTGCCCACCGTGCACCACGTGACGGTGTGCGATCCGGAGGCGCAGCTGTCGGTGGAGAAGTACAGCGTGGCCGACGATTCGGGGGTGTTGTAGGTCGACGGGTTGGAAACGGTGCAGGCCGCATGGATCTCGCGGCGCATCTTGTCGAGGGCAAGCCGCGCGTTCTGCTGCGCCTGGAAGCGCCGGGTCTGGTCCGCGCTCGCGTTGATCCCGGTCGAGAAGAGCGTGACGATGCCTCCCACGACGACGCTGAGGATCACGAGCACCGTCAGCAACTCGACCAGCGTGTAGCCCTCCTCACGCCCGATCACGACGATCTCGCTTCAACCTCCGCCAGCGCCTTCCGGGCATCCGCTTCGCTCAGGGCGCCGATCCCCCAGAGCTTCCACACATGCTCGTCGGCTGTGATCAGCGTGCGGATGGCCGCAGCGCCGTGCCACCAGCCCATCTGGGCCCCGGTGACGATCCACGCGCTCTGGTAGAGCCAGTGCCGGACGTTGGCGTCGGTCGGCTTCGGTCTCGCGGCGACCCAGCGCAGCAGCAGTGCGGCGCGGCTCGTGAGCGGGATCTCGTCGAGCGGTTCCCGCTTGACACCCGGTACGACGAACGCGGGCGGGCGCCGCCTGGGGAGCTTGGGCGCGGGAGCGGTGGCCCGCTTGGCCAGTGCCGTCTTGGCCAGCGCCGTCTTGGCCTGCGCCGTCTTGATTTGGGCGGGCACGGAGGCGGCGGTGCGCGTCACCGGGCGCGGAGCGGCCGGCGTGACGATCGCCGCCAGCGTGGCGAGCTTCACGGCGGTCGCGGGGATGCTCGAAGCCTGTTCCGGAATACCTTCCTGCTTGCCGCTCCGCGTGAGGTTCAGGACGACGAGCGGCGCCCCGGTGTCGATCACGCGCGTTCCGGCCGCCGGGGTCTGGGCGACGACGGTATTCGCGGCGTACCCCTCCACCGAGCCGGCGACGCGCCAGGCGAAGCCGGCATCCCCGAGCGTGCCCTTTGCGAACACGTAGGCCTGCCGGCGCACATCGGGGACGACGAGAACACGCGGCGCCGACGCAGCCGACGAAGCGGACGTCGTCGTCGGCGTCGGACGGACCGTGCCGATCCGCTGTGCCGCGGCAAACGTCAACGCCGCCGTGGCGAGCAGCCAGACGAGCGTCAGCGCGAGCAGACGAGGGACGAACGAGCCCATCAGAAGGTCTTTCGGCAGCAGAAGCCGCCGGCTCAACCCCCCGTTGCGGTAAAGAAGATGACGCCCGCCGAGGCGCTGTCGAGCGCCCGTGCCTGGGCCGGATCGCCGCCGACGACCGTGAAGACGGGCGCCGACGCCGGATTCGCCTGAACGGCGTCCGACCAGGTGAACGCGGTGCCCGCGAACGACTGGAACCACGCCTCGTCCTGCGGATAGGCGGTCGCCGGGTCGAGCTGCAGGTGGAGGTGCGGACCGGTCGCATCACCGGTCTGCCCGACGAGCCCGACCGGCTGGCCGGCGCCGAGCGGCGCGCCCGCGACGACGGCCGGCTCGAGGTAGCTCAGGTGGCAGTAGGTCCACTTGAGCCCGTCGGTGGTCGCGATCTCGAAGCCGATCCCGCAGGCCCCCTGCGGCGTCGGCCAGGCCTGGTCGACGGTTCCGGCCGAGAGCGCGTAGAGCTGCGTGCCTTCGGGTGCAGCGATGTCGGCGGCAGGAAAGTCGTGATGGGTACGGCCCACGCTGACGACGCCGGCTCCTCCGGCGACCGGGAAGACGTACCCGTCGGAGTAGCTGGGTGCGCCCAGCAGCGAACCGGCTGCAAACGTGGCGCCGGCGGCGCTGTCACGAGCTGAGGCAAGCGCGCTCTGAGCGTTCACGAGCGCGAGGCGGCTCGCGTCGAGGTCGGCCTGCGCCCCCTGCAGCTGGATGTCGAGCAGCACCGCCTGCCGCTGAGCTGCGAGCCGGCCGGGGAACGTCGTCGCGTTCTGGGCGTTCTGGAGCAGCCGGTCCTCGCGCGGCTGCAGGTCCGAGATACGGGCCTGCGCGTCGAGCACGCGGGCATTCGCAGCGACGACCGCCTGCCTGGCGGTGTCCAGCCCGAGCTGAGCGCCGCCGACCGCCGACGCGAAGGCGGCGCCGCCGGTTTCGAACTCGTTTGCCAGCTGCAGCACCTCGTCGACGTACCACTGCGCATGGTTGTACGAATAGACAGCACCCGCGATGTCCGTGGCGCCGCCGCTCGCGGCCAGATAGCGCGCCGCCGAGTAGATCGCGTCCTCTGCGTTCCAGGGATCGGCGATGCCGTCACCATTCGCGTCGACGCCCCAGCGGGCCCACGTGTCCGGCATGAACTGCATCCAGCCGATCGCGCCTGCGGAGCTCGGGCCCATGTTCTGGCCGAAATTCGACTCGACCTTGTTGATCGCCGCAAGCACCGACCACGGCACACCGTATGCCTGCCCCGCCGCCTGCCAGATCGGCTGCAGCTGGCTGAACGACATCGCCTGCGGCGCAAGCGGCGGCGTCAGGAGCTGCGGCAGCAGAACCGTCGTCGAGTTCGGTGTGGCTGCGCTCGGAAGCGGGCCGGCGGACGCAGCGCCCGCAGCGACCAGCGCAAGCAGGGCGATGGCCAGAAGGCGCGTCATCAGTCCCCCAGCGGGGCGAGCCGGAGCGACAGCTCCGGCTCGGGCTCCGGCTCCGGTTCGGGCTCCGGCTCGGCGACGGTCGCGCGGTTCGGGGAGCCGCGTTCGAGCCCGGCCGCCTGCGCCTTCTCGGCGTACTCGAGCGCGACCATGAAGTCGTGCCGGTTCGACGAGGCGTTGGCTGCCACCTCGCGGTCGACGGCACCCGAAAGCACGTGGTCGATCAACGCTTTCTGGAACGTCTGCATTCTTGCGAACTCGCCGTCGGCGATCGCGTCGGTGATCTCATCCGGCTTGTTCTCGCGGATCAGGTCGGCGATCCGCGCGTTGGTGATCATCAGCTCGATCGCGGCGACGCGACCACCGTCATGCCGCGGCAGGAGGCGCTGCGAGATCACGCCGCGCAGCACGCCCGCCATGATCGAGCGGATCTGCTGCTGCTTCGCCGGCGGGAAGAACTCGATCATGCGGCCGACGGTCTCGGCTGCGTCGATCGTGTGCAGAGTCGAAAAGACCAGGTGACCCGACTCGGCGGCCTGCAGCGCGGTCTGCGCGGTCTCGGCGTCGCGCAGCTCGCCGATCAGAATCGTGTCCGGGTCCTGGCGGAGCGCACGCCGGAGGGCCTGCCCGAAGTTCTCGGTGTCGAGGCCGACCTCGCGCTGATTGACGATCGACGCCTTGTCGGAGTGGATGATCTCGATCGGATCCTCGACGGTGACGATGTGCGACCGCCGCGTGCGGTTGATGTAGTCGATGATCGCGGCCAGGGTGGTCGTCTTGCCGGATCCGGTGGCACCGGTGACGAGGACAAGCCCGCGATGCTCCTTGGCGAGCTGCTCGATGCCGGCCGGAAGCCCGAGCGCCTCGAAGGTGGGAACGTCGATCGGGATCACGCGCATCGCAAACGACACGGCACCGCGCTGCCGGAACGCGTTGACGCGGAAGCGCGGCAGGCCTTCGGTGGTGTAGGCGATGTCGAGGTCGCCGACCTCCTGAAACTGGTCGTAGCGCTCCGGCTTGATCGCAGTCACCGCGCGCAGGACCGCGTCGAGGTCCTGCTCGGTCAGCGGGGGCTCTTCGAGCGAGATGATCTCGCCGTCATGCCGGATCGTCGGCGGCCGGTCGATCTTCAGATGGATGTCGGACGCGCCGAGCTCGACGGCGCGCGCGAGGAGCGCATTGATGTCCATGCCGATCCCTGTTTCGGCACAAAGCGGGGCGTGCTTTAGGTGCGGCTGAGGACGTCCAGGGCGCGAAGCGGGATCCGGGCAAGGCCGTGCTGCTCACCGGGGGCCTGGAGCTCACCCAGGAGGAGCCGCTCGACGCTACGCCACAGAAGCGGCGTCCGCGCCAGCTGCCAGGAGGTTCGAGGCCAGCGATCGAGCGCCTGCTTGAGCTTCCAGGAGGCGCGATGGAGCGGCGCAAGCGACGCGTCGACCGCCGCCTCGTACGGCTCGAGCGTCGACGCGCGCCCCGCCAGCACGTCGAGGATCGCTGCCGCCGCGTGCCTGGACGAGACGAAGCACTCATACATCCCGTCGCCGGAAACGGGGTCGACGAGCCCCGCGGCGTCACCGACGAGCAGCGCCCGCTCGCTCGCGATCCGCACGCCGGGCCGGCGCAGCGGCAGGCGGTGCCCGCGCACGGCCTCGAGCTGGCCGATCTGCAGCCCGTGCGCCTCGCAGACACGCGCGAGGTGCTCGCGGATCCGCGGGCCCTCGCTCTGCCAGGCGCCGACGCCGACGTTGACGTGGTCGCCCTTCGCGAACACCCAGCCGTAGCCGCCCGGGATGTCGGCCAGCTCGACGACGGCGCGCCGCTCGTAGCGGCTGCGGTCGACGACGCCGTAGGGCGCGTTCCCCTCGTAGGCGACGCCGTAGACGATGCCGGCGCCGAGGCCAAGCGCGCGAGCCGTCGTGCCGTTCGCGCCGTCGGCGGCAACGATCAGGTCGGCAGGCGCATGCGTGACATCGATCGTCGTCCCCTCGCGCACCTCGACGCCCTGCTCGCGCGCCGCGTCGAGCAGGAAGGCATCGAGGCGCCGCCGCTGGGTCATCCGGATCACGGGGGCTTGCGACTGCCGGACGACGGCGTCGCCGTAACGGAAGCGCAGCTCGACCAGGTCGACCTCCTCCTCGACGACGGGCGAGGGATCGACCGGGCACTGCCGGACAGCCCTCATCGTCAGGCCGCCGCCGCAGGGCTTGTCGCGGGGAAACGTCGCCCGGTCGACGAGCAGGACCGCCGCGCCGGCCTCGGCGAGGTGGTACGCGGTGGTCGAGCCGGCGGGGCCGCCGCCGACCACGATGGCGTCGAAGCGCTTCACCGGCATCAGGCTACAATCCGGCGCGCCAGGGGGTGTGCCCGAGCGGCCAAAGGGAACGGGCTGTAAACCCGTCGGCTCAGCCTACGGAGGTTCGAATCCTCCCGCCCCCATTTGGACAGTTGAAGGCCTGATTCCGGACGCTGCCGCGCAGGAGTTCTCGCGGGGTAGACGGAACTCTTGGGCATGACACCTGACGCCGGCGACCCC
>Ga0307373_10008686_pt1 | contig 15384 bp, 12 predicted proteins | sample OX2MG_FD_202534 | JGI IMG/M metagenome (GOLD analysis project Ga0307373, IMG submission 202534) | Soil microbial communities from Risofladan, Vaasa, Finland - OX-2 | ecosystem: Environmental > Terrestrial > Soil > Coastal area > Acid sulfate soil | place: Finland: Risofladan, Vaasa | collected... | reverse complement strand
CGAATACTTCGACGAGGCGCATGACTTGATTCTGGCGGCGTGGACCAAGCCCGGTCCGTTTCGCTGGGAGGGCAAGCACTTTCACTATCGCTTCGTGAATCCGTGGGTGCTGCCGCTGCAGAAGCCACATCCGCCGATCTGGATTCCCGGCCTGATCAGTCCCGAGACCGTGAAGTGGTGCGCCGACCATCGTTATCCGTATGTCGCGCTGGCGACGCTGCTCGGCCCGACGCTCGAGATGTTCAACATGTACGCCAAGCGCGCCGCCGACCTCGGCTACCAGGCCGGGCCGGAGAATTTCGGCTATCTGCAGCCGGTGTTCTGCGCGGATACCGAAGAGAAGGCCGAAGAGCTGGGCAAGAACTTCCTGTTCGGCGGCGGCTTCTCGCATTTCGCGCGGCCGGAATGGATGTTCCCTCCGGGCTACAACTCGAAGGAGGCGACTCGCCGGCTGGCGGCGCAGGCGGCGAATCCGAACCTGCCGGGCAACATCAACGGCATGGTAGACCACGATCCGGTCGACGACGCGGATCTGCAGGCGCTCAAGAAGAAGCTCTACGATACCTATCCGCAGTGGATCAAAGAGTCGCAGATGATCACCGGCACGCCCAAGACGATTGTGCCGAAGCTGCGCCACGTACTCGAAGTGCTGCGGCCCGGAATTTTCTCGTTCTGGCTCGACGGCCCGTCACCGCTCAAGGATCGGCGCCGCTGCGTCGAACTGCTGGGCAAGGAAGTCGTTCCGGCACTGCGCGATATCGGCAAGGAGCTCGGCCTCGAGGATCCGTTCACCCGCAAACCTGGATCGGTTCCGGTGACGGGTGGCAAGGCCGATATGGTCGGGCGCCCGGACCTGCTGCAGGCGTCGGCCTGACGATCGATTCGTCGCCGGCCGCCCGGCTGGCATAAAAAACGATCGCGGCGGATGGCGTGTAACAGCGTCCTCCGCCGCGATTCGTTTATAACCGGGGGCTGCGCAGACTGATTCTGAATCGTGCGCTGCGCGCGCTGTGCGCACCTCGCAGACTCTCTTATAATCGCGCGGCTGCGCAGACTTGCCCGCGTCCCATGCCCGCTTCGCCCGATTCGAATATCGCCAAGCAGGATGCGGGATCGCTTCGCTGCGCTCATAACGATGGAATGGGCCGTGTGCGGACGTTGCTCAGCGCTGGAAGGGCAAGTACGATCGGCGTTGCGCGGCGCGTACTTGAGCGATCCGGCGGCCTTGAGTAACTTCGTCGCACTATTGAGTTGCGGGCGAATGACGCTGGGCGATCCCCTGCGGATGGTTGAACGTAAATGGCCTGGATGCGGACGGTAGACGATCTCGGCTTTCCCCTCGAGCTTCGGGCGCCGCCGCGGCGCATCGTCTCGCTGGTGCCAAGCTGGACCGAGACGCTGTTCGCCTTCGGCTGCGACGGGGAGATCGCCGGCGTCACGCGCTTTTGTATCGAACCAGCCGCGGCGGTCGCGTCGGTGGCGAAAATCGGCGGCACCAAGAACCCCGACGTGCCGGCGATTCTCGCGCTGCGGCCCGATCTCGTAATCGCCAACGCCGAGGAGAATCGCCGTGAGGATATCGAGCGGATCCGCGAGGGCGGGGTAGCGGTGTTCACGACCTATCCGCGATCGATCGCGGCGGCCGTCGAAGCGATCCTGAAACTGGGCGCCGTGGTTGGACGGCCGGCCGAAGCCGGCGCGATGGCGCGCGAAATCGTGCGCTCGGTCAGCGAAATCGAGTCCGGGCTCGGCGCGTGGAACAAGCTGCGCTTCCGGGTCTTCTGTCCGATCTGGAAAAACCCCTGGATGGTCTTTAACGGCGATACCTACGCGCATGACGTGCTGCGGATGGCCGGGTTCAACAATATCTACGCGCCGGCGGGCGAGCGCTATCCGCGCACCACGCTGGCGGAGGCGCTCGAGCTGCGCCCCGACTACGTGCTGCTGCCGAACGAGCCTTACGAATTCGGCGCGAAAGATGTCGACGAGCTCAAGCCGCTGCTGCCGCCCGCGCTGAGCCGCCGCGTGGTTCTGATCGACGGCCGCGACCTGCATTGGTACGGCGTACACATGGTCGATGGGCTCAAGTCGCTGGCCGCGCTGCTGGCGCGCGTGCGCGCCGCCACGGTCTGACGCCGAGCCCTGACGTAGCACCGCCGCGGCGTCGAATCGCGTCCCGGTTTGCGCGTCGGGGCTCATCCAGATTACAAAAGTAATTCAATCGCGGCGGATCGCGCCGTGCATCTTTGAAGACCCGCGCATTACTCGCGAGGAGATAGACCATGGCCGCAATTGCGCCGCTTTCGGGAATTAAAATTATCGACCTGACCAAGCTCGCCCCCGGTCCGCACTGCACGATGATCCTGGGCGACCTCGGCGCCGATATCATCAAGGTCGAGGAGCCGGGCGCGCCCACCGGGCGGCGCGCGGAGCAGGGCGGCGCGACTGGCAAGGTCAAGCGCGTGGTGGGTTTCGGATCGGTGCCGACCAACGCGCTGGCGCGCAATAAAAAATCGATCGGGCTTAACCTCAAGAGCGGGCCGGGCAAGGAGATCTTCGTGCGCCTGGCGCAGCGTGCCGACGTGGTCGTCGAAGAGTTCCGCCCGGGCGTCGCCAAGCGCCTGGGGATCGGCTACGACGTGCTCTCGGTGCGCAATCCGCGGTTGATTTATTGCGCGGTGACGGGCTTCGGCCAGACCGGGCCGTACAAGGACCTGGTTGGCCACGACCTCAATTATATTGCTCATTCGGGCGCGCTCTCGCTGATCGGGCGGCGCGATCAGCCGCCGACGATTCCGCTCAACCTGCTGGCCGACTACGCGGGCGGCGGGATGCACGCGGCGATCGGGGTGCTGGCGGCGCTGGTCGCGCGCGGCCAGACCGGGCGCGGCCAGTTCGTCGATATCGCGATGCTCGATGGCGTGATGCTGCTGATCGCACAGGCGCTCTCGACCTACTACACCAACGACAAGATTCCGCGGCGCGGCAACACCTCGATGGACGGTGCGGCGCCGTACTACAATTTGTACGAGACCAGCGACGGCAAGACCATCACGATCGGATCGGTCGAGCCGTGGTTTTACGCCAACCTGTGCCGCGCGATGGGCTGCGAGCAATACATCACGGACCAGAACAATCACGCCAAGTGGACCGAGATGCAGGAGCATCTGGCGGGCCTGTTCAAGACCCGCACGCGCGACCAGTGGTGGGAGCATCTGATCAAGGCCGATATCTGCGTGGGCCGGATGCTCACGCTCGACGAACTGGCCGACGATCCGCAAATCCGCGCCCGCAACATGATCGTCGAAGTCGAGACGCCGACCGGCGAAAAGGTCAGGCAGGTGGGTATCTCGGTCAAGCTGTCGGAGACGCCGGGATCGATCCGGAGCCTCGCGGCGCGCCTCGGCGAGCATACCGAGGAGGTGCTCGGCGACCTGGGCTACTCGATGGCCGATATCGCGCGCTGGCGCGAGGAAGGTGCGATCAAGTAGCGCGCGCCGGCTGCTACGACTGATCGGCCGGTACATCGATCGGCCGCAATGACGTATCGGCGGGCATCGGGCGTCGCCGGGCGGCGGCCGAGAGCGTATCATGGAGGCGCGCCGCGAAGCGCGGGCGGCCAGGCGCCGCGCGCGGTGGGTCGGGCGCGTCACGACACAATGAGCGGGGGTGGCGATGGCTGAACCGCCGGCAATGTTTCTCAAGGGTCCATACGATCCGCTGATCATTGAGCGCGCCGAGGGGCCGTGGTTGTACGACCGCGACGGGCGCCGGATTCTCGACGCTGGCGCTGGTGCGGTGGTCGTGAATATCGGGCAGGGGCGTGAAGAGATTGCGCGGCTGGCGGCCGAAGAGATCGCCCGCGTCAACTACGTCGTGCCGATCTGGGATACGCCCGCGCGGGCGCGCCTGGCCGAGCGCCTGGCGCGATGGACTCCGCCGGGCCTCAACCGGTTTTTCTTCACCAGCGGCGGTTCGGAGGCGGTCGAGGCGGCGATCAAGTTCGCCCTGATGTACCACAAGGTCAAGGGCCGGCCGGGCAAGCGGAAGATCATTTCGCGCTGGTTTTCCTATCACGGCAATACGCTGGGCGCGCTGTCGGTCGGCGGCAATCGCGGGCGGCGCGCCGATTACGAGCACGTGCTCTTCGACTGGCCGCATATTCCGCCGTCGTATTGCTACCGATGCCCGTGGGGCAAGACGTATCCGGGCTGCGCGATCGAATGCGCCAGCGCGCTCGAAGATGAGATTCGCAAGCAGGGCGCCGATTCGATCGCCGCATTTATCGCCGAGCCGATGATGGGCGCGACGGGCGGCGTGGTGCCACCGGTCAAGGAATACTGGCCGCGGATCGCCGAAATCTGCCGGCGCAACGATATCCTGCTGATCGCCGACGAGGTCATGACCGGCTTCGGCCGCACCGGCAAGCGCTTTGCCGTGGAGCATTGGGATATCAAGCCCGACCTGCTGATCGGCGGCAAGGGGCTCACCGGCGGCTACATGCCGATGGGCATGCTGGCGGTGGACGAGCGGCTGGCCCTGGAATGCGAAGGGCTCGGCGCCGAGTTCATGTTCTACACCTACAGCTCGCATCCGCTGGCCTGCGCGATCGCCGATCGGGTGCTCGAGATTATGGAGCGCGAACAGTTGGTCGAGCGCGCCGCGGAGCTTGGTGCGCGGCTCGGCGCGCAACTCAAGGAGGAGCTGTCGGGCCATCCGATGGTCGGCGATATTCGCGGCACGGGACTGTTCTGGGGCCTCGAACTGGTGCGCGATCGCGATGCGCGCATACCGTATGCGCCCGAGCTGCGCGTGACCAGCCGTGTGATCGGCGCGGCGATTGCGCATGGGCTGTTCGTCTATCCGTCGGTCGGGATGGCGGGACAGGCGGGCGGCGATGGCGTGCTGGTGACGCCGCCGTTCGTGATCGGTGCGGCCGAGGTCGACTATATCGTGCGCAATCTGCGCTCCGCGCTCGACGAGGTGCATGCGCAACTCGCCTGACGCGCCGGCGACGCGCGCGTGCCGTCGCGGCGGAAATCCGGTACTGTTTGTGGCGCGCGGCGTGAGCTAGATTTTTGGACCTATCGAATCGCGCAAGACGGGTAGTTTAATGGCGGATATTATCGGGCCGACTTCGCATTTCTTTTATTCTCAGCGTCTTAAGCTGCATTACGTGGACTGGGGCAATCACGGCCAGCCGCTCGCGATCATGGTGCATGGCGGACGCGACCATTGCCGCAACTGGGATTTCGTCGCACTGGAATTGCGCAAACATTTCCATCTGGTGGCGCCCGACCTGCGCGGCCACGGCGATTCGGACTGGGCGATCGGCGGGGCCTATTCGATCACCGATCACGTGCTCGATATCGGTCAGCTCATGAACGCGCTCCAACCCAAAGAGCCGGTCATCCTGATCGGCCATTCGCTGGGCGCCGGCGTGGTGCTGCAGCGCTCGGGCGTGTTTCCCGACGCGGTCAAACTGGTGATCGCGATCGAGGGGCTGGGACCGCCGGGCTCGATGGTGCGCGAGACGCCGGCCCACGAGCGAATGGAGAGCTGGGTCAGCGACATGCTGGCGCTGGCGCAGCGCAAACCGCGCGAGTACACGACGATCGAGCAGGCGATGGCGCGGATGCGCGAGGCCAATCCGCATCTGAGCGAGGATCTGGCGCGCCATCTGACGATTTACGGCGTGCGGCGCAACGAGAACGGATCATTTTCATGGAAGTACGATAATTACACGCGCGCCACCTCGCCCTACCTGTTCAACCTCAAGGACGCGATGGATATCTGGTCGCGCATCCGCTGTCCGACGCTGTTGGTGCGCGGCGACACTTCGTGGGCGGGCGATTGGGAGCGCGACGGACGGCTGGCCGCGTTTCGCAGCGCCGAGCTGGCGACGATCCGTAACGCGGGCCATTGGGTGCATCACGATCAACTCACCGAGTTTCTAATCGTGGTGCGGCGGTTTCTGGACCTTTGAACGACGAGCTGAACGGCCCCAATCCGGGCGTGACGGCGCCGCCCAAGCCGTTGGTTCCCGCGGAGGCGCTGGCGCTGCGCGACGATCAGCTCGAATACCTCGAGTTGATCCTGATGGCGGTGGCGGTCGGCGCGCTCGCGGCGCTGGGCAATCTCGGGTTTCGCAAGCTGATCGAATTTTTTTCGTGGCTCTTTCGCGGATTGCTGTGGAACGCGCTCGCGATCCGTCAGGGTTCGTGGACCATGATCCTGATACCGATCGTGCTGCTCGCCGGCGGTGCGGGAATCCTGACACTCAATTATTTCTTCCCGGGCGACGTGCTCGGCTACGGCTTTCCGAATTTTCTCGAGATGGTGAATCTCGGCAATGCGCGGATCAAGCGTCGCTGGATTCTGGTCAAGGCGCTCGGCGCGGCGCTCTCGCTCGGCGCCGGCGCGTCGGTCGGGCGCGAGGGGCCGATCGCGCAGATTGGCGGGGCGATCGGATCGGCGGTCGCGCAGGCCCGGCGCCTGTCGGTCGATCGCGCCAAGGTGCTGGTCGCGGCCGGCGCCGGCGCCGGTATCGCGACGACCTTCAACGCCCCGATGGGCGGCCTGATGTTCGCCCAGGAAATCGTCCTGATGGGCGAGACCGAACTGACCAACCTGGTCCTGGTGATTGTCGCGACCTTCACCGCGGTGGTCACCTCGCGCACCATCATGGGCGAATCGGGCGCGGTTTTTCATCCCGTGGTCTTCGAGATCAAAAGCTACTGGGAGATGCTGAGCTACGGGCTGATGGGCGGGATGCTGGGCCTGATGGGCGCCGGCTACATCCGGTTTTTTCATGCGACCGGCCGCTACTTCCGCGCGCTCAAGATGCCGGCGTGGGCCAAGCTCGCCGCCGGTCTGGCGGTCGTCGGCGTAATCGCGATCGTCCTGCCGCAGAATCTGTCCGACGGCTATCCGGAAATCGATCGCGCGATCACCGGGCAGCTCGGCCTCGATATCCTGGCCGGGCTGACCGTGGCGAAATTCGTCGCCAGCGCGATCTCGCTCGACTGCGGGGCGCCGGGTGGCGTCTTCGGCCCGATCTTTTTCATCGGTGCGATGGCCGGCGGGGCATTTCGCCAGACCGTGCATCTGTTCGCGCCCGGCATGGTCGGACCGCGCGGCTCCTACTCGCTGATCGGGCTGGGCGCCTTTCTGGGCGGGGTCACGCATGCGCCGCTGACCGCGCTGTTCCTGCTTTTCGAGATGACCGAGCTCAACTACTCGGTCGCCCTGCCCGCGATGATCGCGACGATCACGGCGCTGGTGGTCGCACGATCGATCGAGAGCGAATCGATCGATACCTATTCGCTGGCGCGCGAGGGCAAGACGCTGGCGATCGGCAAGGAGCGCTTGGTGCTCACGCAACTGCCGGTCGCTTCGGTGATGCATAAGAACGTCGATATCCTGGCCGAGAACGCCTCGCTGCCAGACGTCCTGCGGGTGGCCGGCGAGACCGCGCAGGCCACGCTGCCGGTGGTCGATAGTGAAGGCCATCTGGCCGGGCTGGTGGTGACGCGCGATCTGCTCGCCTTGCTGGCCGCGGGCACGGAGCTTGGTCCACTGATCAATGCTTACGACATCTGCCGGCGCAATCCGCCGGTGGTGACGCCGGAGTCGAATCTCGATCAGGCGGCGCAACTGATGGAATACGAGGCGCTCGATGAATTGCCGGTGGTCGCGGGACCGCATGGCGGACGCTTTCTCGGCCTGGTCTCGCGGCGCAACGTCGCCCAGGCCTTCAATCGCGTAACGGTCTCGCTCTCCGCGATGGACACCGGCGACCGCGGCATCTTCTGGGCGACCGGTTACCGCGTGACGCGGCTTAAGATTCCAGCGGGCGCGAGCGGCCAGACGATTCGCCAGATCGATCCGCGGGCGCGCTTTTCGGTGAGCGTGCTGGCGATTCAGGACGGCAGTGACCCGACTTCCGGCTTCGCGCCGATCACGCCGGACCGCGCGCTCCGTCCGGGCGATCTGATCGTCGCCGCCGGCCGCCCAGCCGACTTGCGGCGCTTCACACGCGCGCTCGAGATGGTGGGCGATCCGGCGCCGACGTAAACGAGAGGTCAGAGTTTCTCGATCACCTCGTCACGGAAGCGCGCCAGTTCGTCCTCGCTGAAGGCACGCAGCGGCAGGCCGACCAGCGCGCGGGCGACGCCGAGTTCGCCAAGTTTGCGGACTTCGTCGAGCGTGATCGGTTTTCCGGTGCGCAGGCTCAACGTGATCTCGACTGGCTTGGCGCGCGCGGCGGCGCGTTCGAGTTCGCGCAGTCGGCCGATCAGGGTGCGCGCCTCGTCGATCGTCCTGGCGATTCCGTACCAGCCGTCGCCGTAGCGCACGCTGCGCTTGAGCGCGAGTTCGCTGGTCCCGCCGACGACGATCGGCGGATGCGGCTTTTGCACCGGCTTGGGCTGGAAGCGAACGCCTGCGATGCTGACCGTCGTGCCGTGATAGGCCGGTTCGTCGCTGGTCCACAGCGCCTTCATCAACTCGATATATTCGCGGGTGCGCCGTGCGCGATCCGCGAAGGGCGCGCCGACGGCGGCAAATTCCTCGGACCACCAGCCGACGCCGACGCCGAAGATCACCCGGCCCGCGCTCAGCACGTCGAGTGACGCAACCGCCTTGGCGGTGGCGATCGCGTTGCGCAGCGGGACCACGAAGATTCCCGTGGCGAGCCGGATTTTGCTGGTCAGCGCCGCGGCGTACGCCAGCGCGAGCATCGGATCGTGAAATGGCACGTCCAGTGGCGCCGGAAAGCGGCCGTTGGGCGAGTAGGGATACTTCGACGCGGAGACCACCGGGACGATCATGTGCTCGCCGATCCAGGCCGACTCGAAATCCAACTCTTCGGCCCGGCGCACGTGAGTCGCGATATTGTCGGGCCGCACGCTTGTGATGAAGGTGCCGAATTTCATGTGATCCTCCGTCGCGGCCGGACCGGTCGGAACCCCGCGGCGGCCGCCTTTATCGCACCTTTAGCCGGAGCCGGCGGCGATCGCAAAGGCCGACGGCGGGGCGGGGCGGCGCACGTATGCACGGATGATTAGCGGGGCGGCGGGTCGAGGCGTGGGAAGTGATACGGGCGCGCCCGCCCGGCGCGCAATTCGACGCATAGTTCCTCGACCGTCGCGACCTCGCGCTCGAGTTCGGTCGCGCAGGTCAGGAACCAGTTGGGGGTCGAGAAATGCGCGTCGCTGCCGCCGACCGCGGTGAGCCCGAGTTTTTCCGCCACCGCGAGCGCCGCGGCGTTTTGCTCGTGCGTGTTCTGGCCGTTGATCGCTTCGACCACCGCGAGCGCGGGGCCGAGGCGGGCGAGCAGATCGTCCAGGCGCGCGCCATAACCCGAGTCGCGGAACGGATGCGCCGGGATCGCGACGCCGCCCTCGCCATGCACGACTTCGATCAGGTGCTCCGCACGGATCATCCGGCTGTCCAGATGGAAGCGATGACGCACGGCCGGGTTGACCCCGAACAGCAGCAGATGGCCGAGGTCGGTGTCGGCTTCGATACCCTTGAAGATGTGCACGCCAAAGCGCTGGGCCATTTCGGCGTAGCTGGCGTCGAGTTCCGCGTCGATCGGAAACAGCCGATGCTCCGTGAAGCAGATCGCGCCGAGCGGGGCCGGATGGCGCGCGATCGCCTCGAGGTATTGCTCGGGCGCGACGTTTGAATCGGACGAGAGCCGCGTGTGGACGTGCAGATCAACCAGCATACGAGATGAATTTTCACACGGCGCGACGGCGCTTGGAAGGCCATTCGGTTCAGGGACCGGCGAAATCGTCATGCACGCGCAGATGGTCGCGCAACGAGATCATCCCGGTGGTGCTGAAGACCAGCGCCTGGATCTGCGCCCGATCGAACTCGGTGGGCACGGTGCCCCACAAGTCGACCGTATCGCCGTCGATCGCGATGCGCACGTTGGCATAGCCCGACGCGTCGAGCGCCTGGCGCAATGCTACCAGCCGTAGGTCCTCGCCTTCGGGTGCCGCGCCGCTGCCCGGCGCCGGCGCGTCCGGCGCAGCCGCGGAGCCGCTGGTCGAGTCCGCGTTGTTGGCTGCACCGATACTGTTCCAGAGCGCCCTCGCGATCATGAATAACAGCGCGAATAGCGCCATGAAGATCAGGATCGGGCGGCGCACGCCGCGGCGCCGATGCATGGGCGATCTGTCGGGGAAGGTGACGCCGCGGCGCTGTCGGCGATGCGTGGCGTGGCGGTCCGCGCCGGGCATCGGCAGGATGATGGTCTGGTCGCCGGGGCCAAGCGCGAACGGCGCGGTGGTCGCGCGCAGGTCGGCGGCGCAGTACGAGCAGAAGTGCGATTCGCCCGGAATCGACCGCGCGCAACTCGGACATTTGATGTTCCGATTGACGCTCAGCACAGTGGGCGCTCCGGCGATCGCCGCCGGCGAGGCCGCGGCGCGGGCACCGGGCGCAGCCGCGCCCGCATTCGCGTTCGCCGACGAATTGCCGGTGCCCAGCGGCAGGTTCATCTGTGGGCGGCCGCCGGCCGGGGCCGGATTCGCCGCGAGCGGCGGCATCGCCGAGGGGTTGCTCACACCCGCGCGGATCTCGATCAGGCGGTGGCGAAATTCGGCCGCGTCGCGCATCCGATTGACCACGTCGTAGGCGAGCGCCTGATCGACCAGCGCCGCGAGCGCCGGATTGATCTCGGGGCTGAGCTTGCGCAGCGGCGGAAAGCTGAATGGCGGCTCGGCCGCGGGGTCGCGTCCCGACAACGCGTGATGCATCGTGGCGCCGAGCGCGTAGAGGTCCGAGCGCGTCTCGACCCGCCCGCGATATTGCTCGGGCGGCGCGTAGCCCTGCGTCCCGATCATGGTGGCGTTGCTCAGCGGCGCGAAATGGCGCGCGATGCCGAAGTCGATGAGCTTGGCCTGACCGTCGCGCGTGAGCATGACGTTCGACGGTTTCAAGTCGCGGTAGATGACCGGGGGATCGAGATTGTGCAGGTACTCGAGCGTGTCGAGCACCTGCACCGCGATTTCGATGACTCGCGCGGGAGGCAGCTTGCCGCCCGCTTCGCGCAGATCTTCCTCGAGCGTCGTGCCGTCGATAAATTCCATCACCAGGTAGTGACGATTGGCGTCGCTGAAGCGATCGAAAATGCGCGGGATATGTTCGTTGGCGAGGCGCGCGAGCATGTCGGCCTCGCGCTGGAAGGCGGCCACCGCCTGCTGCTGCATGTCGGGGCTGGTGAAGCTGTCGACCATCTCGGCGAGCGCGCACGAACGCCCGGCCAGCCGCAGATCCTCGGCGAGATAGACCAGCTTCATGCCACCGCCTCCGAGTGGCCTGACGACGCGGTAGCGCCCGCCGACGATAGTCGCCGGGGCGATCATGAAAGCCTGCGTCCGGCCGCGTTCACTGCGGGCGCCGCGCCGCCGCGGGCAGGGCGCGCGAGGCATTGGCGCGCGCCGATCGCGCCACCGCCTCTTCCCGGATTGCACCGGCGAACGCCGCGTTGCCCGCGCAAATCAGATGCAGCAGGAAGCCCAGCGGCGGCGACGCTTGATAGGCGAAGGTCACGCCGAAGAACCAGACGATCGCGGCGCCGCGCCGGCCCTTGTAAAACTGGCCGAGTCCGGGCACCAGGCTGAGAAAAAACGCGGTGACAGGGCGCCAGCTAATCTCCTGGCTGAGCCATAGCGTGCCAGCCAGCGGCGCGCCGCATTCCTTGCAGAACGACGCGTCGAGCACCGTCACCGCCTGTCCGCATTGCGAACAAAAGCGCGCGTTGATTGAGGCTGAGTCAGGCATCGTAATTCGGCTCAGTGATTGATCGCCGCGCTAGGCGTGAAAGGTGAACTCCGCGTCGCCCAGTTTCACGGCGTCGCCGCTGGACAGCGGGGCCTCGCTGACGCGATTGCCGCCGAGCCAAGTGCCGTTCTGGCTGCCGAGATCGCGCACCCGAAATGCGCCGTTGGCCGCCTCGATCGCCGCATGGTAGCGCGAGACCGACGCGTCGCTGATCACGATATCATTGTCGAGCGCGCGCCCGAGCCGCGTCGCCGCGCCGGCGCGCAGCGTAAAGCGCTGGCCCGCGGCGCCCGCCAGGTAGGGCGTCGAGTTCGGCGCATGCCCCGATTGGGCTGACGATGACGCTGACGGCGTAAATCCCGCGACCGAACTCCCCGCCACGCTGGGCGTGCCCGCGGCGATCGGCGGCGCAGCGTAGCTACGCGCGGCCGATGCCGGCGTGGCCAGATGTGCCGGATGAGCGGTGTTCCGCTCGTGAAACGTCATCTCATAGTCGCTGATCTTGATGCGATCGCCGTCGTGCAAAGCGACCGTTTCGATCCGATGGCCGTTGACCAGCGTGCCCTCCTGCACGGCCAGATTGCGGATCGCATAGCCGGCGGCGGTCTTGTCGATGCGGGCGTGGCGTGGCTGCACGCCGGAGTCGCCGAACAGACCGACCTGATTTTCTTCCGCCCGGCCGATCGTAACCGCGGCGCCCTCGAGCCGGAACTGGCGTCCCTTGAGCCGTCCCGCTTCGACCGCTATCCACGCCGCCTTGGTCAGTTCCTGCACGAGACCGATGAACAGGCCGATGGCGAGGCCGATCGCGCTCAGACCGACGAGCCGCGAGGGCATTCCGCTCTGGCTCAGCGAGGCGATCAGATCGAAGGTCAGGCCGCCGACGATTCCGCCGACCCATCCGCCCGCCGCGCCCTTGAGTACGTTGGGCAGCGAGAGCGTCGCGAGCCCCACGCCAGCGCCCAGCATCATCCCCATCAGGGTCCATCCGACGACCCGGGCGAGCACCATGTAGAAGTCCGAGCCGGCCTGAGCGACGCCCCATCCGCCGGCCGAGAGAATCGCGCGGAAGGCGATATTGGAATAGTAGGTCGCCGGCAACGACAGCAGCACGCAGACGATAAAGCCGCGCATAAAACGGGATCTGACGCGTGGCGTGAGCTCGAGCGAATTGTCCTCGGCGGCGAGCACCAGGCCGCCGATCGCACCCGCCATCAGCGCCATCGCCAGGAAATTGCCGACGATCTGCCAGTTCGACATGGTTTCGGTCAGCGAATGGTTGTGGCTGACCATCTCGACCGGAATCCATCCGATCGCGCCGCCGACCAGTCCGGCCAGGGCCTTGAAGGTCAAGTCGCGCCGATCGATCGCGCCACTCATGCGGAGTGATCCTTCGAACATTTTCCAACCATAGCAGAGATTAATCGCCGTCCGCCGTCACTTATATTAACCCGCCGCGCGCACATGGAAAACGCCCCGCGCGCGTGGCTCGAATGCGCGAAGATCGGCGCAATAACTCGAAGTCAGACGGGCCGTGTCATGACCGCCAGTCTTCGGGTCAGGTGGCGACCTTCGCCGTGAAGATCTCTGCCTCTATCGCGAATTCGCGCGCCGACTCGTAGCGCCCGAGGTCGAGGATGAAATAGGTCGCACCCGCATGATGTTCGGCTTCCAGATGGGCGCGTGCCCGGGCGTGATCATCGAGCTTGAGTCCGCGCCGCACGACGATCTCGACGTCTTCGCGCCGATGCGCGCGCAGCCGCTCCTTGAGCGCGGCGACCGCATGCGCGAGCTTGTCGGCCGGCAGCATCGGATGCCATCCGTCGCCGAACTCGACCACCCGATCGAGCGCCGGAGCGCCGTTGCCGCCAATCCAGATCGGCGGGCGGGGCGGCCGCGGCGCGAACACGAACGGCGCGAAGTTGACCAGATTGCCGCGATACTCCAGCGCGTCGTTGGCGAACAGATGCCGGATCACGCGCAGGGTCTCGTCGCTGACCCGCCCGCGCATCCGCTTGTCCACGCCGAGCGCAGCGAACTCGCTCTTCATCCAGCCCACACCCGTGCCGAGGATCATCCGCCCGCCCGAGAGCTCCTGGATGGTCGCGACCTGCTTGGCGGTGAGCACGGCCGGCCGATAGGGCAGCACCAGCACCGAGACGCCCAGCCGGATCCGCTCGGTTACGCCGGCCAGAAACGCGAGCGTCGCGAGGACGTCGAGGTAGCGGCCGTCCGAGCCCTCGGTGTCGTCGGGCGGGATACACAGGTGGTCCGAGACGAAGAGCGCATCGAAGCCCAGTTGCTCGGCGACGCGGGCGCATTCGCGGATCGTTTCGCGGGTCGATTGCGGACCCATGTTGCGCAGGGCAATGCCATATTTCATCGTGCTTCTCCCGGTAGTATTCGTGGCTGCGCGCGCCGGCTGATTCGCGCGGCGGGCACGGCTAGGCTAAAGCATAGCGCGGAGCGGGTGAACGATTAATGGGCCGACCGTCAGCCAGCGAGCGCAAGCCGTACAACATGGACGCGATCGTCGACGTCGCGGTGCAGGTGTTTTTGCGCCGCGGCTACGACGGCGCGTCGCTCGACCAGGTGGCCGAGGCGGCCGGTATCACCAAGGCCAGCATTTACTATCATGCCAGTGGCAAAGAGGCGCTGCTCGCGCGCGGCGTCGGGCGGGCGCTCGACGCGCTGTTCGCGGTGCTCGAGGAGCCCGCCGCACAGTCGGGTCCCGCGATCGATCGGTTGTGCCACGTGATGCGCCGCACGGTTGAGATCACGGCGACGCGGCTGCCCGAAGTGGCGCTGCTGCTACGCGTGCGCGGCAATACGCCGACCGAGCGATCGCTGCTGGCGCGCCGGCGCGAGTTCGACCACCTGGTGGCGACGATCGTGGCCCAGGCGCAGGCGGCGGGGGAGGTGCGCGCCGACCTCGACGCCGGTCTGGTCACGCGCCTGCTGTTCGGGATGCTCAACTCGATCACCGAATGGTACCGGCCGGGCGGTGGCCTGAGCGCCAAGGATATCGTCGCGGCGGCAACGCGGATCGCGTTCGACGGACTCAAGTAGCGGCGCCGCGCATCGGGCTATCCTACGCTTGACAAAAACGGTGGGCCATTTTATAAATCGACCAAATGGTTGATTTAGTCCGCCGCGTGACCACGGAGGCCATTTAAGATGGGCGCGTCCACAATCAAGCTCGCCAACGCGAAGCTCAACGTTACCGAACCGACCGTCGAGGAGCTCAAACAGGCGCTCTTCTACCCGGCGGCCGGTTTGACGCCGGCACCAGCAGTTCCGCAGCCGAATATCTTTCCCTTCGAATGGCGCGTCGAGACGCCGAAACTTGCCGAGATCTACGAACGGGCGAAGCTCGAGGGCTTCAACCCGGCGTCGATTCCATGGGCGACGCTCGACCCCGATTCGTTCACCGCCGACGAGCGTGTCGCGATGATGTACTGGTGGGCGCTGCTGTCGAATTTCGATTCGTCGGGCCCGGCGGTCTTCGCGCGTGCGATGATCCATGCGTTCGAGGTTCACGAAGAGGATCCGGTGCGCAAGTGTTTTTTTTCGATCACGCGCGACGAG
>Ga0307373_10008685_pt1 | contig 15384 bp, 16 predicted proteins | sample OX2MG_FD_202534 | JGI IMG/M metagenome (GOLD analysis project Ga0307373, IMG submission 202534) | Soil microbial communities from Risofladan, Vaasa, Finland - OX-2 | ecosystem: Environmental > Terrestrial > Soil > Coastal area > Acid sulfate soil | place: Finland: Risofladan, Vaasa | collected... | reverse complement strand
GATCTACGTGTCATCCGACACGGCCTACGGGTTCTTCCTCGCCCTGGCGGACACTGAGAAGGGAGGGTCGGTCAACAGGGGCGAGGTCATCAGGAAGTACGCCTCGTCCGGGATAAAGCCGGAAAGGGTGATCAAGCTCCACTACGAACTCGGCCAGGAGCTGGTCCGTAGGCTCACCCTCCTCGGGAAATTCGACGAGTTCGAGGTCCTGAAGAACGGCGCGCCCTTCCTCTCGAACGAGATCGGGATCGAGGTCCGGGTCTTCAAGGCGGGAGAGAGGAAGATCGAGGACCCGGCCAACAAGGCCAAGGATGCGCTTCCCTTCAAGCCCTCATTCTATCTCGAGTGACGCCCAAAGAAAAAGAGGAGGTGTGAGACGAGGACCTTGTCTGGCCTCAACCACCGATTCGGAACATCTTGGTCCCGCAGACAGGACAGGTCCCCTGTGTGGCCTTCTTCCCGTTCTTCATCGTGATGCTCTGCGGATCCTTCATCTCCCTCTTCTCCTTGCATTTCACGCAATATGCTGTGGTTGCCATTCTATTTCCCTGCGACCAGCTCCGATGAAACCCGTTTAAAGACGTCCAGCCCGAAACGCTTCGCACGCCGCTTCACTAGATTAGACAAGCGGGATTGAGGTCTCGAGAAAAACCCGAGCTTATTTACGGCATCGCGACGTCCGGACGCAAGTCGTGAGTGAGCGAGCGCTGGCACCGATTCTATACGCCGTGAGCCCGATCGGGTTCGGACACGCCTCCCGCTCCGTGGCGATCGGGCTCAAGCTCAGGGAGATGTCGTTGGAGCCAGAGTTCGCGACCGGGGGGCCCGCCGTCAAGTTCCTCAAGTCCTACGGCTTCAAGGTCCACGACATCGTGACAGAGCCCAACCCCGCGGAGTCGGGCGGAGAGATGAAGATGGCCACTTTGTGGTATCTCCGGTACTGGCTGGGGTACAGGTCGACAAGCAGGAGGATGGCAGATCTCGTCACAAGACTCTCTCCCAGGCTGGTCGTAGGGGACGAGGAGTTCTCCTCCGTCTCCCTGGCCATCCAGAGGGGTATCGCGCACGCGATGATATCCGACGAGCTCCAGCTCGGCTTCGCGAGGAGCGCGATCGCGAGGAGGGTGGAGGCGAGGGTCAGCCTGTGGTACGCGGACCTTCAGCGGCGCGTCTCCAACCTGCTCGTCCCCAGCTTCGGGACCGACAGCGGCAACATCCACTACATGACGCCCGTGACGAGGGAGGTCACGAAGCCCCGCGAGGCGGCCAGGGCGGAGCACGGCCTTCCTCTGGAGTCCAGCGTAGTCCTCCTGAGCTCCAGCGGGAGCGGGATGAAGCCGTTCCTCCTCCACAGGTCTCTTGAGGCGTTCAGGAAGGTCTGCAAGGGTTCCGACGTGTTCGTGACGACAGGCGTGGGCGGCCCGCGCATCCAAGCTGGGGACGTGCGAGCGCTCGGGATGGTCCGCGACAACCAGGACCTGATCGCCGCGTCCGACCTTGTGGTCTCCACCGCGGGGAAGAGCACCATCGACGAGTCCGCCAGCAGCGGCACGCCGATGATCGCGATCCCGATAAAGAACCACGTCGAGCAGGAGAGGAACGCGGCGGAGCTGGGGTTCGCCTTTGGCGACAAGGACAGGCTCGAGGAGCTGATACCGAAGTTCCTAGGCAGGAGGAGCCCGCCTGCCCACTACCCTGGCGCGCAGCGGACCGCAGACTACCTCGCCTCGCTCCTCGGTCCGGGCTAGGCTGGCGGCGCCCGTTCGCTTGCCCGTCTCATAGCCCTTGTCTTTCCTGGGCCCTTGCCATCGCGAGAGAGCTCACCCATGACCTTCTTGACCGCGTCTTCGGGACTCGACCCTTCGAGTATCATGCCGGTCCGCCGGTGGTCGATGTACCTTCCTCCCCACTCGTCCGCGACTCCCCCCGTCCCCTTGACTGTCACTATGGGCTTCTCGGCTTGGTAGGCCGCGGCGACCTCGATGAGCGTCCCCGCTCCGCCCCCGACGACGACCATCGCGTCCCCGGAGTAGGCGACGAGAAAGTCCCTAGAGTTGCCCAGGCCGGTCGCGATGACGTCGTCGCAGTATCGGTTCGCCTGGGCGGAGTCGGCGGAGGGGACGATGCCCACCGAATGGCCGCCGGCGTCGCGCGCCCCTTTACATGCCGCTTCCATCACGCCGCCTAGCCCTCCGCAGACGACGGTCCCGCCCGCCCTCGCAACGGCCCTCCCGACCTGGTATGCCGCATCGCGCGCGGCCTTGGTGCAGGAATCTTCGTTGAAGCCGACGACGGAGACCTGCGCGCGCCGATCCATGTCCACCATGGTCGGGCTCGAGCCCTTAAAGACTGCTCAGGCCATCTTAGCGGACGCACCTCCGTTGACCAGAGCACAATACCGCGACCGGGAGGATGCGGGGCTGGTCCTCGCAGCCGCGGTGAGGCAGGAGCTGGACGAGAATCTCGTCTCCGGGAAGCCCCTGGTTTTGGCGATTCCCAGGGGAGGGGTCCCGATAGGCCGGGACGTCGCGACCACGCTCGACGCCGACCTCGACCTCGTCGTCCCCAGGAAGCTCGGGGCAGAAGGAAACCCAGAGTACGCCATCGGTGCGGTGATGCACGACGGCACGCTCTACTTGAGCAACGAGGCGCTCCGCGTAACGGGTGCGAGCCCCGAATACATCGAAGCGGAGAAGGCCAGAGAGATGGTCGAAGCGACCAGGCGCCTCGAGGCGTACAGGGATGGGCGCCCGGAGCCTGCTCTCTCGGGGAGGGTCGTGATAGTCGTCGACGACGGCGTCGCCACAGGAGCGACCATGATAGTCGCCCTGAGGTGGGTCAGGTCTCGCGGGGCGCGCGTCGTCGTGGCCGCGGTTCCGGTCGCGCCGCCGGGCACCGTCGCGGAACTGAGGCAGGAGGCGGACCGCGTGATCTGCCCCAGCACTCCTGAGCCCTTCTACGCGATAGGCGCGTTCTACGAGACCTTCGGGCAGGTGAGCGACGACGAGGTCAAGGAGATATTGCTTGAGTACTGGAAGCGACTTGCCAAGGATGCTCGAGCGAAATGAATTCCGACCGAATCCGGAGTCGTTGAGTTTTTCTCCCCTGTCTCAGAGGGGCGCATTTGTGTCGCGTCAGGGTACCTTGGAGTCATAGACGATGATCTCGGTCGCAATAATCCTCGGGCTCGCCCTCGCGTTCTGCTTTGGGACGTCGGACTACCTCTCGAAGGGCCTGGCGGGAAAGGTCGGCTTCTATCGCACCGCCGTCTACACGCTGGCGACCAGCGGAGCCATAGTCATCGTGCCGCTCCTATTCCTCGGAACGCCGAGACTACCTTCCTACTCAGGCGTGGCTCTTCTTGTGTTGATCTCCGTATCGACCTTCATCGCGTTCCTATCCATGTACCGCGGGTACCAGAAAGGGCACCTCTCGGTCGTCTCTCCGATAGTCAACTCGTTCCCAATCTTCTCGGTTCTCTTCGCCGTATTCGTACTGAAGATCGTCCTCTCCTACGAGGTGCTCCTCGCCCTCGCGGGCGTGATTCTCGGGATCCTTCTGGTCTCCACTGACGTCTCCGCCCTGGGGTCGGCAAGGGGGAGGAGCCTCACTCCCGGAGCCCCGGAGGCAGTCTTGGCCGCGTTCTTCTTCGCGGTGGGCTTCACGTCGCTGGGGTACGCGGAGAAGACGGTCGGATACCTCCTTCCCGTCTTGGCGGCCAGACTGGGAGCGGCCTCTGTCGGACTCCTGGCGGGCCTGGCGTTGAAGCAGAACCTAAAGCCCATCGGCGGCAAGCCCTTCCTTCGCTTGCTGGCCATGGGAACTCTCGAGGCGTCGGGACTCCTGGCATTCACTCTGGCGCTCTTCTACTCGTCGAGCATCGCCGTCCTGCCGATAACCACCACCCTCGCGGGCATGGGGGTCGTCTTCACCGTCGGGTATGCCCTGATCCTGCTCAAGGAGAGGGTTGGGCCAAACTTCGCCGTCGGAATCCTGATCCTCATCGCGAGCGTGGCGACCCTTCTCTACTTCACGGCTTGAGCGAGAAGTACAGCCGCCTGTTTCATGTTATACCATGAAACATGCGGTCGTCTAGTCTGGTAGAACCACCTCCCGACAAAATTTCTCCGTGGACGAACTTGGAAATGGCTCGCAATATGGCTGTCGCGCTTGCTAAGGTAGGGGCAGGATTCTACAAGCACGAGCTTACCGGGATTTTCAATCCGGAAAGACAATCATTCCGTCACGAACTGTATTTCATGTAATGATGTTCAGATATGCTTGATCTGCGTAGTTTGTAATGGTCCATGTTTCGTCTGAAATCAACCAGAGGCCACCGGCCTGGACATAATTCGTCTGCATGATGATTGTGGCGCTTGTGTGCCCCAAGTAGACGCCGAATCCAGTTAGGCTGATGGTGGAATTAGTCGCGGCGGTCTTATCGACCTTGCCTATGACATCGTTGCCCAAGTTTTGAATATTGAAGTTCAGGACTATCATAGTCATGTTGTCGCCGTGATTGAATAGACTGCCAATGACGTTCGTGACGAAGAGACTCGCGTTTAAGCTTCCCACGTAGTTACCTGAAAGCCCCTCTGCGTCGCCTGCCGAGATGGGGTTCACGCCTGAGGACAAGCTTACCTTTACTTGTAACGTCACATTGTTCCTATAACCTCCCATTATGCCGGTGTAATTGGATGATTGCATGTTGAGCAGACGATTGTCGAAGGCCGTGATAATTGCCGCCCCCGATTCGTTGTAGGGTATGCTTGAGGCAAACGTCGTGGTAGTGGTAGTCGTTGACGTGAGTATGTTGGTGACCACCACCGTCTCGGTGCTAGTTCCGAAGGCGCCGCTGGAGCCAGTCGCCTGCAGTACCAAGAGGCCAACTATGGCAAGCCCGGCACCTACGCCAATCAGAATGCCTTCGCTACTTTCCTGAGCGCTAGCAAATAGCGTGCGATTCCCTCTTTTGAGCTGAGCGAACCACAAGATATTAGGTCTTGGGAATATTTAGGCGAGATAGGGGCCTCTAGGCCAGAAGGTCGGCAAATGCCTTGGAAAATGAGATGGGCCGGAAGGGATTCGAACCCGTGACCTCAGTTTGTTCTGGATAGGTGTACGAAAAGGTTCAGATGTACTCCTAGATATCGAAGTACATGTGGGAGTTCAACCACAAAACTCTATGGCACGTCCGAAGGCTGCTGTCACTTTATCATGATGGCTTCCTCGAGATCTCTGAAGTGCTCGTCGCCGGTTACGACCTTCGCTTCCACGGCTCTGGCAGTCGCCAAGATCACGGAATCCACGAGTCCCCAGCCCTTTACTTTCGTCCTACGTTGCGCGCTGATTCTGCCTGCTGTCTCTGCTATGATGTCATCCAAGGAAGAAACGGAAGATTTGGTCCTGATGAAACTAAGTCTCTCCTTCGGATTCATTCGCTCACGTTCATACTTGTCTGCGAACTCTGCTATCACGATTGAAGGCGTGATGGCGTCGCCACTCTCGATGTATTGCCTCGCCTTCTCGCCCTGCTCGCTTCCAGCGAAGTACTCGATCCAGGCGAATGTGTCCAAGACTTCCAAAGAATCACCTCTGGAATTCTTCGTGCTCACGGCGCGTCAGATTCATTCGCTTTTTTCTGTCCGCCCCAAACATGCTTGACGGAACTCCTTCAGCGCTCTCGATGAGTAAGTTTATCGTCTGATCTAGACTCTTGGTCTCTCTCTCTTTCATGATTCTTTTCAGTCGCTCCACTGTCGACTCTTTGACTGCAATAGTAGTCGTCATGGTAGGCTATATCATATGGTCTATAATATATATCTTCGGCGAGCGTTTCAGTTGCCTTAGCTACTGCATGCCCTTTACCGTGAGACGGTAAGTACTAACTCATGGTTGTAACGAAAAGTACAGCCGCCTGTTGCTCTTCCCCTTGTTCTCTATCTTGTTCACGACTATCTCCCCGATCTCGGACGTGTTCTTGACGTGGACCCCTCCGTCCGCCTGCGTGTCGATCTCGCCGATCTGGACTATCCTCAGCTCCTCGACCGCGGGCGGGAGCGCACCGGCCAGCTTCACGAAGCCCGGGGTCCTCAGCGCCTCCTCCCTCTTCATGAAGAACGACCTCACCTCCGCGCCGCTCGCCGCGGCCTCGTTGGCCATCTTCACGTAGCCGCCGAACTTGTCCCTGTCGAAGGCCTCCAGGGAGAAATCGATCCTTGACTCGACGGGCGAAATCTGGTTCCCCGTTATCAGGGCTCCTGTCTCGCGGTTGACGACCGCGCTAAGGATGTGCGCGGTGGTGTGCATCCGCATCACGCGGTGCCTCCTCTCCCAGTCGATCACCCCGTGGACGGCGTCGCCAAGCTTCAACGAGGCCCCTCCTCCAAGGACGTGGTAGATCTCCTCGTCCTTCTTGATGACCTCGGTGACCTCCGCGTCGTTGAGCTTCCCGACGTCGGAGACCAGGCCCCCTCCGCGCGGGTTGAACGCGGTCCTGTCGAGCCTCACACCGGCCTCCTCCACGGACTCGACCTTGGCGTCGAACTCGCGGAGATACATGTCCTGCCAGAACAGCTTCTCGGTCATCGCGCGCGCCCGATCTCTTGGCGGCCCGAATAAATATCCGGGGGAAGGCGAGCTCCTGAGGACGGGTTGGCGAACAGGGTCAGGCTGCTCATAACGCTCGTCGTCATCATCCCGCTCCTGCTCCTCGCCGCCAGCATACTTGTATTTGATTCTACACCAATCGCCAGCTCTCCCAACGCCCACTACACGAGCTTCTCGGTCGGCGGCAAGACCTTCGAGCTTACCTACCTGGCGACGAACCAGAGCGAGCTGGCGAAGGGGCTCATGGGCGTGAAGGTGACCGACACCACCACGGAGCTCTTCGTCTTCCCCGCCGCCGGCTACTACTCCTTCTGGATGTTCGGCGTCAACTCGAGCCTAGACATAATGTGGGTGGACACGCTCCCGGGGAGCAGCTCCGGGAGCTTCGTCTACCTCGCCCTGGGCGCGCCGCCGTGCCACGTGTCCGTCGTCTGCACCTCGTACGCGCCCACCGCGAGGGCCGACTTTGTGATTGAGGCCAAGGCCGGGTTCGCGGCGGCGAAGGGGATCAAGGTCGGGACGCCGGTGACCCTCAACTAGAGCGGCTCAGAAGGACGTTATCTTCGCCTGCGTCAGCTCCCTGGAGATGAGGACGGAGGAGGCCTTCCACTTCTTGGACGGGATCCTCATCTTGGCCAGCGCCGCCGCCAGCGCCGGGCCGAAGGAGTCGAACTTGGCCGGCGTCTGCTTCATCAGTCGTCGTATGCTCTCCCTCACGTTCCAGACCCCCAGCGGCATTATGTATCCCGGGTAGGTCTCCCGGAGGACGATGGCCGAAGCCTGCCTCCTCTCCGCCTCGAGCTCCTCCGCGACCGCAAGCCGAGTGGAGTAGTAGCACCCTCCGACCTTGGCGTAGGTGCGCCGCCCGAAGTACTCCTCGTAGTCGCCGATCACATAGGGCTCGTCCGTGAACTGGTTCCAGGTCGTGTTGGGGAACCACGCCTCTATCCACTCGAACCTCCACGGCTCGGGGATGAGGATCGCGACGTACTGGTTGTCGTAGACGCTGTAGCTGTAGACGCGGTAGTCGTCGATGGTCTGGAACCCCTTGACCTTCTCGATGAGCTTGGAGCTTATCGTGCTGTCCACCGCGGTGATGCTCCACCTGGTCGGGACCAGCCTCCTCCTGGCCCCCTCGCCGAACATCCCGATGCTCAGGGCCCTCTGGATCCTCGTCACCATGATGCCGTCCCTGTAGAGCGAGAAGATGGCCTCCGACGCCTTGAGGTCTCGGTCGTAGTACGGCTTCTCGATCCTCCTCTCCACGGTGACATTGGAGGTCTTGAGCTTCTCCATCGGAGCGGAGGGCCCGAACGGCTGCGTGTCCTCGCTGAGCGTGAGGACCTTCCTCGGGGCCTTCGAGAGCCGGAGCTCGGAGTCGACCGGCTTGGCAGCCATCGAGAGCTCCTGGAGCTGCTGAAGCGTCCTCCCGGGGTTGGCCGCGTCCTCCACATTTGCGCTCATGTTCCCCCTAACGAGCGAGTACCGGTAGTCTACTATGGTCTCTAGCGGCTTCCCGAGCCAGAGCTCCGGGGTGTCCATGATGGACGTGTCCCCATATTGAGGCGGGACCATCGGGCCTATCGAGACTTTGGGGTAGCCTATCCTGCCAACGAAGACCCCCGGCGGGGAGGACCCGGAGATCTGGTCGCTGTAAGAGTGGCTAGACCTCCCGATCGACTCGGCCTTCACGATTATCGGGCAGCGCGGCTTGCCGCAGAGGAGCTTCGCCCCTCGGCATCGGAGGCACATCCACGCCGGCGGCGCCTCCACCACCTCGATGGAGCGGGCGACTTCCTCGAACCCAATCCTCTCTGGGGAGATCACGTTCGAGAGCCACGTTATCCTGCGAGGCAGTTTCGGTCGGCTCAAAATCCTGGCCGGACTCTTAAAGGTCTCTGCTCAACGAGAGATCTTGGACTCGCCCTGGACCTTCGCGACCCTGTAGATCTGGTCCGCGAAGCTCTCGAGCTCCCTCTCGTGCGAGACGATTATGACCTGTGGGTTCGCCATCTCGTCGAGTATCTCCCGCATCTTCCCCAGCTGCTCCTTGCTAAACCCGTCCGTCGGCTCGTCCAGTATCAGGGAGCTCGGCCCCGTCTCGGCGAACTTCTGCACCATCTGGCTCAGGGCCAGCCTGTAGGCGAGGGCGACGCTGGTGCGCTCTCCTCCGCTTAGGAAATCGATGTCCTGCTCGTATCCCTCCTGGTCGACCATCGGGGTGAAGTCCTCGTCCACCCTCGACTCCTTTCCTCCGTCGTCGACAAGGATCGCGAACCACCTTTGGAAGTCGCGGCCGAACTCCCTGTTTATCGAGGTCATCACGTGCCTCTCTATAGACTCCAACGTGGGGACGAAGTACTCCTCGAGCCAGATCTCGCGCTCCCGGAGCTGCTGGCCTTTGACGGCCGCCTTCTCCATCCGGGCGAGGGCCTCGCCCTGCCGCTTTGCACCTTCCTTCCAGTTCTTGATGTCCCTCCTGAGGCTGCTTATCTCCTCCCTAATCCTCTTCAGCTCCTTCTGCGACGCCTCAATCTTGCGCCGGAGCGGCTCCAAACCTTCTGCCTCTCTCTCGAGGACGTCAATCCTCTTCTCAAGGTCCACAAGCTTGCCCCGGTTCCCCTCTACGCTCGCGCGCACCGAGGCCAGCCTCCCTCTCTTCCTCTCGGCGTCGGTCCGGTACTCCTTGACCCTGGCGACTTCCTCCTTGGCCTTCTCCGCGAGGGCGTCGTAGTCCCTCCTCCTCTCGAGGGCGTCCTCCAGTTCTTGGAGGCTGACTTTGAGAGCCTCAAGGTGCTTCGAGCTGCTCCTCCTCTCGCTGGCGAGCCCGTCGATCTTCTCCGCGAAAAGCTCCGGGTCTGCTTCGCGGTCGCATATCGGACACCTCCTGTTCTCGGCCACAGACTCGTACTGGCTTATCTTGGTCTCGATGGCCCCCGTGAGGGCCTTGTGCCTGAGGATGTCGTCGCCGACGCTCTTGACCGCGGCTTTCAGCTCTCCCTGCGTCTTCTCGCCCGGGGGAGCGCCGAGCTTCCTCGCCTCGAGCTGCATCGCCCTCTGCTCCAGCCTCTCGGCCTCCTCCAACAGCTCCTTTCCCTCCTCTCCACCCTCCCTTATCTCCCGCCTGAGGTTGGCCTGCTCTGGTCTGGCGCTCGCCAGCCGAAGCTCGACCTCGTAGAGCTCCTCCCTCTCCGCCTCCAGCTTCTGCGCAGCCTTCTCCTTCTCCCCCTCCGCCCGTTCCAGATTGACGAGGTCCTCCTCGCCGCGGCCCGCCTTCCCCTCCATCTCCTCCACCTCCTTCCTCAGGCTCGGGATCTCCCGCGAGGCCGTCTCGAACTGCCCCCTCTTCCCGCGGAGCTTCAAGAGCAGGTCCCGTGCGTTCTCCATCGCGAGCTTGTACTCCTCGACCCCGAAGGCCCGGCGAAGGATCTGGAGCCTCAGCTCGGGGCGGAGGCCGATAATCTGCTTCATCTCCTCCTGCGCCGTGTAGATGGCGTACTGGTAGATGAGGCTCCTAGACTTCGGGTCGGTGGGTTCGCGGAAGTTCAGGATCCCCAGGATGCGCTCCTTCATCTCTGAGGCGGGATAGTCCTCCTCTCCGTCAGGCCCTCTGAGCTTCCCCTCGACCTGCTGGACGGAGCCCGCCTTCCTCGCGAGCGCCCGCCGTACCCAGTAGTCCTTCCCGTTGGCCTCGAACTCCAGCTCGACGCTCCCCCTGCTCTCGCCCACCCTGAGGAGCGAGGAGGCCTTCGAGCTCCCGAGCCCGAAGAGGGCGAACTCTATCGCGATGAGGAGCGTGGACTTGCCGGCGCCGACGTCGCCCTCGAAGAGCGTCCTGCCTCTGGGGAACTCGACCTCCGCCTCCTTGTAGCTACGGATGTTCTCCATCCTAAGCTTCTTGACCAACATCAGGGTTCCTCCTCCAGAAGCTCTTTGGCGAGCATGGCCTGGGCTCCCGCGTCTACGACTCTCTTCGCGTAGTCCTTCTTCATCTCGTTGGATTTTTGGCCCTGCCTCAGCAGCCGCAGGAGCTCCTGGGCGCGCATGACGCCGCTCTCCCCCGTCAGCTCATGGGTGGACAGCTTCAGCTTGGCCACATTCTCCCTGAAGAGGTTCCTCTCTATCGTCGCCGCATCCTCACCGAGCACCTTCGCCTGCGTGAGCTCTTTCGATGTCAGGCCGTAGCGGTTCACGTAGACCCAGAGCGCTCCCCTCTCGCTCATGCCGTTCCTGGCCGCGTGGAAGTCGAGCTCGGTCGTCTTGCCCCCCGCAAGCTCCCCGGCGACCCTCAGCACCACAACCCTGTCCTTGACCTCCAGGCGTCCGGCGCTCTCCTGCAGCTCCTTGTTCGCCTCCATCGCGTTCTTGCCTCCCACGTCCAAGTCGAGGTAGGCTCCCAGGAAGCCCGCGACCGGCATGAACTGCATGCGCCTGAACCTGTCGTCGAACTCCACCACGTAGAACCCTCTGCGCTCGCCCCTCGCGGTGGACTCGAGGTCCCTTGCGCCGTAGCCGGTGAAGAGCGGGCCGGGGAAGACGACCCTCTGGTAGCCCGGCATGTGGTATTCGCCCCTGACGTGGATGTGCCCGCCCGCGTAGTAATCGAACCCCTTCGGCAGGCTCCCGATGTCGATGGTCTCCATCTCGCTCAGGTAGTCCGGCTTGAACTGGGTGATCCCGCTATGGAACGCGAAGACCTTGAAGCCGCCCTCCTTCTCCAGGGACTCCCTGTCGAGGATCTCGTAGTACTTGCTCTCCAGTCCCATCTTCCTCGCGGCGATGCCCGTCAGCCTCGCCCCCGTCTCCGGGTCTGTGAAGAGCTTGAGCCTGAGCCGCCCGTCCTCCATCGACGCTCGCATTACGTTGGTGAGTATCCCCGCGGTGTGGAGGATGTCGATGACCGACGTCCCCGCGGGCGTGTAGTCGTGGCTTCCGTAGATCGCGTAGATGGGGATCCTGGCGTCGCGCAGCTCGCGCATCTTCTTGACCGCGTCGTTGACAACTCCCAGGTCGGGTATGCCGGAGTGGAAGATGTCCCCCGAGATGAGGACGAAGTCGACCGCCTCCCTTACGCACATGTCCATCGCCTCCGCGAAGCACTTTCGCTCGAGCTCCCTGAGCGCGGGCTCCCTGTGTGCCCCCAGGTGGATGTCGGACATGTGCGCGAACTTGCTCAACCAGTTCTCAGGAAGCCACCGAAGGCGACGCTACTTAATTTTGTCACGCCTCGGGCCCCTTCGATGCAGAGACCTTCCGGCCCATCTGACTCAGCTTGGACTCGCGTGCTCTGGACATAGATGCTTGAGCCAATCCTCTTAAATTTCTAATCGGCCGAGCGACCCCAAATGGCCAGAACAGGGGTGGCTACCACGGCCGTCGTCGCAGTCATCGTGGTCGCGCTCGTGGGCGCGGGAATCTTCGGGTACACGTACCTCATGTCGCCGAACCAAAGTTCGAGCACCACTCAAAATCAGCATCCGAACATCCCTGTTGCCTCAACGAGCCAAGGCATCAGCTCCACGAGCCAGGGCAATCTTGAGATCAGCAACGCGGCGCTCTCCAACAACTCCCTATTGGTGACCATCCAGAACACGGGGTCGCAGCCGTTGTCCATCAGCTCGTTGCTCGTCACGCGAGGGAGCGGCGGATGTCTTCCAACCGCTTCGACCACGAACACTACTTCGCGGGCAAGCCAGAATCGCAGCGGGTTCGCGCTTCCCGCCTGCTTCGCAGGGGCTGCCGTGTTCCTCGTGCAGAGCAACAGCACTCTGAGGCCCGTGGCGGCCGCGGGGTTCAACTTCACCCGCTCCTTCAACTCCACGTCCTTCACGCGGACCTCGAGGTCCGGAAACTTCTCCCGGACCATCTCGGGCAACTTCTCCAGGACGTTCCCGGGGAACTTCTCAAGGGGCTTCCCCGGAGGCTTCTTCGGCAACTTCTCCGGACTCGGCGGGTTCCAGCTGGCAGCAGGCCAGGTGGTGACGCTCGCGTACAGCGGAGCGGTCGGGTCGGGGGTGACCGCAGGAAGCCAGTACACCATCACCGTGACAGGCCAGCAAGCGGACGCGCAAATTACCTTACAAGCCTCCTCTTAGCTCAAGGCTTGGGGAGGACCTTCTCGCCAAGGTCGTCTTCGGCATGTGCCGGCCGTAGTCTTCCCAACTTCTAGACAGGACTGAGCTCAGCGGCACCGTCGCCAGGGTAGAAGCTCCGGAGGTCGCTCAATCGTGCTCGAAGGATCCCGTTTGCGATGGCGGCCGATTCTCAAAAGCCCCTTGACATACGACTCAATCAGTTGAAGGGAGCCGCCCTCATAGCTCCATTATCCTGACGTTTCGAAAGGTCACCGTCGACGTGTCGTCGTGATTCTGCAGGCCGACGTAGCCCTTTGTCGACCTGCTGCCCACGAAACTTGTCACCTGCTCGCCGTTCAGGATGACCGTGTAGTCCTGGCCAACCGCGTGGATCTCGTAGAAATTCCATTCTCCCACTGGGTTGGAAGCTACCGTCGTGGGCGCTTGGAAATTGAAAATCGCACCTGTCTTGTAGAGCGGGTTGCCGTCGGGAGCTCCCACGTTGTCTATCTGGACCTCGTAGCCGTTGTTCACCGCGACCCAGGGATCGTTTCCGGGGTCCGGGAACCGCACGAAGACACCGGAGTTATCGCTGAAGTGGAGCTCTTTCCAATCGGCCTTTAGGATGAAATCGCCGAATTGCTTCTGCGTGTACCAGAGCAATCCCATCCCCCCGAACGACTGCAGCATCCCATCGACGACGCTGAAGCCACCTGGACCAGCCATCTGCCAGCCGTCCAGCGTGGCGCCGTCAAAGAGGGGCGCGAAACCCGGCTCCACCGACGTGGTTGAGGATGCAAGCGATGCGGAGGATGACGATTGAGACGTGGAAGACGCCGCCGACTGCGTCCGCGAACCTGCCGATTGGGCTTCGTAATAGATATAGCCGCCCAAGCCCGTCGCAGCTGCCACCGCGATCACCGCGACTCCTGCCGCGGCCTTTCCAATCGTGACCAGGGCTTTGCGTCGAGACATCCCTTCTCCGCTCAATTTGGAAACGCACCTACCTCTTCCCTTCCAGTCCTGGGCCGGCTGGCATAGCCTGTTGACGGGCGGCCCAACTTATAGAGCTAACCCCTGACTTTCAGGGTTCTGTTTCATTCGGGCGTGGTTTGAACGGGCGTTTCATTCTGAGTGGTCAAAGGAACAGACTGTAGACATTATACTGGTTAGTCAGTCCCAAGAAGCCTCCATACCCGAACAGGTCGTAGGTCACGGAACCGTATCCGTCCATCACGAGGGCACAGCCAGCGAGACTGTGTTCGCAAGGGGGGATACTTGGCTGAAGGGGACGGGGAGAAAGACCAAGAATAGACTTGCACAGACCAACAGAAGAACCATTGCAAATGTAGCTCGTCTGGTAGGCGTCCAGTTCTCCTTCCTTGCCTACAGGAAGCAGAGGGCGACTAAATCCCTCTTCTCTGGATTGCCGGATTTCGCCTCGAAGTCACGAAAGCTATTGCCGCGAGGCCGATGAAGGCCAGTAGACCGATGGATTGGTAGGGGAATTCCGGGGCGCTGCTGGAGGTCGTGGTCGAACATTGACCCAGAATGGCGCAATTGGCGATATTCCATGCGGAGTATGCTCCAGCCCACACAATCTTCAGGGCTTCCGAGCCATGCGCGGCAATGAAGTCGGCCACGTTGTTTGCAACGCTAGTGACGCATCCCGAATCGCAATCCTGAGCCGCGACGTTCAGAATTGCAATCACGGCTGTAACAGAGAGAGTGCCGACCGCGAGAACCGTCACATCTGCTGCCAATATGAAGGCGTCTGCGAGGAAATTACAGGCCGAGCTGGGGTAGCTCTGTTTCACGGCTACGGAGGCGTTCAGGAAGTTGTCAAAAGGAGTTACAAGCACAGCAAGCCCCTTCAAATTGCTTGCGTTCAAGGGAGGCATGTTTACGTTGGGAATCTCGTTGATTAGCGGGTCGAGCGAATTGATTTCAGAGGCTATTTGCGAGTCGGTGGAGCTGCTGTTCAAGTTTGGCAGCTTTTGTTGATTGACTTGCGTCGATATCGGGAAGGCGATCGTCATTGCATCAGAAGGGCAGTTTGAACTCGTCGAGGACTGGGCATGGGTTACTTCCATCGGTGAGAGGGAGACGCAGAACAAGATTGCAAAAGCAGCAACTAGAACTGATGCCCGCTTCCTCGTTAGCATCAAAGATGAACCTCGCTCCGAGGGGCTCCTATTATAGCTGCTCCGAGTATGATTCTGCTCTGCTTCGTTAGCGGGTGATTCCTTGGGGTGCCTCACTCCGGGTGATGACGGTCAAATGCAGAAGGGAATGCCCGCTTGCCACTGAAAATGCCCGCCAGTTTGGACCACTCCTATGGTGAAGAGATAGTAGGAAAGCGAAGCCTGGGTATGGAAAGGAGGGTTACGGTAAAAGCAGCCGTCAGGGGAGATTATCCAAAACACGGGAGCAAAGAAGAAGAACAGGAAGAAGGCAACGATGCCTGCATGAATGACAACTGTTTTCTTCTCATGCGTGAGTGGTGGCATCCGCTCTATTTACAGCCTCCAAGAACTATCACCCGAAGTGAAGCACCCCGACAAATCACCCGACCATGAAGCAGGTGGGATGCTCGCAGAAGATAAGGCGTAGGAAAGCCACAGCCACTAGCATGTATGCCGCGCTAGACCTGCACGAGAAGTCGATACAGTGCGTCCTGAAGGACGACACTGGAAAGGTG
>Ga0307373_10008684_pt1 | contig 15385 bp, 11 predicted proteins | sample OX2MG_FD_202534 | JGI IMG/M metagenome (GOLD analysis project Ga0307373, IMG submission 202534) | Soil microbial communities from Risofladan, Vaasa, Finland - OX-2 | ecosystem: Environmental > Terrestrial > Soil > Coastal area > Acid sulfate soil | place: Finland: Risofladan, Vaasa | collected... | reverse complement strand
GACGTGGAAGGGGTCGGCGGGGTTGAGCTCGGCAGGGTTGGCCGGATTGACGACCGGGTCGGCGACCGAGCCGCCATGGTCGATGTAGCTGTAGTCGTCCTTGAGCACGAATCTCAGGGCGTCGGTGGGCGTCCAGAGCAGCCCGATGCGGAAGCTGCCCTCGAGCAGTCGCCCCGGCGCGCCGCCGAACGGCGCGGTCCAGGGACCGGCGACATGATAGAAGCTGTGACGCTGCTCGCCATTGAAGGCGAACCGCACCGCGACCGTGTCGCCCAGCGGTATGTTCCAGTATCCCTGCAGCAGACGATCGTTGTAGTTGCCGTACTGCGCCAGGATATCGCCGCCGAGGCTGTTGAGCTTCGGATCGTTGGTGACAATGAACACCGCCCCCCCGGTGGCGTTCTGGCCGGCGAATGTGCCTTGCGGCCCGCGCAGCACCTCGACGTTGGAAACGTCGTAGTAGGGCTCGTCCTGGAAAAAGCCGGGGAACGAGGCCACGCCGTCCCAGTAGGTCACCACGCCCGACGGCGTCTGGATGTTGGTCAGATCCTTGCCGATGCCGCGGATGTTGAAGAGGTTGCCCTGGCCGAAGTCGGTGATGGTGAGCGAGGGCGTGTGGAACTGCAGATCGTCGACGGTCTGGATCCCTTCGGTCGTCAACTGCGCGCCGCTTATGACGCTGGCGACCACCGGGGCGGTCTGCAGGTTCACGCTGCGGCGCTCGGCGGTGATGGTCACCGCCTGCACGGTGGCCTCGGACGCCTGGGCGGCGCCGGAGGCCGCGGCGTCGGCGGCTTTTGCCGCAGGGACGGCGGCGAAGGCCGCGCCGAGGGCCGCGATGGACACGGTGAAGCCAAGCGCGCGCCTGTTCATTTCCAGCCCCTCTTCCAGACCCGGGCTCGCGGCGAAGATTCGCGCGCGGCCCTGCTCTTCGTCGGCAGGAGTGACATGTTAGCGTCCGGCGGTCAACGTCGCCTTGCGCGCAAGTGAGCTATTCTGAACGATGCTGGGCGCAGCCTCAGGGCGCGACCGCGAACCGGGCCTCGAGACGGCCACCGCTGCGCCGGGGCGGCTCGGTCAGCCGCGTTCTGGGCGCCGCGCGCACCTCGATCTCGGCGCCGTCTGGGACCCGGTACGCGGCGGCGAATCCGTCGCCGTCACGGGTGAGGCGGACCTCGACATCGCCCAGCGGCGTCGGGATTACGCCCTCGGCGTGCTGGAGGTCGGCCAAGTTCGGCGAGGCCTCGATGCGAGCAAAGCCCGGCCGGGCCGGCGCGACGCCCAGGACGCGTCGCGTGAGCTGATATGTCGGCGAGGCGGAAAAGCCGTGGCAGAGGCTGGCGGTGGGCGCGAAGCTCTCCCAGAGCGTGGTCGCGCCCTGGGCCAGCATCGGGCCGAAGCGCGCACGCATCAGATCGAGGGCGCTGCCGAGTCGGCCGCGCTGCGCAAGCGCCTCATAGACGAAGTGGCTGTAGAAGGTGTTGGCGAGCACCACACCTTCTTCGGGATCCAGCGTCTCGCCCTCCGGCGCGATCGGCGGGGCGGCGGTGAAGGTGAGGCGGGCGGCGTCTGTGATCCGGTCCAGCGCCCGGCAGATGCGATCCGCCGCCGGCTCGCCCCAGAGTGCGATGGCCGCGTTGGCGTGCTGCGAGACGCGCTTTTCCTGCGCCCCGCTCACCGGATCGACCATGTCGACGTAAGCGCCGCGGCGCTCGTCCCAATGGCGCGCCTCCAGCGCCCGGCCGGTCACGCCCGCCCGGGCGGCCAGGCGTTCGGCCTCGGCGGACCATTCCAGCGCCCGCGCCAGCTCGGCGGCGACGCGGAATGCGCCGGCGAGCTGGGCGTTCAGCGCCGCGGCCTCGCCGGCCCGCCCGACCCCGGCCCAGTCCATGAAATGCCAATAGGGCAGGTCGGCGACGAGGCCGGCGGGACCGGTCAAGCGTTCGAACCACGCCAGCGCCTTCAGGATCGAGGGGAAGATCGCCGCGATGGTGGCGCGATCGGCGGTGAGGCGCCAGTGGTCGCCGGCGCAGAGCACCCATTGCAGCGTCCAGTCGGGGATCAGGAGGCCGTCGGTCTTGTGGTCGCCGGGGGCGAACATCTGGGTGAGGCCGTCCGGCCGCTGGCTCTCGGCGGCCTGGACCAGGTATTTGGCGGTGAGCGGCGCCACCGATGGCCCGAAGGCCGCCCAACCGGCCAGGTTCTCCACGGTGACGTCGCCCAGCCACTGGCGCTGCTCGCGGCTGGGGCAGTCCTCCCAGGCGTCGTGCATGCACTGGCGCAGGGTGTAGGCGCCGGTGGCCCAGAGCCGGTCGAGCAGCGGATCGGACGAAGCGAAACGGCCGCGCTCCTCCACCGGATAGTTGACGAGGTTTGCGCCAAGGCCGCGGAAGACCACGCCCTGCGGCGCATTCCTCACCGTCAGTTGCATCCAGCGGATGGCGCACCACTCGAAGCGCTCGAAGCTCTGCACGCCGGGCTTGGCGCGATAGCGCAGCAGGTGGGCGTCGGCGCCCAGCCAGGGCTTGGGCGTGATGCGAGCGTCCGGGGCGGGGCCGGCCGGCCGCCACTCGCCGGGCAGGACCTCGGCGCAGGCGATCTCGATCTCCTCGCCGCCGCGCGCCTCGATCTCGAACCAGGGGCGTCCGGTCATGATGCGGCCGAAGTCCAAAAGCACGCTGACGTCGCGGCCGGCGCCGGTGCGCACCACGGCCGCGCCGCCACTGAGCCGCGTAAGGTCGCCCGGCCGCGAGAGCGCGCCCGGCGGCGGCTCGGCGAGAGCCTCCTCGTAGCAGCGCCGGTGGAACGCCAGGCCGGGCTCGGGAACCAGGCCACGGACCCAGACGAGGCGCTGCGCCGCCACGCGCCGCTCTTCCAGCATCGGGATTCCCCTGGGCAGGAGCGTGGGGAACGGCCGCGTCTCGAGGCCGCCATAGAGCGAGTCCGGACCGCCGCCGCCGCAGAGCATCGGCCGCGCCTCGTCCCAGTCGCCGTCGTCGAACTCCGGCGCCGTCCAGTCGGCCGGCAGTCGGGCGGCGTCGAAGTCCTCGATGAAGCCGAGCGAATGGTTCGACTGGGGCGTGTCCTGCGCCCAGGCCTGCGACTGCCGGCAGCGCCAGCCTGCGTGCGTCGACAGCGATACGCGCGCGCCGCCCGCCTCGGCGAACCCCTCGCTCCACAAGCCGCCGTCGCCGAACGTGGGCTGCCACATGCCCTTGGTGGTCTCGTAGAACGCAGTGTCGTGCCCATAGGTGTGAACGAGGACGGCGAGTACGTTCGCGCCTGGCTTCAGCGCTTGCGCCAGATCATAGTCGTCGTAGCGCTGGAACAGCGGGCTGCAGCGCACCGGCCCGCGGCCGACTTCGGCGCCATCGACGAAGAGGACATAGCGTCCATCCACCGTGATCGAGAAAGTCGCCGCACGGGGCGCCGCCGCCAGATCGACGCGCTTGCGGAACAGGAACCAACGGTTCTCCTCGTTAGGCCGCGCGTCCCGCCCAAGGTAGCGCAGCCGGTATCCCCGAGGATCGATCGGCTGGCGGGGCGTCCAGACGAATGGCGCGCGCAGGTTCTGGGTCACGTCGGCTCCTCGACGGCAAAAGGATGCGGGTGGCTCGAGGTCCAGTCCCATGAGCGAGATTGATGGCGCATGAGCGAAGTTGTCAACGCGGCGCGGGGCGCCTTCCCCGATGCTCAACCTCGTCGCCATCCGGGCGTTGGACCGTTCGGCCCCGACTCCGCGCGTCCTGGCGACGCTTCGGCCGGCTTGACGGCTCCGGGCGGCGCCGAGTCCATCCCCAATGCTTGCGCCTACAACACCGCCCCGATCTGCCAGGGGACGAACTCGGCCCCGCCGTAGCCGAGGGCCTCGCTCTTGGTGCGCCGACCCGAGGCGACTTCCAGCAGATAGGCGAGGATCTCGGCGCCCTTTGCCTCGATGGTGGCCGCGCCGGTGGCGATCGGGCCGCAGTCGATGTCGATGTCCTCGGCCATGCGGCGGTAGATCTCGGAATTGGACGAGAGCTTGATCGAGGGCGAGGGCTTGCAGCCGAACGCCGAGCCGCGTCCGGTGGTGAAGGCGATCAGGGTGGCGCCGGAAGCGACCTGGCCGGTGGCCGAGCACGGATCGAAGCCGGGGCTGTCCATGAAGACGAGGCCGCGCGTCGTGATCGGCTCGGCGTAGAGGGCGACGTCGGCGAGCGGCGAGGCGCCGGCCTTGGCGACAGCGCCAAGAGACTTTTCCAGGATGGTGGTGAGGCCGCCGGCGCGGTTTCCCGGCGAGGGGTTGTTGTCCATGGTGGCGCCATTGCGGCGGGTATAGTCCTCCCACCAGGCGAGGCGGGCGCGCAGTTTGTCGGCGACGGCGGCCGAGGCGGAGCGGGCGATCAGCAGGTGCTCGGCGCCATAGATCTCCGGCGTCTCCGAGAGGATCACCGTGCCGCCCAGCCCGACCAACCGGTCCGAGGCGACGCCCAGAGCCGGGTTCGAGGTGACGCCCGACCAGGCGTCCGAGCCGCCGCATTGCAGGCCAAGGACGAGTTCGCCGGCCGGCGTGGGCGTCCGGCGCGCCTGGCCGAGGCGGGGCAGCATGGCGGCGAGCCGCTCCAGGCCAGCCTCGATGGCCCGGCGCGTGCCGCCGCTCTCCTGGATTGTGAAGGACTGGAACGCATCACTCTCTTGGAGAGCGTAGTCGCTCTTCAGCCGCCCGATCTGCACCACCTCGCAGCCGAGGCCCACCAGCAGCACGGCGCCGAAGTTCGGGTTGGCCGCCGTGCCCCAGAGGGTGCGGCGCAGCACCTCGAAGCCCTCACCCGAACCGGCCATGCCGCAGCCGCTGGCATGGGTGATCGGCACGACGCCGTCGATGTCGGGATAATCGTCGAGGAGCCCGCTGCGCTCGGCGGCCTCGGCGATCAACCGGGCCACGGTCGCCGAGCAGTTCACCGAGGTCAGCACGGCCAGATAGTTGCGCACCCCCACCTTGCCCGAGGCGCGGCGATAACCCTCGAAGCAGCGCGGCGGCTCCTGGCGCTGGGCCGGCCCGCCCGACGCGCCTGCGCGCAGGTCCGAGGCCGCCAGGTTGTGGGTGTGGACATGGGCGCCGGGCGCGATCTCGGATGTCGCCGCCCCGATCACCTGGCCGTATTTGCGCACCGTCTCGCCGGCGCGAATCGGGCGCGTGGCGAGCTTGTGGCCGCTGGGGATCGGCTCCGTCGCCCTGACCGTCTCGCCCGTGGCCTTCTCTCCCGCGACGATCTCGCCGCGCTCGAGACGGCGCATGGCGATGACCACGTTTTCCGCCGCGTTCAGGCGCAGCGCGTTGGGAGGCGCGGATCGTTCCGGCATTGGAATATCAGCATAGACGAGGCTCGCCGGGGTTTCTAGGATGCCGCGAGCGATCCGATCCCCCTAACATGCCAGCAAGGGCGCCATGGCCGAGGCCGCCGCAATGCGCCGGATGTTCGTCACGCGCCACGGCCAGCCGCTGGCGTTCACGGCGCTCGGCTTCGGCGGCGCGCCCCTGGGCTCCGCGCGCCTCGACGAAGCCCAGGCGCAGGCGACGGTGGAGGCGGCCTGGGACGCCGGCCTTCGCTACTTCGACACCGCCCCGCTCTACGGGCTGGGCCTTTCGGAGATCCGGATCGGCCGCATGCTGACGGGCAAGGCTCGCGCCGAATTCCTGATCTCGACCAAGGTGGGCCGGCGCCTCGATGCCGTATCGGGCGGCGCGGCTGCGCAAGTGCGGTTCGACTACAGCCGCGACGGGGTCCTCGGATCGGTGCAGGCCAGCCTGGAGAGGCTGGGGCTCGAGCGCGTCGATATCCTCTACGTCCACGACGTCGAGCCTCGCACCCACGGCTCGATCGGCGCCTACGAGGCCAAGTGGGCGGAGCTGACGCGCGCGGGCGGCTGGAAGGCGCTGGACGAACTGCGGGCCTGCGGCGCGGTCGGCGCCATCGGCCTCGGAGTCAACGAGGCCGCGCCCTGCGAGCGCATGCTGGCCGAACTCGATCCCGATCTCTTCCTGCTCGCCGGACGCTACACCCTGCTGGAGCAGGGACCGCTCCATGGCCTCATGGCGGCCTGCGCGCGCGCAGGCGTCGGCGTGGTGGTCGGCGGACCGTACAATTCGGGCGTGCTGGCGCGCCCGGAAGGGACCTTCGACTACGCCGCTGCGCCGGCCGAAGTGCTGGCGCGCGTGCAGCGGCTGGCTGCCGTCTGCACCGGTTTCGGCGTGGACCTGAGGGCCGCGGCGCTGCAGTTCGCCGGCGCCCATCCGGCCGTGGCCAGCGTCATTCCGGGCGGCCAGACGCCCGAGGAAGCAGCCGCCAACGTGGCGCTGATGGGTGCGCCGATTCCCGAGGCGCTGTGGCTTGCGCTGAGAGACGAGGGGCTTCTGGATCGTGACGCGCCCACGCCCGGAGCGCCTGGTTCGCACGCGCGGGCGGCCGCCGCATGCTGAAGGGGATCGATCCGCTGCTGGGGCCGGAGCTGCTGGCCGCCTTGCGCGCCATGGGCCATGCGGACGAGATCGCCGTCGTCGACGCCAATTTTCCGGCCACGGCGAACGCGCGCCGGCTGATCCGGGCCGACGCGATCGCCGCCCCGCGCCTGGTGCAGGCGATCCTCAGCGTGTTGCCGCTGGATCAGTTCGAGCCGGTGGCGGCGTTCCGTATGGCCGTCGACGGCGCGCCGGACGAGACGCCGCCGGTGATCGGCGAGTTCGCGGCCTTGCTGGAGGCGGCCGGCTACCAGGGCCCCATCGCGGCGCTGGAGCGCTTTGCCTTCTACGAGCGCACCCGCGGCGCCTACGCCATCGTGGCCACCGGCGAGCGCCGCTTCTGGGGTAACCTGATCCTGAAGAAGGGCGCGATCGCGCCCCCGGCGCTCGCCTGACCCATGCGGATCGACGCCCACCAGCATTTCTGGCGCGTGGGTCGCGGCGACTACGGCTGGCTGACGGCGCAGACCCATCGGGCCCTCTGCCGCGACTTCGGGCCGGACGATCTGGCGCCGCTGCTGGCCAAAGCGGGCGTCGAGCGCACCGTCCTGGTCCAGGCCGCGCCGACGGCGGCCGAGACGGAGATGCTGCTGGCGATCTCCGCGGCGACGCCTTTTGTCGGCGGCGTGGTCGGCTGGGCCGATTTCGAGGCGCCCGATGCCGTGGCGCGCCTCGAAGCGCTGGCGCGAGATGCGAACCTGGTCGGCCTGCGCCCCATGCTGCAGGACCTGGCCGACGACGCCTGGATCGGCCGCCCCGCCGTCGCGCCGGCGTTGGACGCCCTCGAGCGTCTCGGTTTGCGCCTGGACGCCCTGGTGCGGCCGCGGCACCTGGCGCACCTCTTGCGCCTCATGGTCCGGCGGCCCGCGCTGGCGGTGGTGATCGACCATGGCGCCAAGCTCGATATCGCCGCGGGCGGCCTCGCGCCCTGGGCCGAGGCGATGCGGGCCATCGCCCGCGACACCGGCGCCTGCTGCAAGCTCTCCGGTCTCGTCAGCGAGGCCGGTCCCGACTGGAGCGAGGCGAGTTTGCGCCCGGCCGCCGACGTGCTGATCGAGGCGTTCGGGCCGGCGCGGCTGATGTGGGGCAGCGACTGGCCAGTGGTCAACGAGGCGGGCGGCTACGCGGCCTGGCGCGCCGCGGCCGAAGCCTTGACCGCAGCTTGCTCGGCGGCGGACCGCGAGCTGATCTTCGGGGGCGCGGCGGCGGCCTTCTACGGCCTCGGCGCATGAGGCTCTCGGCGCAGGACATCCTTCCGGCCGATAGCTTTGCCGGAACGCTCGTCGGGCGCCTATGGATGGACGATGGGCCGCACGTGGTCGCCGTCCGCGCCGCGGGACTCTTCGACCTTTCGGCGCTGGCGCCGACGATGAGCGATCTTCTGGACCTCCCGAACCCTGCCGCGGCCGTCGGCGCCCACGCGGGCGTCCGGCTGACCAGCCTGGACGAGGCGCTTGGGCGCCAGGCGCTGCTCGCGCCCTGCGACCTCGCCGCGATCAAGGCGGCGGGCGTCACCTTCGCGGACAGCCTGCTCGAGCGGGTGATCGAAGAGCGCGCCAAAGGCGATCCGCGCGCAGGCCAGGCGCTGCGCTCGGAGCTGGCGGCGGCGCTCGGCGGCGAACTGACGGCCCTGAAGCCTGGCTCCGAGGCCGCCATGGCGCTGAGGGGCGCCCTGACGGCGCGGGGCCAGTGGTCGCAGTATCTCGAGGTCGGCATCGGGCCGGACGCGGAGATCTTCACCAAGGCGCAGCCGATGTCGGCGGTGGGCTGCGGCGCCGAGGTCGGACTGCATCCGAAGTCGGTCTGGAACAACCCCGAACCGGAGGTGGTGCTCGCCTGTTCGTCCCGCGGACAAGCCGTCGGCGCGAGCCTCGGCAACGACGTCAATCTGCGCGATTTCGAGGGCCGCAGCGCCCTGCTGCTCTCCCGGGCCAAGGACAACAACGCCTCCTGCGCCATCGGCCCATTCATCCGGCTATTCGATGAGAGCTTCGGTCTCGACGACGTCCGCCAGGCGCGGGTGCGCCTGACCATTACGGGCGAGGACGGCTTCCGCGCCCAGGCAGAGAGCTCGATGCGCCGGATCAGCCGCGATCCGCTCGAGCTCGTCGCCGCCACCTGCGGCGCCGAGCACCAGTACCCGGACGGGTTCATGCTCTTCCTCGGCGCCGGCTGCGTGCCGACCGACGATCGGCGCGGGGCCGGGGAGGGGTTCACCCACGAGACGGGCGACGTGGTGTGCGTCGCGGCCAACGAACTGGGCGCGCTCGTCAACATCGTCACCACCTCTGACCGCGCACCGCCCTGGCGTTTCGGGGCGGGCGCCCTGATGCGCTCCCTGGCGGCGCGCGGCCTTCTTTGAGCCTTCGGAGCGGGAGAAAATGGCGCAGTTCTCGGGCCTCGGCCTCAACCTGGGCAACCTCGCCCGTCTGTCGCACGCCAGGTCGCGTTCGATCTCGCCGGAGAACTTCACCGGCGAGAAGGGAAGGGGCGCCATGTCGATGGACGGGCCGGCCGCCAACGCCGCGCGCGGGCTCGGTCAGGGCTGGAAGGTCTCGCCCTATGTGGTCATCGAGCCGGGCCAGAGCTTCACCCTCGCCGATATCGAAGGCTCCGGCGCGATCCAGCAGATCTGGATGACCCTGGCGCGGGGCAAGTGGCGCCACGCCATCCTGCGCGCCTACTGGGACGGCCAGGACCAGCCTTCGATCGAGTCGCCGGCCGGCGACTTCTTCGCCTGCGGCTGGGAACGGTTCGCCCAGGTGAGTTCGCTCGCCGTGTGCGTCAATCCGGGCCGCGCGTTCAACTGCTACTGGGAGATGCCCTTCCGTCTGCGGGCGCGCTTCACCCTGGAGAACCGCGGCGAGGAGGCGATCTACGTCTACTACCAGATCAACTATGCGCTGACCGAAGTTCCCGAGGACGCCGCCTGCTTCCACGCCCAGTTTCGGCGCTCCAATCCGCTGCCCTACAGAGAAGTCCACACCCTCCTCGACGGCGTCAGCGGCCAGGGCCACTACGTCGGAACCTACATGGCCTGGGGCGTCAACAACGCCGGCTGGTGGGGCGAGGGCGAGATCAAGTTCTTCCTCGACGGCGACGGCGACTTCCCCACCATCTGCGGCACAGGCACCGAAGATTATTTCTGCGGCGCCTACAATTTCGATCCCGGCGTGGTCGACCGCACCGAGAGCAGCGCCTACCGCGAGTTCACCACTCCCTACGCCGGTCTGGCGCAGGTGATCCGGCCGGACGGCGTCTATGCTTCGCAGCAGCGCTTCGGTCTTTATCGCTGGCACGTGATGGACCCAATCCGCTTCGAGGCGGATCTGCGCGTCACCATGCAGGCGCTGGGCTGGCGCACCGACAAGGATCGCCGCTACCTGCCACTGCAGGACGACATCGCCTCGGTGGCCTTCTGGTACCAGACCCTGCCGACCGCGCCGTTTCCGCAACTGCCGGACCGCGACTATCTGGAGGTGATCTGATTCCGCTCGCCCGCTCATCCCGCCGTTTGGCATGGACGGCGCTGGGGGGCGGGGTGCAGCCATTTTAGGGACGACGCCCCGGGGAACGGATGTTTTGGGTGGCGGGCATCGAGCGCCATCGCTAACATGCCAGCCGTGCCGGCCGCGATCGTCGATCTCAGGGAAGCCTCGAAGGCCGAGCGGGTCTATGCGCACCTGCGGCGCAAGATCCGCGAACTGGTCCTGCCGCCGGGGGCGCCGCTGCGCAAGGAGGAGGTCGCCGCCGAACTCTCGGTCTCGCGCGCGCCGGTGAGCGAGGCGATCGCCCGGCTGGCCGAGGAGGGCCTGGTCGAGGTCTTCCCGCAGCACGGCAGCTTCGTCGCCCCGATCCGGGCCGCCGAGGTGCGCGAGAGCCTCTTCATCCGCACGGCGCTCGAGACCGAAGCTATGCGCCGGCTCGCCCCAGCCGCCGCGCCTGCCCTGCTGGGGCGCCTGGACGAGAACCTGGCGCGCCAGGCCAAGGCCCTGACGGGGGGCGATCTGGCGCGGTTCTACGATCTGGACGAGGCCCTGCACGCGCTGCTGTTCGCGGCGGTGCAGAGCCCGCGGGCGCTGCGCCTCCTCGACGCCGCCCGCGCCCCCCTCGACCGCGTCCGTCGCCTCGCCCTGCCCGAGCCCGGCCGGCCGGAGGCGACCCTCGCCGAGCACCGGCGCCTGGTGGAGGCGGTGCGCTCGGGAGACGCGGAGTTCGCCGGCGCGGCCATGCGCGTGCATCTGGGCGCCGTCGCGGCCTCGGTGGAGCGTGAACTCGCCAACCAGGAGGCGCTCGCCTCGAGCGCGTAGATCATGCCCTTTCCGCAAGCCTCGCCCGATCAGATCGCGTTCTTCCGCGCACACGGCTGGCTAGTCGTGAAGGACGCGGTTCCGCAGCCCGACCTCGACGAGCTGGAAGCGCGCTGCGAGGTGATCCTGCGCGAGAAGGACCGGCTCGCCAACGACTGGGCCTGGTCGGATAAGGAGGATCTGAAGGACCGCTCGTTCCGCATCGTACAGTCGTCCCCCTCCTTCGTCTGGAAGGACATCCGCGAGCAGCCCTACCGCAAGTGGCTGATCGGCTTCGGCGGCGCGCTGATGGGGATGGAGCTTGCCTATTGGTACGATCAGTTCCTGGCCAAGCCGCCGGGAACCAGTCTGCCCACCTACTGGCATCAGGACGAAGCCTACTGGGGCCGCAATCTCGACGACAAGGGCGTCACCGGCTGGATCCCGCTCCAGGACGTCGATGCGGCCAATGGCTGCATGCACTTCATCGATCGCGGCCACCTCGACGGCGTCCTGCCGCACCATCTCGTCCCCGGCATGCAGAGCGACCTCATCACCTGCGACGTCGACGAGGCCCGCACGGTGGTCTGCCCGATCGAGCGCGGCGATGTCACCTTCCATCACTCGAAAACCCCGCACATGACTACCGCCAACACCTCGACGCGGTGGCGCAAGGCTGTCACCAACCACATGCAGAAGGCCGGCGCCGGCGGCGAGGGCGATCACTATCCGTGGAAGGTCACGGTCAACCAGCGCACCGGCGAGCGGGTTGCGCCCCCGAGCCGGGAACTCCAGGGCGGACCTTGACCGCGATGACGGATCGATCACTCGACGGGGCCGGGCCAGCCTGTCACGAATAGCGATCGATGAAGCGGCCCGGTTCGATTCAGCGGTCCGGGAATTTGGAAAGCGTCATGTCAGTCACCGTCCCCGGCAGCGAGAAGAGAACTTCGGCGGCCGAACCCAGGCCGTCGCTCGATGCGACCCTGGCGCCACCGGCGGCCAATCACACGGCACGGTCGACCAAACTTGGGCTCGGCGCACTCAGCGTCTACGGCTCCGGCGCGCTGGTGGAGAACATCACCACCTTCGCCGTCGCCCAACTGCTGCTGTTCTATCTCACCATCATCTGCGGCCTCTCCGGCACCGAAGCGGGCATGGCGCTCGGCGCTACGCTGATCGTCGATTCGATCATCGATCCGGTGGTGGGATCACTTTCGGACAACAGCCGCTCGCCGCGCGGCCGGCGCCATCCGTTCATGCTCCTCAGCTTCGTGCCGATCGTCGTCACCTTCGGATTGCTGTTCTCGGTGCCGCACGCCCTGCACGGACTGGCGCTGTTCGGCTATGCGCTGGCGGCGCTGCTTTCGCTGAGGGTGGCGATCTCCTTCTTCTACGTGCCTTACATGGCGCTCGGCGCCGAGCTTTCCGACGACTATGCGGAGCGTTCCACCATCGTCGCCGGACGGGTCTTCTTCACGGTGCTCGGGGGCCTCGCGGCCTCGGCGCTCACCTGGGCGGTGTTCCTCAAGGGACATGGCCGCTACGAGGCGGCGCAATATGGGCCGCTGGCCTGGACCCTCGGCGGGTTCGTCGTCTTCGGGGCGCTCCTCAGCACCTTCGGCACTCTGCGGGCGCGCGGACGGCTACACGAGACGCCCCAAGGTCGCAGCTTCGGAGTGAGGCAGTTTCTCGGCGAGGCGGTCGAGGTGCTGCGCAACCGCTCGTTCCTCAGCCTCTTCTTCCCGTGCCTGATCCTGTTCACCGCGCTCGGCGTGGCGGGCACGCTGACGTTGCACGCCAGCACCTTCTTCTGGAAGCTGACCGCTACTCAGATCCTGATCATCAGCCTGGTTGCGCCCATCGGCGTGCTGTTCGGCATCTTCGCGGCCAGCGCAGTCGCCCGCAGAATCGAAAAGCGCAGCACCGCCGTGCTTGGCCTCGCCCTGATCGGCGTCGCTCAATTTTTCCCGGTGACGCTGTACCTCACGGGGATCATTCCGTTGTCGGACGCGGTGCCGGCGCTGGCGCTCGCAACCATCATCGGCGGGCTCGGCGGCAGCATCGCGACGATCGCCTTCCAGTCGATGATGGCCGACGCCGCCGATGAGCATGAGCATCTGTTCGGCGCGCGTCGCGAGGGTCTTTACTTCGCCGGGATCACCCTCTCGGCCAAAGCCTCCAGCGGTCTCGGCGCCTGGATCGGCGGCGTAACGCTCGACGTCATCGGCTTCCCTCACGGCATCGCCGCGGCGCCGGCGCTGCTGTCGCACATCCCGGCTGCAGCGATCCGTAACCTCGGCATCGCCTACGGCCCAGGCGCCGCGATCTTCACCGCGGTCTCGTGCGCCGTGCTGATGACCTACAAGATGACGAAGGCAGACCACACGCGAATCCGCGCCGATCTGGCGACCCGCCGGGCCGCAAAGACCAAGGACTGAGCGGCCAGGCGCGCGGCGGGTTTTTCCCAGCAGGCTCTCCCGGGCGTAGTCTGGGGGCGCGCCGCATATGAGGAGCCCACCATGCTGACGCTTGCCGACCCGGAGATCCTGCAGCGCGACGGCTACGTGGGCGGCGGCTGGACGACGGCGGGGTCCGGCAAGCGCTTCGCGGTCCGCAACCCCTCCACCGGCGAGGTGCTCGCCGAGGTCGCCGATCTGGGTCCAAACGAGGCGCGGCGCGCCATCGAGGCGGCGGCCCGGGCGCTGGCGGACTGGAGCGGGCGCACCGCCAAGGCGCGCGCGGCCGTCCTGCGGCGCTGGTTCGAGTTGATCATGGCCGCCCAGGAGGATCTCGCCCGGCTGATGACCGCCGAGCAGGGAAAGCCGCTCGCCGAGACCCGCGGCGAGGTGGCCTATGGCGCGGCCTTCGTCGAATGGTTCGCCGAGGAGGGCAAGCGCGTCTACGGCGACGTCATTCCGGCCCACGCGGCCGGCAAGCGCATCCTCGTCCTCAAGCAGCCGGTAGGTGTGGTGACCGCGATCACGCCCTGGAACTTCCCCATCGCCATGATCACCCGCAAGGTCGCCCCAGCGCTCGCCGCCGGCTGCACCATCGTGGTCAAGCCGCCCGACGAGACGCCGCTTTCCGCTCTGGCGCTTGCCGAACTCGGCGCCCGGGCGGGGCTGCCGCCCGGCGCTCTCAACATCGTCACCACGACGCGCGCCCGCGAGGTGGGGCTGGAACTGACGCAGCACCCGCTCGTGCGCAAGTTCTCCTTCACGGGCTCGACCGGGGTGGGCAAGGAGCTGATGGCCCAGTGCGCCACCACGGTGAAGAAGGTCTCGCTGGAGCTGGGCGGCAATGCGCCCTTCATCGTTTTCGACGACGCCGACCTGGACCAGGCGGTGGAGGGGGCGCTGGCCTCGAAATACCGCAACATGGGCCAGACCTGCGTCTGTGCGAACCGCTTCCTGGTCCAGGCGGCCGTGCACGACGCCTTCGAGGCCAGGCTCGCCGAGCGCGTGCGCGCCATGATCGTGGGCGACGGCGCGACGCCCGGCGTCGTCCAGGGCCCTCTGATCAACATCGAGGCCGTCGAGAAGGTCGAGCGCCTGCTGGCCGGCGCCGTCGCTGGCGGCGCCAGGATCGAGGTCGGCGGGCGCCGCCACGCGCTGGGCGGGACGTTCTTCGAGCCCACCGTGGTCACCGGCGTAACGCCCGCGATGGCGATCTCGCGCGAGGAGATCTTCGGCCCGGTCGCCACCCTGACGCGGTTCGCCGACGAAGCCGAAGCGGTGCGCCTCGCCAACGATACGCAGTATGGCCTCGCCGCCTATTTCTACGCCCGCGACATCGGCCGCATCATCCGCGTCGCCGAGGCGCTGGACTACGGCATGGTGGCCGTCAACGATGGCATCCTCTCCACCGAGGTCGCGCCCTTCGGCGGCATGAAGGCCTCGGGCCTCGGCCGCGAAGGCTCGAAGTACGGCATCGAGGAGTATCTGGAGATCAAGTACGTGCTGCTGGGCGGACTCGGAACTTGAAGGCCCATGTGGCCGCGCACCCGGGCGGGACCTCTATCCCGCCACGACCACCTCCACCCCGTGCTGCTCCAGCATGGCGATCTCGCTCGCGGTCGCGCCGGCGTCGGTGACCACCATGTCGATGGCGGCCAGATCGCAGACGACGAAGCTGGCCGAGGCGCGCAGCTTGCTGGAATCCACGAGGACGATCAGCTTGTCGGCCTTGTCCATCAGCTTCTGCTCGGCCTGGATCAGCACCACGTCGGCCTGCATCAGCCCGCGCGGCCCCAGCGCCGCCGCGCCCATGAAGAGCTTGGCGGCGTGGTAGCGCGCGAGGCCGTCATCCGCGAACGGCGAGAGGATGATGTTCTGCTCGCGGAAGATCGCCCCGCCCGGCGCGGAGATGCGCGTACCGGGCTGCGGCAGAAGCTCGCTGATGACGTGGAGCGAATTGGTGAGCACCTGCAGCTCGAGGCCCGCGAGATGCGCGCACATCTGCAAGGTGGTGGTGCCGCCGTCGATGATCACCGCTTCGCCGGGCCGGCAAAGCGCGGCGGCGGCCCGGCCGATGGCGGCCTTCTCGGCGGCCTGGCGCGTGCGGTTGATCTCGAAGGGCGCGCCGGCCAGCC
>Ga0307373_10008679_pt1 | contig 15386 bp, 12 predicted proteins | sample OX2MG_FD_202534 | JGI IMG/M metagenome (GOLD analysis project Ga0307373, IMG submission 202534) | Soil microbial communities from Risofladan, Vaasa, Finland - OX-2 | ecosystem: Environmental > Terrestrial > Soil > Coastal area > Acid sulfate soil | place: Finland: Risofladan, Vaasa | collected... | reverse complement strand
CCGATGCGGATACGGGAAAAATCTTCGCGTTCTTTTCGTGCTGAAGATTGGCAAACTCGGAATGCAGATCATACGGATGATGGGGATCAAAATAATGGACCCAGAGGAAAAACCGCGAATGGCCATGCTTTTCCAGCCAGCGGCGGCTGGCATTCCCGACTTCGTCACCCCGGCGCGCCGCGTTAACAACCTTGTAATGATAGGAAAAATTCTCGTTATAGGTGTTAAAGCCCTGTCCCAGACCGGTTATCCCTTTCTTGAGCGGCCAGGCGCTGATAAAGGCCGCCGTTTTGTAACCCAGGTGATGAAGAATCTGGGCCAGCAGGACCGGCCGGGGGTGGGTGGACATATGCATGCCATTGATGGTGGCGCCGTGCTGCTGCGGATAGAGCGAAGTCATCATGGAGATATGCGAGGGCCCTGTCAGGGGAATGGCGGTATAAGCGTTCTCAAACAGAACTCCACGGGCGGCCAGGCTATCGATCGTCGGCGAGGTCCGGCGGACGTATCCATAACAGGACAGATGATCAGCCCGCGTGGTATCGAAAGTTATCAGCAGCACATTCGGCGCGTCCTTCAAGTCAAAACCCGACTTTTTGATCTTGACACGCGATTTGGCGATGCAAAATACGGGGAGTACAAGAACTACAAGCAAGGCGCCTATCGTTCGGCGCATACAAACACCTCCCATAACAAGTACGGTATGAAAAATCTGCGCGACGTCATCCTGAGCCCCGTTCGCTTCGCTTCGCATGACGGATGACCTTTTCCAGCACCCTGTTAACGCGGAAGGTGCCCTGCAAGCCTTCGAGCCCATTCCGTCGAAGGCTCGATTTCATCCGTCATCACTTCACGCTCCACGCTTCCATCCTTCATCTGGATGATCCGGTCCGCGCGGAGCGCCACCTCGGGATTGTGGGTCACCATCACGATGGTCAGACCCAGGTCAACCCTCAGCCGAAGAATCAGGTCCAGGACCGCGTCGGCATTCCGCGAATCCAGATTTCCCGTCGGCTCGTCGGCCAGCAGGATGTCCGGATCGTTGATCAGGGCCCGCGCAATCGCCACCCGCTGTTGCTCGCCCGAGGACAATTCATTCACCCTTCGCAGGCGCTTTTTTTCGAGTCCGACCGCCGCCAGCAGGTCGTCGATCGACCGGGGAGCATGCCGCTGCTTCCACCCCAGCAGGCGCGGAGCCTCAATGTTGTCCCTTGCGGAGAGAAAGCCCAGCAGATTAAATCGCTGGAAAACAAAACCGATCCGGGTATTCCGCAAGCGCGCCCGAGCCGTGTCCGCCAGGGAGGAGATGGAAACGCCGTCGATCAGCGCTTCGCCGGCCGTCGGCTCCGCCAGCCCCGCAATCAGGTAAAGCAGCGTCGACTTCCCCGAACCGGATGGCCCCATGATGGCCGTGAACTGGCCCGGCGGAATCTTCACATTCAGCGCGTTGACGGCGGGCGGAGAACCCGGCGCGCCATCATAAATCTTAGTTAGTGCGCGAGCCTCGATCATCGGCCGCAGCACATCCTGGTCAAGCTGCCTTCTGTTATTCATAAGCAAGTGCGGCGATCGGCTCGCTGGCGCTGGCTCGATAGGCCGGATAGGCCCCGCCCAGGACAGCGCTGGCAAGCGCAATCGCACCCACCCGCAGGACCGATCCCGCGGGCAGAAGAAAATGAAGCGCCGGGTAAATCGATAAAACAATGGTTTTGGTCAGGAGATAGAGAAGCAGGGAAAACCCTCCTCCAAACAGACACAGCAGGCAAGCCTCGCCCAGAAACAGCTTTAACATGTAATGACGGCTTGCGCCGAGGGCGCGAAGGATTCCCAGTTCACGCGTCTGCCCAAGGACCTGAACGTAAAGGGCCAGAAAGATGACCAGAAAATTGATCACCCCGGCGAACGCCACGATCACCAGCAAAAACTGCTGCAAACCTAAGAAGGATGAGGGCGTGATGAGCGTGGCCAGGTCGCTCATGCGGGTGATCTGGTAATCCTTTAAAGCTCCGTCGGCAAACTCGCGCAGGTTTCTTTCCACAACCCCGTCCGGCTCCCCGGATGTGCATTTCACAAAAATGACCGCGCATTTTCCGGGCGCCAGCAGATCCTGGAGGGTCTTGAGAGGGACAAAAACCCGGGCGCCCTTGCCGTGTTCGACCACGCCGCAAACCGTAAAGCGGTGGTCCAGAATATTCAGGGTGCTGCCCAGATGCACCTGATGGGTCCTGACATAGACATCGTCGACCAGAGCCGTGTAGGGGCCTGAAAAAGGGCCTCCTTGAAGGTAGTCAAACCCTCCTGTCGTACGGTTAAAGCTCTCCAGATCGATGCCAAACAGGGCCTCCAGGCGGTTGGTAAAGCTGACATTCGTAGCGGTCGGGGTTGCAGCCTCAACCCCTTTGACCTCCATGATCTTTTGGGCCAGCGAATCCGGCATCACGTTTTCCCCCAGGCCCAGAATGTACGAAGAATGGGGAGGCTGAATCATCAGGTCCGCTCCGATGGTCTCCGTTCGATGGATCTTTTCCTGCATAACCCCGGTCGACAACCCCTTGATAACCAGCCCCAGCAGGAGCGCCACGCTGATCATGATCATGGACAGGAGCATCCTGACAGGATGATGCATAAGTTGTCGCAACATGAGTTTAAGCACGGCCGTTTTCGTCGTCCCCCCGCGCGTTGTCTGCCTTCCGCTCTTCTTATCTTACGGTAATTGGATGAGATTTGACGAGGCGGAGTTGTGACAAACCCATTAGGAGAATCAAGTTCGCGGGCCACGTGGGGGCGCTCCAAAGGGAATGAGAGAGTTCCAGATGGCAATTCAGCAGAAGGTTTCAGGAAACCATCTGTTGAAAAGTTGGTTCGAGAAGGAAAGTCAGGGACGGAAAGCCGCAAGCGGAAGGGAGTCGCATATCGCCATCATCTGAGCCCATGGGAACGGCAACCGCTGCCGGAGGTCTGTTTCGCCGCGGCTACCTTGCGACAGGCACTGGACGCTCGGCCAATTTCTTGGCAAGAGTCAGCAAAACATCCCGGTCCGTAGGCGAAAGACGCGATTGGAGGCCGCGTAATTTCAACAAGAACCTCGCTTCGGCTCCCGCAGCGCCTCCTTCCTGTGCCAGACGTTCAAGCGTTAAATCAGACGTGACATACTCGGCAGGCGAGCCTTCGTCGTAATGGAAAAGCTTGTAGAGAGGCACGTCCAGAGCGCCCGCAAACCTCTCCAGCGTCTCCAGCGACGGAACCGTATGGCCATTCTCGACCCGAGAGATGTAACACCGCAGCAGGCCTGTCCGTTCTTCGATATCACCTTGCGAGAGGTGTTTCTGTTCCCGTAATTCCCGGATTCGTTCGCCAATTCCCATTGTCCCTCGCCTCCCTTGTCTCCCGCGTGAGTTCACCATTTGCCTCACTGCAACAAGGGTAAGTGATATTAACTGGAGCGGACAAGAGTACGGGAGTACTAGTACCAGAGTTCCAGTGGATGGCGAAGGGCCGTATCTCCTTCAAGACAGGAGTGCTGCCAGCAAGGCCATGCGGACAAACAGCCCGTTCTGGGCTTGGCGAAAATAAGCGGCGCGAGGGTCCTGGTCCACTTCCATGGTAATTTCCTCAAGCCGGGGAAGGGGATGCATGATGATGGCGTGTGATTTCATCATTCGGAGGGAATCCTGATTCAGGATGTACATGCCGCGGCAACTTTCATAATCGGCGATCCGGTCGCCGAACCGTTCCTTCTGCACTCGTGTCTGGTAGACCACGTCCACCTCCGGAAGCACCTGGTCCAGCGCCGTTTCCTCGGCAAACCAGGCCCCACGCTCCCGCAGATGCTCCAGGATATCCTCCTTCATCTTCAGCAGCGGCGGCGCCACAAAGTACATCTTGATATCCTTGAACTTGCTTAGAAGGTAGGTCAGGGATCGGACGGTCCGCCCTTGCGCCAGGTCCCCCACCATGGCGATCTTAAGGCCGTCAATCGAGCCAATTTCTTTGTGAATCGTGTAAAGGTCCAGCAGCGCCTGAGTGGGGTGCTGGCCCACGCCGTCGCCGGCGTTGATGATCGGAACCCGGGAGACGGCTGCCGCGCGCTTCGCTGCGCCCACTTCACTGTGGCGCAGCACAATGACGTCCACGTACCCGTTCATGATGCGAATCGTGTCCTCCAGCGTCTCGCCCTTCGCAACCGAGGAGAATTCAGCGGCGTTTTCCGTTGAAATGACCCGCCCGCCCAGACGGTGCATCGCCGCTTCAAAGGAAAAACGAGTGCGGGTGGATGGCTCGTAAAAAAGCGTGGCCATCAGCCGGTTGCGATAGTCATCGGTGCCGCCGCGCGCTACAAGCTGTTCCATTTGTCCGGCCACCTCGAAGAGATGGCTTATGGTAGGCAGGTCGAACTGCTGAGCTTCAATCACGTGGTGCAGTTTCATCAATCACATCCTCCAGGAACCGGCTGTGTTAAGGGAACGATCCTAATCAAAAACAAGCCAAGTCCAGAACATATCCCGGAGCGGCACCGGGCGTCAACCGAATGCTGGCCTCCGCGTCCGTCGGACCCCCGACTTTGGAAGTCACGTTCCAGGGCTCCAGGCCGGAATCCAGCCCGAAATGATTTGAGGTATCTCCTAACGCTCCTGCGGGGAGACTCCGATAGAACACAGAGAGAATGCGGCCGGCGCAAGGAGGCTCCATATCCGGATGCTTGGCTTTCTCGGCGTAAGGGAAGGAAGCTTCACCGTAAACCCCGGTGGGCGCCGGACCTTGGCAGGCATGGGGTTAGCCAGACCATTTCAAAAGAGGATCATGAGCAACGCAGAGATTTCGGGTTAAAACCTGAGTGGACGAAAAGCAAGTTATGCCCGTGACAGGGTCACCGCGGGTTGGTGACCCAAGGCAACATTGGAGAATTCAAATGGGCGATGCTGAGGCGAAACAACGCGTATTGCTGGTGGATGACGAGCAAGCGGTCTGGCAGCTGCTGGGAGAGAAATTAGGCCGAAGCGGATTCGAGTGGCATGGCTGCTCCAGCGGAGAAGAAGCACTGAGCCAGCTGGAACACGCACACTTTGATGCAATTGTTTCGGACCTGAAGATGCCCGGCATGATGGGAAGCGAACTCCTGAACGAAGCCCAGAAACTCTACCCGCACATCGCCTTCCTGATGGCAACGGGTGAAAGCGATACCGGAGTAGCCGTGCAAGCGATGAAACAGGGAGCGGATGACTATCTGGTAAAGCCCTTTCAGCTGGACGCAGCCGTGGAGTCCGTACGGCGCGCGATCAAGAAGAGGTCCATGGAAAGGGAACTGGCAATGTACCGGCAGCATCTGGAAGAGATGGTGGAACAGCGCACCCGCCAGCTGCAAATCGCCATGAATCGGATTGAGCGTGCCTACGACGACACTCTGGAAGCGCTTGGAGCTGCGCTTGATCTTCGGGACACGGAGACGGCCGGACACTCCCGCCGGGTCAGCCTCTATTGCCTTGAAATCGCCCGGGCGATGGGCTGCACCAGTGAGCAGCTCAAGACCATTGCCCGCGGAGCCTACCTGCACGACATCGGGAAAATCGGCATCCCGGACTCCATCCTGCTGAAGCAAGGCAAACTCACTCCAGAAGAGATGACGATCATGCAGACCCACGTTCGAATCGGCTACGAACTCCTCAGCCGCATCCCTTTTCTCGCGACAGCGGCGGACATCGTACTGGCGCATCAGGAACGCTACGACGGAGCGGGCTATCCGCAGGGACTCATGGGAGAAGAAATCACGCTGGGAGCCAGAATTTTCGCGATTGCCGACACGCTGGATGCCATGACTTCCGACCGCCCCTACCGTCAGGCCCTTCCGTTCCAGACCGCGCGGGAAGAAGTGATTCGCGAGTCAGGAAAGCAGTTCGATCCCGACGTTGCCCGAGTCTTCCTGTCCCTTCCTGAACAGACATGGGAAAACATAAGACGTCAGGTGGGCAGAATACGAGGACACGTGGGCTCTACAGATCCGAGTGAGGGGCTGACTTTCATAAAAGAAATGCAGGTCAACTGACCGTTTGTTGAAAAACCCCTTCCGCGATGTCCTTCAGAGACCGTTCGCCCTCGCGTTGCATTCCGAGGCCATCTTCGTGTTATTTCGAGCGCAGCGAGGAATCGCTTTCCCCAGTTGGCGCACCATCGCGGCTCTTGCAAGGTGCGCCGTCAGGGGAGCGAATTGCGCAACTCCCGGCCGTTACGCTTCAACCGTGCCCAGAATTTCCGCCACGCATGCCGCCAGGGTTCTTCCCTTCTGGCCCGGCCTCCGGTCGACCTTCGTCGCAAAAGCAATTTTGTGAATCATCACTCGGTATTTCTGAAATTCGCATTCTTCAGGGATCAACAGATGGTCGCTGTCATGAATCTCCCCGAAGCGGATCTCCCCGGCCTCCAGGTCTACTTCCGGATCGACTACGCGCCCGACAGGGTTTCCCTTCTGGTAGATGGCATCCTGCTCCCGGATCAGGGAGCCCGATGCGCCCGCTTGTTTCATCCCTTCAGAAACAACTGACTTTTCGTTCACCGCTGGCTTATCCTCCGCTGGAATCGATGGGCCGGCAGCCGCAGTCAGAACTTTTCGGCCCGCAGGCTTTTAATCTGCTGACAGCCCTCTCACATTTTTTAATTGAAAACGGTGATTCCGGTCAAGACCTCTCTCGCGCCCCTCCAGCGACGCTCCTGGCACTGCAGGGGCGCACCACCGTGCGGCGCTGGCAGCCCCCCTCCAACCTGCCGGAAATCCAATCCATCGAGGCTTCCGGGGCGAATGCGGTCAAGCGATCGGCTGTTTCCCGAACTCACGGTCCGGGCGGAAGAGGTCAAGGCTGTGAAAGGTTTGACCGGTCGCGGCAAGCCCGGCCACGATTTCGCCGGCCCCACTGCAAAACTTGAACCCATGGCCTGAAAATCCGGCTGCGATCAACTTCATCGGAACAACCTCCCTTCTTCACAGAGGCGTTCGATTCTGCCCCCTTGCAGAAAGCCGGGTGGACTTCTGTCAATCCAAGGTGAATCCCTGACGCCGGGGGTGTTCATTCTCTCGCAGGCACAGCTTGTGCTTCTCAACAGAACCGCAAGGGGTGGGCGATTGCAATCAACACATCACACAGCTGTGCGTCTCCGCGCCCATTTCTTTACCGTGACGGTTGTTCCACGGTTCTGTCGGGACACAATTTCAAATTCGTCCATCAACCGCCTGACGCCGGGCAATCCCAGTCCCAGCCCGTTACTGGTGGAAACGCCGTCTTGCAGGGATGTTTCCAGGTCGGGTATTCCCGGTCCATGATCGCGGGCCACCACAGTCAAACACGTCCCCTCTTCCCGCTCATCGGTTTTGATGGAGACTTCGCCCCGGCCGGCGTGTTGGTGGATGTTGCGCGCCAATTCTGAAATGGCTGTCGCGATCAAAGTTGCCTCCAGGCGTGTGAAGTTGGCTTCAGTCGCCAGCTCCAATCCGCGTTGACGCGCCATAAGGATATCCCGGTCAGCGGTGACTGGGATTTTGACCCTTCTCGCCCGTGAACTCTCCACGAGCGGAGTTTTCGTATGATTTGGCATTAGTTCTCTCCCCACTCTTTATAAGCTCCCTGCTCTCTGACTAACTGCAAAAAACTGCCTGCCCGTCCGGGCGTTTTCCCCCCGGCTTCCCTACTCCAATAAGCCGGTTCATGACCAGAGGAAAAGACCACGGCCGGAAAGCCACTGGGTGCAACTGCCACCTGTGGCATTCACCTGGGCATTGGAGTTATCGGCAGCTTTATCTGAAAACCTTAGATAAAAATACCTACAAATCTTCGCGGCAAAATTCACATTAGAGTCTTCTATTTCTAAACGTTAAGCCGGCATCCAGCGCGCGTCGGCCCCGTATTCCTCATCGCATTGGTTAACATTGCGCATGTCACCTGCATGAGGGAATCCAGGTGGTGGGATGGGTGGTATAACCGGAGGTTTGAGGTGTATCCGGGCGTCTGGTTACGTAAGAAAGTAGCGCAGTGCGAGGGCTTGTTTCCTGGGGCTGCGTGAAGGTCTACCCTTAGCAGCTTGTTGAAAAAGTCGTGCCCTGTGTCATTCCGAGGAGCCGCAGGCGACGAGGAATCTCGCAAGTGCTTGATTCCACAAAAAGCAGATCCTTCGCTTACGCTCAGGATGACATCCTCGGAACGTTTTTCAACAAACTGTTAGAGAGCAATCCATCCGCCGAGAGGCTTGGCTCCGTTGTTACACCGCCCGGCATGGCAAGCCTGGCGCGCCTGTAGAACCCATTGCGGTCACACAAGGTTACTGAATCATGTTGAGGAGGCCGCTATGGACCGTCAACGCGGCGCTGGCCGTCGTAATCGACAAAGCCCGGTTTCTTGAACTTGTTCATGAAATGGCTGACCCGCGACCGGATGGCGCCGCCCCGTTTGGCGCACGTTTGTGCAGGTTTAAAACCTGCCCGGCGCGGGCGGGTCTCAGGCCTGCCCCGCGAAGCGCGCAGCGGCGCTGCGCAGAATGGTTCTTTCACTTTGCGGTCTATAATCTTATAGAGAAAGCTGCAGCGTCATGCGTTGAACGCGCACAACTCTGATGGTATAAGGTCATCGGCTCCTCACCCGGCCGTGCTCGCAACTCTTGTTTCTTGCCCATACCGTGGATACAAATTGCAGCGCCCCCCGCCTTCGGCTACATTCCATTCACTGGGCGCGATCCCAGGGCGCGCGATCCTAACGTTTGAACCGGCCCATCAGTTGAATCTCGCCCAGGATGTGCCCCTTCGCGGCATCAAGAACATCCTGCCTGGCAGCACCGGGTTTCAGGCTCAGCAGGGAGTCCAGCGCATAGAGCCTGAAGAAATAGCGGTGGGCGTTGCCCGGCGGCGGACAGGGACCTCCATAACCGATACGGCCGAAGCTGTTCAGCCCCTGCCGCCCGCCGCCCGCGAGCGGGTCCTGTTTCGGCACGTTCTCCGGCATCCCCCGCACACCGGCGGGCAGATTATACACAACCCAGTGCGTCCACACGCCAGCGGGCGCATCGGGGTCCTCGGCTATCAGCGCAAAACTGCGCGTACCGCCTGGTGGCTCCATCCATCTCAGCGGAGGAGAGACCCCTTCGCCTTCGCAGGTAAAGCGGATGGGAATGGCTTGTCCTTCTTTGAAGGCGGCGCTCACAATCCGAAATCCGGACGACGAAGGGTCCTGCCTCTGCTCCGAACACAGCGCGGAGCTGCCCCAGACACCACCCGGCACCCACCCTATCGAAAAGACTAAGGCACAACAGAGACCGAGGGCGAACCACCCCGGGCGACGGGCCATTCGGCAAACGGTCCGGGAGATCAAGCTGATGCAGTTTCGATAGGATGGACGCATCGTGTTCTTCCCCTTTCCTTCCAAGCCACCGCGGAAGAGCAGCCCTTCCAAGACGTATACCACAAAAGTTTCAGTTGGCGGTGATTACGGCTCGGGTAGAGCTCAAGTTCTCCCGGCGATGTGACGAATAGAGCGGTGAGGAATGGGGGACAAGAGATTCCAGTGTGGTTCGGGGCGGACTCAAGCCGCGGCCGATTTCAAACTTAAGACGATGGGTTAAAGATCATGCCGATTATTGAACGTTTTCGTCACAACCTTTCCGCTTTCGTGCTCTGGTGCGCTTTCCTGGGGCTCTACCTGGGAGGCGCAGTCCTGCTCGTGATAGGTCTGGTCCTCGCAGCACAAACGTGGTGGACGCTCATCCATCAGCACGCCGGGTGGTGGGCGGTCAGCACCAAAACCGCCGAGATCTTTGTCCTCGCGGTTGGCTTTCTTCTGATCCTGATCATCCCCTTCCTGCAACATCAGGCCACCGACAGGACGATACTGTGGAGAACCGAGAGAAGATCAGGAATGAAGGGCAGGGCTCCAGCCGCGGAATAGGGTAGTTAGATGATGCCCCCCTGGAAACTGCAAGGAGAAGCATCCACCCGTCCCGCGTTAAGCACGTTGTCCCCCGTGAAAAGCAAAGTGCCCTGCCGTTCTCATCGAACGGCAGGGCACGGTTAATTCAGCGATCTAAATGCTTTCGCTATTCAGCGCTCTTGATATGCCGGAGCGAAGGCATCGCCCTCATGTGGATAATGGTCACATCAGGCGCGCTGTACGGATAGTCCGGAGTAGACCGGAGGTTGTCCGGCATCAGGACCGTATCCACCCGCCGGTTGTGCGCCAGAACTTCGTCAATCCAGTGACGGACGCTTGCTGGCTTGTTGGGATTCTCACCCTCGAGCTGTTTCACCTCGCTCAGGCTGAGGTTCTGGGTCTTCCCGAGAGCCTTGACATCGATCAGATCCTCAGGAACGCCCTGGCTCACGAGGTAGCGCTTAACGATCGCTGCACGCCACTCAGAGAGCGACTGGTTGTAGCGCTTCGAGCCTCGGCGATCAGCATGAGCCTCGAGCACCAACCTGGAATCAGGCGCAATTTTATGGTGGTCGATGAAGGTCTGGGCCAGCTTATTCAGAGCATCTTTCTGGCTGCGCAACAGACCGTTATCCTGGTGGTGCCTGTTGGGCCAGTTCGTCGGGAAGAAGATGCTGGTCAGTTCGACCTTCACATGAGCACGCTCGATCAGGCCAACGATGTGCAACGTGGCAGTCTCTGTTTGAGATCCGCCGCACTCGTTTGTAGCGTGCAACGTGTAAGTGTCGGTTTCATCCACAGGACCGTAGCCGGTCTCTTTGGGTGTCGGGGTTAGCGTCTTGCTCCCGCTTGCATCGACAGTCCCAAGAGGATCAATCGACACCGATTGAGCGTTGGTGGTCGACCACGAGAGCGTCGCCGATCCTTGCTCGACGACGTTATCGCCAACCTTGTGGTACCGAACCTCGCTGGGGCTGACCGTAAGCGAGGCCTGAATCGATGAGTCGACGTCAACGGTAGCACTTTGCTTGACAATGCCTCCCGGCCCTGCGGCCGTAAAATCGTAGGTCGTTGTCTGCTTGGGCGTGACCGTCTGGTTGCCGCTGGCGCCCACTTTGCCGATTCCGCTGATATCGTTCTCCACGGCATCGGTGGAAGACCAGTTGAGCTGGCTGGACTGGCCGCACTTGACGCTGGTGGGACTGGCGGAGAATTCGCCCTTCACCGGCGCCACAGCCACCGTTGTGGTTGACATGCCCGCCTTGAAGCGCGGCAGAGGCGAGGTCAGTTTCGCCAGGTTCCGCGCCGACTTCGTGGACGTGGCGCCGTTCTGGTTCACCTTCACGACGACCGTTTCGTTGGCCTTCACGGTTACAGGGCCGGACCAGATCGTGTTACCCCACCACGTCACCGTCACCTGGTAAGTCCCCGGGTGAACGAGCAGTTGCTGCTGCCAGATAAAACTGTTGTCAAACTCGTCGACATGCCCAACAAAGAAGTCGGGGCTCTTCCCGTTCAGAAGGACTGCGGCATGCGGAGGTCCCTTGATCTGAATTCTCCCCCATGGCCCCGATACAGGGCCTCCCTCAGGACTCAGGGAAACATCCATTTTGGTAACTTTGCCTGCCTGGAAATTCACCTTGCGAGTTTCGGTCTTGTAGCCGTAGTTCCGCACCTCAACCGTATGCTCACCGGGATCAACCCAGATAGTGCAGAGTGTACCAAAAAGACAATTGCCTTCTTTTAGAGCAGCGCCGTCGACAAAAACATAGGCCTGCTTGGGGCTAACGTGAATTCTCAGCTTCGCCCTGTTCCCCCGCGGGAACGCAGGAGCGACAACAGCAAACAAAACAGCAAGAAGAATTCCCGTCGCCAGAGAGAATTTGCGTCGCGGGTCCATCAGGTCAACCTCCGTAGAACTTGAAATTTCCTCGGCAATCCGCGTTATTTGTGCAGAGGAACGAGCTTAGTTCAAGGCCTCTAAGCTAGCAACAGAATTACGATATGTCAAACAAGAAGATATGTCAAACAAAAGAAATGGGTAACCCAAAACTCGCCCGATTAGGTAATAAAGTATATAATACTTACCCAACAAATAGCGGCACCTTGGGATCTGCAATTCTCAAAGATAAGCTTTCTTCCCTCTCCAGACTAACTATCTGACCCACTTGATCTTACCACAGGTTTCCGATTTCTTTTGAAAGCTGCGTACCAGTTCGCAGTGGCGGCAACACGCGATAGAATCTACATCGCCCCTCACACCCTGCCGGGACGCTGCCAATAAGGCGTTTCTGTGCGGGCGCTAACGCCTTTAGGCCATTCTCCTCGCGCAACCGGCTGGCTCGCGGATCGCCGCGCACCGGTCAAAGAGAAGAGGTGTCGTCGGTGACAGAACATGATGGCCCACATGGACAATTCCAGGCAAGGGGCCGTGCGCAAGGGCGATAACCAGTTTTCTTGATCTTCAAGGAACCCAGACAAACACGTGGGCTTTCAACTGCCTGCGCCGGCGGTTAAAGGTCTTCTGATAACTTCCCGATAGGGTAACAGGGGTGCCTGTAGCAAGAAGGCAGCGCACGATCCGATCCTTCGCTCCGTCAAGTTCGGTAAGGCATGGCAATGAAAAATGATTCGCAAGGCTTTTCTCTTATTGAACTCCTGATTGTTGTCGCGATCATCCTGATTATCGCCGCGATTGCCATTCCCAATTTAATGCGCTCACGTGTGGCAGCGAATCAGGCCTCGGCGGTCGGATCCTTGCGCACACTCAGTACGGCAGAGTTCACCTACTCCGCGACCTACAGCAAAGGATACAGCGCAACTCTTGGCTATCTGGGTCCGCCCCCTTCAGGTGCGGCTGACCTAACCCATTCGGGAGTCGTCGATAGCTTACTGTCGGGTGTTGCAACCGGTGGGTTAGGCGCCATGACGGCCACAAAGAGCGGCTATCTGTTCACCTATTCGCCAGGGGCTCCTATCAACGGGGAAGTTTTCTCCTACACCATCACTGCCGACCCAATCAATAGGGGAACAACGGGCACTAATTCTTTCTTTGTGGACCAGACAGGTGTGATCCGTCAAAACTCGACCACGCAGGCTGGCCTGGCAGACTCACCGCTGGCAGGGTAGACCATCAGCAACCGGGACCCTTGATCCCATCTTCAGATTTCCGGAAAAGATAAGGCGGCTTTAACCTCCGAGCCGGCCCCCAGCCGGTCCTCGTTCGCAGATGTATTTGCGATTTCGGTTACGGTGATGCCCCACCGCCGGCGAAATGGCGAAGAATAATGTCCTCGCAGCCCTGACCACGCTGGTTGCCAACCTGTCCTTTGCAAGGCAAGGGCAGAGCGCATCTCACTGACATCCGTTACCCATAAAATCCCTGATCGATACCCGGCACTGAGGTATGATGCCTTGACGAAGGAGGAAGTCTTGCAAAGTAACGCCTCAAACAAAACTGAAAAGAAAACTCGGCGAGATTTTCTTGCCAGTGGAATTGCCGGCATTGCGGGTTCAACTCTGCTGGCGGAGCAGATTGCCAGGGGAGCGACGATTGCCGGCGCCGCGCCTTCCCGAACCTTCAACCACGGTTCGCAGCCGGCTGAAGATTCCGCGCATGAAAATCCGGCAGAAGAAACGGGGGTGGCCGGACGCCTGTTCGGCTTGATGGCAGACGCCGCGCGCGTTCCGGAAGACCCTTCCTACTACCGGCGCGCCATCGACTTCTGCCATGAATGGAAACTGAATGCCTATCTGATTTCGCTGGCGGACGACCAGGGTTGCGCCCTGCAATTTAAAAGTCATCCTGAACTCATCACTCATAAGAACGCCCTCACCCGCCAGCAGGCCAGAGAGCTGGGCCAGTATGCGCAGCAGCGCGGCGTGGAACTGATTCCTGAAATCGAATCGTTCGGCCACACCCATTACGTCACCGGAGTTCCGCAATATGCCCACCTGGCGGACCCGATGCCGGGAGGGCGCGGGCATTTTTCCGCCGTCACTCCGGTGGCCCCGGAAACCTTGAAGCTGATGTCGGACCTTTACCGCGAAGCGGCGGAGATCTTCCCCTCGCGTTATTTTCACGGCGGTTGCGATGAAGTGAACTGGGGCGGGTCGGCGCTTTCGCGCGAAGCCCTGAAGACAAAGAGCCGGGACGAGATCTGGGCGGAGTACCTGAATTCGCTCGATCGCGTGGCGCGCGGGCTGGGCAAGGAATTCATCGTCTGGGGCGATTATGTCCTGCACAAGCAGCCCGGCGTTCTGCCGCGGCTCAACAAGGACATCATCGTGATGGACTGGCAATACTACGTGACCGACCCCAAACCCATCGAGCAGGCGGCGCGCAAGGTGATCGACACGGGACTGCGGGCGATCGGCGCTCCGGCGCTCATCTCCTGCCGCTGGGGGCCGCGGGCCAGCGTCAACGCTCTGCGCAACATCGGCGCCTATGCGGATGCTTACAACAGGATCGACAGCCCCAGGGCGCTGGGTGTGATCGTCACCAACTGGATGCCGTCGCGTTACCTTCAGCGGTCGCTTTGGGACAGTTACGCGTATGCGGCGGTCGCTCTGAGGGAGGGCAGTTCGGTGGCACGCGCATCGGCCTTCAGACGGTTCGTCGAGAAGTTCTACCGGGCCGAGTGGAATGAAAACTGGTCCGACCTCTTTACAACGCTCTACGAGATCACGCCCAACCGGAATTCCTGCTCACCCGCCTGGATGCGTCCGGTGCTGCCGGTTCCCTGGAAAAGCGAAGAACAACTGAAGGCCGCCGTTCAATCGGGCATGCTCAACGCGCCGCCCTTCCGGCGCCTGCTCAGCCAGCTCGTTTTCTGTGAAGCCCAGGTGCGCGATCACTTTGACGATTTTCTTACCTTCCGGCTTTCCCTGGAATACCTGGAACACGTCTTCTGGCGTATAACAGTCCTGGTGGAGGAAGCCGGGAAGCCGCAACGCACGCCCGAGTCGGCAGCGGCCCTGATCCAGACCCTGGCGGAGCGCGACCAGCGGCTGCTCGAAAAACTCGATGCCTCCTGGAACAAGGGGCGCTCGAAAGATGCTGCAAGCAAGCTGGCGCCGGTCTTCGATCTCGGACCCAGCGACCAGTTGCTGTATACGTTCCACCAGGCTGCAACGTTCTCACAACAGCTGGCGCGGGACCCGCAACGGTTCGCTGACTTGCTGGCGTAACGCCCAACAATGTGCCGAACATCGTAGCGCCGCCCTTCTGGCATTGGCCGGCAAGATGCCGGCTCTACAGTCCGGGCCAGTGCATGTCGCAATCCCGCAGAAGGCTCCCGGACCGCCCTCCGGAGTTCCGCCCTGAGAGATGCCGGGGTTTTAGACTAGCCACAACCGGCTGCTGCGGGTTAAAATTAACCCTCATATTGACGGAGAGGTGGCCGAGCGGCTTAAGGCGGCGGTTTGCTAAACCGTTGTACGGGCCAAAACCTGTACCCAGGGTTCAAATCCCTGCCTCTCCGCCAG
>Ga0307373_10008678_pt1 | contig 15387 bp, 18 predicted proteins | sample OX2MG_FD_202534 | JGI IMG/M metagenome (GOLD analysis project Ga0307373, IMG submission 202534) | Soil microbial communities from Risofladan, Vaasa, Finland - OX-2 | ecosystem: Environmental > Terrestrial > Soil > Coastal area > Acid sulfate soil | place: Finland: Risofladan, Vaasa | collected... | reverse complement strand
TCTGGGATGACCGGGTCGACCTGGCGCGCCGATTCCCAAACGTGATGTTCGACATCTCCGGTGGATTCGACGCACCAGGGTTTCACGCCCGTGATGGGCACAGAGCGGTCGCGGAGGAGGACGCTGTCCGCATCATGCGGAAGGTCGGCATCGAGCGGATCATGTTTGGCTCGGATGGCCCGCACGTGATGTTGCAGCCGTACCTTGAGCAAGTGCTGCGGCTCGAGCTTACCGCCTCGGAGCGGCTACTTCTCCTCCGCGACAACGCTCGCCGCATCTATCGCTTCTGAATTGCTCCGAGCGCTCAAGACGCGCTCTCATAGTTCGGGGCGCGCTTCTCGAGGAAGGCAGCGATGCCTTCTTGCGTCTCTGCTCGCTGCATGAGCTCGGAGCTAACCCGCTGCGTCTCGACATACCCCTCGTCAGACCAGTTGACGTTGAACGCCATGAGTTTGATGGCGCGCTTCATCTCGATGAGTGTGTTCCTCGGCTTCGCGGCAATGGCGGCTGCACGGTCAGCAGCCACCGCTTGCAACTGCTCCGGCGGAACGACCTCATCGACAAGGTGCATGGCCTGTGCTTCGAACGCAGAGTATCGCCGGCCTGAGAACAACATCATGCGGAGTGCGCCGCTTGGGACACCGATGGACATTAGATCCACTCCCCCACCGGCAACGCTTCCGCGATCGATCTCCGGCATCGCAAAGAATGCAGTCTCGGATGCGATCCGATAGTCGCAGCGCGTCGCGTACGAGACACCCGCGCCAACGCACGCGCCGGTCACCGCCGCGATGATCGGGACAGGGATTGCTGCGAACTTGCGTCTTGCATTACCACTGATCTCGAAGAACGCCGCCCGTCCCGCCGAGTCCAACGTGGCGAGCTCCTTCACATCCGCTCCTCCGCTGAACATGCGCGGATTGGCGGCCGTGAGGATTGCCACGCGTACTGACGGCTCGGCGGACACACGCTCCGCGACCTCCGCGAGGAGCGTGTACATCGCCGAAGACAGAGCGTTCGCGGGCGGACGGTCAAGCGTAATCACGGCAACACCGTTGTCGGCGGCATAGCGAATGGGAGCGTCCGCGCCAGTGTTATCAGCGGCGGCGTCTGTGGCCATCACCGCACCGCATCGTCGGCGTGAAGTCGGTCCATCTCCGTCTGTGTCATCGCAAGCTCCCTCAGGATGTCGTCGGTGTGCGCGCCGAGCTCGGGGGGTGGCAGACGGTCGGTGATTGGTGTTTCTGAAAAGTGAAGCGGGCTCCGAACCAGCTTGACCGGACCTAGCGCACCAACCGTCATCTCGGTAATGGTTTCAAGGGCGCTGAGCTGCGGATCGTCCGCTGCCTCAGCAATGGAATTCACCGGCGCGCAGGGCACTCCTGCTTTGCTCATCCGGTCGCGACACTCGCTGGTCGTGAACTGCTTCGTTAGTGATGCCACCTCCGACACCAGCTCGTCTCGGTTCCGATAGCGCAGCGTCAGCGTCGCAAAACGCGGGTCCGCGGCGAGCCCCAGATCACCGAGCGCATCGCAGCACATCGTCCACGCGCGGTCGTTGGCGGCCACGATGCAGATCCATCCGTCGCTTGTCGGAAAGGCCTGGTTCGGCAGACCCATCCGGTTGCCGGTGCCCATGCGCTGGGGGAGTACGCCATTCAACCAGTAGTCGACGAACATATAGTTGAGCATGTTGACTTGGCCCTCGAGCATATTCGTCTCGATCGATTGCCCGCGGCCGGTCTCGCCTCGATGGTGCAGCGCGGCGAGAATGCCGATCACGGCATAGAGGCCGGCTGTCATGTCTGCGACCGGCGTCGGCACACGCACCGGTGCACCGTCGGGCTCGCCCGTGATGCCGAGCAGACCGCTATGGGCCTGAATGACGAGATCGTTTGCTGCGCTCTCTCTGCTCGGACCTGTGGCTCCATAGCCCGAGATGCCGCAGTAGATGAGTCGCGGGCAGTCTGCTGCGATGCTTGGATAATCCAGCCCCAACCGCTCCATCACGCCCGGCCGGAAGTTGTGTATCGAGACATCGCCCATCTTGAGCAGCCGCAGAGCGACCGACCGACCCTCGGGCTTCCCCAGATCGAGAGCGATGCTCCGTTTGTTGCGGTTCAGCGCCAGAAAGGTTGCTCCCGGACCATCTGATTTCTCGTCCATGACCCCGTACGGCCTCGCATCATCCCCCAGCGGCACGCGCTCGATCTTGATCACGGTCGCACCCATATCACCCAGGATCTGCGTCGCAAATGGTCCGGATACGATTCGCGTGAAATCGATCACGACGATGCCGTCGAGTGGTCCGTTGCTACTCACATCCGTTTCCACGTCACTTCACGTCAGCAGTGACCCACGCCACGGTCTTGACTTCTCCTGCCTCGTTTTCCGCCCACAACTCAACCTTCAGGCGCACGCGATCGCCGTCGACCGTGCGCTCGCGAACGACGCCGTGGGTGGTGATGATCTCGCCCGCGTAGATCGGTTTGACGAACTTCCCCTCCATGATTGCATTCTCAAAGAATGTCTTTCCGAAGAAGTTGACGCATGTCTCGGCCAGATATGCTCCGGACATCATCCCGGTCGCGATTGGCGCCCTCATGCCGTGATTGGCGGCGGTCACCGGGTCGAAGTGAATCGGATTGAGTCGACCCCAATGCCGTGAGCCCATGAGCTGGATGACCGCCTGCTTCTTGACCCCGTCAAGCTCGTAACCGACTTCGATATCGCGACTAGCGACTGCCATCAGCGGGCTCCTCATCGGCAGGCTGATCGGAGCCATCTAGCGGCGCGAAATTGGAGAGAGCGATCGCCGTGTGCTTCACCAGCAACTTCCCGGTGTCGGCGTCCTCGACCGTGAACTCGCGCTCTGTGTATTGGCGACCGCGCTTCACGTACTTCTTGGTGAGCTTGCCGTGATATCGCACCGTGGTGCCGACCATGACCGGAGCGAAGAACTCTGTGCGCCATCCTGTCGCCACACCACCCACCTCGCTCCGCCCCATCCCCTGACGGTGAAACCAGTTCTGCCAGTACGGCACAAGCAGCGGCGGTGCGATGGCCGTTCCGAACGGAGACTCACCGGGCCCCAGAGGCCAGGCCTCATACCATGGGTTGTAGTCCTCAACACCGTCCGCATACAGGACGACGAGCTCGGGGCTCACCCTCATCTCCCAAGTGAGCTCGGTGCCCTCCTGGATGTCCCACATGCTGCCATGGTCCGCGTCGAGCTTCGCCAGGAACACCTCGAGCTGTTCCACCTGTGTCTTGCTCATGGGCTGCAGGTCGTCGTGAGCGACCACATGCTCAGACATTGTTTTCCCCTTGTTCATTGAAGAACGAGCCCGTGCGAGCTCTGAGATCTTCGGTCTCTTCCCGTCTTTGCTTGCGGTATTCACGCGCCTCGAACTCGAAGCCGATGGCGCTTCCCCATTTGAGGCCATCGTTGACGAGGCGCTTCATGACACCGATCGCAAACGCATCGTTGCGCGCGATCTTGTCCGCGAGGGTCCGTATGGCGGCATCCAACTCGCCGGGAGCCACGACTTGAGTGACCAGTCCGATCCTCTCGGCCTCGTGAGCGTCGATCGGCTCACACGTGAAGAGCATCTGCTTTGCCCACTGCGGACCGACCAGGTTGCGCAGGCGCTGTGTGGAGCCGCCGCCATGCAGCATCCCGTACTTCGCGTGCGTGTCCGCGAACGTCGCGTCCTCAGACGCCAGAACGATGTCGAAGCAGGCGAGCATGCTCAGAGCCCCGGTATAGCAGAGACCATTCACGCCTGCGATCGCCGGTTTTTCGATGGTCTCGAGACGGGACCAGAGATCAGCACCCGACACGTGCGACTCCGCGCCGATCTCCTTGAGGTCGCGGCCCGCCGAGAACGCGCGCCCGGTTCCCGTGATGGCAATAACCCTGATGCTGCTATCGGTTTCAAGGTCCGTGAGTGCGGCGTCAACGTCGTTCAGCATCTGCAGGTTGATGGCGTTGAGCGCCTTGGGTCGGTTGAACCGGATGAGCCCCAGGCCCGACTCCTTCTCCAGAAGAATGGTTTCGTACGCCGCACTCATCCTCTCACCTCAACACCTGCAACCTTCTCCAAGAGCGTTATGTATGTGCTGAAGTCCTTTGGACCGAGACCCTGCGTCACGGCATCGTCAAGTGCCGCAGCCACGGTATCGCCGAGTCGCACCGGCACGCCGAGAGCGTGGGCCAACTCAACGGCCAAGCGGAAGTCCTTGGCGCCCAACTCCATGGAGAATCTCGTCGGCTCGAAGTTGCGACCAAAGATCAAGAATGGATACAGCGTCTGAGTCATGTGGCTCGCACCGGTCCCCGCGTTGACAACCTCCAGCAAGGCCTGTGGTGCCACCCCGGCTTTCGTTCCGACCACCATCGCCTCCATGGACGCGATCGCGTTCGTCATGCCGATGTAGTTGTTGACGAGCTTGGTGACGTAACCGGTGCCGAGCGGTCCCATGTAGACGACCTTGCTACCCAAGTGCTCCAGGACCGGCACGCAACGCTCATACACGTCGTGTTGCCCTCCGACCATGAGCACCAGCGTCGCCAGGCGTGCGCCTCGTGTACCGCCACTGACTGGCGAGTCGAGGACGTCAACCCCCTTCAGTGCCGCTGCCGCGGCAATGCGCTGTATCGATTCTGGCGTGCTGGTACTGACGTCAATATACGTGTCGCCACTCTGCATGCCGTTGAGCGCGCCGGTCGGTCCCAGAAGAGCGGCCTCGATCTCGGTCGGGCCAGGGAGCGCTGTGAAGGTGAGCGTCCCGGCCGCCGCCGCGTCATGCGCGGTGTCTGCCCACATTGCGCCGTCGTTCAACAGCTCGGTGGCTCGATCGCGATTGATGTCGTGCACGGTGAGCGCATGACCGGCCTTGAGCAGATTCGACGCCATCGGACGACCCATGTTTCCCAGACCGATGAAGCCGATGTTCATCGGCCTTTGAACTCCGGTGCACGCCGTTCGCGAAACGCGGCGAGTCCTTCGACGCGGTCGCTTGTTGCCGACAGCAGTGTCGCAAGATCGTCTTCAAGGCGCAGGCCGTCCGACTGTGGCAGCTCAGCGCCGCGGCGGATGGCCTCCTTTGCGTATGCAATCGCAAGTGGGCCGCCGCGACTCAGCCGTGCCGCCCAGTCGAGCGCAGAGTCCAGGACACTTTCGGGAGCAACGACCTCCGCCACGAGGCCGGTGCTGAGTGCCGCAGCGGCATCGATCTGGTCCCCGGTGAGTATCAGTCGCAGTGCCGCGCCAACACCCACGAGCCGCGTCAGCCGTTGAGTTCCGCCGGCCCCAGGGATCATTCCCAGGCGCACTTCCGGCAGCGCGAACACGGCGTCGCTGGAAGCGATGCGCACATCACATGCCAGTGCGATCTCGAGCCCACCGCCCAAGCAGTACCCTCGGATCGCAGCGATGGTAGCTTTGGTCGTGGCTTCGATGATGTCGTTCCATCGCAGAGCGAGGCGCTCCCTGCGTGAGTCCGTCACTGATGCGGAGCGAGTGAACTCACCGATGTCAGCCCCCGCGCAGAAAGCCCGTTCGCCGGCCCCCGTAATGACGATCGCGCGAACCTCGCTGTCGGCCTCCGCTTCGCGTATGGCGTCCGGCAACTCACGCCGCATGACCGAGTCCAGTGCATTCAGCACTTCCGGTCGGTTGAGGGTGACGATGCCGACCGCCGCGCGACGCTCATACGTTATCGAGACCGGCATTACCCGTCGCTCCGTGCCAGCACGTGTCGAGCGATCTGAATCCGCTGCATCTCAGACGTTCCTTCGCCGATGCGGTAGCCGCGAAGATCGCGATACATCCTTTCGATTGGAAGGTCGGCCATGAATCCCGCGCCCCCGAAAATCTGCAGGGCACTGTCGGCTACACGGCCGGCCATTTCAGTTGCGAAGAGCTTCGCTCGTGATGCGGCGATTCGGAAGTCCGGCGAACTCGTCTCAGACTTCCAGGCAGCCGCGTAGATAAGTCCGCGGGCTGCTTCGATCCCCACGTCCATATCAGCGAGCATGAACTGAATCGCCTGATGGGACCCCAGGCGTTTGCCGAACGTGTGCCGCGTCTGTGCAAACTCCGCGGCGAGCCTGAGGAGTTCTTCAGCTGCGCCAAGGCATCGAGCCGCGATATAGAGCCGCATCGAATTGACCGCAGCGATCAGCGTGTCAAATCCCGCTCCCACGCGACCGAGGACGCGATCGCTACCCAGAGCGCAGTCCTGCAGGGAGAAGGCGGAAATGTGGTAGCCGTTCCAGCCGAGTTTCCTGAACCTGCGTCCGATGGTCAAACCGGGGGAATCGCGATCCAGTATGAACGTCGTGAAGCGGTGGCGCAGATCTGCGCTCGCGTCTGTCACCGCGAGCACGAAGATGTAGTCGCTGGTCTCAGCATTCGAGATGAAGACCTTGCTCCCGTCAAGAATCCAGCCGTCGGCATGCGGCCGGGCGCACGTTTGAATGCCTGCGAGGTCTGAACCAGCATCCGGTTCGGTGAGGGCGACACAAGCCGTCACTTCGCCCTTGAGCGCGGGATTGAGCAGCCACTGTCGCTGCTCCGCCGACGCAAAGACGATCGCTTGCGGCAACCGTCCGACAGTTTCACCGAGCGGTATCGACGTTCGTCCGACTTCTGTACCGATAAGCACTTCGCCCAGGGCCCCAACGCCGCCTCCACCCAGCGCCGCGGGGATGTTGAAGCCCACCAAACCCAGCCGCGCTGCCTTGGTGCGCAGTGCTCGCACCGTTGCCGGATCGATGTCATCGGCGATGTCGACATCGCGCTCGAGGGGCCGTAGCTCCTGCAGCACGAACTTGCGTACAGTGTCTTGCACCATCTCGAGTTCGGACGAGATCGTCAGATTCCACTGAGGCGTTCCCTCAGCGGCCGTTCCCTCAGCGGACATACGCCTTCGTTTCCAAGTACTCCTCCAGCCCATGGCGCCCCAGCTCTCTGCCAACACCAGACCTCTTGACTCCACCGAATGGCAGCGAAGGGTCAAAGCCACCGCCGTTGATGACTACTTGTCCGGCAGACATGCCGCGCGCGAAAGTCATGGCCCGCTCGGAGTCAGCCGACCACACCGCGCCGCTCAAGCCATAGTCCGTCGCATTTGCGAGATCGAGCGCCTGATCTTCAGATTCGTATCTCATCACGACCAGCACCGGTCCGAAGATCTCTTCCTGCGCGACGGTCATTGACGGCGTCACGTCGGAAAGAACGGTCGGGCTGACGTAGTGTCCCTTCTCCAGACCCGCCGGACGCTCCGCACCTCCCGTAATCACCGCGGCGCCCTCGCGCACAGCGCCCCGGATGTATTCCCTGACCCGCTCGGCTTGCTCGCGGGAGATCAACGGCCCCAGTCTGGTTGCGTCGTCAAACGGATCACCGAGGGTAAGGCGGCTGGTCGTGGCGACCACAAGATCCAGCACGTCCGTTAGTCGATTGCGAGGAACCAGAAGACGGGTCCATGCATCACAGGTTTGCCCGGAGTTCAAGAACGCCCGATTGACGCTCGTCCGTACCGCAGCGTCGAGCGACGCGTCAGCGAGCAGCACGCTCGCCGACTTCCCACCGAGCTCGAGCGCTACCCGCTTGATAGAGCGCGCTGCCAATTCGTAGATTCGCGCGCCAACCGACGTGGACCCGGTGAACGAAACAACGTCGACGCCTGGATGACTCACCAGTCCATCACCGATCGTCTGTCCGCGGCCCGTGAGGAGGTTGTATGTTCCCGCCGGCAAAGCGGTCGCGGCAGCCTCCGCCATGACAACGGCGCTTAGGGGTGCAAGGCTGCTCGGCTTGTGAACGACGGTGCAGCCGGATGCAAGTGCCGCGGCGATCTTCCCCATGGACTGGAACAGTGGATAGTTCCAAGGCGTAATTGCGGCTGCGACGCCGCTGGCTTCCTTGGCGACCAACGACTGGTTGATTGTCTCCTCAAAGGGAAAACTGGGGAGAAGATCAGTGATCGTGGATAGCAGGGAAAGTGCGCTTTCGACCTGGACGCGTGAGCAGATCCTTGTTGCGGTCCCAACCTCGGCGGAGATCAACGCGGTCATATCCGGAATTCGCCCAATCAAAGCGTCGTGCCATGCGCGCAGCAAGCGAGCACGCTCATCTGGACCACTCGCAGCCCACGCCGGTTGCGCGGCCCGTGCCGCCTGCACAGCTTCGTCGAGATGAGCGGCGGAAGCAGCCCCTACGCTGCCGATGACCTCTTCCGTCGCGCAGTCGTTGACGACGATCGGCGCTGACCCCTCGCACGCGCGCCACTCGCCGCCCAAGAAAAGCTCATTGCGAGACCAGTCGTCTGGCGACGGTCTACGGATCGTCATCACGGCTTCACTCGTCATCTGTGCCACTCCGTATGAACGCGCTGAAGGCCGGCGTCAGTGGCTCGTCCATCTCTTCGCTGATGTGGGCGACGAGCCCGGCGGTGCGGCTGACGAGTGCGAACCCGCGATGTAGTTGCCAGGGGACGTCGAGCTCCAGGAGCACCGCCGCTACCGCACCAGTGACGTTGATGGGCATCCGACGGCCCGCTGCGACTTCGTTCTGATGCGTGAGCTCGCGCAATGCCTCGACATGCGCTCCACTCTTTCTACACTCCTCAGCAATCGCAAGGAGGCGCTCGGCCCGTGGATCCCCGTCGGTATGGAGAGCGTGACCGACGCCCGGGACTCTTTTATGTGCGGCGCGGTACTCCTCGACGATGCGACGCGTAGCATCGTCAAGCGTTACTCCGCCTTCGCGCTCTTTACCGATGCGGGTGAGCAGTCGACCGCAGTCCTCCATCGACCCCAGGACCACGCCCCCAACACCAAGCAGTCCTGCCGCAACTGCGCCCTGGATGGATTCGGGAACCAGCGAGTAGGTCACGCGTGATACCACGGCACTCGGCGTCAACCCGTGTTCGATCAATGACACGAGGACGGCGTCAAGCAGCAGAGCCTCCTGCGGCGTGGCGCGCCGCGCAGTGATGAGAAGGAATACCGCTTCTCCGAACGACATCCGGCCCATCATGTCCTCGGTCAGATCAACCCCTCGCACCCAAATGTGGTGAAGGTCATGCGATGCAAGTCGGGTCGTGGGTTTCTCAGTCATAGATCTGCACCAGTCCCGAAAGGTGGCACTGCACTTTCAAACGTTTGCAGCCATCTGGGTAGGTCCCATCAGCCGTGATCTGCCGGACCACGCGACTCATCCTACCTCCAAGCTTTGCGCCAATCAGTGCTCATATTATATAGATGCTCGTGCGCGATCCAGGATTTCGAATATCTCACGGAGTCATCTCAATGCAAAAGCTCATCAATGCACCGGAAGCGTTCGTTGACGAAGTGCTCGAGGGCATGATCTTGGCGCACTCGCAGGAGCTGGCGCGTGTTGGAAGCCGTGGCATCGTGCGCGCCGATGCACCAATCCGGGGCAAAGTCGCCATCGCGACCGGAGGGGGTTCCGGACACCTACCGCTGTTTTCGGGCTACGTTGGTCGCGGCCTGGCCGACGGCGTGGCAATCGGCGAGGTTTTCGCCTCGCCGACAGCCGAGGACATGCTTTCCGTGATGCAGGCAATCGACGGCGGGGCCGGCGTGTTACAGCTCTTTGGCAATTACGGCGGCGACGTCATGAATTTCGGCCTCGCAGCTGATCTTGCCCAGGCGGACGGCATGGAGGTGATCACGATCCGCGGCGCCGACGACGTTGCATCCGCACCCCGAGGTGAAGAAGGTCGGCGGCGCGGGATCGCCGGCATCGTCTTTCTCTACAAGATCGCGGGTGCCGCCGCTGATGCCGGGGCCTCGCTCGCAGAGGTGAAATCGGTAACTGACCGAGCGGCCGCGAATCTCCGGAGCATGGGCGTTGCGCTCGCGCCATGCATCGTCCCAGCTGCCGGTCGACCGACGTTCGAGCTGCCGGACGGCGCCATGGAGATCGGCATGGGCATCCATGGCGAGCCCGGCGTCCGCCGTGAAAGCTTGCGAGAGGCAGACGAAATCGTCGACGAACTCATCGGCACGATCCTCGACGATCTCCCAATGCAACGTGGTGAATCAGTGGACGTGTTAATCAACGGTCTGGGCGCGACACCGATCGAGGAACTCTACGTTCTCTACCGCGAAGCTGCGGCCAGACTCGGCGCTGACGGCCTCTTGATCAGACGAGGGTGGGTCGGTGAGTACGTGACGTCGCTCGAGATGGCGGGCGCATCGATCTCCCTCCTCCGCGTCGATGATGAATTGGTGCGCCTGCTCGACGCGCCTGCAAGCGCGCCGCTCTTCCGTCGCCTGTGAACCGATACCTCGTGGCCCTGGCCGCCACTGCGGATCAGGTCGAAGCGCGCGCTGACGAGCTCAATCGTCTCGACGCTGTGGCCGGCGACGGCGACCTCGGCGTGACGATGGGTCGAGCGGCATCGGTCGTGCGCGATCTCCTCGCAGAACTCGACGGGCAAACGCTGGCCCAGGCGCTCAAAGCGATGGGGTTGACCATTGCGCGCAACGCTCCGTCGACCTGTGGCACGTTGTTGGCAACAGGCCTCCTAAGCGCGTCCCGTTCGGTGGAAGCGACGGTCGAGGCGTCAGCGCATACGACGGCAACGCTCCTCGCCGCAGCAAGTGCAGCCATCACCGAGCGTGGCGGTGCTGAGACCGGTGCGAAGACACTGCTCGACGCTCTCGTGCCCGCCGCGACTGCGTCGGCCAAGGCCGCCGACGAAGGGGCGACACTCGACGCGACCCTCGTAACCGCAGCGTCAGCAGCAGAGCTCGGGGCCGAAAGCACAGTCGAGATGCGAGCGCGATTCGGACGGGCCGGGTGGCTCGCCGACCGCTCCGCCGGGCATGAGGACGCTGGCGCGAGGTTGATCGCCATCATCTTCCGGGCGTTCAGCGACGGCCTGCAGACCCAGGAGTAATCAATCGGACCGTCGCTTTTGGAAGCCGTCGAGCGCGGCCTGGCTTGGCTCGAGGCCCTCTGCGTTGACTACCTCTTTCCACGCAGCGAACCCCTCTTGGAACGCGACGACACCGGCCTCCGGAAGGGCAATCTCGATCGCCTCAAGGATCTCGCGCTCACTGACGCCGAGCTTCAGCGCCACTCGGATGTGGCTTTGGATGTGCTCCTTTGAAGCACGCATAACAGTGAGACTGAGAATGAACAGCAGCTCCTTGGTACGCCGGTCCAGCGTGCGCTCTTTGAGATACGCCGCGTCAACCAGGTTGTTGGCGGCGGCCAGTACGTCAAAGTCCGCTTTCGCCATGACCTTGTGGTAATCCAGAACGTACCCTCGCCGGCGGACCATGTCGTCGACATACGCTTGTGCCTCGTCGGTCATCGATAACTCCTTCGCATGCTTGAGGTTGCTGCAGGTTGTCGCGTGGCTCTTGTCTCCAAGGATCGCCTTGTCAGTTCGCGTCCTCTGCGCCAGACCATTGCGAGTAAACACGTGCAAGATGTGTGAAGCCAGGGTCGTTCCCGCCAGCTCGTGCGATCCGTAGGACCTGTTGCGCGGCAACGAGCGTCGCCACGCTGACGCCTCCTCGCTGACCGACATCAACGGCCGTGGTCAACGCGGCCTCGGCGTCGCGGAGGCGAGATCCTGTCTCCAGTCGTGGAAGCACAATCCCCGGATAGAGGTCGCGAGTCGCCTGGCTGCGACCACTACTTTCGTTCAGGATCGCCAGCAGTCGCGGAACATCCATTTCCCGCCGCAGCGCCAGATTCAGCATCTCGCACGCCGCAACGGCGCACGCCGCGGCCGTGGCTGCGGCGAGCGACGGGGTCACGCCATCGCTATGCGAGTCGACCCTACTCGACGTTTCGCGATCAGCCGGACTCCATGCACGCGAGCCCGACCACTGCTCAATAGCTTCCTCGATTCGCGTGAAGTCCGCCGTTCGCCCGAACTGCCCATTGAACGCAGACCACCGCTCGCGGAGAAGTCGCACCATAGGAATCGGCGCGTCGACCTCGTCGGCCATTGCACACACCGTTCCGATGTCCTTCAGCATCAGGCCTGATGTAAACCCCGCACCGAATACTCGAGGAAGAATCTGATCCGGAAATTTTACTTCGGAGTTCTGACTGCGACCGTCGGATGCATTCAACGCCGCGATGAGGTGCCATGGGCTCATTCCATTTGTAAGTCCCGCGACAAGAATCTCCGCCGTCACCGTCAGACTTGCAGCCGAGAGCGCGTTGTTGATGGCCTTCGCCGCATGTCCCGAACCGACTGGCCACGCCCACATGATGTTCGAAGCAAAAGGCTGCAGCCACGGAGTCGCGCGTTCTACCGTCTCCGTGGTCCCACCGACTATTGCTGTCAAACGACCTGCCCTTGCACCGACGACTCCCCCGCTCACTGGAGCATCGACCAGCTCAATGCCGCCAGCGGCGAGTTGTAGTGCAACCTCGCGGGTCGTCGACGGCGCCGAACTCGTCAGGTCGATACACAAGCCGGGCGCGGGGCTTGCGCTCAGAATCTCGCGCGTCGACGCGGCCACCGCGGCAGCGTCCGGAAGGCACAGGAAGACCACGTCGCATCCCGAGCAGGCGTCTGCCAATGAAGCCGCTACATCAAAACCGCCCGCGCGGAGACGATCACGGACAGCCTCGGCGGCGTCATAGACGCGCAGGTCGTGTCCCTGAAGACGGAGACGCTCCGCGATTGCACCCCCCATCAGTCCGACGCCACTAAACGCGATCACCGCAGGATGCTCTGCACGAGTGACAGTATCTCGGTCCCGCATTGCCCGGTCCAGCGCGCGTTGGCGTTGGCTACCATCTGCTTCATGCCCAATAGCCTGGAGCACCGTTGTGTCTGAGCACGCTGTTGAGGTTCGCACGGCAGACGGTCTGTCGCTCGTCGGGCTGCACCTGTCGCCCGATGGGAATAGCGACCCAGCATGTGTCGTCTGGCTGCACGGCTTTGGCGCTCGATATGATCTTCCGCAGTTCGTTGCACTCGGACGTGAGCTGAACGGGTTGGGTATCGGGTTCCTCACGTGCGAACTGCGCGGGCATGATGGCGCTGCCACTGGGTGGCGCTATCGAGACGGTCGCCCCGACTTCATCCGGGTCGGAAGTTGGTGGGAAGTGTTTGAAGACGCGAGTCAGGACATCGCTGCGTGGGTCACATTCGCGCACACGCTGCCATATGCCAGCGTCGTCCTTGCCGGCCATAGCTTCGGGGCGTTGCACGCGGTGCATTACCTGGCCTCGGCGCCCGATAGCGGTGTTGCGGCGATTGCGCTTGCCAGCCCGAGCTTTGGACTTCGCTCCTTGCAACGCGAAACGGCTGAGCTCGCCGACGCCCTCGTCGCAGCGGGTAAAGGAGAGGACCTTCTCCCACCCGGGAGTTGGCCTCGAGGTTTTGGCACGACAACGGTGAGTGCTCAAACGTATGCAAGCTGGTGGCGTGTTGCTCCGCGCTTCTTCGGGGAGTCTCCATCGTTCTTCCACCGGCTCAGCATTCCGGTCCTTATCATGTATGGCACCCGATCCGACGTCGGGGGAGCGGCTGAGCTCGAGTACCTGGCCAGCCTGGCGACCCACGCTCCGGCCGTTGAGACCCGCCTCCTCGACGGCGTGACGCACGCATTCAACGGCGCCGAGCTCGCCGTCAGCAGTGCGCTTGATGAATGGCTGCGACGCACGCTTCCGGTGCTGCCGCCTAACGAAGGTGCATAGACTCAATTCGCTTGGGTTGTGTCCACGACGCCGAGAAAGGCCGCCGCTACCTGCGGATCGTTCAACACTTCCTCAGGGCTTCCCGTCGCGATGACGCGTCCAAAATCGAGCGCAACGATGCGATCGCAGATGTCGCTGACAAAGCTCGTGTCGTGCTCAATCAGCACCTGCGTGATCGACATCTCCTCCTGCATGCGCAACATCGAACGCGCCACGCCTTCCTTCTCCTCGCGGGTCATGCCTGACGTGGGCTCATCGAGCAGCATCAGCAGTGGCTCACCCGCGAGAGCGCGACCGATCTCCACAAGCTTCTGCTGCCCCCATGGAAGACTCCCTGTCGGTCGATCCCGGAATCGCTCGATTTCGAGGAATTCGATGACCTCTTCGACCTTCGCGCGGTGGCGACTTTCAGCGGTACGGGCAGGCCCCCAGAAGACCATCGCCGCGAACAGTCCGTAGTGCATCAGGAAGTCGCGTCCAGACAAAATGTTCTCAGCGACCGTTGCATCAAGTTGCACGCTGACACCCTGGAACGTTCGGCCGATCCCGAGCCGGATGACCTGGTGTGACGGCAGGCCGACTAGTTGTTTGTCCTTGAAGTAGATGCGCCCTGACTGCGGCCTAACTAGCGCGTTCATGCAGTTGAGCAAGCTCGTCTTGCCAGCACCGTTTGGCCCGACGATGCCGAGGATCTCGCCAGGCATGACGTCGAACGAGACCGCTTCAAGTGCGCGCGTTCCTCCGAAGGCCAGAGTCACATCCTTCAATTGCAGAATCGGAGCCGCCCGCACCTCAGTCGTCATCTGATCCTCGCACGCGGCGCGCTCCGAGACGTCGATAGGAAGTCGTGCTGCCTGCTTCGCTCAATCCCAGATACACCCGTTGCACCTCTCGATCCCCGAGCAGGTCCGCGCTCGGCCCGGAGAGCACCACCCGTCCGGTGCGCATGATGTACGCGTAGTCGGCAACCTGTAAGGCGGCGACGGCATTTTGTTCGACGATGACAAGGCTCAGGCTCTTGAGGCTGCGTATCCGACGAAGCGCATCCATCATTCGCGTGACTACTGCCGGCGCGAGTCCGAGGGACAGCTCATCAACAAGCAAGACCGTCGGATCTGCAATCAGTGCCTTGGCGACAGCCAGCATCTGACGCTCTCCACCACTCAGCAGGCCGCCGTGTCGTGGTCGCAACGCCTCGAGGGCGGGAAACACCTCGAAAACCAGTGCTTTCATCTGCTCGCGATTCCCGCCCTTCCGCGTCGGTACGGCCGCGAGGTTCTCATCCACCGTAAGCGTCGCGAAGATCTTGTGGCGCTCTGGGACCAGCATCATCCCGTCCCGTGCTACCTGGTGCGGCAGACGTCCGTTTTGGATCTCACCGTGCAGCGTTACCGTTCCCGCTGTCAGTGACGCATTCTCACTCGGCAGAAACCCTGTCAATGCGCGGAGGGTGGTCGTCTTACCCGCCCCGTTGGCGCCGAGCACCGCGACGATGGCCCCCTCTGGGACGGAGATCGATACGCCGTCAATCGCGATGGCCAGCCGGTTGTAAGTGACCTGGAGTGATTGCGCTTCGACGGCGATTCGTTCGGATCCCATGACAGCATTCATGCCGGAAAGCTAGCCCTGTTCCCTGGACCTGCCGAGAGGCCACGATGCCACGGCGGCTGTG
>Ga0307373_10008675_pt1 | contig 15389 bp, 14 predicted proteins | sample OX2MG_FD_202534 | JGI IMG/M metagenome (GOLD analysis project Ga0307373, IMG submission 202534) | Soil microbial communities from Risofladan, Vaasa, Finland - OX-2 | ecosystem: Environmental > Terrestrial > Soil > Coastal area > Acid sulfate soil | place: Finland: Risofladan, Vaasa | collected... | reverse complement strand
TCGGTGTGGATGCAGTCCACTGGACAGACCTCGACGCAGGACGCATCCTTCACGTCGATGCACGGCTGGACGATGACGTATGCCATGTGCCGCAAGGGTACCATGCACCCGTAATGGCCGAGAGCGAGCAGAAGCCGAAGCTGATCGAGCTCGTGGGACCTGGCGCGGGCCAGGGCTGGAAGGCCGTCTTGAAGAACGGCAAGGCGGTCGTGGTGCACGAGATCCCCGTGCCGCCTGCCGAGGCAACCGCAGCCGTGCCGCGCATCCAGCGCCTGTACGAGCATCGCCATCCCGCGCTGTCTCCGGTGTTGGCCTGGGGCACCGACCCGGCCGGCATCTGGGTCGCGGTAGAGCCCAACGAGGGCACGCCGCTGGGCACCATCTTGAATCGCGGGCCGCTTACACCTCCGGCCGCCGCAGCGCTCGGCGCCGCCGTGCTGTCGGGCGTGGCGGCGCTGCACGAGGCGGGCGTCGCGATGGGCGGCTTCAACGCCGCCGCCATCCGCGTCACGGGCAACGGCGAGGTACGGCTGGCAGGACATCCTGCCGCGGCCGTCCGCGGAGCGCCTGCTCAGAGCGACCTGCGGGCTGACGTCCGGTCCTGCGGCATGGCGGTTTGCGCGGCGTTCGGGGTCGATCCCGCCGGCGCGCCGGCGCCTGCCAACATCCCGCCCGGCCTGGTGGTGACCATGCGGTCCATGGCAAGTGGCGCGATGGGGCCGGCCGCTGACCGTGCGCAAGGCGCGCTGCGAGAGATGGCATCTGCCCTGCTCGCGCCCGACCGCCAGATGGCGGCCCAGTCGGAGCTGGCGATGCGCGCCGGGGGCCGCGAGGTCCCGGCCATCACGCCATTCCTTCCCGGTGAGCAGCCCGCGGCCCAGGCGCCTGCTGCAGCGCCCGCACCGGCTGCGCCCGCGGCGCCTGCTCCCGCCCCCGCGCCCTTCGTCCCCACGTTGCGCGACGAGACGCCCATCCGCGCCCCGGTCTCCTACGAGGCGCCCGACCGCCCGTTGCAGACCTACAGCGGCCTGCCGGCCATCCCGGTCCCCGCCCCGGCCCCGCCGCCTCCCGCGCCCTCAGCGCCCCGTCCGAGCCCCCAGGCGGTCCCCACCTGGGAGGAAGCCGCTCCGAGGACGCCGGCGCCTTACGAGGCGGCCCCGGCCGCCGGCGCGGTCACGCCGCCCACCCCGGCCCCGCCGGCCGAACCTCCTGTCGCGCCACCGGTCCGGGAGACCTTCCCGCCAGCGCCGGCTGCACGCGAGACCTTCCCGCCACCGCCGGCTGCACGCGAGACCTTCCCGCCACCGCCGGCTGCACGCGAGACCTTCCCGCCACCGCCGGCTGCACGCGAGACCTTCCCGCCACCGCCCGCTTCGGCCCCGATCGAGTCTGCGCCCTCCCCACCCTCATGGGACAGCCCGGCGCCCGCCCCGGCCCCACCGGCTCCGGCTCCGGAAGCCAAGCCGCCGGCCACCCCGACCTGGACGCCGCTCGCGGCGCCGGTCTGGCAGCCCGGCGAGGCCGTCAAGTCAGGTCCGGCCGACGACTACCTCCCGGCCGCCGCCGTAGCCGCCGCGGCGACCGCGGCGCCGTCTTCCCCGGCCACATCGACGACTCCTCCACCCCCAGCGTCGCCCTCGCTGGCGCCTCCGCCGGTCCACCGGCCGCTGGCGCCCAGGCGGCCATCAGACGGCTGGGTGCCCACAGAGCGGCCGACCTGGCTGGTTCCTGCAGCCATCGCCGTCGTCGTGATCCTGATCCTCGGCATCGTCGGGTTCATCGTCGTCTCGCACCGCGGCTCAGGCGGCAGCCCCGTGGCCGGCGCGTCGCCGAGCGCGAAGACCTCGCCCAAGACTTCGCCGAAGGCGAGCGCGTCCCCAACCTCCAACGGCGCCCCGCTGGCCGTGCCCACTTACGCTCCGGCGAGCGCGGACCCGATCACCAAGGTGATCATGTGCAGCACCGCGACGCCCTGCAACATCAACGGCAGCCCGGCCGAGACCGGGACCGCTTGCGACCTCACCTCGTGCAAGGTGGAGGTGGGAATCTATTTCTCGAAAGGCCAGAACGTGCCCGTCTCGTACACCATCAAGCTGTTCGACCGCTGCACCGGCACCACCACGGACCTGCCGGGGCCCAACCCGTACACGCCGCCCGGCTACGCGATCGTCATTCCTTCCGACCATTGGGCGGTGAGCATCCCTAGCGGGCTGAAGTCCGCGGCCCTGGTCGCAGTGGCTCAGCAGCCTGCGGTCGCGGCCTCGGCGCCGCTGCTGCTAGGTTCGACCACCTGCGGCTAGGCCATACCGCAAAAAAAGGAATTCCCCCTGGCGTCGCGCGCTGAGCAGGCGCCCCCACTTGCCTTTTTCGGGTAGGAACTCGACGCCGGCCACCATGCCAAGCCGGGGCTCCCTGTCGCGGCCGGCGATCACCGGGGACACGGTCAGGAAGGCTTCATCGACCAGACCGTGTTTGACGAGCTCGCCCATGACGTGCGGGCCGCCCTCGGTGAGGATCACCCGGTCGCCTCGTGATCGAAGTTCCTCGAGCGCACGAATGACGTCGACCGCGCCAGACTTCCCCACCTCGATCACGTCGCATGTGTCGGGAAGAGCGGACAGCGAGCGCGCCCCGGATTCCGTGGTGATGATGGTCGCGCCGCTGACGACGGCGGGATGGCGGGTATCGATGCTGCCGCCCGAGGTCAGGAGGACGAGCCGCGGGTCGGGCTTGCGCCCCAGCGTGCTGCGCAGCGCTGCGAAGCTCGGGGCGAGGTCGGGAAAGATGTGCTGGGGTGTCCAGTGATGGCCCGGTGTGGCCCGCAGCGTCCCCGCGCCAAGCAGCACGGCATCCGCGCACGCCCGGAGCAGTCCCATGAGGAATCGGTCGGCCCGGTTGCGGCCGCTGATCACTGAGCCGGCGGAGGGGTTAGAGCCCAGCGTCACGACACCGTCGATGGACGAGACGAAGTTCGAGTAGAGGGCGGTATCGAGGAAGCCGAGCCGCCCATACAGCCGCGCGAGGTCGTCCGGCAGGTCGTAGCCCGGAAGGCCGCCGCCTTCAAAGAGGACGTCGAACGATTCGAGCGCGCTCAGTGGTCTGTCTGCTGGACCGCCTGCAGGAACTCCGTGCGGAGCTGCGGGTCGTTCTCGTAGTTGCCGCGCCAGAAGGACGTCCAGGTGCGCGAGTGCCCCTCTCGAACGCCGCGCATCTGGGTGCACAGGTGCATCGCGTTGAGGTGGACCGCCACGCCGTGAGGCTTGAGGACTCGAACGAGCTCGTCAGCGACCTGCACCCCGATACGCTCCTGCACAGTGAAGCGGCGGGCAAAGAGTCGGACGAGCCGGGTCAACTTGGAGATGCCGATGATCTCCTCGTGAGCGATGTATCCGATGTAGGCGTGCCCGTGGAAGGGCAGGGCGTGGTGCTCGCATAGGGAGAAGAACTCGATCGGGCCTTCGATGACCTGGCTGATGCTGCAGTCCGGGCCGCCGTGGCACTCGGTCGGGAAGGCGGTCAGGAGCTTGGGGTCGCCTTCGTAACCTGCCGTGGCGTCAAACAGTGCGCGCAAGAAGCGGGTCGGCGTGGTCCGGGTGCCGGGCGTGTCCAGGTCCATGCCGAAGGACTGGAAGATCTCGGCGGCGTAGCCCTCGAACTTCGTCCAATTCTCGGGGCTTATCGTGCGCGACTGAACCTGTTCCCAATTTGTCGTCTCTTCGGGGTCAAAGGCGAGGGTTGACATCTATCGTTTCCTTTTCGACTTCGATTAAACCGGCTGAAGCAGTCTGCTGTGGTTTCATTCCAGTTTACCGATGGCCTCTTTCCAGCTCGACGAGCAGGTAACGTGCTGCGATCTGTGCAGTAGCCAACTCCTTGCGACTATAGATCCTGAAACCTGCATCCTCGAGTGCAAGGCGTGCGGATATCGGTTCGTCAGTCCTCGACCGTCACAAACCGAGATAAAGGCGTCTTACTCCGGCGCAGACTTCTACGAGAACTGGATTCAAGACGAAGCCGGTCGGGCTCGAATGTGGTCTAAGCGGCTTGCGCTTCTCCTGCCAGCCGGCTCCAGTGTCAGGCTTCTCGACATCGGCGCGGGAATCGGCACCTTTGTCGCCATGGCTCGTGACCGCCTCGGCTGGAAGGTGGCGGGAACGGAGGTCTCGAGCTCGGCAATCACCATTGCCCGCGAACGGTACGACCTCGACCTCCTTGAGGGCCAGGTGGAGGAGCTCCACCTTGCCCCTGCCTCATTCGACATGGTCACGCTCTGGCACGTGCTGGAACACGTACCCTCGCCGGCCAAGACCCTCGCCATCTGCCATCGCCTTCTGGCTCCAAGAGGTTGGCTCGCGATCGCCGTCCCGAACGACGACGAGGCGAGGTCATGGCTCGTCCAAGCGAAAGCTAGCTTGACGCGCTCGTCGAAACCTGCGCGATACCACAAGCTTGAACCGGGCGAGGAGGTGCACCTCAGCCATTTCAGCGGCCGTGTGCTGACACGAGCCCTCGTGGAACGGGGGTTCTCGATTGAGCGAACAACCGTCGACGATCAGTACGCATCGCCGACCGCTCGATCAGAAGCGATCGTCCGAGCGTACCGCGTAATTCGCACACTCACTGGCCTCAACTTTGGACAGGCCACGTTCGTGCTCGCCAGAAAGAAGACCTGAACCCAGCCACCGATCTCAACCTAACCTGCCCACCAACCCAAAGAGATCTGCGCCCGATGCCAGGGTCTCCGCGAGAACGGGTTCCCGAGCCACCTGTCGGATCTCCGGTATATCTACGACTGCTGGCTACTCGTTCGAGGGGTTGCGTGGCACGGGTCCCGGGCGTGTCGAGGTCCATGCCGAAGGGAAGATCTCGGCGGCGCAGCCGTCGAATTTCTTCCACTGCTCGGGCTTGATGTTCCGGGGTTGGGTCTTCTCCCACTGGGTCGTCTCTTCGGGGCCAGGCGCGAAGGTTGACATGGTCGTCTCCTTAAGCCGGCCTCAGCGCCAAACAATGACCGCCTGGGATGCATCCAGATGCCCACTCACCCACGGGTCGCACTGAGGCCGCCGCCAAACTGCCGGCTACTGTCGATTACGATGAGACGGGCGTTGAAAGCCAATCAGCCAACCAGGGGACACGGAGCGCTCGAGGCTTACCTTGCGCGCAAGCGGGCTCAAAGAGCCAACCAACTGATTCCTGAGCAGCAACGGCGTGGCCGGCTGCTTGACGTCGGTTGCGGAAGTTATCCCTACTTTCTCGCGACCACGCCGTTCGCGGAGAAATGGGGGATCGACCAGATCTTCGACGCCGAGTCAACACTCCAGCTCGACGACGGACGCGTGGTGCTGATCCCATTCGACGTGCAGCGTGACGTTTCACTTCCGTTTGCCACAGATTTCTTCTCAGTCGTGACGATGCTGGCCGTCTTCGAGCACATCGAGCCGGCAAAGCTGAAGTTTCTGTTGGGCGAGGTCCACCGGGTGCTTCAACCTGGCGGCACCTTCGTCATGACCACCCCCTCGAGTTGGACCAATTGGCTGCTGAAGCTCATGGCCCGCGTCGGATTGGTCAGCCGCGCGGAGATAGACGAACACAAGGACACTTACGCCCAGCGCGAAATCAGGTCGACCATTGAAGGAGCCGGTTTCGACCCCGGCAAGGTAACCTCCGGCAGCTTCGAGGTCGGAGCGAACCTGTGGGCGACCGCCACAAAGTGATTTAGACGCGTGCGGCTAGGCTCTCGGCTCTCGATTCGAGGGGGTTGTCAACGGATGATTGCTAGAAAGCTCACCTTGTCGAACGCGATGGTAATCGTCGGCCGCAGAGGGACCGAACAGCCTCCCGTCTGAGCTGAGTCGCATCCTTACCAACGCGCCCATGGCCCTGACTCCGTCCACCCAAGTGAGCTTCTTGCCTTCATCACGACTGCGGGCGTAGTAGCGGATCGGCACCTCGTGGATCCTGTAACCGAGCCGCAAGACCCGCGCGGTTATCTCCGGCTCGATGTCGAATCGGGCACCGCGGAGGTTTAGCCGTCTCCAGAGCTCCGATCTCAGGATCTTGTACCCGGTTTCCATATCCGAGATATAGCAATCGAAGAGAACGTTGGTGGCAAGCGTCACCGCCCTGTTTCCAATCACAAACCAGAAGCTGAACGCGGTCTGGCCTGCGAAGCCGCGCACTCCATACACGACATCGGCTCTCCCTTCGACCAGGGGTTCGAGCAGCTCCGCATAGTCACGAGGGTCGTACTCCAGGTCGGCGTCCTGGACCAGGGCGAAGGGCATTCGAAGCTCCTGGATCGCCCGCCGGAGAGCCGCTCCCTTGCCACGGTTGACCTCCTGCCGGAAGATGCGCAGCCGCGAATCAGATCCGGCGATCCGCTGCAGGATTTGCCAGGTGCCATCGCCGGAACCATCATCGATGGCAATCACCTCACCCACCTCGGGCCGTTCCAGGACATGGCCAAGAATCACCTCAATGGTCCTGGCCTCGTTGTAGGCGGGCATGATCACAGAGAGAATCCCCTGCGAGTTGGCGCTCATCGATCAACCACTCTATCGCCGCTCCGCTGATAGCGTCTCAGAAGCGAGGAGCGGTCGATCAGCCGAACTGGGATCCGAAGCGCCAGTCGCACGGAGCGCGGCACCAAGGGCGCGCACGAGGCCTATGGGATCCTTTGGCGCGTTCAGCGTCTACCCCAGCAAGAACCTGAGCGCGTATGGGGACGCCGGCGCGAACACGGCGAACGATGCGGGCTTGGCTGAGAAAGTCCGGACGAAGCGCAACTACGCCAGCGGGCCAGGTACGACCATGTCGAACTGCTTGAAGTCATCTCCGTGAAGTGCTTCATGTACACGCGGATGTAGAGCATGGGATGACCACCCAACCTTGAGGTTTGTTATCAGGTGAGGCTAGACGGCCCGCGTGAAGGCTCCATCTGGGACGGCAATTTTATCGGCCTTCACAGCTCGATACCAAAGGGCGGCAGAGATGGCTAACAGCAACGTGAATGGAGCCAGCGTCAGCCAGTGCGTAGTTCGCGCAGCTCGGAACCAAACGATGTCCACAGCTGCTGAGTCGTCGAAGCTCAACGCCCTGATGTGATGCAGGAATTGCCAGGCGCCAATCGGTGGATACGCATCCAAATTTGACCAGGACGCGAGGTTGTCATACGTCGCGGCGTAACCGCCCAGCAGGTCGGTGATCACAGCCGGAACATTCCAGACAAGGCCCCCTGCGAGAAGGACGCCGGGCAGCCATCCTGCGAGCCGGCCTTTCAGCTTGACGGCGCCAATCCCAGCCAACATCGCCATCAAAGGCAGCGCGGGTTGGAACAATCGGAATCCCCAGTCCCAACCGTTGATCCATCCGAAGAAGACACAGGACTCGACGAACAGAACCGCCGGCAGTCCAGCCAGGACGATCGCGTCCAGTCGCCGACCGGACCGCCACATGTGGAAGGCCCCGAGCACGCTGAGTAGCATCGCTGGGCACTGCCACAGGGCGCCACGCCCGGGGCTCAGGAGCGCGTACGGAAAGCCAATCCAGATCGGGATGCTCCAGGAGATGGCGCCGTAGCCGAAATCGAGCGGAGCGCCGAACCGCGCCCAGTTGATGATCAGGGTGAGCGCCACTGCCGTGACCCAGGTCGCCGCCGGCACTACCAGTCGCCAAGGGGATGAGCGCCAACCTGTCAGCAGCAACAGCAGAACGGCGGGTAGGAGCATCGAGCCCTCCAGCGGCCGGGTCAGCACTCCGTAGGCGATGGCTGTTGCACACAGCCACAGCCACCGATTCGATCCGCAGGCGCGGAGACGGACGCAAGCGAACAGTCCGACCGCCCAGCACATCGCAACCAGCGGCTGAGGAAAGTCGCCCCGCGCGCCCAGAAGGGCCGGCGACCCCAATCCGTAGAACGCCATCGCCCACAGGACGGCACGGCGATCCTGGGACAGCGATCGGACGGTGAGGCCGACAACCAAGGCCGTGGTGGCGGTGATCAGCGCCCAGGCAGGCGCCCCCGCGAGTGTGTAGAGCCGGTCGCCATAGAGCAGCCCGTAGTCATACGTCGCCGTGAGCGAGGTCGGTTCGTAAGGTCGCAGCCATCCAAACACGAGGACGCCCGGCATGTACTGCAGCGAAGCAGCCACTCCTCGGGTGCTGGTGTAGATATAGCTTGCCCACCAGATGGTCGGATCAAATCTGAACGTCTGGTGCTGAACCAACGACAGTGCTTGGCGCCACATCACCAGGCCGTCGACGCTGATGAGATGACCGTTCATGAGGGCCAGGTAGAGGCACAGCAAACCGAGCGCCGCGGTGAGCTCGGTTCGATGGCCGGTTGCCATCCGGCGCAGGGCGATCACGCGAATGACTCGATTAAGCTGGCTGTCGAGAGAATGAACCCATGAACGACGAGTCCAAGCGGCTTCAGGAAACGTGGGAGCAGTGGGCGGCAGACGACCCGTTGTTCGCGATCCTCAGCGACCCGAAGAAGCGCGGAGGGAAATGGGACATCGCGGAGTTCATGGCGCACACTCCCGAGCTTGACTCCGCACTCGAGTTGGCGTCCAAGCATCGACTGCTTCACGGGAGTTCCCAGGCACTCGACCTCGGATGTGGGGTGGGGCGTATCACCCAGGCGCTCGCAGACCAATACGACAAGGTCGTCGGAGTCGACATTTCCGAGGCAATGATCGCCCAAGCCGTGAAGTTGAATCGGCACGGCGACCGCTGCCAGTACTTCAGCGGCGACCTGAGTCGGTTTGCGGACAACACTTTCGACCTGGCTTTTTCCGTATACGTCATCCAGCACATTCCTCGCAGCATGCAGGGTAAGGTCCTGCGAGAGCTCGTTCGCGTGGTCAAGCCCGGCGGCCTCGTCATCTGCCAGATCGCCGAGCCACCGCGTGGACTGTCCAGGATCCGAACGCAGTTTGGGCCACGCTGGCTGAAGACGCTCAGATTCCGAAGGCGTTACGGGGATGCACCGTTAATCGAGATGAACCCGTTGCACGAAAGCGAGGTCGCAAAGCAAATCGCGCCCGCGCGGATTTCCGCGCGAGAGGACGAGTGGTTCTTCATCCAGCACTGAGTCCCCAGCGGTTGCCGGCCCACGCCAATCCCATCAGCGCCCAGAACTCGAGCGCGAGGTCGTTCTTGAAGTACGGCACATCGACCAGGCCATGAGCGATTACGGCCACCAGAGCGAGAGTCACGCCCAGTTGAAGTGGCCTCCATTCGCGCACTGCTTGGCGCCAACCCCTCCAGCCCAGACGAAATCCCGTGAACATGATCCAAACGAACGCCACCAGGCCAAGGAGTCCGGTCTCGCTCCAGAAAGTGAGCACGATGTTGTGTGGGTAGATGAAGCGATCGGTATGGGTGGGATTCCAGTACGGCGCGATCGTCTGGGCGAATCCGGACAGGCCGGCGCCAAAGAGGACGTGATGCTGCAGCATCTGCAGGCTCACCCTCCACAGTTCGAACCGGCCGACCAGAGTGTTTTGGGGATTGGAGAAATCAAGCTCTACGGCAATCCGGCGGTGGATTGGAGGGATCAAGACGAGAACGATCCCGATCGCCACCGCCGCGCCCAGCATTCGCCAGCGATAGCGGTGCGATAAGGCCAGTCCAATGGCGACCACCGCCAGCGCCAGGTAACCTCCCCTCGAAAAGCTCAACAGAGTCGCGATGACCGCAACCACCAGAAACGCGCCGCTCACCACCCTTTCGCGTTGGTCGTCGCGGTAGAAGGTGATCGAAGCCGCGATGGCGATCAGGGGGACCAGGAAGAGCGCTATGTCGTTGGCGTTGGTGTAGATCACCACCGGAGCCGTCACCGCGGCGTTCACCCTGTGATTGCGCAGCGCATCCAGGATGAAGACTGAGTTGGCGACTCCGACGACCAGGCCGGCCAGCCCGAGGCCCGCGAGAACCACCGCCGCCCTCCTCCACGTGCTCGCAACGGCGCTCACCACGAAGAAGAAGGCGATGGGCTCGATCAAGTAAGCGCGATAGATGCCGAGAGCAGCCCGGCGGTCTGGTGCGACGACCACCGAGATGGCGCCGGCGACGACGAAGAGCACGGCGGGCAGCGTGAACGGGCTCGAGAAGTTGGGCATCGTTCTCAAACGCCACGACTCGTATACGAAGGCCACCACCGTGAGCACGATGGCGTCCTCGAGCAGCGTGGTCGGATATGGCCCCAAGTGCCAACGGACGATGTATGCAGGGGCGAGCGCGCACGTGACACCGGCCAGGACCAGCGATACCGGATACGGGCCAAAGTCGAGCTTCGAAGCGGCCGTCCGGAACGCCGCCGACCGCGTACTTTGCATCAGGAGGGCCTCTGCGCCCGAATCCAACCCACACCGGGCGCGCCAGGAGCAGTCTCAACCCGAAACCCCATGGCTTCGAGTGAGGTGATCAGCGTCTGGGGAGACCGCCAGTGGTACTCGATCATGATCTGGGACACGCGCTCGAGACCGGCAGGGGCGGGCAGCTCAGGCGCGAAGATCTCGTACTCGCACCCCTCGCAATCGACCTTGCAGACGATCTGCAGTTCTGGGTACTGGTTCATTGCCTGACCAAGCACGTCGGCGAATGAGATATGACCACTTAGCGTCTCGCCTCGGACGGCGATCGGAACGAGCTTGGCGTTGCGGATCCGGTTCAGGTCGAGATTCCTCTCCGCTGCGGCAAATGTCGCGGGGTCGGGCTCATATCCGTAGACATAGGCAGCCCCACGCTTGGCGAAATACACAACGCTGTCGGCAATGTTTGCACCGATGTCAACCACGACCCGACCCGACGCGTCGAGCCAAGAATACTCCTCATCGACGAAGCGCTCGACCAGCACCGCCAGCGTAGCCAGCATCACCTCCGCTCTGGCTTCAAATCGGAGTCCATTCGGCAAAGTCGCAACGAACGCGTCGGTTGTCCGGTTCACCGTGCCGCCAAAGTCGGCGAATCTCTGGACATAACCGACCCCCGCGAGATCCTTGCCCGCAAACAGGTCTCGGGGCAACCGGATTTGGCGATAGCTGACATCAAGTCTTGTAATTCGCCCGCCGACTCGCAGGAAATCGAGGACGACGACCTGACAGCGGTTTCGCATCGCACGCCATGCGAGCTCAGGGCTTCTCGAAAGGCGCGCGACTGCGAGGAAGCGCTCCAGCCGGCGGACGGTCTCTGACAAGCGGCGTCTAGTACGCGTGACGTTGCGTAAGCAGGCGGAGCGCGGTAAGGACCACGATCTTGAGATCCAGCGCGAGCGACCAGTTCTCGATGTAGTAGACGTCATACAGCGTGCGATCGGCGATCGGCGCCGCTCCGCGAAGGTCGTTCACCTCGGCCCAACCCGTCAGGCCTGGGCGGGCCTGCTGCCGCTCGAGGTATCGGGGCACCTCGCCGCTATATCGATCATCGAAGAAGGTGGGTTGCGGCCGCGGACCGACGAGGCTCATGTCGCCCCGGAGAACGTTGTAGAGCTGCGGCAGCTCGTCGATGCTCAACCTCCGCAGCCAACGCCCCAGCCACGTGACCCGATCGTCGCCTGGTTTGGCCACCACCGGGCCCGTCTTGGCCTCTGCGTCGGGGATCATGGAACGGAACTTGTAAATCACGAACGGTCGCCGCTGGCGCCCGATGCGTTCCTGCGTGAACAGGAGCGGTCCGGGCATGGTCACCTTGATCAGCACCGCGACCACCAGGAGCAGCGGGCTCAGGAGGACGAGCAGCACCGCGCTGACCAAGACGTCGATGGAACGTTTGACGAGTGCGGATCCGCCGCGCAGCTGGTTGTGACGGATGCCAACCAGCGGCAGGCCGTCAATGGCGTTCGAGGCAACCCGCGTGCTCATCACCTCGAGGAGGTCGGGCACGATCTGGAACTCGAGGTTCTCGTCCTCGCAGATTTTGACGAGATGAAGAAGGCGGTCACGCTGGCCGGCGGGCAGAGCAAGGAACACCTGGTCGACGTTCAGATCACGGACCAGGTCCGGAAGCTCCTTCACGTTTCCGACCACCGGAACCCCCACGTAGTCACTGTCCTTGGCCACGTCATCGCTGGCCACGCCGACCACGTGGAACCCGTATTGGGGAAACATGTTCATGCGACGGATGAGCAGCTCGCTGCCCGCACCAGTGCCGACCATCAGCACTCGCTCGGTACCGATTCCCTGCCGGCGGAGACGAGTTTCGTACTGACGGAGCAGGTACCGTTCGAGCGTCATCAGGATCGCGGTGATCAGCAGCACGGGGATCACGGTCAGCCTCGAATAGCGAGTGCCGAGGTTCCCCAGCTCGATCGCTGCCAGTATCAGGACGGTGGCTACGCCAACCCCGCTGTACAGGGAAAAGAGCTGGTCGACCAGGGTACGGCCACGCCACGACGAGTACTGGTGGTTGGCGGCCAGGGAGAACAAGTAGATGGCCGCGACCACAGGCATAGCTGCCAGGTACGGCGCGAACGGAAGTTGCTGATCGGCGCTTCCGTATCGGATCCAATAGGCGAGGGGCACCGCGGCGGCCGCGATCACCGCGTCGCCCAACAGCAGCGCGATCGGCAGCCAATCGGCCGGCAGCGTACGGGCACGGCGAGGCAAGCTCACTGCCTCTGGCGGTCGCGCCACCTCTGATTCGGCAGATGCCTGTGCCCCTTGAGCTGACCGGCCCGCAGGGGCCTCAGCGTCTGGCAGGCGACGTGCCATGGCACTAGGTTAACCCCCCAGACCCCCGACGGAAGTTCGCGCGGCTGCTATATCTTCGCTTCAAATCTCCTTGTTAGCCCCTGCCATTGCCTTCGACGCCACGCCCCTGCAAAACGGCCACCGCTACAGGGGCATCGGGACGTATGTCCGGGGACTGGCGGATGGTTTGCGGCGCCAGGTCGAGATTCCGATCGAGTTCTGGGGCTGGGCGGGGCCAGACCTCATCGACGTGCCTCCACCCCACCGCGTGGTCGGACTGCGCCGGTTCCCGATGCCTGACTACCGAGGAGCGTGGCTCTTCGCCCAGCTGGCGATGCGACGGCGCGCGGCGACCAGTAACGTCCGGGTCGTCCACATCACAGACCCCGATGCGCTGACCCGCCTGCCCCAGCGCACGCTCCTGACCACTGCCTACGACCTCATTCCACTCAAGCAGGGCATCCCCTTGCGCCGGCTGGTCGCTCGTCTCGGATACACCGCGTACCTGAGAGCTCTTCGCAGGGCCGACATGGTGTTTGCCATCTCCGAGTACACGGCTTCCGACCTGGCCGACCAGCTCAAAATCCCCCGCCGGCGGATCGTCGTGGCGCGACCTGGCATCGACCTACCTCCAGGGCCCGCCGACATCAGCACGGCAGGGAGGCCCTACTTCCTGTTCCTGGGCGGACCCAACCCCAACAAGAACCTGGCCGTACTCATCGACGCCATGGCGTCGTGCCCAGACTTGCACGAGGAGTTGATCATCGCGGGGCACTGGCTCCCAAAGCAGATCGCTCAACTCGATGCTGAGCTCGATGCCCGAGCCATGCGAACTCGGGTCCGGCACATCGGGTTCGTGCCCGGGGCCGAGCTGACAGGTCTCATGAGGCGGGCCACCGCGATGGTCATCCCGTCCTGGCACGAAGGCTTCGGACTGCCCGTCGGCGAAGGCCTCGCTGCAGGCGCTCTCGTCGTTCACAGCCGCATTCCAGTGCTGATAGAGGTGTCCGCGGGCGCCGCCATGACGTTCGACCCGTCGTCCGCCGACGAGCTCGCTGCCTGCCTGAGGCGGGCCGCCTCCGATGGCGGGCTTGCTGCGCAGCTACGTGAGCTCGGGGTCAAACGGGCCGAAGCGCTCACCTGGGATGCCGCCATCGAAGCAACCCTGGGCGTCTATCGTGCGACCCTTGCGAGGTGAGGATCGGCATCGATGCCCACATGGTGGGCGGGCAGGAGACGGGAAATGAGACTTACGTCAAGGGCCTCGTCGAGGGACTGCTGGATTCCACCGATCTCGACCTGGTCGTCTACCACGTAGGCGCACCGTGGCTGCCACGCAGGGACCATTTGCAGTTCAGCAGACTCCGAACGGCCAGGCCCTACTTTCGCTTGGGTGTCGAGCTGCCGGCCCGGTCCCGGCACGCATTGGACGTCCTGCACATGACGTACGTCGCGCCGCTGTGGTCGGCGGCTCCGATCGTAGTGACGGTGCACGACATCTGCTTTGCGACCAACCCGGAATGGTTCTCCGCGCGCGACCGCCTCATGCTCTCGGCCCTGGTGCCCTGGTCCATCCGTAGGGCGGCGCACGTCATCACCGTTTCGAATGCTGCGCGGAGCGAGATCATCCTGCGCTACGGCGTCGACGAAGGCCGCATCTCAGCCATCCCCAACGGTCCGGGGGGCGGCGCCCAGGCGATCAGCGACGAGGACGCGCGGCGGGAGCTCGTGGCCCTGGCCCCCGAGATCCATCGGCCCTACATCCTGGCGGTCGGCAACGTGCAGCCGAGAAAGAACCTGGGACGCCTCTTCAGGGCTTTCCAGGAGCTCGTCGAGCATCGCGGGCACGACATGGACCTGTTGGTGGTCGGGCCGAAACGCTTCCTCGGCGATGACATAGTTCGGTCCGCGAGTTCGACAGCGGCCCGCGTCCACTTCACCGGCTACGTGACCGACCGCCAGCTCGCTGCCTGCTACCAGGAAAGCACGGTCTTCGTGCTTCCCTCCCTGTACGAGGGCTTTGGACTTCCCGTCCTCGAGGCCATGGCTCACGGCGTGCCGGTTGCCTGTTCCAACGCGGGAGGAATCCCGGAGGTTTGTGGCGATGCGGGCGTGATGTTCGATCCGCGGTCGGTCGAAGCCATCGTGGAAGCGGTTCATCGCATTCTCACCAACGCATCGCTTCGCGAGAGCCTGAAGGCCGCTGCGCTGACGCGGGCCGGGCAGTTCAGCTGGCGTCGAAGCGCCGAGGCAACTCTCGACATCTACCGGAAGGTTGCGGCCTGAACAAGCCCCGCATCGTCCACGTCATACATTCCTCCGCCTTTGGCGGCGGCCCCAACATGCTCGCGATCATCTGCCTGCGGCTGTCAGGCGAGTTTGACATGGAGGTCATTTGCGACGGACAGGGGGACATGCCAGGCCGGCTGGTGGCCGCGGGGGTCAAAGTCCACACGCTGCGTCTCACGACCAAGTGGAGCTTCACCGCGCGAATTCCCAGACTCACTGCGACCATCCGCGCCCTCAAGCCGGACCTGGTCCAGCTGCACGGTCAGTTTGCCGGCTCGCTTGGTCAGCTGGCGCTGCAGCTGGCGGGCCGGCCGAAAAGCCTGTACACCGTCCAGTGGCCGTCTTACCTCGACGACACCGGGCCCTGGTCCCGCTTTCGCAATCAAGCGGCTGAGCTGGTGAGCTGCC
>Ga0307373_10008674_pt1 | contig 15390 bp, 16 predicted proteins | sample OX2MG_FD_202534 | JGI IMG/M metagenome (GOLD analysis project Ga0307373, IMG submission 202534) | Soil microbial communities from Risofladan, Vaasa, Finland - OX-2 | ecosystem: Environmental > Terrestrial > Soil > Coastal area > Acid sulfate soil | place: Finland: Risofladan, Vaasa | collected... | reverse complement strand
TCTTCATCCTCCCGTCGGATCTCCCATCGGTAGAGGACACGATCCGAGCCGTTGGAGAAGTCGTCTTCCTTGAAGACCGAACGCCTAGCGCAGAGCCGATGGAGTTGCAAACGCTGTCCTTCGACCCCGGCGACATGGGGAAGCGCCAGCTAAGGGCGTACATAGTGCGCGATTCGGACCGTGGACTCGTGAAGACGCGTTTCATTGAGCAACAGGGTTATTGGATCATCGATTCGCTGGACTCCCCGGTTGTTGAGCTCGACCGATGCTATTTCGACGGAGCCGTGCTGCGCCGAGGACGCGCCTACTTTGCGAGCGACCTTCGCTTCCGACCTCAACTGCCGGGTCCCGACTTCGTCAAGTGGGGTGATCGGGTTCTGGGGCGTGTTCGTGAGTTGCTGACTAGATCGCCATCTATTGCGAAGTACATCTACGCGAGCGAGGATGCGCTCAGGTGGATCAGTCAACCAGATGTGACAGGAAACGAGCTGTCATATCACCGGGCTGCGCGACCTTGATCGTTAACGACGGCGTCCTTGAGGGCGGTTGTCGCTTGGCCCGACTCGGGGTCAAAGTCTGACCCTTCGTCGAATGCGACCGAGGACGCCTTGCAACCAGCTCGGGGGTGGCGTTAGGTGCGGCGTTAGGTGCGGCGTTAGGTGCGGCGTCAGGTGCGGCGTTTGGTATAGCGCCGAGCCTGGCAATTCAAAACCGAGTTCGAGCTGCATCATGACAGTCCCCTAAATCGACTCCTCCGTCGATTCGATCTGTAAGCCTTCGCCGTACCTTCTGACGCCGACGTCGCCGAGCCAATAAGAACGCTCACCGCCGTGGGTGGCGATCTCACCTCAATGCGACAACATCAGCTGCACCAATTCGACGTCAACACCCAACGTAATAAGGCCCCGAATTAGGTCAATCTATGTCAAAAGCCTCCGAACTCAGCCGCACCTCGCTAGAGTAGGCAGCCTCAATCGCCGCGGTGCGATCGATCACTCTCGACATCCGGTCACGGAAGGAAGTCCGAGAGCGGCCGGGGCCAACTGTCTGTAGTCAAGTCGAGGAGATCGTCCGTCTCGAGGTAATCCGGAAAGAGGACGACGTTGACTGCGCCCGAGCGGGCGGCACTCGGCGCGAGAATACCCTTGTAGCGTACGTAGTAGGCCGCTGCCCCGAGTTGTTGGCAAAGATCGCGGGGCACCGTCTCGTCGAAGGGAACCGGTAGGCCGACCGCGCGCTGGTGGGCTTTTGTCCGGAGGTCTACTAGGTTGTCCACCCGCGCTCGCGCCTGCCACATGAAGCGACGAGTCGACAGCGCTACCGGATCTCGGCCGGGTCCAATAGAGAACAGAAACTCAGCTGCGACGGTCTCCGTGTCAACGGACGCATAGACGGTGCGAAAGCTGCCCGGCGGGTTCCACCGACCACCGGCCTCGCGCGCTCCCTCACCGTTGAGGACCTGTCCCGAGCCATAGGCATGCGACGCCTGGCGGTAGATAAGGGCATCCCACGTGACTGGCGGCAGCGCGTCCAGCCGCGCATAGATATCGCCCTTCGCCATATCCCGTTACACGTAGACGCCTTCGGCCTCGGCCGCAAGCGCGTTCAGAACTCGGTTGTAGTCGTGCGCGAGCACATCAATGGGGATGGCGTTGTCGAGGTACGGGTTGGGGCTGTGGAGCCATGCCCACGCCTGCTCGCGGTCCATGTGCCGGCGCGCTTGCGTGACGACCGCAGAGAGAATAAGGAGCTGCTCCTTTTTTCCCTGCTGTGGCTCTGTATCTCCATTCCTCCAGCGTTCCACGGTGCGCGCGTGCGTATGGACCACCCGGACGACGTCCTGCGTGGTGATCTCTCCCTCCTCATGGAGCCGCTGCAACGTGTTCGCAACCAATCCCATTTGATCTACACCTCCCTTAGCTAGCTGGCTGCCCAATGCGCCGAGTCGACCACTTTGCGGAGCTGCCGCCGCGCGGCCATAACTGGAGCTACCTGCCGCGAAAGCGTGTCAAGTTCCGTCGCCTCCAATGCATTGCGATCGCCCCGGCGCACACCGCGGATGGCGGTGTAGATCGTCTCGGTCTGGTCGTACAGGGTCTGGACTTGTCCCAGGCGCATTTCCGGCGGAACGTCGAGGACCTTCCGGACCTGTGCGGACCGGCAAACGACGAAATGCGTTACCGGGTACAGCGCCGCCCCGTCGATCCGGGTATGGCAGCAAGGTCCATCGCACTCAAGAGCCGCGCGAACCGCCTTCAGCTGGAAGAGCTTGACAAGGATGTCTTTGGGGATGCTCGACAACAGCGGCGCGGCGTAGCCGCGGGGCTTCGGGGCCCGCATCACGTTGTTCCCGGAGAGACGCTGGCGTTGCTGCTCGTAGTCGAAGGTCTGGACACGACCCAGGAGTCCGCCGTCGAAGGACTGTGCGCCGACAGCGAGCGCGGCGAGACCAAAAGCACCCTGATGGGTCAGATGGACGCGCAACCCAGCGGCAGAGAGGGCACGGACCAGGTGTAGAACGTTTTCACCATCGCGATCATTCTGGATTGGTCCGATGGTGAGGACCAGGTGCTGGATGCGACGCGCAAGCAACTCATCCCGGATTCGGCCAGCGTTTTCGCGAGTTGCCAGTGCCGCGGGCGTTCCCACTATCTTGGCCCACGGAAGACTGCCCGACTGGTCGATCGTCTCGTCGAGGAGACGGAGTGTCGTGTTCCATGCCGGCCCTGAGAAATCGCCGACGTGACAAGCTGGGGCTATCGTCCAGACCGCATGGTCCTGAATGGTCAAGACGTCCCGAACGATCTCTTTCGCATCGCGGTGAATCTCGTCGATCGTGTAGGCGTTGGTCCTGCCCGGCGGCAGAGCTGAGGCGCCATCCAGCGTCCAAAGGTCGACGCGGCAGTCGAGAACGAGCTGCCGACCGACTGCCGCTTCCTTGACGAGTTCGCGGTGGCGCTGGGCCCAATGGGCTTCCATGACCAAGACGTCGACCGGGACTCGGGCGCCATCGATTTCCTTCCCGCGGAGAACATCGAGAACTGACCGGTGATCGTTGTAGCCAACGCGGAGAACGAACGGCGTGGCTGGTCGAAGCTGAAGGATTGCCATGGACACACTATACGGCAAATCACCGACAGATGCACGACATTTACACGGCATTCCGACCGGCGTACCTAACCCTTCGGATCGACGGAACTGCCAACCGTCTGAGGGCTCCGACTGTCGCGCCTGCGACACGCCATGCTCAGAATGGCGATCGCAAGTCAACGTCCCTGGCGAGGTCGCCCTTATCCAGATGGACGTAGCGCATGACCATCACGTACGTGGTGTGGCCCAGGATGCGCCGCAGACGCTCGATCTCACCACCCTGGCGGAGATACTGGGTCGCGTACGTGTGCCGGAAGCGGTGTGCTCGAACACCGAATCCGATGCGGTGGCGGACGCGGCGGAAAAGCTCCGACATCGTGAGCGCACTCACAGGCCGAGCATCGGAAAGGACAAGCAGGGTTCGGTCTTGCGTCTCGGGACGCCAACGGTTCAGGTAGCGGACCAACTCCCGGCGTAGCCGGCTGCTGATCGGGACGCGGCGGAACTTGGCGCCCTTGCCGCTGCGGATCTTTAAGAAGGTGGACCTCACCCTCGTCCTCGACGTCATCGATCGTGAGTGCGCATAGCTCGGCCAGGCGCATGCCTGTACCGAGCAGGATCTGTACGGCCAAGGTGGCCCAGCCTGGCGGTGTGGCGGCGAAGATGGCGTTCAGCTGCTCGGTGCTGTACGTCTCCATCTCCTTTCTCCGGCACCTTCGGTGCCCGGACTCGCAACAGGTCGGCGTCGACCGGGTAGTGCTCGCGTTGAGCCCAGCTGGTCAGCGCCTTCAGGGTCTCGAAGAAGCCGTGAATTGTGTTCGGCGCCAGCCCGCGATCGCGCAGCTCGCCGAGGAAGCGCTTGAGCTCGAAGGCGGTCAGCTCGGAGAGCCTGGCTGCATTGCTGGCAGCGAGGTAGGACCGCATCTTCTGCGCGTACCACTCGATGGTCCGAGGGCTCCGGCCCATGACCTTAAGCTCAAGCAGCCACTCGCATACCAGAGCGTCGAGGGAGACATCGCGGTCGCGCTCGGGCGTGGCCGGCTCAAGCCGCGGCTTGGGGAGCGGGATCGAAGCTCCTACCGGCGAGACGATTCGCGGCCGGCCACGGATTCCCTCGGACTCCCGAGTCAGGCTTCCGAAGTCGCGTACGGTTTTTGAAATACCCAACGGTTTTGAGGTAGTTTTGCGCGCGATTGCCACCGGTATGCCTCCTCCTTGGGCCCTGGTTTACAGGTCCCCTGAAACGACGAAAACCGGCCCGAGGACCGGTTTCCGTATTCAACTTACCTCGGAAGAGGCCTTCCAGAAAGCGTGGCGGGGATGGATGGGAATCGAACCCACCCAGGACGCGTCATCGGCGCCCCGCAAACGGTTTTGAAGACCGCCGGACTGGTGTCCACCACTGTCCAGGTGCGTCCGCTTCCGTTCAGACATCAGCCTCCGCAATCCGTGGTTGACGGTCATCGTCTGCAGTCATCCGCCGGCTTGGCTGTCTTCTTGGCTGTCAGAGAACTCTGCAGCGTGGCTAGCCACATCGCCTTTCGCAGGTGGTACCAGTACAAGTGGGCCTAGATTGATGGGCCAGACTCCCCAATCGGTTTGACTAGACGGCGCTAACGGGACGCGCTCAATGGGAGATCAGCGCACTGTGGCGCAGGCTGTCGCTTCGGATTGGCGGAACTTGATCTCAGACCTGCTTTTGGCGGACGGCGAGGTACAGGATCACGCAGATGACGGCCAAGTAGGCGAACCACAACGCGATCTCCCAGTAGCTCGACGCGGCGGGAACCGAACCAAGCAAGGACTGGCCCGCTGTCGGGGTGCCAGGCGGGTGCAGGCGTAGCTGAGTCTGGATGATGTCCAGCTGCAGGTTGCTGACTAGGTGGGGCGGAAAGACCCAGTAGAAGATGTTGATGACCCTGTCCCAAAAGGCGTTGATGACTTGGTGGTTCTGGACTTGCGAGTGCAGTTGGTGGAGGACGGTAATAACGTCCGTGAAAAACACGACGATCACGGCCGAAATGATGTTGTTCAGGTAGACGGTCAGGATCATTACCAGCATCATCAAAACAACTGCGTTGCCCGCGATTGCGGCGAAGTACAGGGCAAGCACCCCGGTATGGCCGCCGCCGTTGGTGGCGACTACCAGCATCGATCCGATGGCGAAGATGAGGCCCAAAAAGACCACCACCACCGCACCGGATACGAATTTGCCGCTTGCATAGCTCAACCGGGAAAGGGGCTTAGCGAAGATTGCGATGATCGCCCCCGAATCCAAGTCATGGTTGATTACAGTCGCCCCTATCGCAAGAGCGCACAGCTCCATGGCCACCTGGACGGGTCCGTCCAAGGCGTTCAATACGAACAACGTCCGGCCCTCGCCGGCGGGTATGCTCGGGATGACTAGCGGAGCGATCCCAATCCCCGCGGTGAGCACCAGGCCGATCACAACGAAAACCAGCAGCAACCGCCGCCGCGTGAGCTCCAACAGCGTATACAAGGCTACCGCCATCGCCCGCGACGCCATCACGCGGACGCTCCGGACGTGGGCGGCCGGTCGTCGGCGATAAAGTCCGGCAGGTTGGACTCCCGTCGTGGCGAGGCGGCTTCCACCAGCTCCATGAATACCTCCTCTAGCGAATGACCCTGGGGCACCACCTCGTGGATCCGGCCCTCGCGCAGGATTCTGCCCATGGCCATGATCGAGACGCTGTCACACACGCGCTCGACCTCACTGAGCAGGTGGCTGTTCAGCAGGATGGCCGTTCCCTGGGCCTTTAGCCCGACGATCATGGCCAGCACGTCGCGCCTGCCGAGCGGGTCGAGGTCGGCAGTCGGCTCGTCCAGGATCAGCAGACCCGGGCGGCCGAGGATGGCCTGAGCCAGGCCGAGGCGCTGTTTCATGCCTTTTGAGAACTGTCTGACTTGGCGCCTCTCACCGGCAAGGTTCGCCCACTCAAGTGCTTCGGGGACGCGTCGGCCCCGCTCGCCTGCGGAGATACCTAGCAAGCGCCCGAAGTAGTCGAGAACCTCGCCCGCGCGAAGGTACTTGGGAAAGTCAGGGTCCTCCGGAGCGAAGCCGACGTTTGCGCGGGCCTCCGCGTGACCTGGCGCGGCGCCGAAGAGTTCGATACGGCCTGAATCGGGCCGAGTCAGCCCAGTGATCATTTTCACCACGGTCGATTTGCCCGCACCGTTGGGACCAAGGAGGCCAAACGCCTGGCCGGGATGGAGAGCGAAGCTGACGCCATCGACAGCCCAGGGGTCGCGCGAGCGGTAGCGCTTGCGGAGGTCTTGCACCTCGACGACCGCAGTCATGGGTTTGGCGACCGTCGCGCGGCCGCCTCGGTTTGGCCCTCAAGACAGCGCCGCGGCGGCCGAGGAGTTGCCGGAAGTTTGAGCTGATTAGAACGACCCATCGGTCCCGATCGACGCGACAAGCCGATGGCTTCCGACACCTTTGATTTCTCTGCCCCTGGGTGATGCCATTGCACGCGGCAAAGCCTGAAGGCGAGCTGTCGCGAATCTGTGCTGCTGCGACCGCAAACGGGGCGCGACTTTGGCGCAGTTTCGCGGTTGTTCAGCTAAGGAAGCGGTAACCAACTCCCCAGACCGACACGATCTTGTCGCCGTAGGCGCCGAGCTTCCGACGCAGCCTTCGAATGTGGTTATCCACTGCTCTGTCTAAACCGCCGTACTCTCCGCCCCAGACACGATCGATGAAAAACTGGCGGTCAAAGGCGCGGCCGGGGTTGGCAGCGAACAGGGCCAGAATTTCGAATTCCTTCGGCGTCAGTTCGAGCGCAACTCCATCGAGGCTGGCCTGGTGGCCGGTTCGGTCCACAATCAGAGGCCCCCGAACGATGGGTTGTGCGTAACCCTCACCGTCGGCGGGTAATTGCTGCTGTCGGTCGAGCTCGACCCTGCGCAGGACTGCCCTCGTGCGTGCTAGCAGCTCGCGGCGCCCAAACGGCTTGACGATGTAATCGTCCGCGCCGACCTCGAGTCCCATGACACGGTCCACTTCCTCGGAGCGTGCCGTAAGCATGATGATTGGCATCAAGTGGTCACGGCGAAGCTGACGGCACACGGCCAAGCCGTCGAGGCCGGGGAGCATCCAGTCGAGGATCACCAAGTTGGGAGGATCCTCCGCAACCATTTGCAGGGCCGACGGGCCGTCGAACGCCTGCCTCACGTCGTGGCCTTCGCCTTCTAGCTCCTTTCGCAAAAGGTCGCTGACTCTTGCCTCATCTTCAACGATCAGGACTCGGGCCACGATCAGGTTTCCGCCGCACGAAGCAGGATCCGGAAGCTGCTGCCGAGACCTAGGGCGCTCTCGACTTGTATGTCGGCGCCCATCGCGGTCAGAAGCTCGCGGACGATGGCCAAACCGAGACCGGACCCACCCGAGTCCCGCGAACGGGATTGGTCGCTCCTGTAGAAGCGGTCGAAAATCTGCTGGACCTCATCCGGCGCCATCCCGATACCGGTATCGGCAACGGTCAATACAACCCGGTCCGCGGTTGAGGTTGTGGTGACCGAGATGATGCCACTATCAGGGGTGTAGTTGATGGCATTGCGTACAAGGTTGCTAAGCACCTGCACCAACCGCTCTGGATCCGCCAACGCCGAGGGCAGACCGGTCTCCGACGAGTGCACCAAGCTCAGGTTGCGTTCCCGCCTGGCCAGGGGCGCCAACGTGTCGCAGACCTGCTGGACAATCGCCTCGACACGGACCGGCTGGATGTTGAGGCGCAGCTCGTCCGCCTCGGCACGAGCCAGTGAGAGCACATCGTCGACGAGTGAGCTGAGTCGCGAGACTTCATCCGACATGATGGCCAGATACTCCGCCGCTTCCGTGTCCAGAGGGATCGGACGGTTGGGCGCCAACAGCGAGTCGAGATGCCCACGCAGGCTGGCCACGGGCGTGCGCAATTCGTGGGAGGCGTTGACCACAAGTTCGCGGCGGCTCCTATCGGCGATGTCGGCTCGTACAGCAGATCTAGTCGCCTCCGCTTCTGCCTCAATTAGTCGCAACCGGCTCGGATCGACGGCCAGCATCAAGCGCGCGAATCGTCCCCACGCATAACCAAGGCCGTTGAACAGATGTAGGCAGGCAACTACAACCAAGATGCCGAACAGCGACACCACGAGTAAGACGGCTAACGCATCGGCGTGGATCCGACCGTCTATGTAGATTCCCGGGAAGATCTCGCCGGACCCACCGACCCTATCCATGTAAACGCCCGGGAAGAACAATCCGCTGTGGCCGCCGGGACTGGCGCTGAAAACCAGGTTGTCGATCACGTACTCGAGCGGATAGAGCAGGACAGCAAGTGAAGCTACACTCAACGTCAAGACCACAACGAAGGCGGCGACGCCGAACGGAAACTCCAAGAGTACGTAGACCAGGCTTTTCCAGGTCACCGGATCGGACAGGTGTCTCTTTAGCCGGTCGAGTCTGGAGGTCGGCGGCGGCGCAGGCAGGCGTATCGGCGGCATGTCGGTAACGCCAAGCAAGCGCACTGCGAGGCGCCGTTCAAAAACGGCGAAACCGTACGTGCAGATCGCGGCCAATAGAAATACCGCCAAGCCAACGCCCGCGATGAGAACCGTCGAGAGTCCTACGACAAGCAGCCAGGTAAGCAAGACGAAGTAGAGCGTGCCGAACGGGAATGCGAGCAGTAGGTAGAGCATCCGAAGGTAGGTGCGGCTGTGCCAGGCGACGGCGAAGAACCTCATCTGGTGCCAGCGGGGTAGGAACGGATCGCCACGGAGCCCTGCAACGAAGAGGCGTGGGGCTGGCTCTCCAAGATCGCCACTAGTGCGTTGAGTCGCCCAGGCTTTGCGGACGGGAACCGAAACGCGAGGTTGATCGCGACCGCAGCCATCACGGCTTATCGATGCCCATGGCCGGAGAGTAGCGGGCAACTGTCGCAGTTCCGTGTCAAATCGTAGCCGCCGTACAGTCGGCGCCTGACCACCCGATTCTTGGCGTCGTGTCACCCACGGCTGGCACAAGGCCAGAGTCTGACCCCCGGAGGTGAATCAACAGGCCCACTCGGCATAGAGGACAGATGCATTCGACCACATCACTATCGAGCGGCTCCTGGCCGCCTCGAAACCTTTGGTGGGCTACGGAGGTCTCGAACCAAAGCCTTCGGTGTGCCCGGTGTTCATCGCGTCGAGATGGTCGTGCTCCCCCCTCCTCCCTAGTTCGAGCTACAAGGGCGATTCGCGAGCTGCTGGTGTCATCGAGCGCGACGACGATGGCTAAGTGGCCTTGTGGCCCGAGCTAGGCGGGTGACTGGCGCGCGAAGGGGTTGGTCACGCTAACGCGGCATTATCAGCAGCTTTCGTCAGAACTCCATTTTGAGCGCCTTGCCAGCGGCCGCCGATGCCCACTGCTCAAAGATCTCTAACTCTTGGTCGGAAAGCATGCCGCGAACCCGCCTCGCACTCTTCAAAAGTGCTTTTCGATGAAGCATGACCAAGAGGTCAGTGAGTTCCGGCTTCGTCTCCTCCCAATCGGGCTCCGCGTGCTCCCACTCCGGCCGCAGGTTGATGGTACGGCGGTATGCCGAAAATGGCAGCTCGATGGCCTTGAGCGTGGCGCCGTCAAGGTCCAGCGGCAACCGCGCAAGCAGCTTCTCGAACGGATATCCAAAAACGTAAATCATCCATGCCCAAGCTTGGGGATCGGGTCCCCAAAACATGAGTTCGTCAGCCAGGGCGAGAAGAACCTCGACGCCATCTCGTACATCTGAGTTGAATCCGGCTTCTGAGGTGGCCACAACAGCAGGGGATCGTGCCGCAGCGGTATTCGGGTCGTATGGCGGCCTCAGAAGCGTGGGCTGATCGCCAACAAGATAGTCAGCGCCCTGTCGAGACTGCTCGACTTCACTTTTGTTCAGGCCAAGCGCAAGCAGCATCGGACTTGCCTCCGGGTACCGTACCGCTTTGGCGAGGTCAGCCAGCATGCTGATTGTGGTGACGTGGTCCGTCGATCCGGTTCGAGGCAGAAAACGCGCAGTCATGGTCCTCCCTAATCGGTCCAATAGCTCCAGGCCGAGCAATACACTCGCGCAAGCCTCTAGCGGGGCTTGTCGACGAGAAGTTTGGCGTTGTCGGCAGGCAGAGTTCTCGCGAAGGCGACTCCACAGACGCAGAGATGCCCACAGGTTTCCACTCTAGGCGGTCGTCTACCGAGCCGAATCTCAACCGCTTTGCGCTCATTTCGAGAGTTCGTTCGATGACGCTGGGTCAGTTTCACCCACCGACGTAGCCAGGATTACTACCTTAACTGCTACAGGAATTAGGTCTTGTTAGTGGCTTCATCGTCCGGAGACGCCTCTATGAATTCGGCGTCGAATGGCAACGACTCGAGAAGCTGTCGGATCTTTGCAACAGCCACTGGTCGATTTCGACGCGCCCGCTCAGCTACGACTTCCATGTCGTGAGCAACGGCTTGCGCCAATTTAGGTCCGCCAGCCATCTCGGCAAGCCGTACTGCATTCGTACCCCGGTCCCCGCGGCGATCAAGCCCGGCCATTCTGCCTCCCGATCGCCATGCCTTGACCAGAGCGGCATCGGTGTCCAGGTTGCCCAGGATGGGCAATATTGTGGTTTCCGCCAACTCCGCGTGGGACGAGATACCGACTTCGAAGTTGGCGATCATGACGGTCCACCACAGATGGCCCGTTTCACCCGGCATCAGATCTGCCAACACATTCCACCAGTGAGCATCTCGAACATGCCAATCACCGCCAGTAGAAGTTCTCATCTTGAGAAGGCGATGCGACCACACTCCTAGCTCGATGGACACCGTTACGTGTTCGGGCGTTAGATCCCCTACGTCGTACGCGACGAGTTGGGTTGTCTCGGCCAGATCCCTGAGGACGCCGACGCCGCTGCTAGTCGGAATTGGACGAAAGCCGTGTCTCAGCCAAATGTCCGACAGCCCCGTCGAGAAGCGCACCCACAGAGGGTCGGCCTGCGCCTCGTCAGGCATCGGCTTTACCCGACTCACAGCCGCATCATCCTATGTCGTTGCGAGTGGCAGGTCGGTCACCACACTGCCTTGGCTAGTTTGCGTCCATCCAAATATTTGAGTGTTAAACCCTGCCAAATGTCGCCCATCCTGCCAGGAGAATGCCAGTAACTACGAATAGCGCACCAGTAAAACGCCAACTTGTCGGGTCGTTGTTCACCGACAGAAACCCATGCCTTACGTTGAAGTGCGCCGCCTTATCCGCGACCCCGCCAACATTGGCCGCTAGAGCAGCTCCGATAAGTACTAGCAGGCGCCGGCGACAATTAGTTGCATACGAGGTCAAACGTGCTTCTAGGCATGCCATTGCGGACTCGCCTCACCAGGGCGGCGACTGCGCTGACGATAGGGGGAACGTAGTCAAGGCTGGGGTGAGGCGAACGCAAGCACAGCGAGAACAATGGCTGACACCAACGTAAGGGCGGCCATTACGAGGGTGTAGGTGCCAAAGGACATGCCGACTACTCGCCGACCAGGCGCGACGACACTCATGAATCGAGAATAGATTGCCGTACTGCAGGCGAGACCGAACATGAACCCGCTTACGCCAAGAAGGAAGCCACGCTGGCCAGCCCACTCTTTCACCGCGAATACCCACCACGCGATTCCAGCAGCCAGAGGGAGGTAGCTTAGCCAAACCCACTTCAACGACTGTCGAATTGCTGCGCGCCTCTCTGTGTCTACTGGCAATCGCGCCACGCGCCGGCTCCTGACGAGGAAGATGCCTAGGCCAACAGCCGCCATGATCAGTACCAAGCCGGCTGCGGCCAGAACGGCTGCAGCAACCAAGGCGTTTGACCTTGTTGGCGGACCGAGCCCGGCCGCGAGGCTTGCTCCCGCTCCGACCCATGCCAAAACAGCGAGTGAGATAAGCGCGTAACCGAGGATTCGCCAGGGCAAGGGCCAGCGCGTCATCGAGCTAACCATGATCGTCGCGGGGGGGCGCCTACCTGTCGAGACTCAAACGGGCCTAGGCGAAACAAAGGGACCTACCTGAAACTGCCCCAGGTCACAAGCTCGCGATAGCCACCCATTATCAGAATCGTCAGTGGCTGGAGTTACAGTTTGGAACCTGCGGTACGGCTAGGCCGTTGCGCGGACCTTTTGGCTAAGCTGCCTAAATGTCAGCATCACCGCCTCCAATCTCTCCCGATGGCGCCTATTGGTGGGACGGGCAAACTTGGCGTCCAATGCCTTTGCCCACCCCAATCCCAGAAGTTCGCCAACCCGAGCCCGCCTCTGTGCGGCCCGACTGGCTGCCCGAGGACGCGGTCATACCCGGACCACCAGCGTCAGTTCCTTCGCCTAACTACCCGGAGGTGGTGGCCGCCCCCGTCGGGATACCGACCCCGGCATGGGCGGCGCCAGCTGCCAACCCTAGTCGCCGGCCGATCATCATCGCCGCCGTTGCTGCACTTGTCGTCATGGTCGGCGGTACAGGCGCTTACGCCGTTTATCAGGCAGTGAACCGCTCTGCTCCAACCTCCACAAGCGCCTCGGTTACATCCGTGACGCCATCGTCGGCACCGTCGCCAAGCGCATCGCCGGTCGTCGTCCAGCCACTAACCGGCGAGCTGGGCGGCGATTACTGCCCGGTTTCTCATCATGGTGACGCCGCTTGCTGGAAGGGGTCCTTTCTCAACACCGGACCTGCGATTCAAAAGCTGGCGATGATTTTCGTCATCGGTTCGGGCTATCACAACTGGTTCGCGAGTCACGCCAACTGGGCCATGTCTGGCTTTTACACCACACCCGGCTGCGTCATCGTCGCCGCCAAGAGCGAGATGGTCTGCGGTGCCGTTCCAGCTGGTGGGCAGGTCACTGTCTACCTCGGCGGCGACGTGACGACGCGGGGAACCTGGCACTACGCCGTGAAGTTCGCGGACATCGCATCGGGATCGCCCGTTTACGTGGATCAGCATCCCGACGGGACGCATGACGTGGTTTCGTGGACGGAAGTCATTAGATAGTCCCGCCGGCGTATCGCCAGTCACCGAACTGCGGACCTAATGGGTTCCGGTCTAAGCCTAGTCAGATGTCTACCTGATTTCGATAGCACTAAGTTATCGACACCAGCGGTAGCCATGTCCTGGTTCGTCGCCTTCCACCGCTGTGGTTCGAGGCCCCGCACTGCCAGCTAATCACGCCAGATAGCGATCACCTTTCGTCTCCTTAGGCAAGGAAACTGCAAAGGGCGCGTTGCAAGGTTGTGCAAGGAACGGTTCCTTAGTGACTCGCCTGTGCGAGATGAGGTGAGTTGCTATGAGTCGCCAGCCTAATCGCCGCCAGAGCAGCTCACCGGTATTTCACCTCCCCGTTCGCATTCCAACGGGGCTCAATTGAGGACACCAACCCCAATATTGGGCGCCATGCAGCCTGCTTCAAAGGTCTCGCCGGACGGCAAGTATTGGTGGGACGGCCAGACCTGGCAGAAGCTCTCGACCCTCGCCGACGCTCCGGAACTCGACGTGGCCCGTGCAGCGGACCCGACCCACAATGGACACCTCGCTGGGGCGGTGGTCCTTTGGGCAGTCTTATTGCTGGGGATCGGCATCGTCGCCCTAGGTGCGATCGTGCTGACAGATCTGCTGATTCCGGGCCACCCTAAAGCTAGCGGTGGCGGTGTGGCGACCGGAGTATTCCTCATCGCGATCGGCGGGCTTGTAGGTCTACCAACTGTGCTCCGGTCGGGGTGGTTTAGTCGACCTGCGCACCCGCCCTCCGTCGATAGGTCTCGGATGCCGTGGGTGCTGTGGACCATCGTTGTGCTGGGGTTCGGCATCGTCGCCTTGGGGGCCGTCGTACTCTTCGATCTGCTGAGTCCGCACCACTCCAAAACTTTGACCGCCGCTCCTGGTGTTTTCCTAGTCGGGCTCGGCGGGCTCGTCTGCCTGGGGCCGACGCTCAGGCTCTTCGGGTTCGGCCTGTCGATTTCACAGCGGACTCAGGCGCCTAGATCCGCGCAGATCGCCCGCCCACAAACGGGCTCAGAGCGTGCCCGCATGCGACTGGCGATCCGCATTGAGGTGCTTGCTCTTGTCGCAGTGTTTGTGGGCACCGCAAGAACTGCCGGCATAGGCGCGGCCTTGGTTGCAACACTGGCGACTGCCGTCGCTTTTGGCATTCCGGTCAGCATCTCTTGGGCCATGCACCGTAGAGATCGTTCGCTTCCCCTGGCGATACCGGCTCCGCCGCCTCCCCCGACGCTAAGGGGGTCCATGACCATTGGGCCGAGTCGCTTCAATAAGTGGGTTGTCCCGATCATTTCTGTTCCACTTGCTGTTGTTTTCCTCGGGAATGGCTTCGACATACTGGTCTATCAAGGGCTCGGCGACCCGTGGCTCACTGGCGCTTTCGCCGTTTTCATCCTTGTCCTCATCGCTGCAGTCCTGATTTTCGTAGCCATCTGGAGTCGAAAGGCTTACATTCGGGTGGACGACTCAACCATTACGTTTGGGCCGTCGCTGACCACTTTTGCCGCGCACCGAAACACCATCACCCGTGGCGAAGTCGCTCGTATCCGGGCGACCTACTCTCCGTTAACGCGAATAACTCTGTTTCTCCGATCTGACGGCTCAACATTGACCAGCACACCCGGGTTGTTCTGGGGCCGAGATGGGTTGCAGAGGGTGGCTGACTATCTTGGCGTCCCTCTTGAGTGGTAAAAGCTCAGTGAGTTACTCAGCCGCCTGCACTGCCTGACTGTCTCCAGTCTGAGTTGCTCCGGGTGCCGAACTCAGACCCGCGGGGGGGAAGGCGATGTCTTGACGTGACCGTGCACTGACCAACCGACCCAAAACCCGCTGGCGATAGCAAAGAGTTATCAACAGCGCCAAGGCGTATGCGATTTGGAGGGCTGAAGAGCCGGTAAGCCACAGTAGGCCGCGTCAGGGCTCATCAACGTGTTGGTCGCGCTCGCGCGTGCGAGATTCGCTCGTTGTCTCCTGGTCCCAAACCGGAGGCTAAGGCCTACCGTATTCGGCTCGATCTTAGCGCGACGTCCTCATCTGTCGGCAAGTCTCTTATCTCCAGTGCAACAAGCCGGGTGAAGCAACCCCGCGAGGGTTGCCGTGACTTCAGACTTTGCTGCATCGATGTCACCCGGGAGCCGTCTCACCCTTCTAGCCATTAGTAGCCTTGGCGCGCTCTACTGCCTAGCATTTGCGCTCGACTTCAGGGGTTGGGCGAGCTCACAACTCATGTTCTTCTATCGCAATTGGGGAACGTGGCTTTGGCCATGGGGAGATGAG
>Ga0307373_10008671_pt1 | contig 15394 bp, 23 predicted proteins | sample OX2MG_FD_202534 | JGI IMG/M metagenome (GOLD analysis project Ga0307373, IMG submission 202534) | Soil microbial communities from Risofladan, Vaasa, Finland - OX-2 | ecosystem: Environmental > Terrestrial > Soil > Coastal area > Acid sulfate soil | place: Finland: Risofladan, Vaasa | collected... | reverse complement strand
ACGAGTCGAACCTCACGGGCGCGGATTCGTTCATTCATCCGCGGCTCAGTTGCGCTTGGGCTGGTGGTGATCTGGCATCACTCCTCTCGATTCAGCCACGTCCTGACAAGGACGTGGGTACGTAAAGGATCGCGATGCCACCCGGATAAACCGACGACCCGATGCACACGAAAGAACCGGTGATCAGGTGGGAGTCGCACATTCCGCGCAGCTCCGCTTTCCCATAAATTGTTCACCTAGGCTATCAGGCATGAGCAGCCTGTGGACACCCGATGGAGAGCGCCCGGTCAACCGGACAGGCGCCAGCTCCAACCCCTCTTCCCCGACCGGTTCAGACCAATCGCGTGGACCAACGGGTGCAGAACATTACCCGGGTGGGGAGATCGACCCAGCCCTCGAGGCCGAGTACCGTGCCGAGATGGAGCGGCTTGAGGAGGAGCTGCTCAGTGCGCCTGTCGGAGACGTCATTGCGAATCACTGTTACGGACTTTTTCAGCTCGCAGCGATGCATCTTGGCCAACAACCCCCTCACCTTGAGGACGCAAAACTTGCTATCGATGCCCTCGGGGCGATTGTTGAGACGCTCGGCGCACGAATCGGACCCACCGCCACCACCCTTAACGAGGGACTTGCCCAGGTACGACTCGCCTTTGTCCAGATCACGGCCGCGCACGCGGACCAAGAGGACGTTGAGAGCGGAGCCTAACGCCCCGAAAGATCGGCTCTCTTCGAGAACTCACGAGTGCCGCGACCGGAGACCTTTGCGCTGTTTGACAGTTGCCGGCTGAGCAGCCGGAGAGCGCACAGATCGCTAAATAGGGCGCGCTCCCGTTGTGTTCGATCGAACAAGTGCGGAGTTGTTCTGTCGCGATATGGGCGAGCCCCTCGCTCAGGTGTACTTCTCGGTGATCCCTCTACGGCGCCATTTGGGAGTCATTCGCCCCAAAGGTCAGAGAATGCGCGCGGGGAGCACAGACGAACAACATGACCGCCTCACGCCTCACTTGCGCCTCAAAGATTGCCTCACGAGGCGCGAGGAGTCCAGCTCGACTGGGGAGAAAGGCGAGCCAGAGATACCTACAACGTCAACCCGAAACCAGATGCGGAGCGGCGTCCACGACGATCACCTCGCTGAAGTTCTGCCCATCTATCTGCCAGGCGTAACAACCCGCTGAGGTGACCCACGTACTGCCCGGTATGGTCCGGAAGCCGTCCTTCGTGTTCATAGTCGGACCGGCGGGGACGACAAGGGGTCCAGAGCCGGGTTCAAAACTAGTTTGACCCGGCTGGACTTCGATCGGACCGTTTGTTCCGAGCCGCTTGGCGCGGACTACGAACGGACCGTCGTAGCCGGGCATGGCGAACCACAGCGTCTGGAGCGCGAACCACCCGGGGGTGTCGGTGACGAGGCCGAGATCGGCACGACCCTGAATCAGGTCGCCACGATTCGCAATGAGGACTCGCACTGGGCCGCTCCCGAGAGCGACTCCACCGAAGAGGGAGTTGCTTATTGTCGCCCCGTGCGTTGCGGGACAGCTCTCGCCCGGTTGGAGTGACGGGAAGTGGAGTGGCCGGGCGAGCAACGAGGTGGTTCGGGGCGAGCGCGCAACCACACTGGCGGTGAGTAAGCCAGCGCTCGCCAACAATACGACAAGTCCAACAATGAGCCAGCGTCGACGCTGTCGTTGTCGCGCCTCTTTGATCAGCGCTTCCGCGTCGAATGTTGGAGCGTCTACTGCTGGCGTCCTTTCTCGGAGATGCATCACTGATCTTCCTAAGGCACGCTCTCGATAAGTCGGAGCAGCTCCTCGCGTCGATAGCCCTGTTGACGCGCGACCAGAACAAGCTCTCGCGCCTTTGTGAGCACGATGCTCTTTTGGCGTGCTCCACCTGCAACGGTGGTTCCGCGTCCACGACGAAACTCCAAGAGACCTTCCTCGCGGAGAATCCTCAATGCTCGAAGAACCGTGTTCGCGTTGACCCCGAGAACCGCGGCCAAATCTCGAGCGGGTGGAAGCTTCTCGCCCGGCTTTGCCTCGCCATCGGCGATCGCTCGTCGAATGTCTCCAGCTACCTGATCATGGAGCAGCGCCGGATCGGCACGGTCTATCGTCATTCGAATCATGGTGCTAGCAAGAGTAGCACTCATCAATCAACCAAGGGGCCGAGTGTTGGCTCATCGGCCCCGTAGCGGATAGAGCGTGCCCCGACGGTTCAATTTCTAGGTCCCAAGAGAGGGCACATTTTCAGGGCTGTGGGTATCGAACGACGGCTCGGGATCGCCGAATCGGCGCTCGCTCTGATGTCGGTTCCCAACTCGATTCGATGCCCAGCGTCGTGGGCAATGTGAATCACCGCGTCAGGTCGCGTTGCACCACAGGCGATTGTTCATGCGGACAGATCGATGCCGACTCTGGCGCGTTCTCTTCGCGTCCGCCGTGTCGAATTGGTCAGCGCGCCTGTTCTGTCGGTGGACGGGCGCGCAGCAACTCCGCGGGTATGAATTCATCCGGTCCGAGAGGACCTCCGAGGATCTGCTGGCCGTAATGGACGGCTGCGGTCTTCATGGTCTCGGGGGTCAACGCCCAGCCCTCCGGCTTGGGCGTGCTCAAGTCCCAGCCGGCCGAACGAAAGAATCCCTCGATCCCCGCAGGCGTGCACATCGTGAGCAAGTCGACGGACTCTGAGGTGAACCGGTAGGCGTGAGGGATGTCGCGCGGCAAGAACACCACGCCACCGGCCGAGAGCTCGTAGCGATCTTTGCCAACCCAGAAAATGCCCGTACCTTCGAGCATCACGAACATCTCGTCCTCCATCGAGTGCACGTGGATCGGCGCAGCAGAACCACTTGGAAGCTGCGAACGCAGGACGACGAGCTGACCGTCGGTGGCCTCGGCATCGAACAAGACGTTCATCACGCCGCCTCCGATCCACTCGAGACGTTGGTGATCGGCGGCCTGGGCGATGTAGGGAAGGCTCATGGTTGCTCCAATTGAGTTTACTTATGACTAATCCAATTGATCCAATGTAAGCTGAATTGGTGAGCGATGTCAAGAGTCCGAAGTCCCCCCGCCGTTATGCATCCCGGTTACGGACCGAGCTTGCGGAGCGGACTCGGAATGAGATCGTGATGGCGTCCCTCGAGCTGTTCCTCGCGCAGGGATACGTGGCCACGACGGTGGACCAGATTGCCGAACGCGTCGATGTGTCCCGCCCAACTGTCTTTGCGGTCGGCACCAAGGCCCAGCTGTTCAAGATGGCCCGAGACCGAGCCATCGCGGGTGACGACGACCCAAGATCCATGGTCGAGCGCCCAGCGCACGAGGAGTTCGCCGCAGCCAAGAACCCCGAGACCGCGCTACGCCGATTCGCCCGACTGTCGGCGGGGATCACCCGCCGTTTCGCGCCGCTCAACGAGGTGATGCGCCAAGGTGCAGCTGTCGACAAACAGCTCGCAGACCTCTGGCAGCAAAGTGAAGATGAGCGCCTCGTCGCTGCCCGAGGTGTCATCAAGATCGTCGCCGCCAAAGGTCCACTCAGATCCGACCTGGACGAACGTGCCGCAGCGGACATTCTCTGGTTGCTGATGGCTCCCGATCAACATCACCGCCTCGTTACCGATCGTGCTTGGAGCAACGCTCGTTTTGAGAGGTGGTACGCAGACACGATGGTCCGACTGATCCTGCCCGAACCTGACAACCGAAACTCGGCGCGTCGAGGTCGATCTTTTAGCGCAAGGACCTGACTCGATCGCCTCGTCTGCCGGCTGCGGCTCCGGGGAGAGCTGCGACAACGTGCGCGTCGCGACGGATCGAATTCGCCAGTGCTCCGTACCCCGGCTCGGAGGCGATCCGGACCTCAAGCAGAGAGGAGGCCGCTATGGCTCAACTAGTGGAGCAGCATCGCGTGAACGACTACGACGCGTGGCGAAAGGTGTGTGACGAGGTGGAGCCTCTCTGGACAAGCGGTGGGGTCACCGAGAAAGACGTCCATCACGAGAAAGACGACTCAAACAACGTGTTGGTTTTCCACCGGTTCAACACCATCGGCGAAGCGCAAGCGTTCATGGATAACGCTGAGGTCCACGCCGCTATGCAACGGGTCGGTATCGCTGGTCCACCACGAGTCGAGTTCATCGAAGAGGCGTAACGACTCTTCGACAAGGCGCTTCGATCGGCACGACCGATCACCTCATCTGTGTGCGTTGCGAGCGATAGTCACTAAGCAGCGAGGCATAACGATTGACCGTTACTTATGCACCTTTATGCCAAACAACACCGAGTCGGCACTCTTCGCCCTCGTATGGTCGAGCGTTGTTCTGTGCTTGTTCACGACCCGGCGATCGGGGACATGTTGGTTCATGGTCGTTTGAGGAATCTCAGGTAGAACGCTGCAAATACCAGCACTATTCCGACGTTTGCCATCAGCCGAGGCCCGAAGTGGTGTCTGAAGAACAGGATGTCCACGCCGACGACGACGGCTATGAGCGTGATCACGTAAACCACGATGGTCATGTTGTCTCCCCACTCTCTAGTCCGCATCACAGTTATCCCGGACACCCTTGGATTTTGTGGCACTGTCGCTCAGAGGCATACGCGTCGCAATGTGGGCCCTGGCCCACGGGCCATCTCCCAAAACGCTGAACGGCCCTCGCCTCGGCGGACCATCGCCACCTCCGCGACCTGAAAGCCAGACGACGAGCACAGGGCCAAGGGGCTGCGGTTATTTCGTCGAACATGACACCTTCTCTCGGGGTTCAATGAAATCGTCGCATTGCCACCTCGTATTAACGAGCGTAGGTGCTCGTCGAGAGCTCTGTCCGACGCGATGCAACAACGATACGATCAGCGTCCCCGAAGTGTCGAGCGGTGGCGGTTGCGAACACACATTGCGCGCCCAGATGACAGCCGGATCACCAGAGGGCAGGAACTTCGAAAGTTGATACCGCCAGACGCCGTCCCTTGGGATCCAAAAATATTTTATGTCAAGTTCGGTGCAGTTCTTCGACGCTGGGATCTCAATCGGATTCTCACACCCACTCAAGTAGCGAAAGCGATCAAGGAGCCTTTGGCATGGCCGTTGCGCGTAACTCAGATTCGCGGACTTTTTTTGGATGTGTGGCGACTTCGATCGAACGTTACATTCACCGGCGCAACGTACGTCGCACTGGCAAAGCACTTAGGCGCGACGCCTCTTACTGATGCCCACCGGCTGCCCAACCGAGCGGGGCGATGACTCGCAGCAAATGATCCAACTGCAAGGAATGGTTGCACACTCTCTCCTGATGTGCTACTAATGGTTGCAGTTCGAGCGCGGGAACTAACGATGATTTGCCACACACCGCCAGACGAAAGGAGCAAACACCATGTCAGGACTGGTGATTGAGCGGGAGGTTCTGATCGAGGCGCCGGTGAACCTGGTGTGGCAAACCATCACTGAGCCCGACAAGATGAGCCAGTGGTTCGCCGACCGGGTCGACCTCGTCGTCGAACCGGGCGCACATGGCTATATGCACTTCGGGGACCAGGGCGGCCCCGTCGTTGTGGAGACAGTAGATCCACCGACTCGCTTCTCGTTCCGCTGGAACTATCCCCAAGGTGAGGAGCCAGCGATCGGCAATTCGATGCTCGTCGAGTTCACGTTGACACCCTTGGGCGACGAGCTGACTCGTCTTCAAGTGGTCGAGAGTGGTCACGAACTGCGTGACTGGCCCGACGCAGAAAAGCAGCGTTATGCCGACGAACACTATGGCGGGTGGGCCGAGTTGCTGGATCGCTTAGTGGGTGTCCTGACAAAGCCGTCAAGATGACGGTGCAGGTTGATGACCAGTTGTGGTCGGCTATCGCCGACCCGTCTCGTCGCCGAGTCCTCGACCTCCTCGTCGGCAACGGTGAGGCCAGTGCATGGTCGTTGGCTGGCCACGTTCCCTTCTCCCGCCAGGCGGTTTCCAAGCATCTCGTCATACTCGAAGACGCCGGGCTGGTCCGTCGACGCAAACAGGGTCGAGAGGTCCTCTTCCAGATAGAAACCGACCGCCTCGACCAGGCGAGTCGAGCCATGGCTGATCTCGCCCGGCAATGGGATCGACGCCTCGCGTCGATCAAGCGGTTGGCCGAAGCAGCGCACGCAGAAGGAAGAAAGCGGAGGCCCTAACCGTGGGGAGGGGACCGTCATGACTGATAAACCAACCATGCTCGGCGCGGCTCCGACGTGGGCGTAGGCAAGGCAGCACACCTGCCTCTGGCTGTCGAGCGAGCCGCCTTCGAGGCCGTGCTCGTCGCAGGCTTTTACGAGATCACGCCGTTGAAGCGCCACTGCGGACGACGTTGGCGAGAGAGCGTCGATTCGGACTTTAGTTTCGGCGCCTACTGCGTGGGCTCAAGCACTGGGCCGATGGCGATGACAGCGGCACTGGGCGTGATGAGCGTGAGCTGGATGACGACGATCGCGTTCGTCATGCTCGGCCAGAAGCTGGTTGGCACAAGGGCCTGGATCGATTTACCAGTCGCACCTGTAATCGTCGCATTTGAGGCTCTGATCGTCCTGCAACCCTCGTGGGTTCCCGAATTGTCGCCAGCGATGTGAGGTCACCTCGCTGGCGCCGTCATCTCACAACATATGGAATGTAAAAAGGAGACATCACAATGACCAATCACCGAATCGGAACGCGTGAGGAGTGGGTCGCAGCGGCCACGGATCTGCTCGAGCGCGAGAAGGAACTCACGCGAATGGGAGACGAGCTTGCCCGACAACGCCAATTGCTTCCTTGGGTGCCAGTGGAGAAGGAGTACATCCTCCAGACCGAAGCCGGAGCCAAGACCCTGGCAGAGTTGTTTGACGGCCGCTCACAGTTGGTGGTCTACCACTTCATGTTCGGACCCAACTATGACGCCGGTTGTCCCAGCTGTTCCTCAACCGCCGACAGCTTCGATGGTGTCCTCGCGCACCTCAAGGCCAACGACGTGACAATGATCTGCGTCTCGCGCGCGACGGTCGACAGGCTCCTCACCTTTAGGGACCGCATGGGCTGGAGCTTCAACTGGGTCTCAAGCCACGAAAGCGACTTCAACTTCGACTACGGCGTTTCGGCAAGGTCGGCGATGACGCCCGACCCTGCGGCGTCGACGATGCTCGGCGCCAACGAACTCGGTCTCCTGACGCTCCTGAATGAGCAGCCCGCTATCCGAGAGAACCTGCCGCGGGTCGCAATCCAGAACGCCAGCTCGACCGGGACCGACCTCGATGGCTATTTCTCTGAGGGACACGGTGTGAGCACCTTCGCGCGCGAGGGGGACGCCGTGTACCACTGCTACTCCAGCTACGCCCGGGGAACGGAGTTCCTGATGGGCTACTACGCAATCTTTGACCGCGCACCCAAGGGCCGCGACGAAGGCAGCCAACCCATGGGTTGGCTGCGCCGCCACGACGAGTACGACAGCGAATAGGGGGCAATCACCAAGGAGTCGTTCGGCTCCGCCGGTCCCGCACCTTCGACTCGGCTGAATCCCTCTGTGGTCGGTGCTGACCCAATCCATCTTGCGCTCTGTCGGAGTTCTTCACCTGTCGGCCAAAGCTCCGGTTCTGGGTCGTTGGCTTCGGGCAATGACTCGATGGAGTGGCACCGTTGGGCCATCGCCTCGTGGATCGTCATTCATCGTGTCGCGGGCGTCTCCGAATATCGGGCGAGCTGTACCCCAGAGTGCCTAGCTCACTGTTCAGGGAGGTCCGAGAATTCAGATCGTGCGCCCCGAACACCGGCGCGTGCTGAAATGAACGCCGCCCATATCGGCGAATCGGTCATAGAAATTGTTAAGAGATAGTGGCCGGCGGCAGTTACTGTACGCGATAAGCATCTAAAAGGGCCATCCAATCCCGCTACCAGTGAGGAGATACTATGGAGCCTCGCATTCATGTGATCACCCTGGCGGTTGACGACTTAGAGCGGTCGCTCGCGTTCTACCGCGATGGTCTCGGGCTTGAGTCGCCCGGAGTTATCGGAACAGAACATCCCGGTGATGACAACAATGCCGCTGGAGCCGTTGTCATGTTCGAACTCGACGGCGGACTTGTTCTGGCTCTTTATCCGCGGACTGAACTTGCAAAGGACGCCAACGTCGAGCTCGTATCCGCGTCATCGGGCTCGTTCAGCATCGGGCACATCGTTCCCGAACATGATGACGTGGACGCGCTGCTTGGAGCAACCGCCGCTGCAGGAGCGTCAATCACGGAGGCTCCACGCGAACGTCCGTGGGGCATTTACTCGGGTTATTTCCGTGATCCTGACGGCCATCTCTGGGAGATCATCTGGAGTCCGACCTCTGATTCCGACTAGCGCCGTTGCATCATCCCTGTGTTCGGGACATTGTTGATTCATGGTCGTTTGAGGAATCTCAGGTAGAACGCTGCAAATACCAGCACTATTGCGACGTTTGCGATCAGTCGAGCCCCGAAGTGGTGTCTGAAGAACAAGATGTCCACGCCGACGACGACGGCTATGAGCGTGATCACGTAAACCACGATGGTCATGTTGTCTCCCCACTCTCTCGTCCGCATCACAGTCATCCCGGACACCCTTGGGTTTTGTGACGCTGTCGCTCAGAGGCATACGAGTCGCAATCTGGCCCTGGCTCACAGGCCATTTCCCGGAACGCTGTACGACCCTCGCCCGGGTGGACCGTCGCCACCTCCGCGACCTGAAAGCCGGACGACGAGCACACGGCCAAGGGGCTGCGATTATTTCGTCGAACATGACACCTTCTCTCGGGGTTCAAGGGAATCTTCGCAACACGATCTCGTATCAACGAGCGTAGGCGCCTGTCGAGAACTCTGTCCGACGCTATGCAACAACGATTCGATCAGCGTCTCTGAAGTAATGCCTGTTCGGGGCGCCTCTAACTGTGGTTATACGGGAGATTGTCAAGCCGATTGGTGACTCGCGCGAATACAGAACGGCTCGCCAAACAAAGGGGATTCGTGCCATCGGCATGAGCGCCGAACGAGGGATTAGTAACCGGTTCTGACGCCGTCGGGACCGGGCGAATGTTGCCGGCGCGGTACTAGTAAGGTTCGATACTGCTCGCCTCAAAGATGCCAAGGTTCACCGACATGACCCTGAATCGCACCCTGGTGGTCTTTGCAATCGTGCGCGAGCCATCGGCGATCTGCGTGCAGTGAAAGCCCAGTGTCACAGGGTCCCCAGCGCTGTTCGCACCCTCGAGCGTGATCGTGCCAAGTCCGGATGCCTCGTCAAAGCCTGCGACCTCTCCGAGATACTCGCTACCAACCAGGAGGCCTCCCGCCCGGTCAACCAGAGCCATTGCTAGGGAACGATCTTTGACAGGGGGAGCTCGAGGATGTCTGTCGCCCCGCGGTCTTTGAGTTCGGGGATCAAGACGTTGATCGCGGACTTGTCGACGACGGTCTCGAGTGCGTATCCCCCATCACCAAACAGTTTTGACACCGTCGGAGACTTGAGCGAGGGCAGAACGGCGATCACGCGCTCGAGATCTGCCTCTGCGACGTTGAGTTTGACGAGTACGCGGGTGCGGGCCTCGAGCGCGCCGTGCAAGAGCGTCAGGATCTGGCCCATTGCGTGCGCCTTTTTCGGATCGGCAAAGGCCGCAGGATTGGCAATCAGCTCGGTGTAGGACTCAAGAATCGTCGCCACGATACGAAGACCTGCCGCGCGAAGCGCCCGCCCCGTCTCGGTGATCTCGACGACTGCGTCTGCGATATCTGGGATCTTTGCCTCGGTCGCGCCATAAGAGAGCGAGATATCTGCCTCGATACCGCGAGATCGCAGATATTTACCGGTCAGGTTCGGATACTCCGTCGAGATCCTTGCACCGGTGGGAAGTTCCTCAGGAGCAGTTACCGGGGAATCGCCACCGACCGCGAGCACAACGCGGATCGGGTTACTCGTTGCCTTCGAATACTTGAGTTGGCCGAGTGAGATCACCTCAGCGCCGGTCTCTTCGATCCAGTCGCGCCCGGTGATGCCGATGTCAAACAGGCCGTCGGCTACATAGCTCGGAATCTCCTGGGGGCGAAGGATCCGCACATCGTCGATACGTGGGTCGTCGATCGTCGCCCGGTAGTCGACCTCTGAGCTTCGTCGCACGCCAAGGTCGGCAGACGAAAACAATTCGAGCGTCTGCTTTTCCAGTGATCCTTTGGGCAATACGAGGCGCAGCATCGTGGAACAGGGCTCCTGCAGGGTTGTCTCGCGTGCAGAACCTCTCCACGCGCAACTCTATTGTGCCCCAGTTTTAATGCGAGGCGAGAGAGGCGGTCACCGCGTCGCGGATTGCGACGATCGCTGAGCAGGGATGTTCAGCACCAAAGACAGCATTCCCAGCGACAAATACCTGTGCGCCGGCGAGCGCTGCGAGCGGGGCGGTGGTGGTGTCAATCCCACCATCGACCTCGATCAGCACCTGATATCGCCCGGTATTGACTGCCTCGCGCGCCTGGGAGATTTTCTCGAGCACCTCTGGCATGAACGACTGACCACCAAAACCGGGAAAGACGCTCATTACCAACAAAAGATCGATGCGATCAAGAAATGGTTCAGCAGCAGAAAACGGCGTGTCGGGATTGAGCACCAGACCGACGGCGAGGCCGAGCTCGCGCATCTGTGTGATCAGCTGGGCAGTGTTGCCGATCTCGACATGGACCGAGCACAGATCAGCACCGGCGCGCGAGAAGGCCTCGAGATAGCGCTCGGGATTGGTCATCATCAGGTGACAGTCAAAGAACATCGAGGACTGGCGACGAAGCGAGGCGACGACTGGCGGACCGATGGTCAGATTGGGGACAAAGTGTCCATCCATGACGTCGATGTGGAGCCAAGAGGTCTCAGAGGCAACCATCTCGACGGCGTCGGCAAGGTGTCCAAAATCTGCAGAGAGCATCGACGGCGCGATGTGAATGTCTCCAATAGGAATCACGCTCGCGAGATTAGCGCCAACGGCTCGATCGCTCACGGTTCGAACGTCTCGCCGGCTTTGGGCCGCATGCCGGCGAGCCAGGTGGAAAAGTCCATCCGAGATCTCCCCTCGCTCTGGACGACAAGGGGAACCAGAAGACCATTTGGAGTACAGATGTGATCTTCAACTATCAGACCCGGCTGAGTCGGAAAAAGGTGTTCACTGTCACTGCGGACGCGTGCATCGTGTATCACGACACGTCGGCCGCGAAATGTTGTCCATGCCCGACCGATACGGATCTTTCGCTGGGCGACAATTGCCGGCTCGCTAAAATCGAGATGGCGGTCCTCGATGCCGATCTTCTGTGCATAGATCGCCTCGCCGCTCTGGGGCTCGGCATGATCAAACGCAGCCTCGCCGCGGGCAAGTTCATCGAGCAAGAGTTTGGTTCCCATGTCAGAGAGTCTTGTCCTTAGGTGCTCGAGGCTCTCATCGGGATCAATTGTTGTCGTCGCAATTGAATAGACCGGCCCGGTATCGAGTCCCGCCTCAAGTCCCATCAGACAGACACCGGTGATTGTGTCTCCCTCAAGGATCGCGCGCTCCACGGGCGCCGCCCCGCGCCATCGCGGCAACAGAGAGAAATGAACATTGACCAACGAAATTTTCTCGAGCACGTCTTTTCTGATCAGTTGTCCATAGGCAACGACGATGCCAATGTCACAGGGGAACTGGAGGACATCGCTCGGCTGAACGCGGACTTCGATGCCATGTGCGATCGCAAGCAACTTCACGGGATTGGCTTCGAGTCCGCCGCGCCGTTGTCGCCTCCGATCAGGATTGGTGACGACAACGCAGATCTCGTGTCCTGCGTCAATGAGTGCCTGTAGCGTCGTCGCCGCGATAGCTGGCGAGCCGAAGAACGCGAGACGGGTCAGTGTCTTCGTGCGCTTAGAGAGAGGTGGAAAGCGAGAGGTCAAGGGCGCGACGCCGCAGGATTGACATCGCCGCTTTGTGTTGCTCCTCATCAAGGCGCTCAACGAGAAGAATTCCATCGAGATGGTCCATCTCGTGCTGGAAGCATCGCGCAAGCAGTTCGTCTGCCTCGATGTCGATCTCCTCGCCCTCGAGCGAGATGCCACGAAGATGCACCTGATTGGGTCGCACCAGCGTCCAGGAGAGATCCGGGATCGAAAGACATCCCTCGTCATAGGTCCACTCACCTGAGGACTCGACAATCTCTGGATTGATCACCGCATATGGTCCATCGCCGACGTCATAGACAAACAGTCGACGCTCGACGCCAACCTGGGGTGCCGCAAGACCAACTCCCGGTGCGTCGTACATCGTCTCGTACATGTCCTCGACAAGCCGTGCGAGCGCGCCGTCAACGTTTTCGACCTCTTTTGCGCGTTGGCGCAATACAGGGTCACCAAACTGACGGATTGGATAGATTGCCACGCGATCAGTCTACCGATTACCCTCGAAGAGCTGCTCACGATCAGAGTCAAAGGCCATATCGACCGGTCGCGAAAGCTCAAAGTCGTTGCCGGTCGCGAGGTTCTCGAGCTTGATCGCTCCACTATCTCCGATCTCGGCAGTTCCCGTTACCGTCACGGGCTCTTTTGAGCCCACGCCGCGAGACTGGGAGATGGTGACAAGATAACTCCCTGACGGTGGAATGAGCAGCTCGTTGGAGACCGCGAGCTCAGAGAACGCACCAATCGTGCCAGTGAGCCGGTAGGGACGCCCGAGCAGATGCTCTGCCTCTCGTAACTCCCCCGTAGAGATGAGCGAACGGATCCGTGTCGAGGAGACCACGCTGTGGTGCTCGTCATCGAGCACAAGCTCGACTCCTTTGGTGACAAATCCATATTCACTGCCAAGCTTTTGTAAGAGTGCAACGTCGCCGTGGCGCTTGTAGCCAAAGCGGAAATTCGAACCGACCACGACCTCGGCGACAAAAAGGCGCTCGACAAGATCGTGGATCACGAAATCCTCGGCGCTTTCGTGCGCCCGATCACGATCGAAATCAAGGACCACCACCTCGTCAATGCCGGTCTCTTTGAGCAGTGCAATCTTCTCTTCGAGCGTACAAAGCAAAGGTACCGGCGCATCTGGTCGCAACACCTTTGAGGGATGCACAGCAAAGGTCACCACGACGCTCTTGCATCCGCGCTCTCGGGCCGAGCGTTTTGTCTCATCAATAAGGCGTCGATGACCCAGATGTACTCCGTCGTAGGTGCCCACCGTAACCACGCTGCACTCGCGCGATGAGGACCCGGACTCGGTCGCTGTACTCATATGCCAAAGACCCTATCGTCCGGAGGGGCTGTCTTTGGTGAGCACGGTCGTCTCGGTATCAACTTGTGGCGATTGGACAAGATCGCTCGCATCGATGAGCACCACGGCAGGCTTGATCCGCTCTTTCGTCCACGGCTCATAGACACCGAGCAGGCGCGCATCGCCCGATGAAAGTGCCCATGGCCCCTCACCGACAACTTCAAGGACTCGTCGCTCGAGTATCTTTCCGTGAGCGATGTCTTCGATCAACTCGTCGGTGACAACGACCACATCGAGATGTCGCACCAGTCCAAGGCTTGATCCGACGTCGGCTCGCGACAGAGCGTCAAGCTCGACTGCATCCTCGACGACAAAGGGTCCGATACTCTCGCGTCGCAGGCCTCTGAGATGAGCACCTCCTCCAAGGGCGGCTCCAAGATCTGCTGCAAGCGCGCGCACGTAGGTGCCTGACGAACAGTCAACAACAAAACGAAAGACAAGCGGATCATCAGTGGGTTCAAGATCAAAACGGGTGACCGTGACTGTACGCGGCGCGCGCTCGATCTCAACGCCCTGTCGCGCAAGCTCATAGAGCCGTCTGCCATCGACCTTGATCGCCGAGACCATCGGGGGGATCTGTTCAGTCGTCCCGACGAACTGTCGCGATGTCTCACGAACTCGTTCAGGATCAAGATCTGACATTGCGAACTGTCCAGTGACCTCACCCTCGTCATCGAGCGATGAGGTTGTTGTCCCAAAGACGATCTCGCCACGATAGGTCTTTGGGAGATCACTGACAAAGCGCAGCAGGCGCGTTGCCCGACCAACACCTAGCACCAATGCCCCGGTCGCTCCTGGATCGAGTGTTCCAGCGTGACCAATCCGTCTTGTCATCAATGCCCGTCGCGCGCGCGCGACAACGTCGTGTGAGGTGATACCTGCGGGCTTATCGATTACGACATAGCCGTCGATCTCTTCAACGCCCTCTGGAGTTGCGCGTTTAGGTCGCCGACCCATATCAGGAATCTGGCTCCTCGCCGGTAAGATCGTGCACGCGCTTCAGTGCCTCTTCAACTCGATTGCCAGCAACGATCGCGGGGTCGACAATGAACTTGAGTGCAGGAACGCGTTTGAGGTGAACCTGTGTCGCGATCTTTGACTGCAATGCGCGTCGGTGCTCTTCAAGCGCGTCTGACTTCTCCTCATCAAGAGAGGAGAGGAAGACCAACGCGTGGCGAAGATCCGGGTCACAAGAGACGCCGGTGATCGTCGTCATCAAAAGTCGTTCATCGTGATCGGACAGCCGCTCAAGTGCCTCAGCGAGCACCTCCTGCAAGAGCGCGTTGACGCGCAGTGTGCGGGGATAGTTGCGCTGTGGATTCTTTTTGCGTGAACGCTCCAAGGTGAGTTCGCCTCCAGTCGATCACATTGACAGTTCCTTGTTGATCAAGGAACAGTTTGGATGAACCAATACCGCTAGGTCCGCGGGACCTCGCGCTCGTCAAAGGTTTCGATGATGTCGCCAGAATGCAGATCCTGGAAGTCGGTAAGACCAATTCCACACTCAAAGCCGGCCTGGACCTCGCGCACGTCATCTTTGAACCTGCGCAACGAAGAGATCGCGCCCTTCCAGATCACGACGCCGTCTCTCAAGAAACGCACCTTTGAACCACGGGTGATCGTGCCGGTTCGCACGTAACAACCCGCAATCGCGCCGATACGCGGCACACGGAAGATGTCGCGCACCTCTGCCTCACCGGTGACAATCTCCTCAAACGTCGGTGCCAACATGCCGAGCATCGCTGCTTCAAGGTCTTCAATCAGTTTGTAGATGATCTCGTAGGTACGTATCTCGACCTTGTGCGTCACAGCGAGTTCACGCGAACGTCGATCCGGTCGAACATTGAAACCGATGATCGTCGCTCCAGAGGCTGCCGCTATAGTGACATCGTTCTCCGTGATACCGCCAACTGCGCGGTGTACGAAGGCAATCTTGACATCGTCGCGTTCGAGCTTGCGAAGACTCTCTGTGACCGCTTCGAGTGAGCCCTGAACATCTGCCTTGAGGACCAACGTCAACGTTGCAGTTCCACCCTGTTGGATCTGTTCGAAGATGTCCTCGAGCTTTGAGCCCGAACCCTGCGCGGAGGCATTCTGTCCGTATCCGGCAAAACGTTGACGCT
>Ga0307373_10008669_pt1 | contig 15396 bp, 11 predicted proteins | sample OX2MG_FD_202534 | JGI IMG/M metagenome (GOLD analysis project Ga0307373, IMG submission 202534) | Soil microbial communities from Risofladan, Vaasa, Finland - OX-2 | ecosystem: Environmental > Terrestrial > Soil > Coastal area > Acid sulfate soil | place: Finland: Risofladan, Vaasa | collected... | reverse complement strand
CCCGGCTGACCTGGGGGGCCGGTCTCGTCCGGCCCGTCCGCCGGGACGGCGACGCGCCAGACGGCGGTCTGGCCGACCTTGCCGGTGAATCCGTGCCCCTTGCACCAGATCGGGTCGAGAGTGGCGGGCAGCCCCAGCCCGACCGGCACCGCCGCCGACAGGCGCGGGCCGTCCTCGTGGGTCGACGCGGGGACGCCCACAGCGACCAGTCCGGCGGGCAGCCCGTCGAGGATCACGGCCTCGATGTTCATGGTGACCCGTCCTCTGCTGTCCGGTCGTGGCCGGTCGGGCTGTGCCCGGCCGGCCGCTCATCGGAGCGGGACGGGTCGGTCCGGGGGTTGACGGCGCGCCGCGGGGTGGTCCGGGCCAGGAGTTGGAGGTCCCCATCGGCCCACCGGGCCATGGCCCAGAGGACGTCGGAGAGTCGGTTGAGGTACCGGTGCACCAGCGATCCCTCGATGGGCGAGGCCACTGCCAATCGTTCGGCCCGGCGCACCACCGTGCGCGCCAGGTCGAGGGCGGCCGAGACCCGGTTCGCTCCGGGGATCACGAAGTCGGTCGGCATCTCGAAGCGGCCGATCAGGTCGTCGATGCGATGCTCGAGGGCCACGACCATGGCCTCGGTCACCAGCGTGGTCCCCGGCTCCAGCTTGGACCGGTTGGACGGGTCGGTGGTCACCTCGGCCATCAGGACGTACAGGTCCCGCTCGAGCGAGGTCAGCAGTCGGTCCAGTTCGGAGTCGGGCAGTACCTCGGCCCGGGCCAGCCCCAGCACTGCCTGCGCCTCATCCACCGTTCCGGTGAGGTGCACGAGCGCGGAGTCCTTGCCCACACGACCGCCGAACAGCAGGCCGGTGGTGCCGTCGTCACCCGTCTTGGTGTAGATCTTCAGTGCCATGTCATCACCGGGACGATGCTAAACGACATCGTCCGGTGGTCCTTCGCCACCGGGGTGGGGCCGGGGTGGGGCCGGGGTGGGGCCGTCGGTCGCCGACCCCAACTGCACCGGGGCGTCCGGCGATGCCGGCCGCCGGGGTGTTCCGGCCCCCCGAGGGGTGTTCCCCCGGTAGCCTTGAAAGCCCATGGCTCCTCCGTCCCCGTCATCCAACTCCGGCTACCTCGAGGCCACCACCCGACGGGTGGTGATCTTCGACGGTGCCATGGGCACCAACCTGCAGCTGGCCGAGCTGACGGCGGACGACTTCGGCGGCCCGGACCTCGAAGGCTGCAACGAGATGCTGGTACTGACGCGTCCCGACGCCATCGACCGGATCCACCGGTCGTTCCTCGAGGTCGGGTGCGACGTGGTGGAGACCGACACCTTCGGGGCCTTCGCCCCGGTGCTGGCCGAGTACGACCAGGCCCACCGGGTGCGCGAGCTCAACCTGGCCGCTGCCGCCCTGGCCAGGGGGGCGGCCGACGACTTCTCCACTGCCGACCGTCCCCGATGGGTGGCCGGCAGCATCGGCCCGGGTACCAAGTTCCCCACACTGGGCCAGATCAAGTACGCCGACCTCCGCGACGCCTACGAGGAGCAGGCCTCGGCTCTGATCGAGGGGAATGTGGACCTGATCGTCATCGAGACGGTCTTCGACCTCCTGCAGGCCAAGGCGGCCATCAACGGGGCCCGCCGGGCCATGCGGGCGGGCGGGCGCCATCTGCCCATCCAGACCCAGGTGACCATCGAACTGACCGGCACCATGCTCCCCGGCACCGAGATCGGCGCCGCCCTCTGCGCCCTCGAGGCCATGGGCGTCGATCTCATCGGACTGAACTGCGCCACGGGCCCGAGCGAGATGTTCGAGCCCCTGCGCCACCTGTCGGGCCACTCGACGCTTCCCGTGACCTGCCTTCCCAACGCCGGGCTCCCCTCGGTGGTCGACGGCGCCATGCATTACGACCTCACTCCCGACCAGTTGGCCGAGTTCCACCGCCAGTTCGTCACCGAACTGGGCATCTCGGTGATCGGTGGGTGCTGCGGGACCACTCCGGCCCATCTGGCCGCAGTGGTCGACGCGTGCGCCGACCTCGGCCCGGGCCCCCGCCATCCCGAGCCCGAGTACGGGGCGGCCTCCATCTACACCCAGGTGCCGTTCGAGCAGGACACCTCGTTCCTGGTGGTGGGCGAACGGACCAACGCCAACGGGTCGAAGAGGTTCCGCGAGGCCATGCTCGAGGCCGACTGGGACTCCTGCGTGGCCATGGCCCGCGACCAGGTCAAGGAGGGCTCCCACCTCATCGACGTGTGCGTGGACTACACCGGCGCCGACGGCGTGGCCGACATGGAGGAGGTGGCCTCCCGTTTCGCCACCCAATCCACCGCCCCCCTGATGGTCGACTCCACCGAGGCCCCGGTGGTGGAGACCGCGCTGTCGTGGATCGGCGGGAGGGCCGTCATCAATTCGGTCAACCTGGAGGAGGGGGACGGGCCGGGCACCCGACTGGACTCGTTCCTGAGCCTGGCCAGGGAGTTCGGCGCCGCGGTGGTCTGCACCTGCATCGACGAGGAAGGCCAGGCCCGCACGGCCGACTGGAAGGTCCGCGCCGCGACCGCCATCCATGACATCGCCGTCGAGCGCTACGGGCTGCGTCCTCAGGACCTGATGTTCGATGCCCTGGCCCTCCCCCTGTCCACCGGCATGGAGGAGGGAAGGAAGGACGGCATCGAGACCATCGAGGGCATCCGGCGGATCAAGGCCGAGCTCCCCGGGGTCTACACCGTGCTCGGCTTGTCCAATGTGTCGTTCGGGCTCAATCCCGCAGCCCGACAGGTACTCAACTCGGTGTTCCTCCACGAGTGCGTGGGTGCCGGTCTCGACGCGGCCATCGTGCACGCCTCGAAGATCCTGCCGCTGTCGAAGATCGACGACAGGGTCCGTGAGGTCTGCCTCGACCTCGTCTACGACCGTCGCCGCGACGGCTACGACCCGTTGACCGAGCTCCTGGCCCTGTTCGAGGGGGTGTCCGCCTCGGCCGGCGTGGCACAGGAGGACCGGTCGGACTGGACCGTGGAGCGGCGTCTCGAGCACCGGATCGTCGACGGGGACCGGAACGGGATCGAGGCCGACCTCGACGAGGCCATGGCCGGGGGCCACACCCCGCTGATCATCATCAACGACTTCCTGCTGGCCGGGATGAAGACGGTGGGAGAGCTGTTCGCCTCCGGGGAGATGCAGCTGCCGTTCGTGCTGGGCTCGGCGGAGACCATGAAGACCGCGGTGGCCTATCTCGAGCCCCACATGGAAAAGGCCGATCAGGGTGGTAAAGGCACCCTGGTGCTGGCCACGGTCAAGGGCGACGTGCATGACATCGGCAAGAACCTGGTCGACATCATCCTCACCAACAACGGCTACACCGTGAAGAACCTCGGGATCAAGGTCGGTATCGCCGACATGGTGGCAGCCCTCGAGGAGTCCGGTGCCGACGCCATCGGGATGAGCGGCCTGCTGGTCAAGTCGACCCTGATCATGAGGGACAACCTCGAGGAGCTCAACCGTCGGGGCCTGTCCGACATCCCGGTCATCCTGGGCGGTGCCGCCCTGACCCGTACCTATGTCGAGCGCGACCTCCGCAAGGTGTACGACGGAAGGCTCTTCTACGGGAAGGACGCCTTCGAGGGGCTGCGCACCATGGATCGACTCGTCGAGATGAACCGGACCGGCCAGGACGATCCGGAGTTCGGCACGGCCATCGGTGGTCGGGACCTCGGGCCGAGGAAGAGCGAGCTGCGCAAGAAGGCCGCCGAGGAGGCCCGCCAGCGGGGCGAGACCCTGCCGGCCCGGTCCCCTGAGGTGGCGACGGACAACCCCACCTTCAAGCCGCCCTTCCTGGGCAGCCGGGTGGCCAAGGGCATCTCCGTCGACGACGTGGCCGGCTACCTCAACGAGACGGCGCTCTTCCGCAACCAATGGGGCTTCCGGCCGGAGCAGGGCGAGGACGACGACGCCTTCAAGGAGCGCGTACGGGGGCTGCTGCGCGAGCAGCTGTCCAGGGCCAAGGCCGAGCAGCTCCTGGTCCCCCAGGTGGTGTGGGGCCACTTCGCTGCCAACGCGGACCGCGACGACCTGGTGATCTTCGAGGACGAGAGCCGATCGGACGAGCTGCTGCGCTACACCTTCCCGCGCCAGACCGAAGATCCCTGGCTGTGCATCAGCGACTTCTTCCGCCCGGTCGAATCGGGCGAGCCCGACTGGGCCAGCTTCATGGTGGTGACCATGGGATCGCGTGTGTCCGAGGAGGCGTCCCGGCTGTTCGCGGCCAACGAGTACCAGCAGTACCTCTACCTCCATGGGCTCGGCGTGGAAATGGCCGAGGCGCTGGCCGAGTACTGGCACCGCCGGATCCGCGAGGAGCTCGGGTTCGCCGACGAGGACGGGCCCACCCTCACCGGCCTGTTCCGCCAGAAATACCGGGGCGGTCGGTACTCGTGGGGCTATCCCGCCTGCCCCGACCTCGAGGACAACGCCACCGTGGTGCAGATGCTCGAAGGCGAGCGCATCGGAGTGGAGGTCAGTGAGGGGTTCCAGCTCCACCCGGAGCAGTCCACCACGGCCATCATCTGTCACCATCCGAGCGCCAAGTACTTCGTCGCCTGAGTCCGGGGCCTCCCGCGCCGCGACGGTCCTCGTCCCAGCCCCGGTTCCACCGCCCCGACACTCGAAGCAGGTGCGTTAGCCGCAGCCGGTCGCTACCATTGGTTGGGATGCACGAAGCTCATTTCTCGTCGGGCGTGATGGCGGTCACGGTCACCACCACCGTGGTCGAGTACGGCCTGGTGGCATTGGCCCTGGCGCTGCTCGTCGCCCTCCTGGTCGTCCGGTCGAAGCGGGCCCGCGACCTGAAACTCCGGAAAGCGGCGAGCATGGGCTACTACGACCCCGACGTCGCCCGGTACGGCTACGGTTCGCCCGCGGTTCCGGCGGAACCCCCCCTCGACTTCGACGGGGTCCCACTGGCCCCCACCTTCGTGGCCCCCGCCCGTGGCAAAGCCACCAAGCGGAGCGCCGGGCCGTCGGCGTCGAGACCGCCGGCGGCGTCATTCGGAACCATGAGCCTCGCTCCTCCCCGTCCGGTGCCCGCCTTCGACCAGGCCTCGGTGGAGGGCGCCAGACCGGTCTCCGACAGCGCCCCACCGCCGCCGCCGCCGGGGGCGTCGACGCTCCCCCCGTTGCTACAACCCCCGCCCCCGGTGGGTGTGCCGACGGGCCGCGACCCGGTGTCGATCCCTGACGACGGGCCGGAGTACTAGCTGGCCGAGGCACCGCCGGAAGCCAGAGCAGGGCGGACGGCGGCATCGGGGCCGACCGGGTCACGACAGCTAGAGCGCCAGGGTCGAGGCCCCGTCGACCACCAGTGCCGCGCCGTTGACGAACCGGGCCTGCTCGGAGCAGAGGAACGCGGCGACGGACCCGAAGTCTGCCGGGTCTCCCATCGGTCCGTCCCCCCCGAGCTCACGCATGCGGTCGGTGGCATGGGGACCGGGGCAGAGCAGATTCATGGTGATCCCACTCCCATCGGCGGCAACGTCCTGTGCCGCCGTCTTCACCCAAGCCCACAGGCCGGTGCGGGCCGTGTTCGAGAGGGCGAGAGACGGTACCGGCTGCACCACCGAGTATGAGGTGATGTAGCAGAGGCGACCCCATCGGACTCCACGCATGATGGGGACGGCTTCCCTGGTCAGACGGATCGCCGACAACAGGTTGGCGTTGAGGGCGCCGTGGAGGAGCTCGTCGTCGAGATCCAGGGCCCGCGCCGCTGGTGGGCCCCCGGCGTTGGCGATGACGATGTCGATCGTCCCGAACGCCTCTACGGTGGCGCCCACCAATCGGGCCGGGGCACCTGGATCGGTGATATCGGCCGCGTGGGTGACCACGGTGGCCCCCCGGTCCCGCATCGACGACGCGGCATCGGAGAGTGCGTCCTCACTGCGGGAGGAGAGCATCACCCGGACACCCTCTCCGGCCAACGCCTCGGCGGTGGCACGTCCGAGGCCGCGAGAACCGGCGACGACCAGTGCCGCCCGGCCTTCGATCCCCAGATCCATCCCAGACCCTCCTAGGCGTCGACGACGACCAAGCCGTGGTCGGCCGAGTTGAGCGGCTCCGGACCTCCGTCCTCACCGATGACCACGATGTCCTCGAGGCGCATGCCGAACCGACCCGGCAGGTAGATGCCGGGCTCCACCGAAAAGGCATGGCCCGGCTGCAGACGCTCGCTGTTCCCCACCACCAGGTACGGGTCCTCGTGCTCCTCGATCCCTATCCCATGCCCGGTGCGGTGCACGAAGTACGCGCCGAGGCCGGCGTCCTCGATGATCGTGCGGGCCACGCGGTCGACGTGCTCGGCGGTGACGCCGGACCGGGCCGAGGCCACTGCGGCCTGCTGGGCCTGGCGCAGGACGGCGTAGCACTCCGACACCTCATCGGAGGGGGGCCCTGTCATCACCGTGCGGGTGATGTCCGAGCAGTAGCCGACGTCGCCGTCGAGTGAGTAGGTCCCACCGAAGTCGCACACCACTGTCTCGCCGGGGCCGATGACCCGCGGACCCGGCTCGTGATGGGGGCTGGCGGCATTGGGCCCACTCCCGACGATGGCGAAGTTGACGTGGCTGTGGCCCTGCTCGACCAGGCGTGCGGCGAGCTGGGCCGAGACCTGGGCCTCGGTGCGGCCGACGAGCTCGATGTCCCCCTGCTGAAGCAGGGCGGCCACCCGGTCGGCGGCGGCACCCGCCTTGCGGAGGGCCTCGGTCTCCGAGCGGTCCTTGACGGCCCGGATGGCAGAGGTGACCGCCGACGCCGCGATCCACACGGCGTCGGGCAGCCGCCGCTGGAGAGCCAGCACGGTCGTGGCCCAGGCGCGGTCGGAGACGGCCAGCCGGAGTCCCGCCCCCGTCGAGCCCGGGCCGCCGATGAGGGAAGCGACCCGGTCGATGGGCTCCTCGGAGTCGTTCCATGCGGTCATGGCGAACAGGTCTCCGCCCTCGGGGACCCGGGGCGCCTCCAGGGCCGGTACCACCAGTACCGGCTCTCCCCCGACCGGAAGCACCAGCATGGTCAGGCGCTCGAGGGGCATCGCCCCATAACCGGTGAGCCAGGGCAGGTCGGCCCCGTGCGACAGCAGCAGGACGTCCACGCCGAGTTCGGCCATGCGGGCCCGCACCCGTGTCAGCCGCTGGTGCCGCCATCGACGGGCGGCGATCCCGAGCCCCTCCATCAGATGCTCATCCTCCGGCTGCCGCCGAGGATGTCGACACGGCCGGGGCGCTCCGGCCGCCGGGCCGCCGGCCGCCTGTGGAGCCACCGTCGAAGGGCTCGGAGCCGGTCACCACCGAAGCCTCCGCCGCCTCGCGGGCGTGATAGCTCGACCGGGTGAGGGGCGAAGCCTGGACGTGGGCGAATCCCATCGCCATACCGGCCCGGCGGAGCGCCTCGAACTCGTCGGGGGCCCAGAAGCGGGAGACCGGCAGGTGCCGGCGGCTCGGGCGCAGGTACTGGCCCACGGTCACGATGTCGACGCCCACGGCCCGCAGATCGGCCAACGTGGCCAGGACCTCGGCGCACTGCTCGCCCATGCCGACGATGATCCCCGACTTGGTGGTGAGACCAGCCTCCTTGGCCCGTGCCAGCACGCCGAGGCTCCGGGCGTAGCCGGCCGAGGGCCGGACGGCCCGCTGGAGCCGGGCCACCGTCTCGATGTTGTGGTTGAGCACATCGGGACGGGCGTCGAAGATCGTGCCCAGAGAACCCCCGTCGCCCTTGCAGTCCGAGATCAGCACCTCGACGGTGGTACGTGGCGTCCGGTCCCGGACGGCGGCGATGGCTGCGGCGAACCCACCGGCCCCGCCGTCAGCCAGGTCGTCGCGGGCCACGCAGGTGATCACGGCGTGGGCCAGCCCCATCCGCTGCACCGCCTCGGCCACCCGATCCGGCTCGCCCGGGTCGGGCGGGAGCGGGTGACGGGTGTCCACCTGGCAGAACCCGCATGCCCGGGTACAGCGAGATCCGTTGATCATGAACGTGGCGGTACCGTCCGACCAGCATTCGTAGATGTTGGGGCAGCCGGCCTCCTCGCACACCGTCACCAGTTCGAGGTCCCGCAGGCCGTGCCGGAGGTCGAGGTACTCGCCCCCGATGGTCGCCGGGACCCGGAGCCACGGCGGCTTGCGCCGGTCCAGGGGCACGCCCGCGCCCGGATCGACGCCCGACCGGAGGAGGCGGCGCTGGAGGGGGCCGGCGTCGGACCGGCGCCCGATCGCAACCGCCACCGGCCCGGGACCGGCCCCGTCGTCGACAGCCGATCCGGGCCCGGCGTAGCCAGGCGGCGAGCCTGGCGTGACGCCGGTCGCGGGGTCGGCGGCGGGACCCGGTGCGGTCGCAGCACCGTCGGTGACGCACTGGATGTCCTCGGCCGTGCCCCACACCGCCTCGGCCGCGGCGATCACCGCCTCCCTCACCTGGGACATGGTCGACGGGAGCCCCTCGGCCCGGAGCGACGTGACGGGACGGTCGGGGATCCCGCACGGGACGATGTTGGCGAACATCGAGAGGTCCGGCGAGACGTTGAGGGCGAAGCCGTGGGTGGTTCGACCCCGCGAGGTCCGGACCCCGATGGCCGCGATCTTGCGGGGTCCGGGTGCTCCGGCCGCCGGGTCCTCGTCCAGACCCACCCACACCCCCGGGAAGCCCTCCAGACGCCCCACCGCCGACCGATCGAGACCGAGGGAGATCAGGGCGTCGATGACCACCTGCTCGACCCGGTGCACGTGGGCCCGCCCTCGATGCGGGCCGGGGCCTACGGTGACCAAGGGGTAGCCGACCAGTTGGCCCGGACCGTGGAACGTCACGTCGCCCCCCCGGTCGACCCGGACCAGTTCGGCACCCACGGCGGCCGGGTCCACCAGGACATGGTCGGGGTCGCCGTTGCGACCGAGGGTGTAGACGGGCGGATGCTCCAGGAGGAGAAGGTACTCGTCGGCCGACCGCTGGCTGATGGCGCGCTGGAGCGACCAGGCCTCGTGGTATGGCACCCGTCCCAGCCAGCGGACCCTCATGATCTACCGGCCGTCGGGCCCGCTGGTCCGTCCACCGGGCTAGAGCTCGCCGACCCAGTCACGTTCGTTCAGGATCTCGGAAAGGCGGGCCAGGAACCTCGCCACGTATGCGCCGTCCACGGCCCGGTGGTCGAAGGTCATGGCGGCCAGCCCGACCGAGTGGATGGCGATCGACTCCGTCCCGTCGGGCAGCTCCACCACCACCGGCCTCCGGGCCACCCCGTCGGTGGACAAGATGGCGACCTGGGGTTGGTTGATGATGGCCCCCGTGATCAGGGTGCCGAACGGCCCGGCGTTGGTGATCGAGAAGGTGCCCCCGCTGATGTCGTCGAGACTCAGCCGCTTGGTCCTGGCCCGCTCGGCCACGTCACGGATGCGGCGGGCCATGCCCCGCAGGTTCAACTCCTCGGCGTTGTGGACCACCGGGACGATGAGGCCCTCGTTGTCGAGATCCACCGCGATGCCCAGGTTGATGTCGTGGTGGATGACCAGTGCGTCGTCACCCACCGAGGCGTTGAGGTGGGGATAGTCGGCCAGTGCCTCCACCGTGGCCAGGGCGGCGAAGGGCAGGTAGGAGAGACTGAATCCTTCCTCCACCTTGAATCTCCCGCCGTGGGCCCGACGGACCTGCTCGACTCGTTCGTAGTCGACCTCCTTGACCATCAGGGTGTGGGCGGCGGTGGCCTTGGACCGAACCATGTGCTCGGCGGTTCGGCGGCGGATGTTGGTGAACGGGAGCACCTCGTCCCGGGCAGCGGGACGCGACGGCGCCGGTGTCGACCGCGCCGGTGCCGCCGAGGGAGCCACTGGGACCGGTGCATCCGGCACCGTCGGCGCGTCCGGTGTGGCCGGAGCGACCGTGGACGGGGTCACAGGGGTGGGTCGATCGGCAATGCTCGGCACCCGGGCCGGCGCTGCCGAGGTGTCGGGCGGGGGCTCGTTGCCCCCACCGGCGATCAAGGACTCCACGTCACCGCGGGTGATCCGTCCGCCGAGGCCCGTACCACTGACGGTCGCCGGGTCGATGTCGTGGTCGGAGAGCAGGCGTCGCACCACCGGTGAGAGCACCAGACCCCGACCGGACCCGTTCAGGGGAGTGGCCGGGGAGGGCGGGAAGGGAGGGGTCGCCGAGGCCGGCGGGGCCGGGGTCACAGGTCGGGCCGCCGTGGGCACCGGGTCGGCCGCGGTGGCCACCGGGCCGTCGGCGCCGGGTTCGTCGGACTCCGGTGGCCCGACCGGGACCTGGGGCGCGGTCACCACGGAGGACGGGGCACCCTCGACCGACGCGTCGTCGCCGATGACGGCGAGGGTGACGCCGACGTCCACCGTGTCGCCCTCCTCCACCAGGATGGCGGTCAGGACGCCCCCGGCCGGCGAGGGGACCTCGGAGTCGACCTTGTCGGTGGACACCTCGAACAGCGGCTCGTCCCGGGCCACCGGGTCACCTACGGCCTTGTACCACTTGGTGATGGTCCCCTCGGTCACCGTCTCCCCCAGCTGCGGCATGGTCACGTCAGGCAACGTGGAGCCCCCTTCCGGTCAGGGCCAGCACCGTCTCGCCGAAGGTCTCGGACAGGGAGGGGTGCGGCTGGATGAACTGGGCCACCTCGTCCGCGGTGGCCTCCCAGTTGACAGCCAGGTACCCCGCGCCGAGCTGCTCGGTGACCCACGGGCCCACCATGTGGACACCGAGGATCCTCCCCGCCGACCCATCAGCCAGGCGCTCGGCGATCACCTTGACCAGTCCGTCGGTGTCCCCGATGATGCGGGCACGGCTGTTGCCCCCGAATGGGTCCTTCTTCACCACGATGTCGTATCCGGCCTCCACGGCCGCTGATTCGGTGAGGCCGGCGAAGGCCACCTCGGGGTGGCAGTAGATGGCCCAGGGCACCCGGTCGTAGTCCACCGGAGCCACCGGCTCCCCCAGAATTCCCTTGATCACCGTGATCCCCTCGGCGAAGCCCACGTGGGCCAGCTGCGGGGTGCCGGCCACCACGTCACCAACGGCCCAGACCCCGTCGGCGCGTGTGCGCATGGTCTCGTCGGTGACGACGAATCCCCGATCGTCCACGACCACCCCGGTGCCCGGTGCCACCAGGCCCTCCGAACGCGGGCGCCGCCCCACCGACACCACCACGGCGTCGACGCCCAGCTTCTCACCGTCGTTGTAGGACACCACGGTCCCCCGACCGGAGGGATCAGGGGTGTGACCCTCCAGCCGTGCCCCGGCCTTGACGTCGATGCCACGTTTGCGGAAGGAGCGGGCCACCGCCTTCACGACGTCGTCGTCGCACCCGTTGAGGATGCTGGGGAGGGCCTCGAAGACCGTCACGGTGCTACCCAGGTCGCTGAACATCGAGGCGAACTCGCAGCCGATGGCACCCCCGCCGATCACCGCCACCGAGGACGGCAACTCCTCGAGGGCCAGGACCTCGTCGGAGGTCATGACCAGGTCGCCGTCGATGTCGAACCCGGGGATGGTACGAGGCACCGATCCGGCCGCCAACACCACGTCGGTGCCCGAGATCTCGGTGGTCGATCCGTCGTTGCCCGCAACCCGCACCCGGTGGTCGCCGAGCAGGGTCCCGCTCCCGTTGAAGACGGTGACACCGCGTCCCTTCAGCAGGCCGGACAGCCCCTTGAACAACTGGTCGACCACGGTCTGCTTGCGGGCCTGGCTCACCGAGAAGTCGACCACGGGCGAGATGGGATCGTCCGAGCCGGTGGTGACGCCGAACCGGCCGGAACCGGCCACGGTCCGGAAGACGGCCGCGGTCTCCAGGAACTCCTTGGCCGGCACACATCCCCGGTGCAGGCAGGTACCACCGACCTTGTCAAGCTCCACGATGGCGACCGACATGCCGGCGGCCGCGCCGTAGAGGGCGGTGGCGTACCCTCCCGGGCCCCCACCGATGATGACCACGTCGAAGGCACTACTGGCTGCCTCCGTTCCGGTCCCCCTGTCGACCCCCCCCGATGCCGTTCGATCCGCTGCCACATCGGGTGCCGTGGGTCTCACCTCCGTCACGTGCCCGCGCCCGGTTGCGCGCCGCGTCGCCAGCCTACCGGTCCGCTGAGGGGGTCCACCTCGCCTCCGGCCTGCGCCCCCACGCCGAGATCATCGGCGAGGTGGCGAAGTCCAGACCTCCGGCGTCGATCGCGGCCAGATGGCGTTCGATCTCGGCCTCGGTGGCCAGACCCGAGTCCACCAGCCGGTCCCGCATCTGATCCACGGTGGCCCGTTCGAGGGCGGTGCAGGCTTGGCCGGTGACCGGAAAGTACGCATCGGCCGCCACCTCGACCAGCCCGGCGCGGCGGAGGACCCGGGGCAGGGTCCGGCCGAAGCCGGTGTCGGCCCCCCGCTCGGCCAGCAGCCTCCGGAAGTCCCGGCGCAGCTTGTTGGCCAGCACCTGCTCCGGCCCGTGCTCGTCGATGCAGGTCAGGGGCTGGAGCGCCGGGTCGGCGTCCTCGACCAGCAGCCATCCCCCGGGCCGGAGTGCCCCGACCATTGCCGCCAGGGCCTCGGTTCGGCGGGGCACATGGACCAGGACCAGTCGGGCGTGGACCAGGTCGAAGGGCCCCGGCGGTGGCGGGTCGGCCCCGACGTCGTGGACCAGGGCCCGAAAGGGCCGGTCCCCGGGACCGCCCAGCCATGAGAGGTCGAGGTCGGTGGCCAGCACCGACCCCTCCGGGCCCACCCGTGCGGACATCCAGGCGGCGACGCTCGGACCTCCGGCACCCACTTCCCAGCACCGCCAGCCGTCGGCGACACCCAGCTGTTCGAGGTGGCGGAACGTCCACGGATCGAACAGGGAGGCCAGCGCGGCGAGCCGTTCGCCGGCCGCCGACTCCCGGTTGTCGAGTAGGTACCCTTCGTCTCCGGACACCGGCCCATGGTAGGACGCCGTGGTCGGGGACCCGTCGAGGTCGTCGAGCCGTCGAGGTCGTCGAGCTCAGCACCGGGCCTCAGGACAGCACCCGGCGCCGGAAGTTGCGAAGCCCGATCCCGAGGAAGGCCACCAGAAACCCGGTCAGGACCGGATAGACCACGTAGAGGTGCATGTGGGGAGCGTTGGTGAAGGCGGCCCGCATCCCCTCGTTCACATAGATCAACGGATTCACCAGCACCAGTGCCTGCAGCCAGTGCCACCCACCCGCCTCGATGGGAGCCAGCCGGGTCCACTCGTAGTACGTCCCCCCGAGGAAGGTCACCGGCAGGATGATGAAGCCGAACATCAGTCCGATGTTGCGGGGCTCGAAGCTGGTCCCGAGCAGCAGACCGAGTGATGCCATCGTCACGCAGGCCAACGGCACCAGCGTGACGATGATCCACCAGTGGAGGTTGAGATGGGCCTCGACCCCCTTGGCATGGACCACCGAGGCGATGGGCAGCACGATGATGGCCGAGAGCAGGCCCTGCACCGCGCCCGACAGCACCTTGGCCATGGCCACCAGCCAGATCGGGCACGGAGCCTGCACCCGGTCCTCGATCTCGCGGGTGAACCCGAACTCCTGGGACATGATGAGCGCCACAGACTGGACGCCCTGGAAGAGGATCGAGATGCCCACCACGCCAGGGACCAGCAGCGTGGCGAAGGCCGACTCGGCCACCGGCCCGCCGCCGCCGCCGATGCCCTGGCCGATCTTCGGGAACACGTAGAGGAAGACGAAGCACAGCAGGAACGGCTGGACCAGCACCCGGACGACGAACTCGAGGACGTGCTTGCGCAGCACCACCAGATCCCTCAGGACGAGCGCCCACAGGGCGATACGGCTGGCGTCGACCGCCGTCCGGGTGGGCCGGGAGTGGACCCTCGGGGCCCCGGTCTCGAGCGTGCTCATCCTTCGCGGAGCTCCTTCCCGGTGAGATTGATGAAGACGGTCTCCAGTGTGGGCTCGGTCACCGAGAGGTCGAGGACGGGGAAGCCGGCTTCCTCGGCGACGGCGACGACCCGCGGCAGCAGCCGGTCCTTGCCCTTCACGTGGAGCTCCACTCCCCCCTCGATGGGGCGGGTGTGCGTGACGCCTTCGACCCCGTCGGCCAGGACCCGGGCCAGGTCGGTGCGGTCCCCCGATGCGGTCACGGTGACGATGGTGTCGGCGTCGATCTGCTGCTTGAGTGCGTCCGGCGTGTCCAGGGCGAGGATCTTCCCCCGGTCCATGATGGCAACCCGGCCGCACAGCTGGTCGGCCTCCTCCATGTAGTGGGTCGTGAGCAGGATGGTCTGGCCCTCGCCGTTTAGGGTGCGCAGCGTCTCCCACAGCGCGAGCCGGCTCTGGGGGTCGAGCCCGGCCGTGGGCTCGTCGAGGAAGAGGACCGCCGGCCGGTGGAAGATGGCCCGGGCCACCATCAACCGTTGGGCCATCCCACCCGACAGGGCGTAGACCGAGGCGTCTGCCCACTTCTCCAGCTGGAACTGCTCCAGCAGGGCGGTTGCCGTGCGCTTGGACTCGCGGGCCGAGATGCCGAACAGCCGACCGTGGAAGTACAGGTTCTCCCACACGTTCAACTGCCGGTCCAGGGTGTTCTGCTGACTGACGATCCCGAGGATCTGCTTGGCCAGGGCCGGATGGGCCACGACGTCGATACCCCCGACGAACGCCTGACCGGACGTGGGGATGACCCGGGTGGTGAGCATGCCGGCCGTGGTGGTCTTGCCGGCACCGTTGGGGCCGAGGAGCCCGAAGATCTCGCCCTCTCCGACGTCGAGGCTGAGATCGTCGACGGCCCGGAACTCGGAGCCGGCGTAGACCTTGGTCAGCCCGACGGTCCGGATGATGGCACTCCCCACCGAGAGGTCGGCCGCGGGCGGTGTCGGGACGGTGGCGGTCATGGCACTTCCGGCGACACTACCGCCGGAGGCCGCGCCGGCCATGTCCGCACGCGGAACGTCGCAGGTCGGGGCTCGTGGAGCAGGGTCTACTTGGGAGGCATCCGGATGCCGCCGTCGAGCCGGATCACCTCGGCGTTCAGATAGCTGTTGGAGGCGATGTGGGCCACCAGCTCGCCGAACTCGGCCGGATTGCCGAGCCGCTTGGGGAAGTTCACCGACTGGGCCAGGACGTCCCGCGCCTCGTCGGGGAGCATGGCCAGCAGCGGGGTGTCGAACAGTCCCGGTGCGATGGCCAGGACTCGGATGCCCACCACGGCCAGGTCCCGGGCGGCCGGAAGGGTCATGCCGACGATGGCCCCCTTGGAGGCCGAGTAGGCCAACTGGCCGATCTGTCCGTCGAATGCGGCCACCGACGCCGTGTTGACGATGACGCCGCGCTCGCCGTTCTCCTGCGGCTCGACGGATGCGATCACCGAAGCGGCCTTGGTCATCACGTTGAACGTCCCGACGACG
>Ga0307373_10008667_pt1 | contig 15396 bp, 9 predicted proteins | sample OX2MG_FD_202534 | JGI IMG/M metagenome (GOLD analysis project Ga0307373, IMG submission 202534) | Soil microbial communities from Risofladan, Vaasa, Finland - OX-2 | ecosystem: Environmental > Terrestrial > Soil > Coastal area > Acid sulfate soil | place: Finland: Risofladan, Vaasa | collected... | reverse complement strand
CATCTCTTTGGCAGCATCACAGGGGCTGGAAGCCGAGAGAAAAAACTCCGGCTCCCGAGTCCAGGGAGAAAACTTTCTCTTGACATCCCCTTTCATAGAACCCTCTCCCCGCTTGCGGGGAGAGGGCTGGGGTGAGGGGATGTATTGGGTCCGAAATGGAACAGTTGTTATCTGACAGACCCTGACCGCCGCACCAGCAGCGAAAAAATACCACTACCAGCTACGCCATCGACTTGACTTCGTCAGCCCAAGACGATATTATGTAAGTCTATGATCCCACAAGACTTGAGACCACTCTTCTGGGACACGAACCTTGACAACTTCGATCCCAGTTCCTATCCCGCTTACACCATAGCCCGGATTCTCGAATGCGGCGATACCCAGGCGATTGCCTGGTTGCGGGAAATGTTCTCCGAAGATCAAATTGTGGAAGTCCTCCAAAACGAACGAAGGCTTTCCCGGCGATCCGCGAACTTCTGGGCGCTCGTCTACCGCCTTTCCCCCGATAACGTAGCGGCATTGAAGTTTGTCCGCTAACCCCAAGGCTGTTCACTGAGGCCCCATGCCCCTCGGAACCCGATTTCCACGCACCCTGTAGGGGCGGGCCTTGTGCCCGCCCCTGGGCGACCACAAGGGTCGCCCCTACAAGATGTCCGCTTATCTGAACAGCATTGCCCGCCAACCCTCGCTCGCGTATCCTTCAAAGATCAAAGGAGCCAACGACCATGAAAGAACAGGAACACCTGTGGCATCGGGAAACCGTGGGCGCGCAGGTTGAGGAGGCGCTGCTTGACCTGCAAGGCATCCAGGTGCTCTCCCGTTTCTACCTGGCAGGGGGTACGGGCTTGGCGCTTCACCTTGGCCATCGCCGGTCCGTGGACCTTGATTTCTTCTCGGGCCAGGCGTTTGACGAAGCCGCCTTGCTCCAGAAAATTCAGAATCTTGCGGAATTCTCCCTGGCCGCGAAGCAGCCCGGAACGATCCACGCGCAAATCCGAAGGGTCAAAGTGAGCTTCCTCACCTACACCTATCCGGTGCTCTTCCCGTTCGAAACGTTTCTCGGCGTGAACGTGGCCGATCCCCGCGACATCGCCTGCATGAAGGTCAGCGCGATTGCCAGCCGGGGAGCGAAGCGAGATTTCGTCGATCTCTACACCGTGTCGCAACAGCACGGACTGGGGCAAATCCTCGGGTGGTTTGCGAACAAGTTTGCCCGGGCTAATTACAGCAAGGTGCATGTCTTGAAATCGTTGACCTACTTTGAGGAGGCGGAGCAAGATCCTATGCCGGACATGCTGGCCACTTTGAACTGGCAGGAGGTAAAGCGCTTTTTCCTGGCCGAGGCGCCTCGCCTGCTTTGACGTCCGGCAGGAGGTAGTACGGCGGCACCATCAGCCGCCCACCCCCACGTGACCGGCCTGGACTTGTCGGGAGTCTCGAATTCAGTCTGGGCGAGAAGGCCGAGGCACTCTCAGGTCAGCGCAAACAGGCCGCGCATTACATCCCAGCCAAGAAACGAGGGCAACTGGCGGCCTTGCTTGAGAGTCTCAATCAGGAAGTGGGTGGTGCTGGCCGGGTCCGCGGTGCGCATCTCCTCCTCCAAGCTCGCACTTAAACTCTGAATGGCGACTTATGAGCGACGTTCCGTTCTTGGTATCCAGCAATGAAGGAGTCAGAAGAGGCAGCCAAAAAGGCTGCTTAGGGCCCGTTCAGAAATAACTGTTCCATCTTCCAACCGGCACCCCTCACCCGCCGCTTCGCGTCACCCTCTCCCCGCTTGCGGGGAGAGGGCAGGGGTGAGGGGATGTATTCGGTCCGAAATGGAACAGTTATTATCTGACAGCCCCTTAGCCCCGGTTTGGCTCGCTCTCCTTGTCTATCAGGACTGAACGCTGCCCCGGCCTATCCCCAAGAATCCTCAATCTCTTCAAGTGTCCGCCCTTTGGTTTCCGGGACTCTCCGGTACGCGAAATAAAAAGCAGCAACGGACAAAACAGCGTATAGCCAGAAGGCATGACGGGCTCCAAGTCCATCCACCAGGCTCAGGAAAGTGAGCGACATCAGAAGATCGAAAATCCAGATGGTGACCGAGGCCAGCGACATCGCCTGACCCCGGATGGTGGTGGGGTAGATTTCTGAAATCATCAGCCAGAAAATCGGCCCCAGTCCAATGGCAAATGAAGCCAGATAGACCAGCACGCCGGCCAGGGTGGCGCCCCGCGAAACGTGGCTCACGCCGAAGAGATAACCCAGGTAGCCCAGGCTCAGCGCCATTGCGGCAATGCCGATGAGCAGCAACGGCCTGCGCCCCACGCGGTCGAGCAGGAACAGCGAAACGATGGTAAAGACCAGGTTCACCGCTCCCACCAGCACCGTGGCCAGGATGGCGCTGGAGGCGCTGTGGAAGCCTCCCATCTGAAGAATGATGGGCGTGTAATAGACGATGGCATTGACGCCCGTGACCTGCTGGAAGATGGCAAGCCCCACGCCCACCACCAGAGCCTTGCGAAAGCGTGGAGAGAAAAGGTCGCGGAACCTCAGACGGTCCGTTTCGGTGACCTCTTCGATCTTCGCCAAGTGCCGCCGCGCCTCAAGGGGGTTTTCAATGCGGCAAAGGATGCCGAATGCCTCGCTGGTCCGGTTCTTCGACGCCAGCCAGCGCGGGCTTTCCGGCAGGAAGATCAGGGCCACCAGCAGCACCCCTGACGGGATCACGGCACTGATGAACATGGCCCGCCAGTTTCCCGCGGCCGAGAAGAGGAAATCCACGTAGTAGGCCACGGCGATGCCGGTGACGATGGCAAGCTGGTTGAGAGTCACCAAGGCGCCCCGGACCTTCGGCGGTGCAAGCTCCGCAATGTAGAGGGGCGTGATCATTGATGCCACGCCGACGCCGATACCCACCAGGAATCGCGCCACCACAAACGCTGCCAGTCCGTTGGCCATGCCGGTGAGCACCGCGAACACGCCGAAGATGATCGCGTCCACCAAGAGGACGGGCCTGCGGCCGAAGCGGTCCGCAAAGTAGCCGGCTACGGCCGCTCCCAGCGCCGCCCCTGCCAGAACGGCGCTGACCGCCACCTCCGTCTCAAACGGCGTCAGGTGAAACAGCCTTCGCACAAACAGGATTCCGCCCGAAATGACGGCCGTATCATAGCCGAATAGCAGTCCTCCCACCGCCGCGGCAATGGCGATGAGCAGCGCATAAGAAGTCCAACTGCGGCCTTCATGCAGGTTGGCGTTCAGTAATTCCGGGTCACGGTGAGAGTCCATGGCAATCTTCGCGCGATTGAAATAGGCCGAAAGCCGCAGCGCCCCGTAACGTTCGAAGCCACTGCGTGCCGACGTCAGCGGTTTTCCTTCCGGCACCTGCTGAGGGCTACAAAATAGAGTTGCGATTTCGTTCTGTGGCGGCGTTCTCCGAGCGCCGAAAAGCCGACGGCCACGGGTGGCCGCTACAACAGTGGCTATCACTACATTTGGCAAAACCTACTATCTCTTATTGGGGGAGGGCTGGGAAGGAAATATTGCACGAAAAATCCGAACCTCGCCGGATGAAGCGAAAGACCGGAACCAGCACTGCTCAAATTGGCTTCGAGGAACAGCCGCTTGCCTAACCGTTCGTGTTATTCAGCAGGGCTTCGGCGAGAGTACCCAACAATTCTCCCGATCCGTTTCGCATGCGGAGGCTCAGCCGGTAAAGGTTTTCCTTCTGTGGAATGCGAGCGTCAATCCGGCAGGGATGGAGCGGAGTGACCGGTCCAAGGACTTCCGTGCTGATAACCCCTCCATTCTTACAAATGCTTACCAGTTCCAACGTGCCAGTTTGAAATACACCGAGGAGAGCGGTTACCCGCAGGGAATCGCCTTCCCTCTGGACGTCCAGTCCGTGCCCGATTGCGGCGCAGTGGTTAATCCGTTGAACCGAATCGCCAGCCAGCCTCGCGCAGTGCCAGGACGTTTCAAAGCCATATTCCTCTCCCGGCTTAAGATCGACCAGCGGGCTGAAGATTTCTGTTTCCACGTAAGCGTCACAGCCGTTGGGGTCATCTTGGGGAAGAATTCGGTCAGAATGGACGGTGTAGGAACCTGCCCCGTTTACCCAGACAGCTACCGGAGCATCATCCACGTAGGGTGCGCCCCGGAAGACCCGAAACCTTTCCGCCAGCAGGAGGCCTCGCGTGGCATCCAGGCTGCAAATCCAACCCTCTTTTGCTTTAACCGCGAGTTTGGCAACACGATCCACATATTGAAGTCTGAATAGGCCGGAGTGAGGGTCAGTTTGGACCGCATCGTACTTATCGTCACCAAGAACCTGGTCGTAGTCTTTAGCAGGAGCAAACACTACAAAACCGGGGCCGGCTAGTTGCTGGGTCACTTGCCAGAGGGCCCAGCGCGCGGGGCGGATGGAAGCATTGCGCATTCTGTGACGGATTTGGATGGTCGCGGCACCTCTGGACAGGTGAATCTCGCGCTGGAGAATCAGGCCAGTGTATTCGTCCGGGGGGCTGGTCAATGCCAGGACGGCATCACCCGCCTCCCCCTCCAGAATCTCCCAGGAGTACTTTCCGCCATCTAGAACTGGGTCGGGGGGGCCCGGCCATTCGCAGTCGCTTGTCCAACCCTGGGGCGCTGGCCAGACCTTCGAGCCGCCATAGTTCTTCCAGCCCGCGGCAAGATTGTTTTGCTCCGGAGGGTAAACTTTTCCGAAGTGGCGAGGGTTCACGTAGAAGTATTCTTGGCCTCCCAACTTGAGTTGCAGGATGCGACCCCCGATTTCAGGGACTGCGATGAGGTCCACAATTCCGTTGCTCAGCCGGATCGCTTCCCAGCCAAGATATCTTTCGACGTTGACCGTACACGGATTGGAACGGGCTCCGAGGGTTACTTGCTCCATGCTCACAGAGGTCTCCGGCAATAAAACAGTCGAGGCGCTTTCTCTTTCGATAACTCCCTTGCCCGGCAGGAGAAGCCGCCGCCTGTTCCCGGCCCCGGCACGCCTTCATACCTAGCGAGGCTCCGCCTCAGACCGGCTAGTCGTGACCCCCTCACCCGTCCCGCTACGCGGGCCACCCTCTCCCCCCGATCGGGGGAGAGGGATTGGGGTAAGGGGCAATGCATAACTTGATCCAATTAAGTCAACTTTCGCAAATCTTGGAGTCTAGAATCACCCCTTGAAGCAGGCCACCATCCCGCCCGGCGCTCACGAAGGCTGATTCACCACGGAGACCTGTCGCCGGCTGAGAGTGGCCATGGCATTGCGCTCCTGGTTGGAAGCTGCGGCCGCCTTGATGAGATAACTTCCAGGCTCATCAGGGATGGTGGCATCAAACCAATAGGTCTGTTGGCCAAGGCCCGGTACTGTGAAAGGCTGGCTCAGGTTCAGCACTTCGCGGCCATCCCCCATCGCCAACGTCAAAGAAAGATTTCCGAAACAACCCTCGGCGCTATCATTGATCACCATCACAAAGAATCGCCGCTTGGAACCTGCGGGAAGAGAAGGCTGCCAGAAATCGATGTAAACACCCAGCGGCTTGAACGCTTCTCCCAGGTAGTCTTTGAAGTGAGGGTCCAGCTCAAGCTTTTGCACGTTCCGGAAGTGATCGCTGGTAAACGCGCCAGGGTAAGAGCAGGTCAGATACACAAAATGCAGGACTCCGGCGTAGTTTCGGTACGCGCGCCAGAACTCAGTCAGTCCCGCCAATAAATAGGCATTCAGAGCCAGCCTCTGCTCCGCCGTTGCTTGAGCTCCGAGAAGGTTTTCGTAGATATGCGTGGTGAGCCGCGTGGGTGAACCGTCGCGATTCAGCCAAAGCCATCCGTATTCATTCAGGATCATGGCGTGCGCTTGCGGGGGCCGGACTGAATTCCGGGAGAGGCCGGACATGGTTTCCAGATCCGTCATCTTGAACGGCTGTCCCGTGGTCGATTGATTTCTAATGAAGAGGTACGGATGATCTTCAACCGGATCGTTGGGGCCCTGGGGGCCGTTGTAGCTGTTCTCCCACGGACGCCCCGAGAGGTCGAGCGATCGCACCGCAGGGATGATCTTTTCCGCAAAGATGTCATCCAGCGTCTCATTGTTGGCGTCCCAAATGGCGACGCTCGGATGATTCCAGTTGTCCCTTATCCATTCCTTGTATTGGCGGATCATTTCATCCACATCCCATTGCCGGCCATTGTATTCGGTCGACCAGGAGGGATGCCCGGTCCACACGAAAAACTCATTTTGGATCATTAGACCAGCTTCGTCCGCGATGTCCAGCCAAAGGTCTGGAACAGGTCCAATGCAGAATCGGAAAGAATTCCAATGCATTTGCTTGGGGATCTCAACCAGGAGCTTTCTCACCCAGCGCTCATCCCACGGCAACGGGCCGGACTGGGCGTCTTCGAAAAAGCGGTGAAGCGTGATATTGGAGCCTCGAAGGAAGCAGACCTTGCCGTTCAGAATCGCGCGCTTGGTGACCGTATCAAAGCGAAATTCGCGCATGCCAAATCGCGTCTGGAAACTATCTCCGCCGGTGCTGGTTTCCAGAGTGTAGAGAAAAGGATCTTCCGGCGACCAAAGTCTCGCGCCCGGAATTCGAATGCTTTGTGTAAAAGTTCTTTGCCCGCCAGGTTCCAGTTGCAGGCCGGGTCCGATTGCTCTCGCCACTTCCGCCTGGTCCTTCCATGTCCTCACCCGGTGTTGGAGAGCGAAGGTAGCCGGAGCGCTGCCATGATTCATCACCGAAACTTGGACGATGATTTCCGAGGTTGAAATCCGGGGGGCAACTTGCAGCGTCTCAATGACGGGATTATCACTCAGCAAGAGTGTGACATCGTCATAGATGCCGGGGGTCCATTTCCGCTTCTCGAAGTCAGTTCCCGCCGGGTAGCCTTTCGGAAGCACTCCGGGATGGGCGCCAACTCGGACCAGAATTTCATTCTCATCGCTCCACTTCACCGCACTCGTCAGGTTGAAAAATCCGGCGCTGAAACAGCCCATGTGTTCGCCAATCTTCTGTCGGTTCAGCCACACGGCCGTTCCGAATTGTGCTTTGTTGATCTTGAGGATCGCAACTTCCCTGCGGGCTGGAGAGTGGAATGTCCTTCGATACCAGAAGTAGTTCCGCTTTTGGAGGGAGATGCCGGGACTATCTTTCCCGAGGGAGTTCCAAGCGGAGGCCGGCAACTCACCAAACCTTGTCAAATTCCAGATGTTTTCCCGGCTCTGGTAGAGGTCGACGTCCTGAAATTCGGGATTGGCCAAGTGGGCCAGCCCAGGGACAGGTACGGTATGCGGGAAGTGTGAGGGAATGATATCCGGAGCGACGCTATCTTCAATTTGCCACTCACCGTTCAGGGAGAGGATTTGCCTCCCCTGTCCGGTGGATGGAGGGTTCCGAGTCCCAGTGGCCTGCGATCCTACTTCAGCGCTCAAAAGCGATGTGGCTCCCAGTGCCGAAACAGAATCCTTCAGGAACCGCCGCCGTCCGATCGACCGCATGTTCGCCATCTTTGCTCCTAAAGAGTCATTATTCCGGGCGGATATCAACTCGAGATTTCAGCGCATCGCCAAGCCCGGCGGTAGTGGTGCAGTTTGCTGGTGCGCCGCTCGGAGCCTGCCCTGACAGGGAGCGCCGAAAACCGTTCAGAATTCAAGCTCGGCGGTCGCAGACCGCCGCACAGAAATCAAACTTGCGCCACTACCAGTTCATCCGTCCCCACGCCACTGCTACCGCGCCTGCCGTTGGCCTCACACCAACGTCACAGTATAAAACCTGGCTGGCGCCTCCAGCGGGGCTGAGAGGACTCTTTCTTCCCCGCCGACATGGCACGTGGCTGCCACGTAATAATCCAGGAGCGGGCTGGCGGTTTTGCGATATTCAAGCTCCGCCACGAAAGTGCGCCGGCCGGTCCGATTCATCCGTGAGGGTGTCCAGGGGCTCGACTCACCCGCGCGTGTAATGAGGCTGACGGCAGCGACCTCTCCCCGGCCCGGAAGAACGGCATGGACTCGGACCCGGTCTCCGGATCCCAGCAATGTGGGGCGCGTCGGAACAAAGAGGCGCGGCGCAGCGTTTGGGTCCGGCTGACGGACCTGTGAAAACAACTGCTCCACCTCGGGCGGCAATTCTCCCAGAAACTCCTTCATTGACGCGCGCAAGCGGTAGAGCGCCAGGCGCTCATATTTGTTGTGCATTGATGCCAACTGGCCCTGATCGTTCCTGGTACTGACGATACCCTGGTACCCCAGGAAAACCTGCCGGACCCGGGGGGCGAGCTTCAACCACAGCGGCACCCCTTCGCTCCGAATGAGGGTTTTCGCCTCATCTGGTTTGCCTTGCTTCTTGAGTTCGGCCGCATTCTTGAGCTTTTCATTCAAATGAAAAGCCAGCGACCAGGATTCTGAGTAAGGAGTCAGAAACTCCACGAATCCCGCCAGATAATTGAGCCTCTCGCGCTCGGTCAGACTGGAAGCGGAGTCAGCCAGGCCGCGCAACTGCCGGGCTACCTGAGCCTGTGATTGCTTGATACTTTCAGGCGGCTCGTAACCATTCCAGAATTGAAACGCTTCGTCATAGTCGCCAGTGTATTCATGAGTTTCATGATGACCATCCTTGATTTGGCCATCCCATGAGCAGAGGATCAGCCGGTCACGGTCTGTGTCATCCAACACCTTGGCGAGCGAGTTGGCGCGAGGCTCGCGCGCCTGCACGGAAGAGAAAGCTTGGAAGAACTGCGTCGGGGTCAGATCCTTCTGCCACGAGTAACGGGATTGAAATCCTGCGTCCGCATCCATGATGCGGTGCCTCCAATGAATACCCATCAGGCCCTGGCAGCCGTATTTTTCCGCCAAGTCCATGTCTCGGACAAATCGACGCACGTGGAACTGCGGCAGCCACATTGCCGGATCGTCTTCCAGCCAGGGTATCGGCCAGCGCTCACGCCCCTCCAGCTTCCCGTACTCTTCGCTGACCGGATCCCAACCCAGGTTGTCATTCAAGGAAGAGAAGATGACATCTTCCGGGAGTGCCTTGTGAAAATAGGCGAAATGGCGGACGACTCCGCCCCAGCCGGAGAGGACCATCCGTTTTTCAGGCGCATGACGTTTCAGGAAGTCGTGCGCTTGTTTGAAGGGTGTAACGGAAAGCGGAACGTTGCCCTTCTGGCTGGCCCAGTTCATCTGTTCGTCTTCCCACAGCCAAACGTAATCCACCGTAGGATAAGCCTGGAGCAAACGCCCCAGGCGCGCTTCAAGAATATCCTTTGCGGCTGTGGATTCTGGATCGATCCGGGGGCCAGGAATATTAGGATTCTTCGGCACATAATGCGCCTCAGGCGGGGCAGCCCTGAAAATCTCGTCGGGAATCTGGTACGGTTCAAATCCCACACCCGTGCGGATACCGAGTTGCTTTGCATAGCGGAACGCTTCGGCCCATAGTTGCTGGGCAAACTCCTCATCCTCCCAGCAGCTCTTGGCTCGTGTGGTAGCTTCAGAGCCGAAGACCTCATCCGCATAAAACTCCGGAGATCCCATACCAAATCTCGATGTTCGTTCCGGCAGGTATCCCCAGCGGTTTGTTGCGCTCGTGTCAGTATAGGCAAGGTGGCCGGCCCCTGCGTATTCAAAGGAGAGGAATGATTCGGTCCATTGATCTGCGCCTGAATAGACGTGAACCCCAAGCGTGTTGAATCTCATCCGCACCATGGCTTCAAGATAGGCGCGCCAGTCCTCCCGATTGTAAACGGTCACGCAATTCAAGAAGTCAGGCCATGGAACCAATCCGCGCACCTTGAAGCGCGGCTGACCCTGCCAAGAGTTGCCGATCGAGGGAAGGTTGAGGCTCTTCGCAGGATCCAGAGGGTAGACTTCCCCATCTAGACCAAAAAAAGCGCCCTGGCGCTCCAGAATATCGAACGCCGCGTAAAGAACCGCCTGGGGCGTCGCGCCCGTCAAGCTCAAGCGGGAGGCATCCTGCTGCGCTATCTCGTAAGCTTCTGGATTTTGAAATTTATTTCTATCGACACTCAGAGTAAAAACAAAGTCTCCGGATGAAGGCGTCGCTGCGCCTACAGTTGCCTCAATCGGCTCGCGGGCTAAACCAAGGTTTCGCAGTCCGCGTGCCATCTCACGGGAAGCAAACTCCAGTTGAAATCCGGAATCTGGCGGGCGGACAATCCACACCGATTTCCCAATGCTAAAACTGGCTTTCATCTGCAGGTCGCGAGCTTCGCCGCCCGCCGGAATGCCGGCTCCTGCCGCAGAATTTTCCGAATTTACGGAATGAGATCCCCCACCCATCCAGGTGCCGGCTCCCAGGCACAAGGCGGAATCCTGCAAGAACCTTCGGCGGTCCATGGGTTTCTTTGTAGTCATTGAGAGTTTCCTGAAAGCTGATTTTTATGCTGCCTTAATGGGTCTGGCTTTCCTCGCTAAAGCGAAGGATGTCATCTTCTGAGGTTCTCTTGCTCAAAGATTCTGCAATGGCAAATTCATTCTGAGATGTCGCGGTATCGCCGCGTTGCCGGGCGAGTTGGGCGTAAAGATAGTGAGCTTGCCTGTTCTTGGGGTCCAGCCGAACGGCGAGCCGAACGGCATCCCATGCTTTGCGTTCAGATCGGGTCTTCCAGTATGCGTCCGCCAATTGAAACGCGACTTCGCCGCTCTGGGAATTCAGGTCATGCGCTTTGAGCAACAGGGGGATGGCTTCCTGGAAACGATTTTCCTTATTCAATAGAGCTCCCAAAGTGAATAAGGTGGCGAAACTGTGAGGTGTCTTCTGAAGCTGTGTTTCGAGGTATGCCTCGGCTTGTTGGAAGTGTCCGATTCGGGCCTCGGTTGCCCCCAAGAGTAATTGGATGTTGGGCCAGTCTGGGTCGAGGGTGGAGACGGTGGTGAATTCCTCGAGGGCTTGCGGGAACTTGCTGAGGCCGACGTAGGTTTGGCCCATTAGAAAATGAACTTGAGCGGATTTGGATTCGGGAGAATCCAAAAGATTTCTTAAAATGATCTGTGCTTCCGCCATGCGCCGAAGCCGGATGTAAGATGCTCCCAAGGCCAAAAGCACATCGGGCCGCGCTTCGGCTCGAAGGGGCGTCAGAATCTGGATCGCCTCTTCGTACTTACCCAATTCCACATCGCATAAGCCAAGCAATTCGCGGCCTTGGCGATTTCCAGGTGAACTGGAAAGGAATCTTCTCAAGGGTTGGGCAGCATCGGCGTATTTCCCTTCCCGGAAGTAGACAACCCCCAGGTTCAGGTAGACGCCCAAGAGGGTGGGATCAATCTTGAGCGCAGCGCGGTATTCCCGAATGGCTTCTTCATACTTGTGTTCATGTGTGTAGACAATACCCAAGTTGGAGCGGCCTGCCGCGGAATTCGGGACCTGTTGAAGAAACTGGCGATATCCTTTATCTGCTAATTCCCATTGCTGGTCTTCCTCATACGTTTTGGCTTTCAGGAACAAGCTCTTCGCCTCCTGCGACGAAGCTTGGTTTGAGAACGAAGCCCAAAGAGCCAATGCAAGGAAAAGCGGCCTGCCTGAATGTTGGTGTCCTGGTTTCTTCACCTGAAGCCGCCACCCCCCTTAACCCGCCGACCTGCGCAAGATCAATGCTGATCTTGCACATGCGGCGACTGAGGTCCCCCAAGAGCAAAGCGTGTCCCCTACCTAAGAACTGCCCGGCGGCGGCAGAAGGACTGAACGCCTGCTGCACTGAGCCCACTTCAATCAACGATCTTCACACCCGGTGAGCAGGCATACCGATGTCCCGCAGGGGTATCGCCGCATCGTTCAACTGCTACTGCAAGAGCATGGAGGAACCCTGCATCAAAACGTAAGTTTCAATGCCAGTTGCACGATTCGAGGATCATAAGTGCTCGTGACTTGACCAAAGCCTCCGGCACCCAGCGCCGTTTGCACCCCGTTGAAGTTCACCGTGTTCAAAATGTTGAACATCTCCGCCCTGAACTGCAGATTCATGCGCTCCTGAATCCGGAAGTTCTTGAAAAATCCCGCCTCCCAGGTGTTCATGGGTGGTCCCCAGATTGTGCCAACCCCAGCGTTACCGTAGAACCCGAAGGGCGCAGCGGCATAGGCATTGGTATTGAACCATTGGGCCACAGTTCCTGGGCCGGAAGTAGATTGGCCCTGGACGGCATTGGGCCGGGTGGCTAAGCCTTGGGTGGGTGAAGAATAGCCGATGGTCAGCGGAAAACCAGACTCGAGAGTAACTATACCGGTCGCCTCCCACCCTTTCAGGACAACTCCTGCAACACTCCTCATGCCGCGAAAGAAGGGCAAGTCGTAAACATAGTTAAAAACAAAGACGTTGGTCCGGGCAAAAGCTGCGGGTCCATATTCTGCCCTCAAATTGTAAGGGTTTTGAGGACCGGAACCTAAGCCCTCCGCACCGGATAGAGCCATGGTCTTTGACCAGGTATATGCCGCTCCAAAGGTCAAGCCGTTCGTGAACCGCTGCTGAAGGTTGACCTGCAGGGAGTTGTAGCTTGACTCTCCCACCGGGGTAACGTTGTTGATCGTTGACCACCCTTGGAATGGGCGCACGTAATCCGTCGAGACTCGTGTCGTACAGGGGAATGGAGTTGTGGCCGTGCAGGCGATGCGGGGATCGAAGTTATATCCCATGGCTGGCGAAGGTTGGTTGATGTTTGTGACGTAGTCCAAATGGGTTCCCCGGCTGCCAACATAGGCTACCGAAAGCAGCAAATTATTGGAAAGCTCTCTCTGAACGCCAAGGCTCCAGCTTTGTACAGTGGGAATGTCGTAGGTCGAGTTAAGACCGTTGAGTGCCAGTGGCGTGATGGGCGCAGCAACTCCGGCCGCTGGATTGTTGAAGGGTGGATTGAAAAAGGACGAGATGCTGGAGAATGGAGGATTGCCCACAAGGCTATATACGTCGTTCCCTTCGATCCGGTAATAGCCAATCCCATAGCCGCCACGGATTGCTGTTTTTCCGCTTCCTGTCGGGTCCCAAGCGAAGCCGAAGCGCGGAGCGGGTGTGTTCCAATGGTCGTTCACTAAGCCCAATGGTGTGCCGTTCTTGCCCGAAACTACGATCCCGTTAAGTAAATTTCCTGAATTGGGAACAATTTGTCCCGTTGGCAAGACAGTAGGCGCCTGTGCCGGATTGTACTGGTTCGGAAGGAACATACTCAGGTTCTGGCCATAAACATGTGGAATGAAAAAGTAACGTAACCCGAGATTCAGCGTCAAGCGGCGCGTGGCTTTCCAATCATCCTGAAAGTAGGCCTCCGTTTGGTGATAGTTGTAATAAGGCTCGCGGAATCCCTGCAGTTCTCCATAGGTTACCGGGAGGCCGAGGAGCCCGTCTGCAATGGCGTTACCTGTGAAGTGGCCGTCAAAGGAGTATGCCCCTTGGCGGGCTGGCGAGGTCTGGGATTGAACAGGAGTGATTGAGAACATCGTTGTAACACCCATTTGCAGGCTGTGCGCTCCAGTTACCTTGGTCAGATCATCGGAAGCCTGGCTGACGTTATGGTGCGCCCACCAGGGTCCCCATAAAGCGCTAATCCCCCCGTAACCCTGTGAAAAAGACAGATCGGGAACCACGTTGAAACCCGGATTGAAGGGATTGACCGCGTTATATCCAGAGGGTAATTGGTAAGTGCCTTGGATGGTCATGGCTGGCGTTGTCGAGGCTGGGTAATTGCTTGCGTAGTTGTACGAAATCTCGTTCAACAAAGTCGGGTTAATAATAGTAGAAACCTGCGCAATAAAGTTCCGTGAAGGAATATTGAACTGGGAATGCAGAGTCGGGAAGGAATCACCGGACCACGCGACGGTGGGGTCATTCTCTATCCAGCTATCGTGGATGAATCGCACGAACACCTTGACCTTATCGGAAACGTTCTGATCGACCCGGATGATTTGCTCTCCCCAGTTCTGACCGCTATTGGCTCCGGTAATGAAATTGAAGAAACCTGGTGCATTGGGAGTTGGAAAATCCTGATTTAAGAGCAACTTAACGTTGTTATTGATACAACCCGGGTTGATTTGACTACCCACGACGCACGGGCCACCACCGGGAGCGGTGAGCGGCTGGCCGGTTAAGGGGTTGGTAGGGTTCGTTAACGGGCCGATGCTACTGAAGTCGCCATTCCGCATGGCCGCGGTTGGCGTCGCAGTCACCAAGGGAGATTCAGTACTCTCCCGAAGCCATTCCTGGTCGAAGAAGAAAAAGGTTTTGGTTTTATCGGTATTGTAATGGCCGGGGATATAGAACGGCCCACCGATTGTGTATCCATAGTCGTTGTAATGGAACGGCGGCCTCGGAATATTGGCCGAGTTAAGAAAGAAAGAATTGGCGTCAAACGCGTCATTGCGAACAAAATCGTATGCGTCGCCATGAAAATCCTTCGTCCCAGACTTGGTTACAGCCAGGAGCTCTGCCCCGCCGGCGGTTCCGTATTTTGCACTGTAATTGCTGGTCAACACCTTGAATTCCGCCAAGGCATCAGGGCCGGGATTCGTCATCGTGGAAGATTGATTGCCCATATCAGTATTCTGAACGCCATCGAGTTGGTACCCTGTATATTTCTGGTCAAAACCATTGACGGCGTATCCTCTTTCACCATAGAAGCCCTTCCCGATTTCATCGCCGACTCCTGCATCTTTGGTTGCTCCGGGAACTACTTGTTGAAGCTCCATAAAATTCCGGTCCAGGATGGGAAGCTGTGTGATCTGAACAGTGGAAACGGTCTGGCTCAATTCACCGGTTTGCGTCTCAACCTGCTGGGCTGTGGCAGTAACTTCAACGGTTTGCGTATTTGAAGATAACTTCAGCGTGAAATTGACCCCCAATCGGTCTGCCACGTTCAATACGATTCTGGAACTGGCTACTTTCTGGAATCCCGACGCATCCGCCGTCACCTGGTAGGTTCCGACCGGCAAAGCCTCTGCCACATAAATACCATCCGCTCCGGTCTTTAGAGTCCGTGCCACGACTCCTGTGCCGAGGTTGGTGACGGTGATGGTCACGTTCGGAATCACCGCTCCGCTTGGGTCAGTAACGGTTCCTGTAATCGTCCCGCTGGTTTGCCCACAGGCCACCCAGGGGCAAGCCAGGAAAACCGCTAACAAAAAGAAATAGGAAAGTAATCTCGCTCGGTTGGTCTTCATGATTTTCGCCTCCATAAAGGACGTTACCGTTAACGCACTTTCCCATAGGAGCGACTTCTTGTCAAGCATTTTTTATCACATTCAGTAATCTTATTTTTCGGACTAGACTCCTTGATGCGGCAAACGTGTTGCATTTGAGTCAAGTCTTACATCGCCCCTCACCCCCAACCCCTCTCCCCCGAATGGGGGGAGAGGGTGGCCCGCGTAGCGGGACGGGTGAGGGGGTCACGACTTGCCAGTCTGAGGC
>Ga0307373_10008665_pt1 | contig 15397 bp, 14 predicted proteins | sample OX2MG_FD_202534 | JGI IMG/M metagenome (GOLD analysis project Ga0307373, IMG submission 202534) | Soil microbial communities from Risofladan, Vaasa, Finland - OX-2 | ecosystem: Environmental > Terrestrial > Soil > Coastal area > Acid sulfate soil | place: Finland: Risofladan, Vaasa | collected... | reverse complement strand
AAACCCGGCTTTTAATCGCTCATGTATCGTCGGGTTCTCAACGAGGTCATGGAATATGCTCAGGGACCCTTATTCCCAGACGGCTCCTCCGCATAAGCACTGACGCCATCAATTACGTCCCAAAGCCTGCCGATGATTTCCGATACCACTTGAACAGGACAGTACCCTTCCCGGCGAGTACTACGCACGTTAGGCCTCTTCCATATTCACGTTTTTCACAAGATTCAGTGGTCAAATCTTAGGAATTTATTTAAATAGGGTCGAACCCCTACGCAGATTTGAGGCTTGCCCACCGAGGGAGAGGACTTCCCTTCCGAACGGAACAACCTGCACAAGGACCTGGTTAGGATGACAAATCATCTGATGGAATTTGGGCCCAATGTCAACGAGATAGCACGGCAGGTGGGCCAATTCAACGAAACCCGTGAGGTACAGATACCACAAGTACATTATCGAAAAGGAGTTCGCGATCCAGGCGAACCTGAACTACTCCAGGCTTGGCTTCACGCGGCTCGTGCTCCTCGTGAAGCTCGCCCCTCAGTTCGTTCCCTACGCCACCGCGGTCTTCATGGCGATGAGCGACCTCTGCTACCTGAAGGGGTTCCAGCGGCTCGTCTTCGATGGGAGCTACATCATCCAGGTGGCCGTCCCTGCCAGCTTGGCGGGCGAGTGCATAGAGCTCTACTCGACATTCCAGCAGATGGGCCTCTTCGCCGAGCTCGAGATCAACCAGTACGAGGAGATGAGGAACGCGCCGATGAAGCCGGAATACTACGACTTTGAGACCGGGTCATGGTCGTACGATTGGCCGAAGCTGGACGTGATGGGCCCCAACCTCGTCCCGAGCGAAAAGTCCGAGGTCGAGCCGTACGACCGGGTCGACCTGCTGATCTTGAAGGAGCTCGACGCCGATGCCAGGCGCACCTTTGTGACAATCGCGAAGAATGTTGGTGTCGGGTACAAGGTGGTCCACCGGCACTACACCGACCATGTCTTGCATAGAGGCCTGATCAAGGGCTACCGCATCCTGTGGCAGGGGTCGAGGTACGATTTCAAGCGCGAGAAGGCGATGACGAAGAAGCACAGGTACATCGAGTCTGCGATTTTTCTCAAAGACGCGACGGAGGGTGAAAAGGCGGAGCTGATGTCGCTCCTCAACAGCACGCCCTTCCTGTGGAGCGAGGCCTCGGACCCCGGCTATTACGCGGAGGTCTACGTGCCTCCGAACTACTACGCGGAGTTCATCGATTACCTCGGCGCGTTCTCGCGAAGGGCGGAGGCCTTATGTCGGACAGTCACGCACTCCTTAACGTCGGACTCGTCGTAGCAAAAGGGTAAATAGAACTGAAGCCATTTTTTCGATTCTAATGAAACGCAGGGAAGCCGTCTTTGTAATCGCGCAGGCGGCCGTAGTTCTGGCCGTCCTAGGGCTAGTCGCGCTTCCTCTTCAGGCGGCCAACGAATCGCAAGCTTCTACTTCGTCCACCACAAGTCCGGCTCCCACTATCTTCACCTCAGCGGTCGCTTCGAACGGCCTTCAGCTGAAGGTGGTCCTGAACGCGACGAGCGTGCGTTCCGCCGGAGCAATCAGTGGGTACGTGACGGTTGTGAATACCTCGAATCAAAGCGTCACAATCTCGCCTCCAACACAGAGTCCCAACCTCACCTACTGGAGCGATTACATCAGTATCTGCGGGGTGACTGGCTTTATGGGCGGCTATGCCCTGTTTCAGGGACACTTCACCTCTGAGAACATCTCCTCGGCAGGAAATCCTCTGCGACTCTGGCCGTCGTTGCCCGCATCGTGTCCAGGTGGAAACAACCCTGGTACGGTCACCTTTCTTCCCGGGTTGGGGGGAGTTGGCAAAGCGATTGACCCGGCCCACCCTCTAGACCTGATCAGGGACCAACTCAACATCACATCGTACGTCTGCACGTCTACCAACAGTAGCTTCTGTTCCTCATATTCGCTTCCAGGACTGGTCGGCTATTGGAGTTCCCCGACCACCTTCGTGAGTTTCTCTCCCGGGCAGTACACAATAGTGGCCTGGGACGACTGGAACCAATACATCTACATCATGTTCAGAGTATCTTGACTTAGATTGCCTCCCACTGTGGCTTGAATTCCATCGACTTTGATTCGCCCTAGGCGAATCGTGCTTCGGGAGATACCAGGCGTGGAAAGAGGGAGCAACTCTGTCTCGAAAAGCACCCAAATGGGGCCTCAAATCCCGCCCGGGGCATTCTAAACTCAAGAGTTCAATTCCCCTCTGCGGTGATGGGACAAATGAGTTCACAGGGCCGAGCCCTGTCCTACGTCGGCTCTTGCAAATTCGCTGTGACTTCGTCTTTTAAACTAGAATTGTCTAGCGTCGCATGAGCTCTCGAAGCGCAGCAACCCTCGGGCAGACCCGCGAACGGATAATCATCCTCCTGGTCGCACTTTCCGTGCCGCTGATCGTCCAGTTCTTCGTCTACATACTCGCCAACGCGACAGGGGCTACATCCCTTCCAGTGGTAGGCTACGGGATAGCGGCTTGCGCTGCTACGGCCTGCACGGCGAACGGGGTAAGTTCCCTCTGGCTCCCGGCGGGCCCAACCCTCCCGACGGTGCTGCTCACAGTGCTCAACACGGCACTCCTCTTCATCGTCTCAATCGTGGTGGTCATCGAGGCGATCAGGCTGGTCGGGAGCCTGCTCGTGATGAGGGAGGACTAGCGGACATACAGCGAGGAGCGCGTCCTCCTCTTCCCCCTCTTTTATTCCGGAGAATGGTCTTCTTTAGATGGCAGTCCGGAACACGATTAGGCTTGCCGCTACCTGCTATCGGAAGAGCGCGCGTTTCGCGATCTTCATCATCCTCCTCGCATCGTTCGCGATTCCCGCGGTCCTCGCGAGCTCGTCCGGCTCTCTCAACCTGTCGCCGAACATCAATGTCAACGCGAATAGCCCCTTCGGGTGCGGGCTCCCGTTCTTCCCGTCCACTGGCAGCTATCAGGCCAGCGGCGGGGTATCGGTCTCGGGGACCTACTCTGGCAACGTCTACGTCACGGGCTCGATCACCATCTACGGGCACGACAAGGCGACCGACAAGCCTGAGACCCAGACGCTGACCCTCACGCAGGGCGATTTCAGCCCCAACCCATTGAGCTTCCCGGGCCAGAGCCAGTCAGGGGTGAACAACCCGCAGGTCAACTCGGACTTTTGCGAGCCGGTGATCGACAGGTACACCTACTGGGTCGCCGCGTCCAACCAGCCGGGATGCACCAGTAGCTCGTGCCTCCTCGCGAACTCCACCGTGACAGTCTCCGTGACGGGCGGCAGCAACCAGATGTTCCAGCTCATCATGGAGATGCCCCTCTTCAACGAGACGACGCTCGGCACCACCATCTACTGCGCCCCGACGACCGCTCCCTGCGGCCTGCCCCTGCAGGGCTTCTACGACTTCATCTTCGTAATCGCGATAATCATCGCGGGAGGGGGGTTCCTCGTCGCCCTGGCGAACAAGGAGATCTCCGGGGACGAGAGGCAGAACGTCGTCCTAGACTTTGTGCTCGCCGTCCTCTTCATCCTACTCTTCCCCGTCATCTACAACAACATCGCCCTCCTCACGAACTACCTCGACATGACGATAGTCGCCGGGCCCAACTTCCCCTATACCGACTATGGCATCCAGATCAGCCTGGTCTGGGCAAAACTGCTCGCGTGGGCGCAGGGAGGGAGCGTCTGGGGGATGCTCGTATCACCAATAACGACCCTCGCAGGCTGGATTGTCGCCCTGATCGTCTACCTGATGAGCATCTTCCTCGGCGTGGTGAGGATATGGCTTGTCACTGTCACGGTCATCGCCTTCCCGATCTCCCTGGCCCTCAAGCAGGTCCCCTTCGCGAGGAAGCTGAGCTCGATGGTGGAGGACACGCTCTACGGGCTGATCCTCGCGTCCCTCCTCAGCTCGGTGGCGATAGGGGTGGCCGCGTATGTCCTCGCCGACGCCCCAGCGGGGCCCGTGTGGAGCGCGACGATTTTCGCAGGGACGGGGATAAACGGGATCTCGAACTGGGTGGCCGCGTCCGCGCTCTTCACCGCGATCCTCCTCCCAACGGTCTTCGCGCCCCTCACTGGCACCCTATTTCAGACGGCGTCGCAGGCCTCCATGGTCGGGGTGGGGGTGGCCGTCTCGATGGCGGGGGCCGCGGCTGCACCAGTTGCGGGCGCGGCGGGAGCGGGCCTTGGAGGCATGGGAGCAATGGGTGGCCTCGGCAAAGGGATGTCAGGCGCTTTGAGTCAGGCCCCGCAGACGATAGGTCAGCAAGCGGCGAGCACAATGCAGAGCATGGGGCTCGGGGAGAGGCTCCTTTACGCGGTTCCTCATTCGCTGAAGAACATGGCCGTCGTAGGGACAACGGGGATTCTTGGCGGGCATGGGGGCGAGCAGCGCAGCAAGGTCCATAGCGACCGTGGCTCCCTTGAGCAGCCCCGCTACTGTGTCTCGTGGGATAGGGCAAATCAATGCGACAAGACTAGAGACGGCAGAGGCGCTCGAGACTTCTACGGCGCTCCAAGGAGCGAACCAGATTATCGGAACTCTCGTCTTCAATGCGGCCACCGCGCACACTTCCGACGCGGAGTACCTGACTGCGCAGGCTCCGGCTCTGAACCGATGGTACGTCCAGCAAAGCCAAATCGCACCAGCCCAGTTCCTGTCCCAAGCCCGGCAGAACCGCATCATCAGCGTTCAGCAGTATCAGGCCCTTGCCAGTGACCCGAGAGCGCAGGCGGAATTCGCCGAAGCGTACAAGCTACAGCTGAACGCGATATCGGAGCGTGACGCGCTGGGGAACCTGACCCCAGAGGGCCTTGGTCGGGCGGCGAACCTGAGGAGCGGTATAGAAAGCGCCCAAGCCCGGGGCTTGGACAAGTTAGCAAGGAATAAGCCCGAGCTAGCCGATACGTAAGATGTCGACGCCCAGACGAGCGCTCTCAAACCCGGCAAGCTTTTCGGCACTGGCTTTCCAAGATTCGGGAGAGCCACCTTGGCCGTCTACGTACCCCATTTCAGATATCCGCATCTCGATGGCATAATCAAGAGCGACACACTTAGCTCTCTGGAGTGAGTTCATTCTTCCACTCACCCAATCCTCTTGCAGGATGTCGAGCTTCTCGAAGGCGTTGTCGACGGTCATTCTCGGGTTTGTGCCCGTGTAGAACAGCTTGTCCCTGTGAGGATCGTCCCAGATTGCCGGCTCCGACTCGGCTGCTTCAAGGGAACGCCTTCTGAGATCCTCGTCCCACCACACGTTGTCTTCGAACTGCTTCTTGTCAGGGAAGAGGGCGACATTCGCGCGCAAGTCCTCGATTCGGGCTTCGAACTTCTCGTCTTCCATCTTGCTCAGGCCTTCGGTTCTGGCGTCACTGTGGTCTGCGAGGAATCGGGCCACGACTCCTCCGGTTATCGCCCTGAGGAGGCTCATCCTGTAGGGCTCCTCTCTCGATGGAAGCTCATCTAGCTCGGTTCCGTCTGGGAAGGTGCACGAGACCTTGAACAAGACGCTGCGCAGCTCCCCCTGAAGCGAGTAAGCTAGTTCAATTGTGTGAACGTCCTTGAGGCGGATCAGCCGCAGGTTGGGGAAACCGAAACCAATCGCAACGCCATCATTGCGCTCGGGATATGCTCAAGGCCTCGCAGATGCTCGTCGCCTCTTGAATCCCTTCGAGATATAGTAGAACCGCTCTTGCCCTTGCATCCATTGTCGCCTTCGCCATGCACCACGCTTCGGGGCTCGGGCATGGTCAACGAGCATGGACACGAACTGTGTCACGCTAGATGGACATTATCTCTGTCACTCTACACTTAATAGAAGGTTCCAGATGGCGAGCGCAATTGCTAAAAATCCCAAACCGTGATTTCACCCTCAAGGGTTTCCGGGATTTCCTGATAGAGCGCGAGAGCCACGCCAAAGACCTGAAAGTCTACAACCTTTGGACCAAGTTCGACCAATGGGGCGCACGTGACGAACCGTACAGTCTCGCTGCCAAGTTCGCCGCACGCCAATTCAACCTAACACTTCATGGCGAAATCATGGAGATTACGGCGTTCCGCGGACCCGAAGAGGAATACGATGACAACCCGGTCAAGTATTACGCTCACCTGTACGAGAACGGCATTCTGCAGGTGTACACCTTCGCAGAGTCGAAACAAGCAGACAAGATCCTTGCAGACGTGGTCGGAGAGTCTGGCATCTACTACCTTTGGTTGGGACCTCCGAGCATCGACAAGCTCAGGAAGATAATCCTCTCTAGTCGACCGAGCGCACGCCTCATGATATTCGCTGGAAAGAGAAGCCGATTCTCGGCGCTTCCAAGCAACATACGCCCAAATCACAACAGGACGATTAATTACATAGGAAGCGACGCGGATGAGGCGCTTGAAGAACTGCGGTCCGCGTACGGCGTCATACCGATAGCGCTAAGATTTCAGGTTTCGGGGTCCGTCGATTTCTGGGTAGACTCGCACGGCACCTTCACTTTCCTTTCCGGCAAACTTGCTCACCTGTTCGATTTCGTTGAGACGGCGATTGAGCTGGCGAGGGAAGCGAAACGAGCTGTGGAGAACACAAAGCTCGAGAAGGTCAGCACGCCTCAGTCCCAGGGGAAATACTCCTCCCTTAGGGTCGTGCCCCTGCAAGTGAATCTCACCAAAGAGCTCAGCGCGAAGGAGGGAGACGTCCTGGTAGAGCAGCTCACCAACAACAACTTCATGGTCTACAACAAGACCGTCACCCACGGGTCGTTCAGGATGGAGGCGACCGTGGTCGACACGAAGAAGAAGACCTTTTTCTCTCTGGGCGTCCTACAGGACAGGATTGTCATTCTTCCCAGAGACGAGACGCAGTTCGACAGCTTTCTCAGGCTTATCTCGACCCTGGAAGAATTCGACCCCGATCTCTCATTTGCCCCGATGGAAGGCCCTTGAGTAAGTTTGACGACGGAGCCGCAAGCTACGACTCTCTTCTCAGGTCACTTCCCAAAGATGGAGAAGAAAAGAAGAGGCTCGAGAAACTCTTCACTCAGAGAAGGGACGAGTCCAAAGGCGTTATTCGCAACTCAATAGCGCACGACATCAGTCACTTAGAAATCACCAACTTTTCCGTCGAGCCCTTCCAAGTCGGGAGCTATCTCCAGTCACAGACTGGCTACATCTTCGTTAGGTTCGAACCTCTCATGGGAACAGGTATCAAGACGTTCGATGTGATGATTCACAATCAAGACAGCCGCTGCACGATCTTGGTAGAGGAGAAGTCATCCGTCGCCGAGGTCGGCAGGGAAGCGGCGGACCTCGTCAAAAAGATAGACGCCAATGAATCAAAGAAGGACGAATTGGAGAAACTGGTCGGCGAGATCTCTCGCCTGGAATTCGCAGTCTGCACACCTCCCGCTGACAGCGATAAGATTTTTGCAGAGATTCGCTCTCGAGGAGTCAAGTCGTGCGTGTGGTCAGCAGACCTATGGACCCGGAAGCTGCTGCTTAGAAGGATGCCCGACGATGGCGCCAAGGAGGTGAAGCTTGGGCAGTTGCATGGAGATGCGGAGCTGAACAGCCTAATGTCAGCAGGTGCTAGGTCGGCCAAAGGGCCTGTAAGATTGGCTCCTTACCTTCCTTCGTCCCACCCTGTCGTGATTCTGCAAGATGTCACCCTCCATTTGGCGGTTGAAATGGAGCGCGAAGGAAAATCGGACTTCAAACTAGCTGACGTTCGAACGTTGTTGCAGCGAGAGAAAGCCATGATGAACATGTCAGACGATGAAATCCTCAAGCTCGCACTTCGAGTCCTGAGCGAAGGCGAGCTTATTGGAATCTACGAGGCAGAAGTTGGTGAGAGCGTCGAAGTGGCAAGGAAGACCTACAGAATCACCAAGAAGACCACACTGCCAGGTTTGGAGCGCTTCGTCGAGAGCCAATATATCGATTTGAGGGCGGAAAAACGAGGGAAAGCCAAAGCCGCTGAGGACTACATGAGAGAACGGGGGGCCAAGTATGGCTCCTTGTGAGAACCGTCCAGGGCGCCGGATTGTTATTTCCAATCTACCTCTCAAGCCAACAAAAGCCTGGACAAGGATTGAACGCTAAAAATACCGAGCAACGACTATGCTGAGTACGGAAGTCCCACCTGATTCTAAGGCGAGGTCAATATGGGAATGGCCCTCTATCCAAGTTGAAAAAATAAACGAGGCTACATTGAAGCAAAGCTGATAGCGGTCAAGAAAACCCATTGACTAAGTTCAGGCTTCTCTCGTCTTTTTCGAAGGGGCTGAACTAGCTCGCCCGGGTTCAAGCCAAGAAAGACTCGAACCTCTCGGAAAATTCTCCAAAACAGCACCTGGTTCGACGTCTAGATTTGAACTCTAATAGAGACTAGGTCTTGCCGGATTTGAACTCGTGCAGAACTACCCAACATATCTACCAGTTCGAGCTCAGCTCGGCTATGGCTCCGCGCCACAAGAAGTCAGGTGTCCGCGGCACTGGAAACCGGAAGCAGGAGAAGCCGGTAAGCCTTGCTTCACTTCTTGACGACATTGTGAAGGGTCGAAAGAGATATGGAATGCAAGAACTAGTTGAAGATAGAGAAAGCGGAGAAAGAAGGCACGAGCACAACGACGCGTACCTCGACCTGATGTACAAGCCAACAGCTTCGTCGAGAACGGCGATTCCGTGGACCAAGTATTCGGAAGTCGAGATTCAAACCATCCTCAAGATACACTTCGAGGATCTTGGCTACAAAATCACTTGGCGGCACCTGAACGATGCAGCCAACGAGAAGGGAATCGATCTCGAATGCTATCGGGAATCAGACAAGAGCAGGGTTCTTGTTGCGGTGAAGAAGAATCCAAAGAAAGAAGCGCTAGCCCAACTCGTGGAGTTGAGGAGCCATCCTGCCGCAAAGCGAGTCTACGTCTACGTGGGCGGTGCAGTGCAAAGCTTCAGAGACCAGTCGGCAACATTCAAGGATTCTATTGAAATCTGGGGTGAAGGTCAGTTGGAGAAGCAGCTGAACGCAACGGGAATGACATTGAACCTCAAGGTTGACAACTCAACGGCAAACGATGCTATATCCAGTATCACGAAGAGCATCTTTCTGCTCACCTCTAAGCCCTCTCCAGAATTCGAAACGCCAACAAACCCGGCCGAGATGTTGGAGATGCTGTGGGGACTGAAGGATAGGGTCGTGACGGTGAATCAAAACCTCAGGATGGCTCAGGACATGTTCGAGAACGAGGACAATTTCGCCGAGATGTCGGATCAACAGGTTCAGAACTTGGCTCTTTCCATTCTGGGTTTCGTGTATCAGTTCGGCCTGCGCTCAATCAAATACGATCTATCACACCCCTCGGAGGAGTTCAAAACGCTCCTTCACACAGTGCATCAGAAGACATCGATAAGGTCAAACTGGTCGGACCTTTGGGCGTATCAAGTGGGATTCGTTCCGGGCCAAGTGGAAAAGGCGCATCAGGAATACGAAGGACACGAAGGCGAGTGGAGGAAGAAACTCGAGTCGATGAAGACCGCTGAGAATGCGGTTCTTTTTGAGAAATCGACCAACATAGAGCAGTCGGCTAACACCTTTCGAGTCTTGGCGAATTGGGCGAACGGGCTTGAAGGTACGGTTGACTTCCTCTTCACAAGGGTGGTTCGTGGGGTAATGCGAACTTGAGGTTCATTTGCCAGCCCACTTGGAGAACTCTTCTTCAAGCGTTAGCCCGAAGTCTTGTTGTCTCTGTCTTGATGTGGTGATACTCCTTAAGCGATCCGACTATCCGTGCGCTTTTTGCCACCTGAGGGTAGGTCAGGTTCCAAACCTTCTCCATTGAGTCTCTCATGGCACCCGAATCGTTTGTTGTCCATTGACCATTTCTTCCGTCTGGGAGTATCGCTGAAACATTGAGGTAGTCGTATGGATCGTTTGACAAACTGTTGGGACTAACTCCGTAGTAGAGGGCAGTTTGGAGATTAGACCCAATCATTTCGTCCCCTTTCCTGAGCCTGAATTGCGCCGAGGTGTTGACCTCTTTCACCGGAACTACCTTGGACCAAGCTTGCTTTTCGATTGACATGATGTCCTCAAGCGCCCGATATTGTTCGCGTGTGAACTTGTTCAACCGATCGAAGTAGGCTTGGATGGTTGACCGAAGCGGCTCTGGGATGACAAAGAACCTGTAGCTATAGCGTATTCCGTTCCACTGTTCCTCCCATTGGCTGTGGTAACTGACTCTTAGCTCAGCTTGGGCTTTGTCAAGGTCATCCTGCACCCTGAGAACCTCGCCATATATAGGGCCGAGAGCTTCGAGAACCGCGATCTTCCTTACCTCATACTTCCGAGTATCGCGCGAGTTCAGTCGAGCAAAGAGGAAGGAGAGGCTGGCAGTTAGAAAGATGAGTAGAGCAGGGAGCAAGACCTGGAGAGCATGCACCGTCACAGTCCCTGCGATCCCCAAGGCGGAGACAGTCGATGCGACCAGACTGGCGATCTCTTCTCGATCCATGACTCTCGATGGCGGAAGATAATCGTGGTGCTTTTATCCACTTCCGGCATATCTCCCTATGGAATCCGAAGAGATCGAATACGCGGACGGTCAGAAGGTCATAGTGGATGGGTAGGGAATCTCCCACTTCATCCTACCGCCGAACCCGAAGTGCGTAGGGTGCGACGACTAGGGTAGGGGCACCCTCCCAACTACCGCGAGCAGGCCGGCTTCTAAGGTCGATGTTGCTACAGCTGCGCTAACTACGCCAAGGAAGAGCGCCGCAAGTATCGCGCCTCGGTCTTCCCTAACTACGACGGCTGGGAGGCGAAGGACGTGACGCGGCCTACCAGCCAAGCTTCTGAGGAATTCATCGTTGCTCTTCCAATAGCCGTCACTCTGCTTGGCAACCTCAACTGCCGCTTTGTAGACCTCTCTCAAATTGCTGCCAAACTCTTTGACTTCTTGGGCTTTCCGCTTTGCACTCAACTTGTTTCCATGGACTAATGCCAAGGAGTCCATGTACTGTCCGAATCCAGCTTCAGCCGCTTGAATAATGATGTTCACATCTGTCGCGGCATTGGCTGCAATGAGAAACCTGTTCACTTGGTTTGCGCTTCTATCTCCAGCCTTAAGCTCCATAGCTATCTTGTTCGCGACTCTCACGTAATCCATCATCATGTTCGAGATCGCTACCAAGTCATACCCGTACGAGTCCTTCTCGGGGTATTGGACCTGTGGCTCGGGTAGAGGAAAGGCTTCCAACGCACTGCCAATCAGCTTCTCCATCCGTGGCTTGTCGAAACCCTTTCCTTCCATATTCTGAGCAAGAATCGGAGTCAGCTTTGAAGTGTTCACACCAACATGGTGGACTAGGCCTTGATACACAGACTGAATCCTAAAGGCGGTAAGAATCACCTTTTCTGCGTTCGCGTTCCTCACTCGACGGTCGTCAATTTCGCCTCGGGCCACGATACCCACAAGTACGCCGACCACTGACAGCAGCCCCGCCAGAATCACCGAGTCATTTGAGCTCAAAGTAAGATGCGCATCTATCTCGATATGTCTTGGCAATTTGGTTGCTGCCGAAGAAAATATTCAAGAGTCAGTTGTTGTAGTCTGCTCTGACTCTTGGATAGTAGTGCATATGGAATCAAGCTTTTCCAGAAGTTCCTTAACTTTTTCTGGACTGACGATTATGGCGCCCATGTCGATCCACTTGTCACCGTTCCTCTTACTCTCCTTCAGTCGAATGTATGAACCACCAAAACGGTTCGTTAGAGAGTCCATGTGAATAACATGGTCCTTTGAAAGAAAAACCTTGTCGGTAAATGCTCCCACACCGTTCAGTTCGTAGACATTGAACGTGCCAAATGTTTGGACATGTACTCTCTTGATAGCCGCCAGAAAGTCTAAGTGCCGTTTCACTGTAGAAACCGGTAGATCTGCGATTGTGGCTATCTCAGTCAGCGTAAGGCCTTGCCCCTTCTTTCCTTTGGTCAAAGCTCTCTCTACCTTGTTTCTGTTGTCAGCTGAAGCTTCTATGAGGTCTTGACGCACCATATACAATCCAACTGTTGTCCGATGCGTTTATTAACTTATGCCGCCGCCTATGCGGCAATGAATGCGCTAACGGTTGCCATTAAGGGAGGCCGCTAGGAATGGAGCGAATCACCAAGTTTGCCATCTTGCTTGGGGCGGGTCTAATTCTAGGTGGGCTAGTGGCAGTTGGTTTCGGCAGCGTTCTCTCCTATCTGAGCGGCCTGACTAACGAGCGATCAGGAGTTGGTTTCGGTTCTTCGGTCGTGGAATTGGGCTATTTGCTCATAGCGATTCCGGTTGTCGCTTTCTCGATGTTCGTAGCCATCGCAGTCTATAGAACGATCAAAGGCGATTCGGAACGGGGGTATGGCTATTGAGCGATTCTTTCGAAGTCATCATCGGTCTCCTCATCGTGACGGTTATCGCGTTTGTGGGATTTGACCCCGCTATCTCTCAATCCTTCGCTCAGGCTCTTTCAGACCCGAATTTCGCGAAATCATCAGCCGCCCCGCTGTGGAGGCTAATGCAAATCATTTTCCAGCTTCATCTCGACATCGTGGGAATGTGGTTGGGTGTCCTTCGCGCTGGCACAGGCAGCCGCTGATTTTTGCCTCATGATCTATCGCGCTTGAACTCGAAAATCGCGACGAATTTCACTAAAAGCCGCAAATCGACCCCTCGCCATGCTAGGGAATTTCAAATCCGGTCCCCGCAGCGGAATCGCGATGTATATCCCATTCGAACCCGAACCTCCCCTGTGGTTCTGTACGACGCAAGGATGACGCTTCTCCTCAAGAGCCGATTTTCTTGCTCGTGATCTGACTCCACTTCCGGTTTTTTGCTCCCGTTAAATGCAGCAGCCGGCTAGAACGAATAGCTTGAGCGCAGAAGAGCCGGAATACGTGAGGGTCCCAAGGTCCGCCCTCGCTAGGCTCGAGCAGGACCTTGAGCGCCTGAGGAGTCTGGTTGACTCTTCCTCATCTCGGCGACCTGCCTCTGCAGGTCAATGATGAGCTTCAGCATCTCCTTGTTCGTCTCCTCGCTCTGGCGGTTGGCCACCGCCTCATTGTAGTCAAGCGACAGTGCCGGCTCCATCCTCTTGTAGGCCTCCACGAAGTCCCCCTCGTAGACCTCGCTCCTGTTGTCGTAGACCTGCTGGATCCCCTGCTCGTGCCCCATCATGTACTCGATGAACGAGCTGTCGACCTTCGCGTGCTCGCCCTCCGTCTTGAAGCTGTGCCGGAGCATATGGCTGTGCCAGCTAGAGCGGTTCCCGTTCTTTATCATCTTCTTGGAGGCGAGGTTCATCGCAACCGCCTTCAGCCTCGCGTTGAGGTACTGGTGGCCGACCCCGCTCCCCTGCTTCCCCGGGAAGACTAGGTCGTCCGGCAGCGGCTCCCGCCCGTAGAGGCGCGTCCACTCCCCGTGCCAGGCCTTGAGGTGCTCGATGGAGTCGCGCCCCAGGTACGTATGGTACTGCTTCCTGTGCCTCTTTCTCCCCGTGAACTCGAGCTTCAGCGGATACTCGCCCTCCCACATCCTCGCGACCTGCCCCCACCGCAGGGAGAGGACCCTGTTGACCTCCACACCGCTCTGCCACTCAAGGAGAAGAGGCGTGCGGGAATGGAGCGGCAGGGTCTTCAGGACGACCCTCACATCGTCGGCGAGCAGGGCCCGGTCCGGCGTCACCGCCCTGCCCTCAGCCACGCTGAAGTCTCCCACGAGCTGGCTGTCGTTCCTCTTGTAGAACATCCTCACGGCCGCGGCGGAGGAGGCGCGCTTCGTCCCGAGGCCCTTGTTGAGGAGGTAGTCGTTCACGTACTCGTCCAGCCAGTCCGTGTGCCTCCTCTTCGTCTTGACGTCGGTGGGCGAGGAGTTATAGACGCAGACCAGGTTGTCCTGGACCAGATCGTCCGGGTCCATGGTCACCTGCTTCGCCTCCCGGAGCCACGCCATATACTGGTTCAGCATGCTCAGGTATGCGAACCTGGTCGCCACCTTGGAGATCTTCCTCATGAAGCGCCTGACGCTCTCGTATCCACCCCAGATGAGCAGCAGCCTCTCCGTCTTGGCCTGCAGCTTGACCTCCCAGGGTGTGAGGTGGTTGTTCCCCCTCGCATCGGTCGTTAGGGCGGCGGCGACGCCTCCCGACTTGCTTGCAGCTTGTTCTTGCTTCGTATCTATTGACTTAACCCGATCCATATAACGTCTCGAAAGCATTTTAGAGCCTCCAAAAGCCAGCAGCACTTGCGCGGGAGTCGCCCAGCATGGCCAACGGCGTTGGATTGAGGTTCCAATCCCTTAGGGGTTCGTGGGTTCGAATCCCACCTCCCGCACCAGTCAATCGACTAGCGTAAGCCAGGCCCCAAAATGCCCGCTCTGGCTTTCAAATTTCGAACAACGCTAAAATATCGGCCGGTAGTCCAAAGGACGAGGGAAACATGAGAAAGGCCATCCCGATCGTCGTCGGCGTGATACTTCTGTTGGTCGGGATAGGATGGGCGTCTCAGGGAGCAGGAATCCTGGGCGGAAGCAGCCTGATGGACAACAACCCGACCTTCCTCTACTTGGGCGGTTTCCTCGCGGTCGTGGGGCTTGCGCTGGTCGCATATGGGGCCATGATGAAGACCAAGGCACAGCCCGGCATCGCGATGTAACGACAGGCCTGCGGGTCATCAAGTCTGGAGCAACCCGAAACTACTGGACGCAGAACTCGTTGCGATCCGGGTCCAGCATGACGACCCAGTACTCTCACCGTTCCTCCCACTCGCGCCGCTCCGTCGCCCCCAGCTTCGGGAGGCGCTAGACCTCGGCTCGGAACTGAGCCTTACGTCATGAATCGTTGCCCGCGAGCCGCCGCTCGCATTCACGTCGAGGTGCACGCGGTTCTTTCCTAGTTTGGGCGCGTCCATCTGCCGAAAATATATCCGCGGTCCTTTCCCCTCAGGATAGACAATCGCGCTGGCGAAGTTCCGGTCCTCTTCGGGGATGCCCCACGCTTCCAGGGCCTCTTCCCAAGACTCGAATCCCTCGGGCGGATCTTGCGCCTTGTGGCGCAGAGCCTCCGCGTAGAATTTCGACAAGCCGTCGGGGTCTCTGCAGTCGAAGACGACCTGCACCTTCCGCCCCAAGTCTAGACCGTTTCGAGTCGCGCTATACGGGTTGTCGAGGGCCAGTCGAAAGCGTAAGGCTTGCGGTCGACACTTATCTAAGGCGCGAAACCGGCCGCGTCGGATGAATTACACCGAGCCGCACGTCCCGACGCCCGAAGACATCATCCCGACCATGCTCTCCTTTGCCTCCGTGAAGCCTGACGAGACCGTCTTCGACCTCGGCT
>Ga0307373_10008663_pt1 | contig 15398 bp, 13 predicted proteins | sample OX2MG_FD_202534 | JGI IMG/M metagenome (GOLD analysis project Ga0307373, IMG submission 202534) | Soil microbial communities from Risofladan, Vaasa, Finland - OX-2 | ecosystem: Environmental > Terrestrial > Soil > Coastal area > Acid sulfate soil | place: Finland: Risofladan, Vaasa | collected... | reverse complement strand
CTCCTTCAACGGCTGCTGTCAACAACCATTGAAAACCCAAACCTGGGCGCCGTTCAAGAAGCTAGCAGTGGCAGCATTGAGCAAGCTTAAGATCAAGGCCACAAGAATACATGGTCCTAAGCGGCAACAAAACCAAGTTGGTCTGAATGCTATCGTGGCGCCATCTGTGACGCAGTCGGCGGAATTTTGATTCGTGTCGAACTCTATCGATCGCGCGGGAATTGGGCTTGTGGTGGGTATCCCAATCGCGATGTGGGCCAACCAGTGCTAGGTCATGCCCGACTGGTTGGACGAATAAACCACTTGCCCAGCCAGAAATCACGCATAACATTCCATTGATGGGTACGCCGATCCGTGACGTGGCCCAGCGACCCGCAGGGAGCGCGGACGAAAGGAGCATCGATGCCCGCACTGGTCACCGCGTCCAGAAATCATGTGCTGGACGCCCTGCTTGAGTTGATTTGCATTCGGATTCAGCTTAGCGCGACGCAAGATGGGGCCGCCCGGCAACACTACGACGCGGTAACAGGGTGGTTGTCGCGAGAAGGCAGCTCCATCCGGTTGTTTGCACCGCACATTTTCCCGCAGGGCTCACAGCGCCTCGGGACGACGACGAAGCCGCTGCGCCAGTCGGAATTTGACCTGGATGCCGTCTGTTTGCTCGACATTCGCCAAACATCACACCCCGGCGGCGTCTACCAGTTGGTCTGGGACCAAATTGCGTCGAACGACGTGTACCGGCCAATTATGCAGCGGCTCCCGCGGTGCATCCGGCTGAACTATAGCGGCGACTTCCATCTCGACATCGTACCCGCCGTGCCTGACGCGAACGCTGGCGGTAAATGCATCCTGGTCCCGGATCTTCAGGCCAACTTGGCGATCGACCACCCGGAGAACGACCGTTGGAAAGTGGCGAATCCCGAAGGTCATTCCACCTGGTTTGAAGGCCGATGCGTGAGGCCAGTCGCGCTAATGGAGAAGTACGCGATGGCGAAGGTGGACCCGGTCCCCGAGACGGAAGCAATTCATGAGAAGCCAGCGCTCAAGCGGGGGCTGCAACTGTTCAAGCGCTGGCGCGACGTGGAGTTTAAGGATCGCCAGCCGCTTTCGCCGCCATCTATCATTTTGACGACCCTGAGCGGGCACCTGTATCAGGGTGAGGCATTATGTACCGACACACTGCGGCAAATCCTGGGCGGCATCGCAGAATGGATCAAGAGCGGCCGGTCGATGTGCCTCAAGAATCCGGCACATGACAAGGAGGATATTTGCGAGAAATGGGAGCGGAACCCGAGTAGCTACCTTGCGTTCGCGGCGTCGGTAATCGGCTTTCGTGACCGTTGGGAGAGGTTGCTGGTGAGCCGCGGGCTTCATGAAATCGAACAGGAGCTGGCCGAGCTATTCGAGGAGGCGCCGGTGCGGTGGGCGGTGAAGAAGCTTGCGGAGCGGCGCGTCGTGGAACCGCGGGAGAAACGCGTGTTGGGGGTGCAACGGGGAACGGGTGCATTAGGGTTAGGGGCGGCGGCGGGGAGCGGTTTGCTCGTGCGACCGAACAGGTTCTTTGGAGATGCGGCAGATGCGGGGCAGTACGATCGGGATTCATGAACAGCTCGCGTACATGCGGATGTGGTGGCCAGCCTTCACGACGCGTATTCGCCACGGGATGATGTGGGCAGAAGGCGACATCTGTCCAGACGAATTGTGCGCGGCATACCGAATTCGAATTGATTACCCTGGCGGAGGAGTTCCAGAAGTACGGGTGTTGCAACCGCAGCTCCATGCGCGGGAAGAAGGCGGTCGGATCCCGCACATGTACGGACAGGATCGCCTTTGCCTTTACCTTCCGGGTACTGGTGAATGGTCGCCGAGCAAACCCATCGCCGTGACCATCGTGCCATGGGCCTCGCTATGGCTCTACTTCTACGAAGTATGGCGGGCGACGGGCGAGTGGTGGGGTGGTGGGATTGAACCCGAGGTGACGCCTCCCATACGGCGCGAACCTGGTGAATATGAGCCACAGAGAAAAGCAAAGTAATCAAAGTCGCCCATTCCGCATCTTGGCTCTAGACGGCGGCGGGATCCGTGGGGCGTTCGCCGCCGCATTTCTTGCCTGCCTTGAAGAACGATTGGGGTGCCGCACCTGCGACTACTTTGACCTCGTCGCGGGCACGTCCACCGGGGCAATTATTGCCGCAGCGCTTGCCACGGGCGAGCCGGCGTCTCGGGTTGAAGTATTCTATCGCGACCGTGGCCCCGTAATCTTTCGTCGCTCGTGGGAGCGGCCGACAGTTTCTCGATCAAAGGGAATGAAACGGTGGATGGGACGGCTGCCAATTCGCTTCGTAAACAGGCGACTCCGACGATGGGGCGTGGATCATGACTGGCTTTGGCACCCTAAATATGAGGTCGACGAGCTTCAGCGGTCGCTGGAGGAAGTTTTCGGCCAACGTAGTGTCGAGAGCATTGCCAATTGCCGTTTGGTGGTTCCATCGGTGGATTTGACCCGTGGGCAGACGGTCGTGTTCAAGACGCCGCATTTGCCGGGACTGATACGTGACCGACGATTTCGGATTGTCGATGTGCTTTTGTCGACAACGGCCGCCCCGACCTACTTACCGCAGGCGGTCATCGGACCAGGGAGCGCATATATCGACGGGGGCGTTTGGGCAAACAACCCGAGCATGGTTGCTGTCGCAGAAGCGCTGCGAATTCGGGAGGTTTGCCGGAGGGATGGCGTGGATCCAATCTTTGGGCACTCACAGATCTCGTTGCTGTCGGTAGGCACCGGTACTTCACCCTATTTTGCACATCCACCAGAGCGAGGTGGTGGTATCGTTTGGTGGGCGCCGCAGTTGCTGGGTTTGATGGGTATCACGCAGGCCCAGGGTGTTCACTTTCAATGCCGGTACATTCTCAACGATCGCTATGAGCGCGTGGACTACAGCATGCCCGACGATTCTTGGAAGCTGGACGCCGTGGGCGTGATCGACCAACTTGTTCATATTGGGCGGTCATCGGCTCTTGAGAAAATCGGAACCCTGAAGTCCGCCTTCTACACTGAGCCGACGCAGCGATATGTACCATTTGAAGACATCGTACCGTTGGCCTAATGAGGGTCATGACCGGTCATGGCTCAAGCGGCAATTGCGGATTCCTGGGACTGGGGGCCGCGACGGCGGCGGCCAACGTCTTGGGCTTTCGCGACTCGAAGTCGATCTGATTCACGCGAGCATAGCGCCAGGGCTGCCTGGTCCGCTCGGAAATCCGGGCGCACCAGTCTCGCGCGGCCTCGTCCTTGACCTCGGTCCCTTCCCAAACCCGCCCCTTGGTCTCGATGATCCAGTGGACCTCGCCGGCGGGCGTACTCTGGACGACGACCCAATCGGGATGGTAAAAGCCGATGGCACCGCTCGGCTTGAGGTAATCGACGCGCACCCGTGTGCCCGAATCGCCTTGTTCCGTCGTGCCGAGGCTCGCGAACCGATCCACGTCGCCGGCGTCGTCGAGGAACTCGGCGAAGGCACGCTCGAAACCGTTGTAGGTGGCCACGTAGTTGAAAATCGTTCGCTTCGCCTCCAGCGGCGGCAGGTTCCTCCGCCAGGTGAAGGCCATCGTCTCCGACAGGCGGTAATCGGCCCGCTCGAATTCGAGCACTCGTTTCTCCAGCAGTAGCTCACCCAGCTTCTTGGCCAGGTACTTGGCGATTCCCTCGCGAATGCCGGCTTGCTGCAAATAGCTGCGAACTTGCTCCTTTTCGATATCGATCGGACCGCCGAAACAGCGCGTCACGACGTAGGTCTGCACGACTCGATAGAGCTCGGCGAATGGAGCGCCCAGGTTGGCGCGACGGTTGACGTCGTTGGTGATCGAACCCAAAAGCTCCTGGGTCAAAGGGGCGCGGGCTGCCATGGGTTCGATCGAGTGAACTTCGTATTGCAACGAGCCGAATTCGAACCGTAGCGTGCCGCGGTAAACCACGTCGAGCTCGTCCTGGTCATAAATCGGTCCCAGCGCCGCCGGATCGAGCGTCGACAGCTTCCGCACGTTGTGTATCAGCCGCGGCTTACTGATAGGGATCGCGATGTCGAACTCGCGCCGCTCGTCGAGCGGATAGATCGTGACCGGCTTGGGTGGATCGGTCCGCGCCACGCCCACGCCCACACCCTCGGCTTCCAACTGTTGGCGCAGCACGTCGAGCAGCTTGGGGGTGCCCAACACCTCCAGGGTCTGTGTGCGGTCGGGTCCGATGGCGGTCATCAACCGCAATCCGCGGCCAATGACTTGCTCCGGCAGGATTTCGGCCTTGGCCGTGAAGGGGCGCAGCCCAAGCACCACCGTCACGTTGCGCACGTCCCATCCTTCGCGGAGCATCATCACGCTGACGATGGCCTTGATCTTGCTGCGGGCCGCGTCGATGTCGCGGGCCGCCTCGCGGGCCTCTTCCAGCGTTTTCTTGGTGATCTCGCCCGCCGCGTCGGTATGAATCACCAACACCTCCGACTTCTTGAATCCGTATTCCTTGGTGTCGACCAGGTGTTTGCCCAACGCATCGGCGAAGGCGTTTTTCTCGGCCATGACGAAGAGCACGGGCTTGGTGCCAAGCTCTTTGTAGGTGGCGTAGTGCTCTTTCCAGCGATTGACCGATTGCCGAAGCCAGAATTCGTACTTGTCGACCACGTTCTCCTTGGTGACCCCTTCAGGTTCGTGCTTGGGATGGCCCTCGGCGTCGTCCTTGACGATGATGATCGGCGCCTTGACGATGCGGTCGTCGACGGCCTGCGCCAGCGGATAATCGCAGACGGTCCAAGGGAAGTGTAGACGATCACGTTGGGCGCCACGATCATAAAGTTGGTAGTGAGGCGTCTCGGGTTTCATCGTTTGAAATCCCCCAACCCATAGCCGGCGACCGACGGTAATTCGGTTGTGGTAAACTGTGCTCAAGCAACGGATTATGACCAGTCGGCTTGCTGAAAGCCAGCAGCCAAGGTGCGGCGAGCACGATGGTGCGCACGAAAGCCGCGGAAATCGCCATAGAATACAAAAAAACGCCTCAGACTCAGGGAAGAGGGGAGACCAGGTGACGGGGGGACGCGGTTTTGGACAGGATTCCAGGATTCACAGGATGGATTGGGAACGACGGCAACGCCGTGTTCGATCCTGCTCATCCTCTCATCCTGTCATTCCTTCCATTGTCGTCATCTCGGCCTTCAAATTCGATGGAACCCTGGCAACCGCTAGATGCTGACGCTCGGCAGTGGACATGCTGACGCTGGCTGACGCTGGCCGTTCGATCGCGCTGAGATGGTGGTCACGCTCACAAGCCCATTCGCGGCAGGATGTTGCGCCCTGCAAACAGGTTCGTGCTGACGCTGCTGACGCTGCTGACGCTGCTTTTCCTAACTTACCGCCAGGGGGGGTGCCAGGCATGCCGTCTCGGCACAGGCAGCCAACGGAAGAGCTAATTTGGATCAGAGTTGATTAGTGTTCCGAACTCCGGGGCAAGGTGCTCAACTCGCGGTGTTCTCAGCTTGCAGGACTCCCATTCGGCGGAAAACATCGCGGGCGCTCGCCGAGACGGCAATTACGAGCCGTTGGTCGTGCATTATTTTCGCGCAGTGGTTGCTAAATAGTGGGCAGATGGGGTTCGAGAGCCAGCCCATCCGGCGGCGCCAGGCGGGAATGAAATATATCAAAAATACCGATAGAAAACACTTTTTCAGTCTATGTAATTATCCGAGAAATCGTCCGTTCACGACGTGCCTTGCAGTCGCCGAAGCGTGCTCAAAAAACGGGCAAGTCACAATCGCCCCAAGCCTTTCCTGATCACCCCCCGCATTGCGGAGTGACGATGCGTGACGATGGTGACGATGAAAAACACGCAAAGTTTTTCTGTTTCCCACGCGACTGCGTCACTTCGCCGGGTGCGTCAGGACACGAGGCCACGGCGTCCCGATCAAGGAACGCCTGACAAACGGCCTACCACACACCTGGAATCAGTCGGTAGCGAACCCGGCGGGTGTATTCCCGGTAGCCTTCGAGCTCGTTCTGGAGCGTCCGGTCCTCGAGTGCGGTCCGGACGATGAGCACCAGACTACCAATCGTCGCCGGGATCAATGCCCAATACGAGCCCAAAGCCAAGGGAATGCCGCCGACCAGAAAGAAGGAGGCCAGGTAGTACGGGTGCCGCACGATGGCGTAAGGCCCGGTATCGACGACCCTGTGGCCGCGCTCGGTCTGGATGCGAACCGACGGTTCGGCAAACTTGTTCACGCTCATCGCCCAGACGCTCCCTACCACCCCCAGAATGAAGAACACGTAGCCGACGATGTTCAGCCATGGCGGGACCGTCGACCAGTGGAACCGCCCGGCGTCGAGCGCGGCCAACGGAAAGATCAAGGCGAACAGGACCAATAGGAAGAACACCACGACCTTGTCCCAGCTTTTCGTTCCTTCGTGGATTTTGCTTCGGGCGACGAAAATATCGGGATTTGCGCGCGAGAGGTAGACGACGTTCAGGATTACCAGCACGAGGAAGACGAGCAGGAAGAACCACCCTTTCGCCCAGCGAATATCACCGGCCGGCAAGAACATCGCCACGGCAAGGAACACAAACATGCCCCCAAGTGAAACCATTGCCCGGAGCATCACGGCCGATGGAACCCGATCTCCGTCTGACATGCTCCGTCTGACATGCTCTAGTCCCTCATTGGAGAGTTAAAGGGGAAAAGGGGATGAGGAGGAGATAGGGGGATGGATTCTAACGTGCCAAGAGTATAATCGGTCGCATGACGCGCGCCATGCGACCTGTGCGAATTCCGATCGCTTCGCCGTGGGTGCTCTCGCAAGCAGGCTGCAACTTGGGCATCCGTCACGGCAACCAGAGCAACAAGGTTCGCGCCACGGCTGACCGGCCGCATTTGATCGCGGCAGGCAACCCCATTTCGGGGCTGCTCGCGTGACGAGTGAAACCGACTCGCCGCAACTCGTGCGCGGGCTGGGCCTGGTGCAAGCCACCGCGTTGAACGTGGCGAACATGGTCGGGATCGGACCCTTCATCACGATCCCCCTTTTCCTCAAGGCGATGCGCGGTCCGCAAGCGCTGCTGGCCTTTCCAGCCGCGGCGCTATTGGTGTTGTGCGACGGACTGATCTGGAGCGAGTTGGGCGCGGCGCTGCCCGCCAGCGGCGGCACGTACCATTATCTACGCGAGATCTTCGGCCGCTATCGCTGGGGTCGGCTCTTGCCGTTCTTGTTCATTTGGCAGTTCCTTGTCAGCGGCAGCTTGGAGCTGGCCTCCGGCTACATTGGCGGGGCACAGTACCTGGGGTTCGCGTTTCCGTCGCTTCCAACGGCATGGGGCGGCTGGGGAGGTAACGTCCTGGCCGCCGCGGCCGCCCTGGCAGTGACCTTGGCGCTTTGCCGGCCGGTGCGCGGCGCCGGCTGGCTGAGTGTCGTGCTCTGCGCCGGAACGCTGGCGGCCTTGCTGAGCGTGATCGCCGTGGGGCTGCCGCACTTCGACGCGGCGGCGCTGGCACCCGCGCCGGGCGCCTTCGATATGAGCTGGGCCTGGCTCTTTGCTTTTGGCGGCGCCATGCGAGTCGGCGTTTACGACTATTTTGGATACTATAACATTTGCCATCTGGGAGATGAAGTCGCCAATCCCGGAAAGACGATCCCGAGGGCGGTCATCGCCTCGGTGCTGATCGTCACCGCGCTCTATCTGGCGATGAACTCGACCATCATCTCGGTGGTTGGCTGGAAAAACGCTTCGGAATCGGAACACGTCGCCAGCACCTTCATCGAGCACGTGCTCGGCCGCGGCGCCGCTTTGGGCTTCACGGCGCTCGTCGTTTGGACGGCGCTGGCCGGAGTCTTCGCGATGACGCTCGGCTACTCGCGGATTCCCTTCGCCGCGGCCCGCAAGGGCGACTTCTTTTCCATTTTCGCAAGGCTTCACGCCGCCGACCGCTACCCGGTCGTATCGCTGTTGGCGGTCGGCGGCATGACGGCCGTATTCTGTTTTCTGCCGCTGGATGCCGTCATCGAAGCCACGGTCACGGTGCGGATCGTGGTCCAATTCATCGGTCAAATCGTCGCCTTGCACGTGCTTCGCGCGACGCGGCCCGACGTTTCGCTTCCTTTCCGCATGTGGCTTTATCCGCTTCCCAGCCTCGTCGCGCTGGTCGGCTGGACATTCGTGCTGGTCACGTCGAAGCCGTGGTTTCTGTTGGGCGGGCTGGGAGTGATCGCCTCGGGATGTGTCGCCTATGCGATTTGGCGGTGGCAACGGCAACGGCAACCGCTATTGCGGAACGAGGAACGACCTCGCTAAGCTGGATAAGTGTGGTAGTTCATTTCGCAAGCGCTACTTGGCGCGGCCGATGGCGAATTCTAGAGGATTAGAAGATGGCAAGCGTGGTCGAACTCGAACAAGAAGTCCGTGAATTGCGGGAGAAAGTGGAAACATTAGCCGCCAACCAGGCAGCGAGGAATCAGCCTGGGGTCCCCATTGGGCCATTCACGCGTCATATGATCCAGCTCATGCAGGTGACTCAGGAACTTTTTCCCGGCCCTGTCAAGCTGAAGCTGATGTGCGATCCCGAGGTGCCCTCGGATCTCTTTGTCGTGTTCAAGGTTGAATCGAAGGGAGAACCCAAGGAAATCGTTGACAAACAATTGGAGTGGCACCAGCGAATTCGCGCGATTCTCGCAGATCCGCACGAAGAATTGCGACTTTCGATCATTCCATCATGATCACCGGCGAAGAATTCATTTCTCTCGCGGGCAAGTTGGCGTCCAGGCCGGACGCCGACGAAGCGACTAACCGCGCGGCAGTGAGCAGGGCATATTACGGCGCTTTTCATCTCGCCAAGGCCCTGTTAGACGACATGGGTTTTTCCGCGCCGAGAAATCCGAGTGGCCACGCATTCGTCTACCGCCGGTTGTTCTTCTCTCGTCAGCAGAATGCCCAAGCTATTGGGGCGCTTCTCAGCGACCTTCACCCCAGCCGAATTGAGGCCGATTACGACCTCAGCTCGGAAGAAGCCGGAACGAACCGGAACGCCAAGGAGTGTGTCGAAGAATCGCATCGGGTTCGATCGGCCATTCTAGCCTGTCGCCAGGAACCTGCCTTCAGCCAAATTAAATCGGACATTGCGACTTATGAAAAAAAGATTGGTGGTTGACGTACGCGCTACATGGAACCCCACGCCGGCACCAGCTTGAACAACAAAATCGCCAAGATTGTCCCGAAGGCCGGAATGATCGTGCAAGTGACGCAGATCGGCCAGTAGCAGCGCGCGTGCGTGTCGCCGCAAACATTGCGGATCAGCATCACCAGATAACCGTTGGCCGGCAGTGTGTCGAGCGAACCTGAGGCGATGGCCACGACGCGGTGCAGTGCGCGCGGCGCGACTCCCAGTTGGTCGATGTAGATCGGCTTGATGATCGGTAGCGCCAGACCTTGCCCGCCCGAGGCCGAGCCGGCCAGCCCGGCAATCAACGCCACCGCCAGCGCCGCGCCGAACAACGGATCGCCCGGCAGGTGTGTGACCCACTCGACCAATTGCTCGAAGGCGGGAAGGTTCCTGATGGCCGCGCCAAAGCCGACCACGGAACAAGTCGAACCGATGGCCACCAGGCCGTTGACGAAGCCCTCTCCCAGTGGTTGCCAGGCCGAGCGGATGGATTTCCGTAGCGTGAGCAGCCCCGCGGTCATACCCAAAAAAATGGCCAACGTCGGATCCTCAGGAAACCATTTCAAGAGCGAGCTCATGCGGACGACGACGTGGCTTCCTCCATCGGGCATCAAGAGCCAGCTTTCCAACGAGTTTCCCATCCACGGCAGTAAGCGCGGAAGCAAGTTGAGCGCCAGCAGTGTCGCCAGCAAAGGCGCGATCGCCGCCCACAACGGCGGTCCGGCTTCGACAGCGTTGGCTTCGGCGGGCAGATCGGCGGCGCGGGGGGGGGACCGCGCGCCGTGGCGCACAGCGCGGCGCAGCGCCCACTCCAAGTAAAGCTGCCCCAAGGCAAACATCACGGCGGACACGATCAAACTCGCGGGCCAGCCCGCCCGGGCATCGGTCAGCGGCTCGTGGGTGACGTCATCAATGAGGTACTTCATGGGTATCAAGTTCTGGATTTCCGGCGATCCGGCGGTGGTCATCGTGAAGGTCACCGAACCGAAAGCCATGGCGGCGGGGATGAAACGCCGCGGCAGGTCGGCCTCGCGGAAGAGTTGCACCGCGAGCGGGTAGACCGAAAACCCGACGACGAACAGCGACACGCCACCGTAGGTCAAAACGGCGCAGGCCAACACGACCGAGAGGCAAGCCCGTTTCGGTCCCCAAAGCCGCACGACGTTTCGGGCGATCGTCGCCGCGGCGCCGGAGGTCTCCATCAACTTCCCGAGCGCCGCCCCCAAGGCGAAGATCAAGTAGAAGGGCTTCAGGTACTCGACGAATCCCCGCATGTAATCGTCAGTCATCCCGGTGAGCGGGTCGCGGCCGGAGAAAATGAGAATGGCCAGTGCGCACAAGGGGGCCACGACGAAAATGCTGTGCCCCCGGATCGCCAGCAAAGTCAACAGCGTAAACCCGCCCAAGAGCACCGCCATGGCATACGCCGATTCGAGATGGTCCATGTTCGGCAATCCTCGCTGGAATCGTTTACGTCGTTTTCCACCGCACGTGGGGAAATGCGCTTATCGCCGGTTAGCCTTCCAGCCTGACGAGGACCACGAGTTGCGCAGTCAGGCTGGAAAGCCTAACCTACGGAAGGCATCATCGCGTGCAGTACCAAACGGTACTTCCTGGCAGGGCCATTGCCAAGCGGAAACGGTGCCTAGGAATTCACGGCGCCGATGGTTAAGCTGGTACGGTGTGGCGAAGGTGGCAACGCCCACTGGGGCAGCCCGCCGTTACAGACTGTTGCTCGCCGATCCTCCCTCCACGCCCTTTGTCCAAAAGGTCCAAGATGCACGTCGGTCATCTGACGTTCCGCGGTCTTCTGGCGCTGGTGCCGATTGCCGCGTCGGTGCTGGTTGCCGACGAGTCGGCGCAACCGTCTCCCGCGCCGCCCGCCGGCCATTCGATCCACGGTGAGGTGTTCAACGAAGGGCCGCGGCAGAAGGCCTACTTGATGGGGACGACGGGCAACGTCTCCCTGCTCATCACCACGCGATCTCCCCAGGCCCAGGAGTTCTTCAACCAGGGCTTGGGCCAACTGCACGGCTTTTGGTACTTCGAAGCCGAACGCTCCTTCAGGCAGGCCGCCGCGCTCGACCCCGAATGCGCCATGGCTTACTGGGGCATGGCCATGGCCAACCGTCTCAACGAGGGGCGCGGAAAAAAGCTTTGCGACGAAGCCGTCCAACGCAAGGGAGCCGCTTGTCCGCGCGAGGTCCGCTGGATCGATGCCCTGGCCGACTACTTCGCCCCCGGTCCCGAAAACAAGCCCCGCGACAATCAGGAGCGACGCAAGCAGTTCGTGCGCAACTTGGAGCGCATCATTCATGAATTCCCCGAGGAGATCGAGGCCAAGGCGTTTCTCGGCCTGTTGCTCTGGGAGAATTCGAACAACGGCATTCCCATCTCCAGCAGCGAGGCCGTCGACTCGCTGTTGCGCGAGGTCCACGCCGCCAACCCCATGCATCCGGCCCATCACTACCGAATTCACCTCTGGGACGGCGAGAAGCCGGAGCGAGCGCTGAAATCGGCCTCGCTTTGCGGACAGTCGGCGCCTGGAATAGCCCACATGTGGCACATGCCCGGCCATACCTTCACCAAACTACAGCGGTACGCCGACGCCGCCTGGCAACAAGAGGCATCGGCCCGCGTCGACCATGCCCACATGATCCGCGACCGCGTCCTACCCGACCAGATTCACAACTATGCCCACAATAACGATTGGCTGGTCGAGAATCTGTCGTTCGTCGGCCGGGTGCGCGACGCGGTCGAATTAGCCAAGAACCTGACGGAGCTTCCACGTCACCCGCGTTTCAACGCCCCCAACGGCTACGGCAGTGGCCGGATGGGCCGCAATCGTTTGTTCCACGTGCTCCAGCAATACGAGTTGTGGGATGAACTGATCGCGCTTTGTCAGACGCCGTATCTTGAACCGACCGACTTGGAAGAAGAGCAGGTCAAGCGGTTGCGGGCCTTGGGCGCGGGCTACCTGAGCGTGGGAAAGCTCGAAGACGGGAAGGCCCAGATGATGGCCCTCACGGAACTGCTGAACAAGGTCAAAGCCGAGCGGCAAACGGCGGCCAACGCGGCCGAAGCGAAGGCTCGCGAGGAGAAAAAGCCCGACGACCAGGTGGCCAAGGCCAAGACCGACGCGGAAGCCGGTTTCAATGGCCGCACCCAACCTATCGAGGCGGCGCTCAACGAGCTGCAAGGGCGTTGGGCCTTGGCCGGAATTGACTTCGGTGTGGCCGTGGGGCACTTCGAGAAGGCTGGCATGTCGAAGGAATCCATGTCGCGGGTCTACTTGCAGGCCGGCGACCTCGCCAAGGCCGAGCAGCACGCGCGCGAGGCCGTGGAGCAGGGCCGCCACCGCGTGTATCCGCTGGCCAACCAGGTCGAGATCCTTCACCGCCTTGGAAAAACGGCGGAAGCGAGCGAGGCGTTCCGCCAGTTGCAAGCCATTTCCGGCTCAATCGACATGGCCGCCCCTATTTTCGTGCGGCTCACTGAAATCGCCCCCAAGCTCGGCCTGCCAAGCGACTGGCGGCAGCCGCTTGTCGTTCCGGCCGACGCGGGCGAACGGCCCTCGCTCGACACGCTCGGCCCTTTCCGATGGCGCCCCTCACCGGCGCCTGACTGGGGCCTTGCCGACGCGCGGGGCGAGCAAATCACGCTGGCCCAATATCGCGGCAAACCGGTGGTGGTCATTTTCTACCTGGGCTTCGGTTGCCTTCACTGCGTCGAGCAACTCAATGCCTTCGCGCCGATGTACCAGGAGTACGCCAGCGCGGGCATTTCCGTGGTTGGCGTGAGCACCGAACCCTTGGGCACGTTGAAGGAGGCGTTGGTTTCTCGCGAGCAATCGTCCGCGGGCCCGCTGCCGATGCCTCTCGTTTCCGACTCCGACCTGGCCGTTTTCAAGACCTATCGCTGCTTCGACGACTTCGAAAACCGAGCGCTCCACGGCACGTTCCTGATCGACGCCGATGGACTCGTGCGCTGGCAGGATATCGGCTTCGAACCCTTTTCCGACCCTCGTTTTCTGCTGAACGAGTCGAAGCGTCTGTTGTCGATCCCGGCGGGACGGTAGGCGAGAATGCCTTTGCCAGTTCCGTATCCTCGTGGTAGAGTAACGAAGTTGGGTCGCCGCTAGCGATTGCGACGAATTTCGCGTTCGCCACTTGGTCTCCGGTGAATTCATGGAACTCTACGTGCGTGATATTGCCCGGATCTTGCGGGTCCCGGAACGGACCGTCGACCGTTGGGTAAGGCAGGAGAAACTGCCCGCCGAATTGGTCGCCGGCCAGTACCGCTTCAATCGCGCCGAGGTGTTCGAGTGGGCGATGAGCCGGCGGATGGACATTCCACACGAAATCGTCAACGACGGCGCCGCCGAGCTTGACGAGACGGTGACCTTGACGTCGGCGCTGAAAAACGGCGGTGAATTGCGCGACGTGGCGGGCACCGAGAAGGAGTCGGTGCTACGCGCGGTCGTCGAGCGGATGTCGCTACCCGACGCCGTCGACAGGGAGTTGCTTTGGCAACTGCTGGTACAACGCGAGGGGGCTGGTTCGACCGGCATCGGAGGCGGTATCGCGCTGCCGCACCCGCGGCACCCGGTCGTGCTTCCCGTGCGGGTGCCGAGCATTACGCTTTGTTTCCCGCAACAGCCCATCGATTTTGGCGCTCGCGACGGCGTCGCCGTTCATACGCTGTTCGTGCTGGTTTCGCGCAGCGTGCGCAGTCACTTGACGCTCTTGGCACAGGTGGCGACGGCGCTAAACGACCATCGGTTCCGCGAATTGGTCGTCGGCAAGGCGCGTTTCGAGACGATCCTGACCGAAGCTCGCCGTTTTCAGCCCAAGTTTCACGCGGAAAGCGCGGAACTCGGAGTTCGGAACAGGTCCCCGGTTACCACCAAATGACCCGCGTCCTCGCCCCATGGTTAGTCTCGCTGGGGTTTCTTGGCTGCCTGCCGCCCCTCGCCGCCGCCGAGCCGATTGATCCAGCGTCGGCCACGCCGGAGACCGACGGCTTGTTGCTTTGGTACGACCTGAAACTGCTCGACCTCGAAGGCAAGGGTTGGAGCGAAACGAAGGCCATTTACGACCGCTTGCCCGCCAGGGCCGAAGGCGTCGTCCGCGATCCGGTTTGGGGACTGAGCCGGCACTCGGCGGGCTTGTGCGCGCGATTCGTGACCGACGCGGCGTCGATCAAGGCGCGCTGGACGTTGATTTCGGAGAACCTGGCCATGCCGCACATGCCGGCCACGGGCGTGAGCGGACTCGACCTGTACGCCAAGGACGGCCAGGGGCGCTGGCGCTGGCTGGCCAACGGCCGTCCCACGGCGGCGACCAACTCGCTTGAACTGGCGGCGGGTCTCCCCTCCGGTGAGCGAGAGTACCTCCTTTACCTGCCGCTTTACAACGGCGTCTCGAATGTCGAGTTGGGCATCCCGAAGGAGAGTAAGCTGGCCAAGGCCGCAGCGTACCCGGCCGAACGCGCTAAGCCGATCGTGTTCTACGGCACGTCGATCACGCAAGGGGGCTGCGCATCACGGCCGGGCATGGTCCACACGGCGATTGTCGGGCGGCGGCTTGCCCGGCCGGTGATCAACCTCGGTTTTTCCGGCAATGGACGCATGGAGCCGGAGATGGCGGCGCTCATGGCCGAGCTCGATCCGGCCGTTTACGTGCTCGACTGCTTGCCGAACATGAACGCTGCGGAGGTGGCCGAACGGGTCGAGCCGTTCGTGCGCACGCTCCGCGAGGCGCATCCTGAAACTCCGATCGTGCTGGTCGAGGACCGCAACTACACCGATGGCTTTCTCGTCCCGTCGAAGCGCGAGCGCAACGAGTCGAGTCACGCCGCATTGCGCGCCGCCCACGAACGCCTCCTCGCGGCGGGCGTGGAGAATTTGCACTACCTGCCCGGCGAGTTTCTGCTCGGCGACGACGGCGAGGGGACCGTCGATAGTTCGCACCCCACCGACTTGGGCTTCATGCGGCAAGCCGCCGCGTTCGAGGACGTGTTGGGGCCGCTGTGCCTTCCTGGCAGATGACGGCGGAGTGGCCTCGGCGTGTCCAGGGCTCGGCTAGGGGCGGCTGCCATTCCACGGATCGGCTACTGCCCCCTGTCGGAATCCCGTTGCCGAGGAGCTCGATTGTTCGCTGGCCTCGAGGATGAACTTGAGCTTGAACTCCCAGCACCTCC
>Ga0307373_10008662_pt1 | contig 15400 bp, 15 predicted proteins | sample OX2MG_FD_202534 | JGI IMG/M metagenome (GOLD analysis project Ga0307373, IMG submission 202534) | Soil microbial communities from Risofladan, Vaasa, Finland - OX-2 | ecosystem: Environmental > Terrestrial > Soil > Coastal area > Acid sulfate soil | place: Finland: Risofladan, Vaasa | collected... | reverse complement strand
ACACGAGGCGAGGATCGCGGATGGTGACGACCGGCTTTGCCGATGATGACCATTTTCACGATGAATGCGGCGTTTTCGGGGTGTTCGGGCACCCTGATGCGGGGGCGCTGACCGCGCTCGGGCTGCATGCCCTGCAGCACCGCGGACAGGAGGCGGCCGGCATCGTCTCCTATGACGGCGAGCAGTTCAGCGCGCATCGCGGCATGGGCCTGGTCGGCGACAACTTCAACTCCAAGGAAGTCATCGAGCGGCTGCGCGGCCATACCGCGATCGGTCATGTGCGCTATGCCACGACCGGCGAAGTCGTGATGCGCAACGTCCAGCCGCTGTTCGCCGATTTCGAATTCGGTGGGCTGGCGCTGTGCCACAACGGCAACCTGACCAATTCCTACCAGTTGCGCCGCCAGCTCGTGCGCCGCGGCAGCCTGTTCCAATCGACCAGCGACACCGAGGTCATCGTCCACCTGATCGCGACCAGCCTGAAAGAAAGTGTGGTCGAGCGCCTGGCCGACGCGCTGCGCCAGGTCGATGGCGCGTATTCGCTGGTCGCGCTGTCGCAGGAATCGCTGATCGGGCTGCGCGATCCGGTCGGCGTGCGCCCGCTGGTCATCGGCCGGCTCGGTGAGGCATGGATACTGGCGTCGGAGACCTGCGCGCTCGATATCATCGGCGCCGAATTCGTGCGCGATGTCGAGCCCGGCGAGATCGTCGTGATCGGGCCCGGCGGGCTTAAGAGCATCAAGCCGTTCGACTACGCCTCAAAGCGGTTCTGCGTGTTCGAATACATCTACTTCGCGCGCCCGGATAGCGTGCTCGAAGGCAAAAGCGTCTATGAGGCGCGCAAGCGGATCGGCCGCGAGCTTGCCCGCGAAAACCCGATCGAGGCCGATGTCGTGGTGCCGGTGCCGGATTCCGGGGTGCCGGCGGCGCTCGGCTATTCGCTCGAAAGCGGCATCCCGTTCGAGCTCGGGATCATCCGCAACCACTATATCGGGCGCACCTTTATCGAACCGACCGACCAGATCCGCAATCTCGGGGTGCGGCTCAAGCACAACGCCAACCGCGCCGACCTCGAAGGCAAGCGGGTGATCCTGGTCGACGATTCGATTGTGCGCGGCACGACCTCGACCAAGATCGTCGACATGGTCCGCCGCGCCGGCGCGCTCGAGGTGCACATGCGCATCTCGAGCCCTCCGACCCGCCATTCGTGCTTTTACGGCATTGCCACGCCCGAGCGCGACCAGCTGCTCGCCGCGCGCTTCGATATCGAAGGGATGGCGAAGCTGATCGGCGCCGACAGCCTCGCCTTTGTCTCGATCGAGGGGCTGTACCGGGCGATGGGGGTCGATTACCGCGATCCGGCCGCGCCGCGGTTTTGCGACGCCTGCTTCACGGGCGACTACCCGATCCCATTGATCGATGCTGCCGACGGCAAGGTGTCGGTGCAGCTGTCGTTGCTGACCGAGACGACCTGAGCTTACTCCCCGGTTGGACGACGAACTCATGCCACGGCGTCTCGACGGCAAGATCGCGCTGATTACCGGTGCCTCGCGCGGGATCGGCGCCGCGGTCGCGGAGCATTTCGCCCGCGAGGGCGCGCATGTCGTGCTGGTCGCGCGCACGGTCGGCGGCCTCGAAGAGGTCGACGACAAGGTGCAGGCTGCCGGCGGCAGTGCGACGCTGGTGCCGCTCGATTTGCGCGAGTTCATCAAGATCGACGAACTCGCCGCGGCGCTCTACCACCGCTACGGCCGGCTCGACATCCTCGTCGGCAATGCTGCCGAGTTTGGCGTCTTTACGCCGCTCGGCCACATGGATCCGGCGATGTGGGATAACGTGATCGCCCTCAACCTGACCGCCAACTGGCGGCTCATTCGCGCGATGGACCGGCTGCTGCGGGCCGCGCCGCACGGGCGGGCGATCTTTGTCACCAGCGGCATCGCGCGCGAGCCGCGCGCCTATTGGGGCCCTTATTCGGTCAGCAAGGCGGCGCTCGAAAACCTCGTCAAGGTCTATGCCGCCGAGATCGCCACCACTGCGGTGCGCGTCAACCTGCTCGGCCCCGGGGTGGTGCGCACCCGCCTGCGCGCGAGCGTGTTCCCCGGCGAGAACCCCAATGCCCTGCCGCCGCCGGAAGGCGTCACCGAGGCGTTCGTCCAGCTTGCCGTGCCCGAATGCGAGCGCAACGGCGAGGTGATCACGGTTGGCGGCTTCGCCGACACGCTGTCCCAGGCCGAAGGCCTGGCAAGCCCTTAATTTTTGTCCGGAGCGTAGGGGTTGTCGCCCTTGCGCAGCATCATCCGGATCGGCGTGCCCGGCAGCTCGAAATCCTTGCGCAGCGCGTTGACCAGATAGCGGCGATAGGAATCCGGCAGCTCGCCGGGTTTCGAGGAAAACAGCGCAAAGGTCGGCGGCCTTGTGTTGACCTGGGTCATGTAGCGCAGCCGCAGCCGGCGCGCGCCGACGACCGGTGGCGGGTGGCGCTCTTGGATCGCGGCGAGCCAGCGGTTGAGCGCCGAGGTCGACAAGCGCCGGTTCCACACCACATCGGCAGCGACGACCGCCTGCATCAGAGCGTCGAGCCCGAGCCCGGTCAGCCCCGACACCGGCACCAGCGCAACACCCTCGAGATGCGGCAGCGACGCGGTCATCCGGTCCCGCAGCCGCGCCAGCGCCGCGCCCTTGTCGGGCACGGCGTCCCATTTGTTGGCGGCGAGCACGATCGCCCGCCCCTCTTCGGCCACGAGGTTGGCGATCGTCAGATCCTGGCGCTCGAACGGCATCAGCGCGTCGAGCACCAGGACGACAGTGCCGGCAAAGCGGATCGAGCGCAGCGTGTCGGCGACCGAAAGCTGCTCCAGCCGTTCCTCGACCCGCGCCCGGCGGCGCATCCCCGCAGTGTCAACCAGGCGGAAATCGCGATCGCCCCAATGCCACTCGGTCGCAATCGAATCGCGGGTCAGCCCCGGTTCGGGCCCGGTCAGCAGCCGATCCTGGCCGAGCAGGCGATTGACCAGCGTCGACTTGCCGACATTGGGCCGCCCGACGATCGCCAGTTGCAGCGGCTTCGGCGTTTCGGGCTCGGCTTCGGCTGGCGGCTCATCCTCGTCTGCCGGGGTTGGAGCGAACGGCCGCAACCGCTCGTACAGCTCGGCAAATCCCTCGCCGTGCCGAGCCGAAATCGGCACCGGGTCGCCAAAGCCGAGGCGAAAGCCGTCACCAAGATCGGCCAGCGCCGCCGAGCTTTCGGCCTTGTTGGCGACGACGATGACCGGTTTGGCACTTTTGTGCAGCCCGCGCGCGAAATGCCGGTCGGCTTCGGTAATGCCGGCGCGGGCGTCGAACACCAAGAGCGCGACATCGGCCTCGGCGAGCGCCCGCTCGGTCTGGACGCGCATCCGCCCCGGCAGGCTCTCGGGCGTTGCCTCTTCAAGCCCCGCAGTATCGACGATCCGGAACGCAAGGTCGGCGATATGCCCCTCGCCTTCCCGGCTGTCGCGGGTCACGCCGGGCAAGTCGTCGACCAGCGCCAGTTGGCGCCCGACCAACCGGTTGAACAGCGTCGACTTGCCGACGTTGGGTCGGCCGATGATGACGATTGAGAAGTTCATTACCCGCTTGTGCCATGGCCGCGCCGGCCGTGCGGCTCAGCGATAGGCGGAAAGATTGGCGTCGTCGGTCAGCAAATAAAGGGAGCTCTCGGCGATCATCGGCTCAATATAGGCGCGCGTCGAGATTTCGATACGGCCCAGCGGCTGCCCGGTATAGGGCGACACGGCCAGCGCGTCCCCGGTGCTCGACAACACGATCAGGCGGTCGCCGCCCAGCACTGGCCCCGACCAGATGATCGGGTCCTCGCGCTTTTTCTCGTCCTCGTAGCGCGGCAGCTGATGCGCCCAGCGCACCTTGCCGTCCTTGCGGGTCAGGCAGGCCAGTTCGTTGTCGTTGGCCAGCACATAGACATAGTCGCCGGCGACCCACGGCCCGTGACTGCTCGCGATATCCCGCTCCCACACCCGGTCGCCGCGGCGCAGGTCGATCGACACCATCCGTCCGCTGTGCCCGATCGCGAATACCCGGTCGCGGTCGATGACCGGCCGGCCGCGGATGTCGGCAAGGCCGGAGACCGGGTCGAAGGTGCGCGACGCGGCCAGGCTGTCGGACCATAGCGGCCGCCCGTTCTCGACCCTGAGCGCATAGAGCTCGCCCGAATTGTAGGGAACGATGACGATCTCGCCTTCGACCGCCGGTGCGGCGCCGCCGAGCAGCCCTGCGGTCTCGGGAATACCGTTATGGGTCCACAGCCGCCTTCCGTCCTCAGCGGCGAGGACGAACATCTCGTTCTCGACGGTGATCGCAAAGACGCGGCCGTCGGACACGGTCGGCTGGGCATGCACCGGCGCGCTGATGCTCTTGCGCCAGATCTGCTTGCCGTTGGCCGGATCGAGCGCCACCACCTCGGCCCAGCCGGTCGCGATAAACAACCGGTTGTGCCAGAAGGCCGGCCCGCCGCCGAACGCGGTACCATGCTCCCCCTTAGGCTTCAGATCGACCTGCCACATCAGCTTGCCGCTGGCGGCGTCGACCGCGCTGACCTGGGCGCCGCCGTCCATCGTGTAGACGACCTTGTTGGCGTAGATCGGTTGCGCCATCACCTTGTGATGGCGCGAGCTGCCGTCGCCGATACTGGTCTCCCAGACGCGCCGCGGCGCCGGCGGCAGCGCCAGATGGTACATCGCGTGATTGGGATAGCCGCCGGCGTCGGGCCATGCGGTATTCACCGCGGGGCGCGGCAGGGTAACCGAGACATTGGCGAGCGCGGGGTCCGGCGTCAGCGCGCTGTCAAGGCCGAGCACCGAGATTCGCTCGCCGGGCAGCGGCGTCTTCCTCGAACCGCCGCCAAACAGTCCGCACCCGGCCTCGGTCAACGCGGCCAGCAGCACAATCCCGAAATCACGTCGTTTCATGCGGTGAAGCGGCCCCTATGGCGCCAGTGCCGCGGCCATCTCGGTGGCACGGGCACGCAACCCCTCTGGCGCGGAAAGATCGTCGGAGAGTTTCTTGTAGATCGCGAGCGCGGCGCTCTTGTCGCCGGCCTTCAATTCGGCGGCGGCGGTCAGGTAAAGCGCCGACGGCCGCCAGGCATTGCCGCTCTGGGTCAACGGTCCCAGGCGGGCGATTTCGCTTTTCGGATCGGCCGTGGCAAGGCTGTGCATCACCGACAGCAGGGTCGCCAGGTCGCGATATTCCGGGTCGGTATCGGTCGATTTCGCGATGCTGTCGTAAATCGCGACCGCGCCGACCTGGTTGCCGGTCTTGGTCAGCAGATCGGCGCGCTCGAACCGCGCCAGGACCGCATACCCGCCGCCGCTCTGCGCGATCTTGTCGAACAGCACGGCAGCATCGGCATCCTTGCCCTGGCCGATCAGCGACAGCGCGCCGAAGAACTGCGTCGAGACTTCCTTGCGCTGGGTCGCCAGATGATTGCGCCACACAACTACCCCGCCGGCGATCGCAAACACCACCAGCACCGCGATGATGACGTGGGTCCGATACCGTTGCCAGAGCTTGAGCAGGTTGTCGCGACGTAACTCATCTTCGATTTCGCGTAGGATGTCGCTCACAAACCGCCCCGGGCGCCGCTGTTAAAGCGCGCTACCATACCGGCTCGCCCGAAGCGACGCAAACCGCGCGGCAACCGGCCGCACCAAACCGGGCGTCGTGCGCGCCGGAATCGGAAAGCTCAAGAAATCTTGATACTTTCGGGTGGTTGACCCGACCCAAAGGCCGCCGACAGCGGTTTTCGAGCCCGTCCGCGCCGTCGAATCTGTCGGCCGGTGGCGCCGGCCCGCGCGCTGCGTCGGCAGCGGAATTCGCCGCACTGGACGCCCTTTGCGAAATCGTCAACAGTAAGCGCCGGCGTCAATTGCGGCGGTTGCGATGAGCGGGAAGAGTGCGACGGTTCTGCCTTTGCAGAATTACCGGGGGCGGTCGCAGACCCTCTATTTCAGCCGGAATGAACTGAACCAGCTGCTCGGACTCTACAGTCGCAACGTGGCGCGCGGCGTATGGCGGGATTATGCGATCGATCATCGCGCCGGCCTGGCGATGTTTTCCGTGTTTCGCCACACGCAGGAAGGCGCCATTTACACGATCGCCAAATCGACCATCGGCGGCACGCCGCAGTTCACCGTGCTGTGCGGCCGCCAGCGGCTCAACGCCGCCGCCACGCTCGGCGAAGCGCTCGATTATTTTCGCAGCAATTTGATGCTGGTCTCGTCCGCCAAGCTGTGAGCCGCGGCAAGCCGCCGGCCCGGCAGCATCCGCGAAAACACGCCGTCGCGCCGCACGATCCCGTGCACCAGCGCAGCGCCGACATGCAGCGCCAATAGCCCGTACAGCGCATACTGACCGACCAGGTGAAGGGCGATTGCGATTTGCGCGAGCCGGTCGTTTTCCCTGATCGGCGGCGGGATCGCGACGATCCCGAAGAGGCTTACCGCATGCCCGGCGGCGGCGGCGTTGAGATAGCCCAATATCGGCATCGCGAGCAGCACGAGATAGAGCGCACCGTGCGTCGCGTGTGCCAGACGGGCCTCGATCCGGCCCACGGTCGGCGGCAGCGGCGGCGGCGGCCGGACCGCCCGCCACGCCCCGCGCACCACCATCGCGGCCAGGATCGTCAGCCCGACAGAGCGGTGCAACAGCAGGATCAGCGGCCGGCTGGAGTCGCCGCGCGGCGCCTCGGGGATCATCAGGCCGAACGTGACGACCGCGATTGTCAGAATCGTGATCAGCCAGTGCAGAGCGATTGCGCCGCCGTCGTAGCGCACGGCAGTCGCATCCTCGCCTGCCGGAGGCCGGTGCACTCAGCGGGCGCCGGTAAAATGCGCCTCGGCCTCGGCGAGCCGGCACCACGCTTCCAGCAGCGTCACCGCGGTATCGATTTCGGCCAGCCGTTCGGTGCCCGTGCGCTCGCCCGCAGCCTTGGCGACGAAGGCCGCGACTGCGGCGCGTTCGCAATCGGTGCGCAAGGCGCGGATTGCGGGCGCCGGGCCGGCGAGCGACAGCAGCGGTGCCTCTGCCGCCGCAAGCCGTGAACGCACGCCGCCGAGCCGCGCTGCCAGATCGTCGCGCAGGATTTCCGCGAGATGCCGGCGTCGCCCGTCAAACTCGGGCAGACGGCCGAGCGCCGCCTCGGTGGCCGCGGCAAGATCGGGCGGGTCGCCGTCATCGGGGCGCGGCGCGATCGATGGTGACGGCAGCGACACCGGGCGCCGGCGCAGCATCAGGCTGTGAATCGCATTGAGCACGAGCCGCCACGACGGCGACTCGAGCGGGCGGTAGTGGCGCAGCGTGTCGGCCATCGTCGCCTCGCCGTGCAGCGGCAGGTAATGCGCCACGTAATCGTCGAAGGCGATGTAGCGCCGAATCAGATCGCCCATCTCCGGGTCGGGTGAAAACAGAACGGCGCGCCCGCGTCGTCCCTCGGCCCGCAGGATCGCCGTATGGCCGGCCAGCTCGCGGCGAAACACCTCGGGGTCGAGCGGATTGTCGAAAAACAGCCGCCCCGGCATCACCAGCCGGTGAAAGGTTGCGGCGGACGAAACCGAGCGGTCGAGCTCGTCATACACCGGACCGTGGTAATACGGCATGTCGAGCGTCGGCGGGCAGCCGAAGGCGATGCTGTCGGCGAGCAGCCGCACGCTGACGATGCCGACCCCGGTGCGCAGGTATTCGTGGGCATGATGCGGGCGGGCGCGCGCCGTGCCGGTCCAGCCGGGCCGCCCGGCGGACAGGTAGAAAGCCCCGCCCGACGAGGCGACCGCGGCGCCGCCGGCATCGAGAAACGCGCGCAGCCGCGCATCGGCGCCGATTACCCCCTCGGCGGCGTCGAGCCCCCAGATCGCCGACCCGGCGGGCAGCACCACAATATCGACGGCGCCAAGCCATCCGGCGGCGATCGCGGCGCCGTCGATCAGCTCGACATCGAAGCCCAGCCGGGCGAGCGCCATCGCGTAATAGGCAAAATTGGGATAGGCGGCAGCCGTCCCGGCGAGCAGTGCGATGCGCGGTGCGGCAAGAGCGATCGCGCCGTCGGGAAGGGAATCACGCCAGCGGCGGGCCATCAGGCCAAACCCGGCAAGCGCCGTCTCTACCGCGGCGCCGACGTCGATAAGATAATCGCCCGGCTCGTGCTCGGGGCCGGCTGCGCCCAACCACCACACCGACGTGCCGTGCGCGGCCAAGCGGTTGACCGCCAACGCCAAGTCAAGCCCATCGAGATTGTGGCGCCAGGCAAGGTGCAGCAGCATGAGGCTCCGCCGGGCGCTCGGATCTGACGCGATCAGCGCGGAAACGACACCTCGACCACGCCGAGCCGCCCGTAATCCGCACGAATGTGCACCCCCGGCTCGGTAAATACGAGGCCGGTATGAGTTCCGGTCGTGACGAACGTCCCGGCCCCGACCCCGCCGCGCTCGGCGGCGTGGTTGACCGCAGCGACCAGCAGATCGATCGGGTTGCCGGCGCGCAGACCGCTGCATTCGGCAAACGGCTTGCCGTCGGCGGTCACCGCGATCGGCGGGTGGGTGAGGTCGAGCCCCTCCCAATCCGCGGCGGACGCGCCGTAGACCAGCCCGCCGTTGGAGAAATTGTCGGCCAGCACCTGCAGCCGATCGAGCGAGCGGAAATCCTGGTAGCGCGTGTCGACGACCTCGATCGTCGGGTGCAGCGTCGCCACGGCCAGCACCTCGGTGCGCGTATAGGGCCGGGCGCGACGGGTCAATGGCTCATTGAGCCGGAACCCAATCTCGCACTCGATGCCGATGAGGTGAAACCCGCGCGCCGGCAGCGATGCCGGGCTGGCGTGGATCTTCGAGGCATAGATCGGCGCCGCGAAATGGCCGCCGAGCGGCGAGATGCCGACCTTCCAGCCGCCGAACCGCTCGGCGAGCTTGTGCCCGACCGCATCCTGGATGGCGTAGGAATCCGCCTCGGTTTCCGGTCTTGCACCGTCCGGCAGGGCGGCGATCGGCTGCCCGGTGCGCCCGGCGACCAGCGCGGCGGCGGCGGTTTCGATCTGCTCGGGGGTCATGGTCGGCCTCCTGTAGCCTGTGCTGCGTCTCTCTAGACCTTACGGGGCGGCGAGATATTCCAGCGCCGCCGCAACCCCCGCCGCCTTGTGCGGAATACCGGCGCGGTGCAGCCCCATCTCGACGCCGCACAGCGTGCCGCACAGCATCAGATCGTTGAAATGGCCGAGATGCCCGATGCGGAACACGGTTCCCTTGACCTTGCCGAGCCCGGTGCCGAGCGACATGTCGAAGGCGTCGAGGATGAGCTCGCGCAGGCGGTCGGCGTCGAAACCCTGCGGCACCAGCACCGCGGTCAGCGAGTTCGAGTATTCGCGCTCGTCGCTGCACAGCAGTTCGAGACCCCACGCCCTGACCGCGCGCCGCGTCGCCTCGCCGTGGCGGGCGTGGCGGGCAAAGACCGCCGATAGCCCCTCCTCGTCGAGCAGCATCTTCAGCGCTTCGCGCAGCCCGAACAGCAGGTTGGTGCCCGGGGTATAGGGAAAGAACCCGGTGTTCCCGGTCTCGGCCATCGCCTGCCAATCCCAATAGGAACGCGTCATCTTGGCGGTCTTCGACGCCGCCATCGCCTTGGCCGACACGGCGTTGAAGCCGAGCCCGGGCGGCAGCATCAGCCCCTTTTGCGAGCCGCCGACCGTCACGTCGACCCCCCACTCGTCGTGTCGATAGTCGATCGAGGCAAGCGACGAGATCGTGTCGACCATCAGCAGCGCCGGGTGGCGCGCCTCGTCGATCGCGGCGCGGATCACCGGGATGCGGGTAATGGCGCCGGTCGAGGTCTCGTTGTGGACGACGCACACCGCCTTGATGCGGTGCTCACGGTCGGCGGCCAGCACCTCGGTGACGCGCGCCGGGTCGACGCCGTGGCGCCAATCGCCCGGCACGAACTCGATGTCGAGCCCGAGCCGCCCGGCCATCTGCCGCCACAGCGTCGCAAACTGCCCGGTCTCGAACATCACGACGCGGTCGCCCGGCGACAGCGTGTTGACCAGTGCCGCCTCCCACGCGCCGGTGCCCGACGACGGGTAGATCACGACCGTCCCTTCGGTCTGAAACACCCGCTTCATGCCGGCGACGACCTCTTTGCCAAGCTCGGCAAATTCCGGCCCGCGATGGTCGATCGTCGGCATCGCGATCGCCTGCAAGACCCTGTCGGGCACGTTGGTCGGCCCCGGGATCTGCAGAAAATGGCGGCCGGTATGGGCGGTGGTGGTGTTCTTCATTACGGACCCGTTCTACGGAACTCGCTACGGTCGCCTAAGGTGTCATTGCCGGCGCGAGGAAGCAACCGGCTGCCAGCCTGTCAGCCGGCGTCGCGAAACGGATCGACGATGCTCAGGCGCTCGTCGATCACGATGCCATGGTGCATGTCCTCCGACCACAATCGATCGCTTCCCGCCTGCAAGGCCGAGGCGATGACCAGAGAATCGAAGATTGAAAATCCGTACCGCTCGGCGACGCGCATCGCATCCGCATGGGTTTCGATCGTGAGCGGAAGAACCCGTGGACACAGCGCACGGATAGCGGAGAACGCGTTGTCCAGATCACGCCACGACATGCCGAGCTTGCGCCGGGCAGCGTTCGCGAATTCGTTGAGGTTCTGGACGCTGATCGTGCAGCCCCGCGCCAGCAACGCTTGCGCCGTCGCGGCCCGCGGATCCGAAGTGAAGGCATAGACGAGGATGTTGCTGTCGAGAAACTCCCCAGCCATCTGGCTTAACGCGAATTCGCCTCGTCGCGATCGAATTTCCAATCGGCCGGAAGTTTTTTGCGAAAGCTACGAACCCGCTCCAATGCCTGCGCTCGGGTGTGGTCGCGGGCGATCTCAAAGCAGCGTTCGCCGGCCACTCTCACCTCGACTTCGTCGCCTGCCTTCAGTTCCAGAGCCTCCACCACCGACGCGGGAAGCCGGATAGCCAAGCTGTTGCCCCACTTCGATACCTGCATGACTTCGTACCCTATACATTTAGGGATGTATATCACAAACGCCGATTTCGCCGAAATAAATCCAGTCTTTTGTGGCGTGCACCCCCACCGTATTTGCTCACCCATTAGATTAAATCCGGTCTCCCGGCGCGAACTCCCACCGGGCGCCGCGCCCGTGTTTGACTTTGGTGAGCGAGCCATGCCGGTGCAGGTCGTGCAGCGTAGTCAGGAACCGCGACGCGAAGTCTCGCCGGATCGCGTTGTCGGTTTCGACGATCCCCGTCTCCGCCATCGCCGCAGCGGCTAGCGCGCCGGCCGCGACGGTGCCGTTGTCGCGGATCACGTCGAACACGCGCCGGGTGATCTCTACGGGCGAAATGACCCGTGTGGTGCGGGTATCGCTTGCGGGCCGCGATCTCGTCCGATCTCGTCCGGCTCGATATCGACGCTCACTCTAATCCATACAGCCGCGCCGCGTTGTCGTGCGTCAACTTGCGACGCAGCTCCGGCGGCAGCTGCGCCATCTGGCGCTCGACCGCTTGATGCGAGTTCGGCCAGACGCCGTCCGGGTGCGGGTAGTCGGACGCCCACAACAGGTGCCCCTCGCCGAAAAACGGGATCAGCGCCATTGTCGCGTAGTCTTCCTGGAAGGTCGCGTAGATCTGCCGCTTGAACAGCTCGGACGGCTTGGTTTCAAGGGCTTTGCCGCCCTTGTCGCCCCAGAAATCCTTGGCCTCCCACAGCCGCCAGTGCCGATAGTCGAGTTCCTGCATCAGCCAGGGCAGCCAGCCGGTGCCGGCCTCGGCCATCACCACCTTCAGCTTGGGGTGCCGCTCGAGAATGCCCCAGGAAAACAGATCGACGAACGGTTCGAGAAAATTGCCCATGAAGAACTTGGTGTTCTCGAACACGCTGGCGGCCTTGCCGGCAGCGCGGTCCGAGGGCTTGCCGACAAACACCGTGATGTGCCAGCCGATGATGATCCCGGTCTCTTCAAGTGCGGTCCACAATTTCTCCCAGGCCGGGTCGTCGAGCTTGGGGTTGATGTTGGCGATCATCAACGAGACCTGCTTGACCCCGCCCTTCCCGGCCAGCCGCATCAACTCTTCACACGCGGCATCGGGCGATTCAGGCAGCATCGGCGCCCCGATCAGCCGGTCGGGGGCGGCGGCGCAGAATTCCAGCAGCCAGTCGTTGTAGACGCGGTAGCAGGCGACGCGCAGCTCCGGATCGTCGGTGCTGATCTGAAAGATCGGGCCAAAGATGACCTGCGCTCGGACTCCGTCGCGATCCATGTCCGCCAGGCGCAACTCGGCGACCGCCGGGCGCCGGGGGCTCTGGTCGTAGATGCCGGCGCGGTCGAAAGAATTGTAAAGCGCCTTGACCGGCCGGTTGTTGCCGGTCGCCGGCGGCTTGCCCTCCCAGCGCCCCCACACCTTGCCGTCGCATATCCACATCGCCTGGCCATCGCGTTCTTCGACGCGCGGGGCGCGGTCGCGCAGTTCGGCCGGCAGACGGGTCAGCCACAAATCTGCCGGCAACTGCCCCAGATCCATATGGTCGTCGCAGGAGATCAGCCAGTCCGCCATGATTGCCTCCGCTGTCATGCTCCGATCATGCACCATCGCCGGCACCGCCCGGCGACCGCGCCGCATCTGAACCAATCGTGATCCATTTTGCGGGCAGCGTCGAGAGAGCCGCTAGCCGCGTTTCAACGGCACGTCCCAGATGTCGCCGGCATAGTCGGCAATCGTGCGGTCGGCGGAAAACCAGCCGATCCGGGCAATGTTCATGATGCTGGCCGCACTCCACTCTTCCGGGGATTGCCACAGCCGGTCGATCGCCGCCTGGGTATCGAAATACGCGGCGAAATCGGCCGCCACCATATAGGGGTCACCGGAGCGGACGCCCTCGATCAGGTCGCGGTAGCGCCCGCTGTCGCCGCCCGAAAACGCGCCGTGCCCGATCGCCGTCATGACTTCGGTCAGCGCCGGCGACGCGGCGATCGCTTCCGAGGCGTCGAGGCCGAAGCGGTGCTGCTCGGCAACCTCCTCGGCGCGCATCCCGAAGATGAAGATGTTGTCGTCGCCGACATGGCGGAGAATCTCGATATTGGCGCCGTCGAGCGTGCCGATCGTCAGCGCGCCGTTGAGCGCCAGCTTCATGTTGCCGGTGCCCGAGGCTTCCATCCCGGCGGTCGAAATCTGCTCCGACAGATCGGCGGCGGGAATAATCATCTCGGCCAGGCTGACGTTGTAGTTCGGAATGAACACCAGCTTCAGCCGGTCGCGGGTCAGCGGGTCGTTGTTGATCACCTGGGCAATATCGTTGGCCAGCTTGATGATCAGCTTGGCCCGGTGATAGCTCGGCGCCGCCTTGCCGGCGAAAATCTTGACCCGCGGCACCCAGTCGCGGTCGGGCTCGGCGCGGATCGCGTGATAGCGCGCCACCGTGTCGAGCAGGTTCAGCAGCTGCCGCTTGTATTCATGGATGCGCTTGATGTGAACATCGAACAGCGCCGCGGGGTCGATCGTCTGCCCCAGGCGATCATGGACATAGCGCGCCAGCGTGATCTTGCAGGCGCGCTTGACCGCGGCAAGCCGGGCCTGCACCGCACTGTCGCTTGCATGTGCGGCGAGCCGTCCGAGCGCGCTAGCATCGTCGAGCACCGCGTCGCCGCAGATGTCGCGCAGCGCCCGGGTCAGGCCGGGGTTGGCCTGATGCAGCCAGCGGCGAAAGCTGATGCCGTTGGTCTTGTTGACGATGCGGTCGGGGTGCAGCTGGTGCAGGCCACGAAATACGGTCTGCCGCATCAATTCGGTGTGCAGCTCCGACACGCCGTTGACCCGGTGCGAGCCGACAAACGCCAACGCGCCCATCCGCACCCGCCGCTCATGCCCGTCGTCGATCAGCGAGATCGCCGCCAGATAGCCGCTGTCGAGATGGCCGCGGCGGCGGGCGTCGTCGAGGTGCTCGGCGTTGATGCGGTAGATGATTTCGAGGTGGCGCGGCAGGAGCCGCTCGAACAATTCGACCGGCCAGCTCTCCAGCGCCTCCGGCAACAGCGTGTGGTTGGTGTAGCAGAAGGTGTTGACCGTGACCCGCCACGCCTGGTCCCACGGCATGTTGTGAACATCGACGAGGAGGCGCATCAACTCGGCGATGGCGATGCTCGGATGCGTGTCGTTGAGCTGGATCGCCGCGCGCTCCGGCAGAGACGACAGGTTGCTGTAGGCCTCGCAATGGCGCCGCACGATGTCCTGGAGCGACGCCGAGACGAAGAAATATTCCTGCCGCAGGCGCAATTCGCGCCCCGCAGGCGTGCTGTCGCTCGGATACAACACTTTCGACAGCGCTGCGGCGCGCGCCTGCTCGGCCAGCGCGCCGAGATAGTCGCCGGCGTTGAAGACATCGAGATGGAGCGGGTCGACCGCGCGCGCCGACCACAGGCGCAGCGGGTTGACGTGCCGTCCGCGCCAGCCGACGACCGGCGTGTCGTAGGCTACCGCCTCGACCGTCTCGCGCGGTCGCCACACCGGACGCGGCCGCTCGCCGGCCGTCGCGGCGAACTCGACATGGCCGCCGAAATGCACCGGATAGACCCGCTCCGAGCGCGGAAATTCCCACGGGTTGCCGACCGACAGCCAGTCCTCGGGGTATTCCTGCTGCCAGCCGTCGCGGATCCCCTGGCGAAACAGCCCAAAATCATAGCGGATGCCGTAGCCGCAAGCAGGAATGCACAGCGAAGCCATGCTTTCCATCAGGCAGGCGGCGAGCCGGCCGAGCCCACCATTGCCGAGCGCAGCATCGGGCTCGGCTTGGCGCATCCGGTTCAGGTCGACGCCGAGATCGCCGAGCGCCGCCTCGACCACCGGCCCCAGTCGCAGGTTTTCGACGACATCGGCAAACAGCCGGCCGATCAGAAACTCCAGCGACAGGTAATAGACCCGTTTGCGGCCCTCAGCCTTGCTGGCACGCGCGGCTGCGAGCCAGCGGTGGATGACGCGGTCGCGCAGCGCCAGCGCGGTCGCCACAAACCAGTCGCGCGGCGTCGCGTCCGGCACGTTCTTGCCGACCGCGAGCGCCAGCTTGGCGACGACGGCCGACTTGAAATTTTCGATATCGGCCTCGGCGACCGGCGCGTCGATGATTGGAGGCGCAGTCGATTCGGCACCTTCCCAGGCCAGCCGTTCGGTCCAGAGCTTGTCGAGGTCGGATATGTCGTTGGGCATGCTGTGGGGATTGCCTGCAAAACCGGGGCCGACGTAATCGGCGATGCCGCCACCCTATTAGTATAGGGCAGCGAAGGTTGATGGCGTATTAGCGGTGGCCTCGCGTCAACCGGGCGACAACGTCACAGCGTCGCGATCCATTTCCCG
>Ga0307373_10008661_pt1 | contig 15401 bp, 16 predicted proteins | sample OX2MG_FD_202534 | JGI IMG/M metagenome (GOLD analysis project Ga0307373, IMG submission 202534) | Soil microbial communities from Risofladan, Vaasa, Finland - OX-2 | ecosystem: Environmental > Terrestrial > Soil > Coastal area > Acid sulfate soil | place: Finland: Risofladan, Vaasa | collected... | reverse complement strand
TGGCGCCATCGGCAGCGTCATCGACGCCCTGGCCCAGATGGGAATCTAGGGATTGTGGATTTTCGATTTTGGATTTTGGATTGCGAGCACACAAACCCGAAGCGCAAGCGAGGCGCACCCGCTCGTCGTCCTCGCTTGCGCTTCGGGTTTGTGTTTAGCCTGCTGGCCAGTGTGGCTGGTGCGCAAGAGGCGCCGCTCGATGGCCGCGAGGGGCGAGAGCTGCTCTTGGATCGCTTCCGCCCGCGGTCGCAATTGAAGGTCGAGCCGCATCCGTTGACGCGGGCCAAATTTCCGGCCGTCGACGTTCACGTACACCCGCGGATTCGCCTGCGGCACTCGCCCGAAGAACTGGACGACTTCGTGCGCCTCATGGACCGTCAGAACATCGCCGTGTGCGTCAGCCTCGACGGCGGCATGGGCGAGGCGTTCGACGAACACTCCAAGTATCTCTGGACCAAGTACCGCCCGCGGTTCGTGATCTTCGCCAACATCGATTGGCAGGGCGACGGCAAGTCCGGCGAGCCGGCCACCTGGGACTGCCAGCGGCCCGACTTCGGAAGGCGGATGGCCAAAGAGCTCGCGCGGCTCAAAGCGGCGGGCATCAGCGGGCTGAAAGTCTTCAAGGATTTTGGCCTCAAGTATCACAACGCCGATGGCTCGCTCATCAAGATCGACGACCCGCGCTGGGATCCGATCTGGCGGGCATGCGGCGAGTTGGGACTGCCGGTGATCATGCACACCGCCGATCCGGGCGCGTTCTTCGAGCCGCTCGACGAGACCAACGAGCGCTGGGAAGAGTTGCACCGCCATCCCGACTGGAGCTTTTTCGGGCCGCAATGGCCGTCGCGTGCGGAGTTGCACGCGGCGCGAAACCGCGTGATTGCCCGGCATCGGCAGACCACGTTTATCGGCGCCCACCTGGCCAACGACGGCGAAGACCTGGCCCAGGCGGGCCGCTGGCTCGACGAGCACCCGAACCTGGTGCTGGAGATCGCCTCGCGGATCAACGAGCTAGGCCGTCAGCCCTACACGGCCCGCGACTTTTTCCTGAAATATGCCGACCGCATTCTCTTCGGCACCGACGGTCCTCGCTCGCCCGACCGGTTGGTGCTTTATTGGCGGTTTCTGGAGACGCGCGACGAATACTTCCCGTATGCCGAGACGCCGTTTCCGCCGCAGGGCTTTTGGCGAATCTACGGCCTGCACTTGCCCGACGACGTGCTGAAGAAGATTTATTCCGAAAACGCCGCACGAATTATTCCCGGCGTAAAGGAGCGGTTGGCGAAGCGAGCCGGGGAATAAACGGCCCGATGAACCCCATTCCGACTCCGAATCGCCTTCGTTCGCTTCAGCAGGTGTGGCGAGCTCGTCGCACGAAGTCGGCCTGGGGCGGAGCAAGCTGTGCGAGCGATGCCTCGTCGATGCGCGTGCCGATATCGAGCCGGGCCGCGCGGGGCTCGCCGGCAACCGTGAACGTCGCACCAAATAACGACGCTCCCCGAAGGTCGGCGCCGTTCAGGTCGGCGGCACTGAAGTCGGCGCCTTCCAGGTCGGCGGCCGCGAACGTCGCGCCGCGCAGCTCTGCGCCGGCAAAATGGGCGTTCGCCAGATTGGCGCCGTCGAAACTGGCCCGTGCCAGCACGCACTCGCGGAAGTCGGCGTTGCGCAACACCGCGCCCCGCGCGTCAAGGCCGGTCAAGTCGTGGCCACGCGCCTGCAGGCTGAGCAGGTTCAGCCCCGCGAAGCTGCGAGCGGCCAGCAGGCGCCGCATCTCGTGCCGGCTGACGTCGGCCGCGATGTAACGCTCTTCTCGCCACGGGTCGGCCACGTTGTGGTAGCCCGCTTCGCCTTCCCAGTAGCCCAAGCGGTCGGCGGCCAGTAGCTCGATCCGCTGGAGCCATTTGAGGCTTTTGTAGAAATAACGGCCCGGAACCACCAGCCGCACCGGCCCGCCATGCTCCACCGGCAAGGGACGGTTTTCGACCTCCAATGCCACGAACGCCCCCAAATCCAGCGCATCGCTCAGCACCAGTGAAGTCGAGTGGCCGCGATCGCTGCGGGCGACAAACGAGACGAAGCGGGCCAGCGAGGTCGGCTCGGCCGCGGCCAGCAGGTCGGCCAGTTCGACGCCGGCAAAATCGACCGCCAGTTTCGACCACCGCGTCACGCAATGAATATCGACCGGCCGCCGATGCCAGCGCAGCCGCCGCAACGCCGCAAGGTCGTAAACGCGGGGCGTGGCGACGCAGCCGCTGACGGTGACGGTCCAGTCGCCGTCGTGCTGCGCGGGACTACGCTCGCCCACCAGAGGCCATTTGCCGGGCGCGGCGAGTTGTTGACCGGGAGGTAGCGGAGGAGCGTCGGGCATGGGCGGTGGTTTGAAGTTGCCTCCATTCTAGCGACGGTTACGATAAACACTTATGCCAACGATTCAATTCGGCTGTCCTCGATGTCACTCGACGGTACAGGCCGACAGCGCGCAGGTAGGCAGGGCGGTCAGTTGTCCGACGTGCGGCAGCTCGGTGTTCGTCGCCCCGCCACCACCACCTGTGGCTGGCGCTCCGCCCCCTTTGCCGAATAAGGCCCCGCCCGTCGCCGGTGGACCGCCGCCCATCGCCGGTTTTCCACCGCGACCGGGCACGCCGCCGGTTCCGTCGGGGCCGCCGCCGATCGGAGGCGGCGCGGGAGCCGTTTCTTCGGTCCCACCGCCCAGGCCGGGCATGCCGCCGCCGATGGTCCGCTTCCCGCCGCCGCCGGCCGCGGCCCCAGTTGCCAGCGCACCGGCCACGGCTGTGCCGGCCATGGGGCTGGGACGCCCGGACGGTCCGCCTGCGCCGGCACCGATCGCGGCGCCATTCAGGCCCAGCGCCGTGCCCGTTTCAGCGCCAGGACAAGCGCAATCGTTGCCGCGAGAGCGCGATCGCAACATCGAACGGTTGACGATGGAAGAAAAGGAGCAGCGGCGTCTGCGCCGCAACATCATCACCGCTACTGTGGGCGTGGTGTTGTTGCTGATGTTGACGTTGATTCTGATGAAGATCGCGGGGTAGGGATGAGAGATGAGGGACGAGAGATCAGGGACAGGGATGGCCCTCGTCTATCCCTCATCCCTCATCCCTGTCGCAATGCCGTAAAGCTCTTCGGCGTCGAGCAACTGGTCGTTCGTTTCGAACAGACGCTGAATCGCCCGCTTGTGAATCTTCATTTTGAGGCCGCCCACTCCGACCGCTCCGTAGCAGATCACTCGCTCGCGTTCGACGCCGCGGTCCGTGACTTCCACGCCGCCCAACCCGGCGGGCGGCACCGCGTTGAGATCGATCGCCACCTTCAAGCTGCCCGCCCTGTGCCGTGCCTCGCTCGACGCCAACTCCACACCGGCCGCGCCCGTCGCAATCACCAGCGAGGCGTCTGTCAGAGCCGTGATCGTTTCTTCCTCAGAACTGGCCCGTGCGGGGACGATCTTCGCCGCCGGATACCGTGCGGCAACGGCGTCGCAAACGGCCTGAGCCCGTTCGAGGCGACGCGAAACGACGCGCACGGCCGCGCCTTCCAGGGCCAACAGGCGCACGGCGCGTTGGCCCACCGGTCCCGTGGCGGCCAGCACGACCGCGGTGGCGCCGCAAAGCGTGAGGTGCTTGCCCGCCGCCGCCACCGCCGCCGCGGCGGTGGTGTTGGCGCCCGAGGGATCGAGCATCACCGAGACCTTCATCGGTCCGAAAAAGGCGCGGCGAACTTCGGCCAACACCGCTTCGGCGGCGGCGACATTCGAGCCCCCGATAAAAATCGCCGTGTGGTGCAAGTCGCCCGGTCCGCGGGTGAAGATGGCCCCGTGGACGCGGTCGCGCACGTTCTCGGAGGTAATGGCATGCTGGCGCAGCAGGTGATCGGCGCCGGCGTCGATCGCCACCACGCTGTCAAACACGCTCGGCTGCTCGTCGGTGTCGAGCTGCAACAGGATCTTCGGCTTGCTCATCGCAATCCGACGCTAGAACCCGCGGAACGGATGCTTGGCGCTGTCCTTGCCGGCGATCATTTCTTCGACGCTCGGCTTGCTCTTCATCGCGTTGGCGATCGCCATTTTCGTCGCTTCATAGTTGTAGTCGTGGATTTTCTTGTCGTCCTCGGCTGCCGGGTGGATGAACACTCCGCAGACGATCACCAAATCTTCCGCCTGGTCTTTGCGAATGACGCCGGCGGCCACCGAATCGGCCACCGCCTTGGCCACTCCCGACTGGGCCGGGCCGAACATCTGCACGGCCTGCTTCATGCCCTTGATCGTCACCTTGGTGATGAGCACCGTCGCCGGCTTGACCGCCAAGTTGGGGGTTAACACCGCCAGCAGGTTCGAGTGGCCTTCGCTCTGCCGCGCCAGCGCATTGGCAAAGGCGTTGCCGACAGGCCCGTCTTTGCTGCCGATCAACAGGTCGATATGAGCAATTTCGTTGCCGTCGCCCGCCAGAGCCTCACCGATAAACATCGACATCGCCGGATCTCCTTAGTTGCTTGTAAGTGGACCATCGCCGCGCTCGCGATGGATGGCAAGGGGCAACAATAACAAACGCACGGCCAAATGCAATGACCCCGCGGGAAAGCGGGTGCCTCGCCACACCTTCCCCGCCGCCACCCCCTTGCAACCTACCGCCGGGCTGCTACATTAGTCCGCTTCGGCGGAAAACTCCGCTCCCACGGAAAAGGCTTCACAGTCTTCCCACCTTGCCGTCGCTCGCGGCGGCTCATGGATGGCTCGGCCCGGCATCTTCGCCGGGCGGCACTGAGCCTACACACTAGGCACGAAAGTCCTGCTGCGCACTCGTTTTACGTTCGGACGACGGTGTCCGGCCACGCGCAGGACTGCACGAATCGGAACGGCGAACGTTCCACACACCAAGGAGGAGAGCAACGATGCTGTTTGAGTCGCTACTTTTAGTTGCCGCGATCGGCTTTTGTGACGGGCCGCAGGCGGACGTATCGGAGGCACCGAAGGCGGAGACGGCGAAGCCCGTTGAGGCCGTGCCCCTTTTCCCGGCGGAAAATGAAATCGTCCAATGGACGAACGCTCAGCGAAAGCGGCACGGCCTGCCGCCGCTGGTGGTCGATGCGTCGCTGGAGAAGACCGCCCGGAACCACACCTTTTGGATGGCCTCTGTGCAAAGCTTGCAGCACGCGCAGGGAGCGTGGGCCGAAAACATTGCTCAGGGGCAGATTTCTGCCCAGCATGCGGTAAGCTCTTGGATGAACTCGTCGGGTCACCGGGCGAACATTTTGAACCGCCGGCACCGCCGCATCGGCGTGGCCGGCTTTGTGGGCCGCAACGGCCAGGTCTACTGGTGCCAGCAGTTTAAGGAGTAACGGCGGCAAGTGGGTACACCGCTCCTGATCGTGGGGGCGAGCGTGCGGGCCGCCGCCCAGTCGGCGGTCCGGCTGGGGCTGGTGCCCGTCTGCGGCGACCTTTTTGGCGACGCCGACCTGCCCGACGTCAGCGTCGGGCAGGTCGCGCGGTCGTTTCCCCGCGACCTGGTCCGTATCGCGGATCAGGCGCCGGCCGGTCCCTGGATGTACACAGGTGGTCTGGAAAACCATCCGCGCGTCGTCGCCAGAATCTCGCGGCGGCGCGAGCTGCTGGGCAATTCGCCGGCCAACCTGCGCAAGCTACGCGATCCGTTCACGTTGGGCCGCGTGCTCGATGACGCCGGTTTCCTTTTTCCTGAATGTCGCGATTCGAGCGACGGGCTGCCGCGCGACGGCCGTTGGTTGCGAAAGCACCGGCGGTCGAGCGGAGGTCTGCGCGTCGAGCGATGGTCGGGCGAGCGCGGGTCGTCCGAGGCACGCGGCTCCTATTATCAGCGCTACCTCGACGGCCTGCCGCTGGGGGCGGCGTATATAGCCGCGGCCGGGCGATCGCGCCTTCTCGGCGTCAGCGAGCAGGTCGTGGCCGGCACTCCGCAAGCGCCGTTTCGCTATGGCGGGTCGATTGCGCCCATCAAGCTGCCGCCACAGCAGCACGAATATCTGTCGGCACTCGGCGAGGTGCTGGCTCGTCAATTCGACTTGCGGGGTCTGTTCGGCGTCGATCTGATTGCGGCGGCCGACTGTCTTTGGGCCATCGAAGTCAACCCGCGCTACACCGCTTCGGTCGAACTGTTCGAGCGAGCATATTCGTTCAATGCCATTGAACTGCACCTCGCCGCGTGCCGCGATGGTCGGCTGCCGGATCTACAGACGAAGCCGCACGCGCGATGTTACGGCAAGTCGATTCTCTACGCCGACCGTCCGCAACGTGTGACGAATACACTCACATCCGCACTGTGTGGCCTCAACGCATCGGGCATGTGGCCGACAGTGGCCGACATTCCGCGTGCCGGGACGGAGATCACGACGGGTCAACCGGTGGTCACCGTGTTTGCCGAAGCCGCGGACCGGTCGACGTTGGGAGTCGCGCTACACCGCAGGATGGAGGACGTTCGATTCCTACTCGGCGCGTGAGGGTTCGGCATCAGGTTTCAGACGCCTGGCGCCTGATGCCCGACGCCTCAATTCGCGGGCGTGTTTTGTTCGTTTCCGGGCGGCTTGGCGCGCAACGCCAGGTGCGGTTGCGGCCGCGGATGGGGTGCGTCGAAAAGACGCCGCAAGATCAGCCGGCCGACGAGGCGCGGTCGGGCATGGCTCGTACGCATGGTCATGTTGGCACCTTTGCTCTCTGTCTCTCCCTCGCTCCCTCTCCCTTTCTTCCCTCGCCGACCGTCGGCCTCGCACGCCGCCGCCCTCAGGACTGTGGCGGCGGCCGCGCGAGTGCCAAACGCAGGACGACGACCGACCGCTTACAGGGCCGGTTGCACGGTCGTCATCGGACCGGGCAATCCGCTCTCCATGCTCGGAGCGCCCATGCACGGATCGGTATAGGTGCTCGCGGCAGGATAAGCCTCCGTGGCCGGATAGCCGGTCGCGCCAGTCGCGCACGGATTGCACTGCGCGCCGCGATTGAACCAGCGCCAGCAGCCGGCGGTGCTCGCCGTCAGCAGCGCCAAGGCCGTCAAAATCAAGAGCCTCTTCATGGCTTGTCTTCCCTTTCAGAAAAATCGGAACTGCCGGGCGAGGCTGTGGGGTCAAGCAACTCTACAACACGCCGCACGATGTGCAAACGCAACGCACGGATTTTTTTCACCGAGCGTTGCCGTTTGCCATCACGCCCCGGTTTTAGCGGGTACATTTCAATAGCCCGGCGGTTCTCCGGCCGGGCGGCAACCGACGAAGGCATGAATTGGCAACTTCGATGCGGCAGCGTTTCGCTTTGATCCTGATGCTCCAGTTCGCGGCCTGGGCGGTGCTTGGCGGCCGCGCCGCCGCCGTCGAGCGCGCGGCCGACCCACGGAGCGCGGAGACGCCTTCGCAACAAGGCTCTCTAGGGAACGCCCTCCGTGGCGTTCCGCCCTCTGTAGGGAACGCCCTCCGTGGCGTTCCGCGGCCAACCGAGGGATTTTCCCTTGTTTTGCCCCGGAACGCCACGGAGGGCGTTCCCTACACAGCCAGCGACGTTACTCGCGCGGATAGTTATCCGCAGACCGCCGCACCAATGGTCCCCAGCCAGCTCTGGCTGGTCAGCACCCGTTCGTTGCCCCACGGGCCGCCCGGCTCCTCGCGCCGCGCGGTGCCTGAGGTCAGCCGATATGAGCAAGACGTCTGGCAGCCGTCGTCGCTCGACGATCTCATGGCCGCGCGCGATCCGCGGCTGACCACCGTCGTGCTGGTCCACGGCAACGACACCGACGACGACCAGGCGCGCAGCAAAGGACTGGGGGTGTATCCCTCGCTGGTCGAACGGGCCGACCAACCCTTTCGCTTGATCATCTGGTCGTGGCCGGCCGATTACGTCCGCGGCAGTATGCGGCAGGACGTTCGCGTCAAAGCCGAACGGGCCGATTTCGATGCCTTTTATCTGGCGCAGTTCATCGACGAGCTCAACGGCAGCGACCCGGTCAGCCTCGTGGGCTATAGCCTGGGGGCGCGCGTGACTACCGGCGCCTTGCACCTGCTGGGCGGCGGCCCGTTGGCGGGAAGAAGCATGGCTGCCGAGCGCCGCGCGGGTCGGCCTCCCCTCCGCGCGGTGTTGATGGCCGCCGCCGTCGACGAAGACTGGCTGTTGCCCGGTCGCCGGCAGGGCCACGCCCTGGACGTCGTCGAGCGCATGGTGTTGCTGGTCAACCCGCGAGACCGCGTGTTGCGCTGGTATCGCTTCCTTTCTCCCGGCCGCGGGGCCGCCGCGCTCGGCTCGCGGGGATTTACGTCGTTGGCCACGTTGGGCGCGCTGCGTCAAAAAATCGAGCAGATCAACGTCAATCCGATGATCGGCGGCCAGCACGGCTGGGCAAGCTATGCCAGCTCGCCGGAGATTCTGGAACAACTGAAACGCGAGGTGATGATCGGCACCGTGCGGCGGAAGGAGCTGTTGGGCGGGCAGGTGGAAAGCCGGCGGTAGGGAAATCGCGAACGGCACAATGCCTGACGCGATCAAAGAAAACCAATCGTCTCGCTCCTACAATCCAGGACTGACCACCGCGGTGATCATGTTTCTACCCGCTGGGGCCTTTGCCATTCTTGAACTGTAAGTGACCGGCGAGGTTGGCTGGCGTTACCACGTGCTCGGACTACTGACGGCGATTGCGGGCCATGTGGCAATTGTCGGCTACTGTTTGCGCCGTACCAACCCGATGCGCCAGCCAGGAACGTGAAAAAGAGGGCAATACTTCGCTTGCGATTCGCGCATAGGGAAATCGGAACGGATTCAGCGAAGCTTTACGGCCCGCGAGACGTGAATCCCCGAGACCCGCGCTCCCTTCCGCGTTTCCCGTTTACCGTCTACCATTGAGTCATGGGAGTCGCTCAAGTCGTCATCGTCGGCCGCCCGAATGTGGGCAAATCGAGCCTGTTCAACTGGATCATCAACCGGCGCGTCGCCATTGTCGACGACCAGGCGGGCGTGACACGCGATCGTTTGACCCAACTGATGTGCGTCGGCGATCGCTACTTCGAGCTGGTCGATACCGGCGGCATCGGCATCGAAGATGTCGACAACCTGACCAGCCACATCGAAGAGCAGATCGAAACGGCGATTGAGTCGGCCAATATCATCCTGTTTGTGGTCGATACGCGCGACGGCCTGGTGCCGCTCGACGAGGACGTCGCCAAGCGGCTCCGCTACACCAAGGTGCCGGTGATCTGCGTGGCCAACAAGACCGACGCGGAACCGCTCGACGCCCAGGCCAATGAGTTCTATCGGCTGGGCCGGGGCAAGCTGGTCCGCGTCAGCACCCAGCAAAACCGCGGCAAGCAGGAGCTGCTCGATGAAATCTTCGAGCGTTTGCCCGACGAGACGGCCGAGGGACCGCCCCCGGAACCGATGATGAAAGTGGCCATCGTCGGCCGCCGCAACACGGGCAAGAGCACGTTCGTGAACACGCTGGCCCAGGCCGAGCGGATGATCGTCAGCGAGGTGCCGGGCACCACGCGCGACAGCGTCGACGTGCGGTTCGAGCTCGACGGCAAGGCGTTCATGGCCATCGACACGCCGGGCCTGCGCCGCCGCAAGAGCATCTCGACCGACATCGACTTTTACAGCACGCACCGGGCCGAGCGGAGCATTCGCCGGGCCGACGTGGTGTTGCTGTTCCTCGACGCCACCGAGCGAATCAGCAAGGTCGACAAGCAGCTTTGCGGCTACATCGCCGAACAATACAAACCGTGCATCTTCGTAGTCAACAAGTGGGACATGATGGCGGCCAGCCTGCCGACGGAAAAATGGGTCCACTACCTCCGCGACACCTTTCGCACCATGCGCTACGCGCCGATCGCTTTTGTCACCGGCAAGACCGGCAAGAACGTCAAGGCGTTGTTGAATCACGGCCAGATGCTGTTCAAGCAGGCCCGCACGCGGGTGAGCACCTCCGACCTGAACCGCCTGCTGAAAGCGGCGATCGAGAACAATCCGCCGCCCTTGTATCGCAACCGCCAGCCCAAGATCTATTATACCACGCAGGTGGGCGAGGAACCGCCCACGGTAGTGCTGTTTTGCAATCAGCCGCAAGCCATCAGCGAGAACTACCGCCGTTACCTGCTGGGCGTTTTCCGCGACAATCTGCCGTATGCCGAGGTGCCGATCAAGCTCTATTTGCGGAAGCGCGAGAGCGCCGAGCCAGCGGAGGCTGTGGAAGGAGAGAGGCAGCCGGCGGCAAAATAGGTCGGTGGCTGGGGCAGAAGCTGGCCGGGGTGCGGTCGTGCAATCCGTAAGACGCCGTCGGCCAGCGATGCCCCGGTGGTGCTGCTACCGGGGCATCGCTTGGCCGCAGGGCTTGTTGGCAAATCCAGCCCCACCCGGCCAAGCTCTGCCCCAGCCACCACCAATCCAGAATCCAAAATCCAAAATGATCGTCGGCGTTCCCAAAGAGATCAAACGCGATGAATACCGCGTCGCCATTCTGCCGGTCGGCGTCGAAGAGCTGACGCGGGCCGGGCACACCGTGCTGGTGCAATCCGGGGCGGGACTCGGTTCGGGGATTCCGGACGAGCGCTACGCCGAGCAGGGTGCCAGGCTCGTCGATCGGGCGGACGAGATCTTCGCTCAGGCCGAGTTGATCATGAAGGTCAAGGAGCCGTTGCCGGCCGAATGGCCCCTGCTGCGTAGAGGGCAGACCGTGTTCACCTATTTCCATTTTGCCGCCGACCGCGAGCTGACCGAGGCGGTGCTGGCATCGGGAGCGACGGCCGTGGCTTATGAAACGCTGCGCGACGATCGGGGCCGGCTGCCGCTGTTGACGCCGATGAGCGAGGTCGCCGGTCGCATGAGCATTCAAGAGGGGGCAAAGTATCTGGAGCGGCCGCAAATGGGGCGCGGCATTCTGTTGGGCGGCGTGCCCGGCGTGGCGCCGGCCCACATTACGGTTCTGGGTGGCGGCGTGGTGGGGGCCAACGCGGCCAAAGTGGCGGCCGGATTCGGGGCCAGCGTGGGCCTGCTCGACATCAACATGGACCGGCTGCGGTATCTCGACGACGTCATGCCGCCCAACGTCGATTGCCTGTTCAGCGACCGGCACACGATCCGCGAGCAGCTCAAGCGGGCCGACCTGGTGATCGGCGCCGTGCTGATTCCCGGCGCCAAAGCGCCCCGCCTGATCGACTACGACGACCTGAAACTGATGCAGCCGGGCAGCGTGATCATCGACGTGGCGATCGACCAGGGCGGTTGCGTGGCCACCAGCCGGCCGACGACGCACAGCGAGCCGACGTTCATCGTCGAGCAGGTGCTGCATTATTGCGTCACCAACATGCCCGGCGCCGTTGGCCGCACGAGCACCTACGCCTTGTGCAATGTGACCTTGCCGTGGGCCATGCAGATTGCCCGGCGGGGCATCGAAGCGGCCGCGCGGGCGCTGCCTCCCATCGCCAGCGCCGTCAACATTATGGACGGCGAAGTCACCAACGAAGCCGTCGCCGCCAGCTTCGCGTTTCCCTTCCGCCCGCGCTTCGCGGAAGCGTGAGCTATTCGATCGTTCTACGTCGCGCGGCCCGACCCAGGCTGGTCACCTCGCGGAGCGCCGCCCGTCATCGTACTCGGAACTCGGCGAAGGAGTCGGGTCACACGACCACCGCCAGATGGTCGAACTTAACCGTTTCACAGGAGCGACTGGAGCCTTTCAATGGCCTTCCGTTCTTCGCGGCGACGCTTGCTGCGCCGGCGCTTGCGGGAGGTGGTGGCTTTTGCGGCCGCCTCGCCTTTTGGAAGGCTGCCAACCCCGTCGAAGGCCGCAACGCTTGGCGCCGCGTCACGCCGCAGCTCCACCTCCAACACGGCGGAATTTGGAAGGCTGCCAACCGTTTCGAAGGCTGCCATCCGCGGCGCCGCCGCGCCGTCCGAAACAGTTTGTTCCGCCACGCCCGAATCAGGAAGGCTGCCAACCGTTTCGAAGGCTGCCACGGTTTGCGACGATTCGTAACGCCGGAAGTAGCCGAGCAGTTTTTGGCTAGTTGAAAGCATCGTGATAGTTGCGCGAGCATGATCGAGCACAACAGTAGATGAGATTGTCGTCGCTGTCGTCACCGCCGGCGCACACGCGGTGGTAATGATCGACCGACAATGCGCCGGCCGAATCCGTCTCCGAGACGCCGCAGTAGCCGCACAAATGCGAGAATCTCGCCCTGACCTGCCGGTGTCGCTCGTGGGCCACGCGGCTTCATTCCTTGACGCCAAGCAACTGGCGCGTCCGTTCACTCAAGGCGGCTTCCGTTGCCGAAATCTCGGACTCAAGCTCGTCTCGGCGGGCGCGTAGCGCAGCTTCTTGCTGTTCGAGCTCCGCGATCGCGCGCTTGGCCGCCCCGAGCGCGGGCAACTCAGTGGGGGCGCACTCGGTGTCTTGAAGCCGTCGGAGCCAGTCCGCGTAAAACTGCCGATCGGCGTCAGACAGCGATTGCCCGCGAGTTGCTTTCAAATGCAACGGCCACCAACGGTCGTAATCGTGCTGATTCATAGCTGTCACTCCTCCGGCCATTTTACACCCCGGCGGCACCAACATCAATTTGCGCGGTTCAAGTCTATGGGTTCGCCAATGCGAGCCGCCGAGCCAAAGCAAAACCCGCCTCATTCTTAAGTGCAGAAAGGCCTGTCGATCTTCCGTAGCAGCTCCACGTCTTCAATCCGTCGAACCTCCGGAGGTCAGCCGATGATCTCGTCCATCGGCTCGCCGTAATCGATCTCCAGCCGCTTGTGGCCCGGCACTTCCAGCCGCCGGGCGTCGAGACCGAGCTGCCGCATCAGCGTGGCGTGAACGTCGGTCACATAGTGCGGATGCTCGACGGCGTGGAATCCGATCTCGTCGGTCGCCCCGTGAACGACGCCCCCCTTCAGCCCGCCGCCCGCCATCAACACCGAAAATCCATAGGGATGATGATCGCGTCCGTTGCCGCCCTGCGAGCCGGGCGTGCGGCCAAACTCGGTGGCGAACACCACGATCGTCTCCTGCAGCATGCCCCGCTGCTTCAGGTCGGCCAGCAGCCCGGCGAGCGGCAGGTCGACCTGCGCCGCCAGGCCGGCGTGATTGGCCCGCAGGTTCGAGTGCGCGTCCCAGGCGCCCGCGGCGCCGTCGCCGTGCATGATCTGAATGAACCGCACGCCCCGCTCCACCAGCCGCCGCGACGCCAAAAGCTGCATGCCGAAGGGCCGCGTCGTCGGGTTGTCGAGGCCGTACGTTTTCTGCGTGGCCGCCGTCTCGCCGTCGAAGCGGATCACTTCGGGCACGGCCTGCTGCATGCGAAACGCCAGCTCGTAGCTTTTGAGCCTTGCCCGCAGCGATTCGTCGTCGGGATTTTTTTTGGCGGTGCTGCGATCGAGCCGGCCGATCAGGTCGAACTCCAACTCCTGTTCTTCGGGCGACAGGTCGAGTTGCGGCTTGGCGAAGGGGAGCGGGTTGGCCGGATCGACCGCCAGCGGCACCGCGTCGTAGGCGGGGCCGAGATAGTGCGCGTCGCGCGTGTCGAAGAACCGCGGCCCCATCGAAATGAACTGCGGCAGGTTCTCGTCGAGCGTGCCCAGGCCGTAGTTGATCCAGGCGCCGATGGTCGGAAAAAAGCCGTCGAGCATGTGCCGGCCGGAGTGAAACTGCACCTGCGCGCCGTGGTTGTCGTCGGTGGTCCACATCGAGCGGACGACGGCCAGGTCGTCGATGACGCCGCCGAGGTTCGGGAACCAGTCGCTCACCTCGATGCCGCTTTGACCGTGCTTCTTGAAGCCGACTTGCAGTGGATAGAGCACTTTTCGCTGCTGGCCGTTGGCGTCGTTCACCACGACCACGCGGACCTTCTTGAGCCGTTCCGGGTTTTGCACGCCGGCAAACGGCGTTTCGTCGATCGACTTGCCGGCGTACTGGTTGAGCGCCGGCTTCGGATCGAAGCTTTCCAGGTGGCTGACGCCGCCGCGCATGAAGAGCCAGATCACGCTCTTGGCCTTGGGCGGAAAGTGCGGCCGGCCATCGGGCCGCTGAAAGCCTTCGGCACCCTGCCCGTCACGGGCCAACAGCGCGGCCAGCGCGATGCCGGAGATTCCCCGCGCACCGTCAAAGAGGAACGATCGTCGCGACTGGCAGTGACATTGCGGGTGTTGGGGGAGCAGGTACATGGCGATCAAGTTGAGTCCGGCAGTCATCCCAGCCCCGGCTACGGGGTCCCGCCATTTTTTCTGGAATCCTTCTTTTTCGATTTGCGCGGTTGCTTCACACCCTTCCGAGGCATGAAGTTTTCCAAAATTCGTCGTGCGGAATGCCGCGGCCCTCTCGAATGGATTTTCGAGACTTGTCGAGAATCGCTTGCAGGCGTGGCGAGTACGCCATCAAGAGTCGCTCGATCTCATCCTCATCATCGATGGCAACGAGAACGGCAACTGGCCTGCCGTCCCGCGTCACGACAATCGGCCCGGTTTCACTGGCCTCTACAAATGCATTGAACTGTGATCCTACTTCAGTGACTGACGCAATCTTCATAGCTCGATTTCCTTGCCGCCGATCAGCAGGCGTTCTCTAACTTTCTCCCCGGTAGCCAGGACGTGAACCGATCGGTCTTCTTCATCGACGTCGAGCATAGCTTAAGGCAAAAGGCGGCTTTGCCATATTCCTTTGATTCTGGCGAAGTAGTGCATGGCGTCAAGGCGTGGCAGCAGCATGCGTGTCTCCGGCTTCATGATAACTGCAACCCGGTAGCTCCGACACTCTGTGGCGGAGGTCGACGGTCGCCTTGCGACCGCAGTTTCCCGTCACGGAGTGCCGGGGTTGCTTGGCACGTCGCGCATTGTTGCGAGCGGCAGAGACGTTCGGTAACATGGTGACATGCACATGGATCAGCCGATCATCACCTCATCGCCCGATATTCTGAGCGGGGCGCCGGTGTTTGCCGGAACGCGCGTTCCGGTGCATACGCTCGTGGAGTACTTGGCTGCCGGCGACTCGATCGACGATTTTCTGGATGGCTTTCCATCCGTCTCGCGCGATCAAGTCATCGCATTCTTGAGCCGAGCTGAAGATCTCGTCTGCGGTCCGCGAAGTTGAACGTGCTCCTTGACGAATGTGTCGATGCCCGCCGTGCGCGCGAGATCGTCGGCCATCACGTTCAGACGGTGCCCCAAGTCGGTTGGGCGGGACTTAACGACGGCGAGATTCTCAAGAATGCCGAGAGACGATTCGACGCGCTCGTGACGACCGATGCCAACCTTGAGTTCCAACAGAACCTGGCGAGTTTCAATCTCGCTGTAATCGTGCTTCGTGCGGCAACAAACCGGCTAGCGGACTTGAAACCGTTGGTTCCCGAGTTGCTCTCGGTGCTGCCCACGGCCCCGAAGCGTCAAGCGACCTACATTCGTCCCTGAACCA
>Ga0307373_10008658_pt1 | contig 15402 bp, 11 predicted proteins | sample OX2MG_FD_202534 | JGI IMG/M metagenome (GOLD analysis project Ga0307373, IMG submission 202534) | Soil microbial communities from Risofladan, Vaasa, Finland - OX-2 | ecosystem: Environmental > Terrestrial > Soil > Coastal area > Acid sulfate soil | place: Finland: Risofladan, Vaasa | collected... | reverse complement strand
ATCGCGGTGCTCCTCCTCCAGGGCGTCCAATTCCTGCCCCCGATCCGGTCCCACTCCGGACTCACCGAGGCCCTGGGATGGATCGTCCTGGGCGTGCTCACCATCGCCTTTCTCTGGATCCGCCCCCAGGGAATCTTCCGGGAGCGAAGACCACGCTACCGATGGCGGCTGGGGGCGGGCACGCGGGCGGGCGCGGACTCCGGCGCGGGTACCTCCCCGGCACCGCCGTCGTGAGCCTGGGTCAGGGCCGCGAGTCGGCCTCCGCGACCGCCTCCTCCGTCGGGCCGGTACCAGGGGGTTCGCCCCGGCTGCAGCTCGAGGTCACCGATCTGGTCAAGCAGTACGGGGGGGTTCGGGCTGTCGATGGCGTCTCCTTTGGGATCCAGCCCCAGACGATCACCGGGATCATCGGGCCCAATGGAGCGGGCAAGTCCACCGCCCTCGGTCTGATCAGCGGCTTCACACCGCCCACCTCGGGGCGGATCCACTACCAGGGGGTCGACGTCACCTCGGCGCCGATGCACCGGCGGGCCCGCCTGGGAATGGTGCGCACTTTCCAGATCGCGCGGGTCTTCGATGGGCTGACCGCGCTGGAGAACCTGGTGGTGGCGGCCCCCGGCCAGCGCTCGCTGACCGCGATGGGGCTGGTCGCCGGTCACCGCTACTGGCGCCGCCAGGAGGAGGAGATCGTCGAGCGCGCCCACGCGATGATGGAGTCCTTCGGCATGGCCGACAAGGCCAACGAGCGGGCCGGCACGCTGAGCGGGGGCCAGCGTCGCGCCGTCGAGATCATGCGGGCGCTGATGATGGATCCCAAGCTGCTGCTGCTTGACGAGCCGATGGCGGGACTCAACCCCCGGCTCAGCCGCCAGCTGGAGGACGTCTTCCTCTCGCTGCGCGAGCAGGGTCTGACCCTGATCCTGATCGAACACGAGCTGGACACGGTCGAGCGCATCTGCGCCGAGGTCCTGGTCATGGCCTGGGGCAAGGTGATCGCACAGGGCGAGATGGCCGAGCTGCGCACCCGGCGCGAGGTCCAGGACGCCTATGTCGTCGGTTAGCGACCCCACCGCCCCGGCCGCCCTGGAGGTCCGGGACCTGGTCGCCGGCTACGGCGACATCACTGTGGTCGACGGGGTCAGCGTGGTCGTCCCGCCCGGCAAGGTGGTGGTGGTGGCCGGCCCTAACGGAGCCGGCAAGAGCACACTCCTCAAGGCGTTGCTGGGGATCGCCCGGGTGATGTCGGGCCGGGTCTTCCTGGAGGGAAAGGACGTGACCGGGGTGGCCCTGGAGAAGCTGGCCCGGCTCGGGATCGGCTACGTGCCTCAGCTGGACGACGTCTTCGACTCCCTGAAGGTGCAGGAGAACCTGGAGATGGGCGGCTACATGCTCAACCGGGGCGAGCGCGAGCGCCGCATCGAGCAGGTCCTGCAGGTCTTCCCACCCCTGCAGAGCAAGCTCCACCGCTACGCCGAGACGCTCAGCGGTGGGGAGCGCAAGATGACCGCCATCGCCCGGGTCCTGATGCTCGATCCCAAGGTGCTGGTGCTCGACGAGCCCACCGCCAGCCTGACCCCGGAGATGTCGCGCCTGGTGCTGCACGAACAGGTGCGACCACTCAGCCGGCTGGGCAAGTCGGTGCTTCTGGTGGAGCAGAAGGCGGTCGCCGCCCTGGAGGTCTCCGACTGGGCCTACCTTTTGGTTCGTGGTCAGGTGGCCGTCTCCGCCCCCGCGGCGCAGGTGCTGGAGGATCCCAACATGCGCGAGATCTTCCTGGGCCGGTCGGCCATTCCGGCTCCCGCCGCCACCAGCCCCGCTCCGTGAACGGAGCCGACGCCTTCGTCGCCACCCTCCGCGCCTGGGGCGTCGACACCTTCTTCGGCCTTCCCGGCTCGACCGAGGCGCCGCTCCTGGAGGCGATTAGGGCCGAGGGTTCGATCCGCTACGTGCTCGGTCTGCACGAGGGTGTCGCCGTCGCCATGGCCGACGGATACGCTCGCGCCTCGGGCCGGCCCGGGCTGGTCGGGCTGCACACCACGGTCGGCACCATGAACGGGATGAGCCAGCTCTTCAATTCGGCGCGGGACGGGGTCCCGGTGGTCTTGACCGCCGGCCACAAGGACCGCTACGTGCTCTCCGAGGACGGCTTCTGTTCCTTCCCCGATCTGGCCAGCCTGCTCCGGCCCTTCACCAAGCGGTCCTGGCAGAGCCTGGTCCCGGAGGAGGTCGCCTCCGACCTGGCCCGGGCCCTGCTGGCGGCCACCACCCCGCCCCAGGGGGCCGCCTACCTGGCCGTCCCGGAGGACCTCCTGGGAGCTCCTCTGGCCACTCCCTGGGACCTGGCCGCGCTGCCCGCGGTACGACATCGGTCGGCGACCGGGACCCCGAGTCCGGTCGAGCTGACCCAGCTCGCCGAGCTGCTCCAGGGCGCCCGCAAGCCGGTCATGGTGCTGGGCACGGCGGCGGTTCGGGCCTCCCGGGCGGCAGCTCAGCTGGCGGCCGAGGTGGGCATCGCGGTCGTCGCCGCCGAGCTGACTGACCTGGCCGCATTCAGCTACCCGGCCGCCGATCTCAACTATCTGGGCGTGTACGGTGAAGACCCGGCTGTGGTCGAGGGGTGCGATCTGGTCATGGCAGTCGGCTGCCGCGTCTTCTACCCCTTCTCGAATCGGCTCAGGCCCAAGCTCCCCCCGGGCGCGCAGCTCGTCCACATCCATCCTGACCCGGCGGAACTGGGGCGTCGCCTGGCGACCGACGTCGGGGTGGCGGGAGATCCGGAGGCGGTTCTCGAGGGACTGCGGGCGGCCTGCCGCGGCGCGGATCACGCCCAAGCCAACCAATCCCGGAGGCAGTCCCTGGCCCAGCTCCAGGAGGTGCGTCGAGCGGCCATCGCCAGCGAGCGGAACGCTGCCCGGGAAGGAACTCCAGCGGCGGTCTCGACGGTGGTCGCCGAGGTGAGCCGGGTCCTTCCCCAGGGAACCATCCTGCTCGACGAGGCAGTCCGGGGCTCGCGTGCCCTGTTCCGCCACGGAGGCGTGCCGAAGGGGGGCGAGATCTGGCGCAGCAGCGGCGGGTCCTTGGGGTGGGGAGTCCCGGCGGCGGTCGGGGCCAAGCTGGCCAGCCCGGACCGTCCGGTGGTGCTGGTGGTGGGAGACGGCAGCCTCCACTTCTCAATTCAAGCCCTCTGGACCGCGGTCGTGCAGAAGGCACCGGTGGTGGTGGTCGTGCTCGACAACGGCGGCTACCTGGCGGTGAAGAGGGCCATCGAGAACCTGCTCGCAGTGGCCGAGGATCCCCGCACCCATCCCGGCACCGAGCTGCCCGGGATCGATCACGTCGCGGCGGCTCGCGCCTATGGGGCCCACGCGGTAACCGCCAGCACACCCGAGGAGGCGGCGGCAGCGGTCGAGGACGCCCTGGCCCAGCAGCGGGTGGAGCTGGTGGCGGTGCCGGTGGCGCGGATCCGGCCCTAGGAGAGAGGAGGAGGCTGATGTTCGGGACTACCTGGCAGACCTCGCCGCGACGCTTCGGGGTCCGTCGCGAGCGCGGATTCCAGATCCCGCTCGGAGATGGCAATCGCCTGGTGGGCGACCTCTTCCGGCCGGACACGGACGAGAAGGTGCCGATGCTGCTGAGCGTCCATCCCTACAACAACGAGTACCAGACGGCTCCGATCCGACCCACCGGATTCAGCTACCAGCGGGGGTGGATCGAGGCTGGCGATCCCGAGTTCTTCGCCCGTCGGGGATACGCCCACGGGGTGCTCAACGTGCGCGGTACCGGTGCCTCCACGGGTGAGTTCCAGATGATGGGCGAGCGCGAGGTCGAGGACGTCGCCGAGGCGATCGAGTGGCTGGCCCAGCGACCCTGGTGCAGCGGCCAAGTGGGCATGTTCGGGATCTCCTACTTCGCTTCCATCCAGATCCGCACCGCCATGCTCCAGCCGCCCTCGTTGAAGGCCATCTTCGCGCCCTTCGGGCTGACCGACTTCTACCGCGACATGTGGTACCACGGGGGCATCCTCAACCACCGCTTTCTGCTCCAGTGGAAGGACAAGTTCGACGCCCTGCGGTACCGCAGTTGGTTTCTCGAGCAGCACGGCGAGGAGGCCTTCCGGGCGGCCATCGCCGCCGCTCTCAGCGACGAGGAGATATCCGAGGTGCCCGGGCTGACCCAGGCGCTGCGCTCCCCCCAGGGTGCCGACGCGCTGGTGGCCGACATCGTGCTCCAACCCCTGGACGGCCCCTTCTACGTGGAGCGTCGGGTCGACTACGCAAAAAGTCAGGTGCCCGCCTACCTCGGAGCCTGCTGGGGACTGTTCGGTCTTCACCTGCCGGGCGCCTTCCGCAGCTGGGAGAAGTGGCAGGGACCGAAGAAGCTGCTGGTCGGTCCGGCTCTGTACCTGGACCGTCCCTTCTACCAAATGCACTGGGAGGCACTGCGCTGGTTCGACCACTGGCTGCTGGGAAACGACACCGGCTTCATGGCCGAGCCCCCGATCCGGCTGTTCGTGCCCGGCACCGACGGCTGGCGCACGGCATCCAGCTGGCCCCTGCCGGAGACCAGGTGGACACCCTTCATGCTCCACGAGGGCGGCCTACTCAGCGAGCACGAGCTCTGGCCCGGGGAGCACTCGACCGGCTTCGAGGACTCCCCCTTTGGGCACGGCGAAGCGGTTTTTCTAAGCCCCTCCCTGGTCGAGGAGACCGAGGTCATCGGGCCCATGGTGCTGGAGCTGCACCTGAGCACCACCGACACCGACGCCCTGGTGACCGCGTCCGTCTTCTGTCGGCACCAGGATGGCAGCGAGGAGGAGCTGACCCGAGGCTGGCAGCGGGCCAGCGCTCGAGCACTCGACGAGTCCCTCTCACTCCCCTGGCAGCCCCATCTGTCGCTGACCAAGCGGACGCCGCTGACCCCGGGCGAGGTGGTCGAGCTCCGCATTCCGCTCACCGCCGGCGCTCGGCTCCTCCGGGCTGGTGACCGGGTCGGGCTGCGGATCAAGGTGGCCGACGACGAGATGCCCCCGGATGCGATCCGGGGGGCGGGCTACGGCCACCTGCAGCGGTCGGCGGCGGCGCGCATCCAGCTCCACCACAGTGAGCAGCACCCGTCCCAGCTGCTGCTGCCGATCACCGCCGGGAACCACCTCGGCACCTTCCTCTCCGGCGGCGAACTGCCGGCGCCGATTGGGCCTCTGCCGCTGGCCAAGTTCCGCAGTCCCAAGGCTGGATGATCGGCGGATCGAGCCCCCGCCGGTCGCCGCCCACCGCGTCATCACCACTATCAGCCGGGCCGCGTCCCCCACTCCGCGCTGCGATTCTGGGAACCGCACTCGTCGCCGCGTGGGCGTTCGCGAACCCAGTTCGGTTCCGGAGGCGCACGCCCCCGGGGCCACGCTTGGCTTTCGACGCGGTCGGTGATATTGCGCCCGTCGAGGGCCCTCAGAAGCCGGGTAGAGCGGCCGCGTCCTTTGCTAATTTCCCCAGCGTTTACTGGGCTTACTGTCGGTCGTCGCGATTACCACGCGGCCCCGCCGCGGCTCGGCCCCGGTGGCTCCCGCTTCGCCTCAACCCACCTGGCCAGGAGAATCGGCCGATCCGCCCGCAAAGAGCGGGCGGGACAAAACGAAATCGGTCAGCTGCTCCCCGCCGTGGGAGGCACCCCCAGCAGTCGCTCGGCGTTGCGAAACAGGATTTTCTCCCGGTCTGAGTTGGAGATGTCGGCCTGCTGAATCAACTCCAACTCCTCCACCGGCCAGCGCTCGCCGCCGTCGGGACCGAAGGGGAAATCGGTGCCGAAGAGAATGTGCTCGGCGCCGAAGAAGTCGAGGGCGCAGGTGAGCGCGGCGGTCGAACCGTTGCTGACGCTGTCGTTGTAGAAACGACGGAACTGCTCCAGCACCGGGGTGCTCAGTTGGGGGCTCTGGTCGGCCATGCCGAGCTTGGAGTATTCCGCCACCATCTGGTCGGCGAAAGCCTCGATTCGCTTGGCGTAGTAGGGAACCATGCCACCCATGTGGTGGGTCATGAACTTGAGGTTGGGATAGCGGTCCAGGACCCCGCCCAGAACCAGACGGATCATGGCCACCGTGGTGTCGAAGGGCCAGGCCACCATCCGATCCATCAGGTCCTTGCGGATCCAGGGATAGGACGGGGCGTGCTGGGGATGGATCCAAATCGGCAGGTCGAGAGCGGCGGCGCGCGCGTAGAGCGGCCACATCGACTCGTGGTCGAGCGGTTGACCGTCGATGTTGGAAAAGATGAGCACTCCGCGAAGGCCCAGCTGGCCATGGATTCGCTCCAGCTCGGCGATCATGAACTCGTCGACGACCGGCAGCACGCCCACCCCCAGGAATCGATCCGGCCGCGCCGCTGCAAACTCGGCGATCGAATCGTTGGCAATGACGGTGAGGCGGTGGATGTCCTCCCGCTCCATGCCCAGCCACACCGGCGGCCTGGCCAGCACCAGCACCTGGATGTCGAAGCCGTGCTGGTCCATGTAGGAGAGCCGCAGCTTGGGATCGCGCAGAAAGGGGCTCTGTTCCTTCAGTGCCTGCAGCTCGGGGCCGCTGCGCACGGCGCCGATGGCGGAGATCAGCGGTTCCGGGAACACATGCGCGTAGGCATCGATGATCAACTGTCACCTCCCCAGCCGGACACCGGGCGACGACCAGCCCAGCTGCGCCGAAGTAGCGGCGCTAGACCCTATGATATTACTCTCCGTCGTAGGGAGGCCGGGGCGTGCGGGGGACCGCGACAACCGCCCGGGCGGGAGCACCGACGCCACGGGACAGCTCAGGAGTCGAGATCGATGAGCAGTGAATCGAGCGAGCATCGGATGGTCGCGGACGAGCTGGTCCGCCTCGGATTCTCTACCTACGAGGCCCGCACCTATGTCGGTCTCCTGCTGGCCGGGGGCGGCACCGGCTACCGGATCTCCAACGGCACCGGAGTGCCCCAGCCCAAGGTGTACGAAACCCTGCACCGACTGGTCGAGCGCGGGGCGGCGGTGCAGGTCAGCGAGAAGCCGGCCCGCTACGCGGCGGTCCCCCCCCAGGAGCTGCTCAGCCGGTTGGAGCGGGACTTCCGGCGCCGCTTGGAGAAGGCCCGCAACAGCCTGGACTTTCTGCCCGTCGGCGCCGACGACCAGACCGGCCTGGCGGTCAAACATTTGCAGAGCATCGACGCCGGCCTGGAGCACGCTCGGGAGGCGATCGAGGGCGCCTCGACCAGGGTCTACCTGCACGCCCGGCGCGATGAGCTCAAGCCGTTGGCTGGGGCGGTGGAACAGGCAGCAGAGCGTGGCGTCGAGTTCGTGCTGGTCCACTTCGGCGCGCTTCCCTTCGCGACTCCGCCGGGGCGGGTGGTCCGCCACGCCAGCACCGACGGCACCCTCTACGCGTCCCGCAACGTGCGCCACCTGGCGGTCGTGGTCGACTCCCGCTGGGGGCTCTGGTTCCTCTCCAGAGAGGGCCAGCCCGACGACGGCTTCTATGCCGACAGCCCCCTGCTGGCCAGCCTGGTCAAGACCTACATCCGGCACGACCTCTTCGTGCAGCGGATCTACGCCGACTTCCCGGCCGAGCTCGAGGAGCAGTACGGCCCGGGGCTGGTCAGCCTGACCGACTACGCCGCCGAGGACAGCGTCGACGACCTGGAGGGCCTGACCGGCTGACGGGAAGGTGCCCACCCTACCCGAGTAGGTATCCTAACCGCGGCCAGCCGGCACCGAGCCGGTCGATGAGAGTGATCCCCGGCCTGGCGCCGCGACCGGGATGGGAGAGGTCAGCCACAGATGCCCCTCGACGGAGTTGTGCCGTTCCCGGAGGAGTTCCAGGCGCGCTACCGGGCCGCCGGGTATTGGCAGGACGAGACCCTCGACGAGGTCTTCCGGGCCGCGTTCGCCAAGTATGCCGATCGCCCGGCCCTGATCTGGAGCGAGGGATCGATGAGCTACCGCGAGCTGCAGGGGGCGGCGGACCGGCTGGCCGGACGCCTCTGGCAGGCCGGGCTGCGCCCCCTGGATCGGGTCATAGTGCACCTGCCCAACTGCCCGGAATTCGTCCAGCTCCACTTCGCCTTGCAGCGCATCGGGGTGGTTCCGGTGATGGCCCTGGCTGCCCATCGCCGCCACGAGATCGAACACTACGTGGGCCTGGCCGAGGCGGCCGCCTACTTCGGAGCCGAGCCCGATCTGGGCCTGGAGCTGCAGCCGGAGCACCCCTCTCTGCGCCTGGTCATGGGGCGGGAACAGCTCGGCGACGCAGAGCCCGCTCCCGAGCCCCCTCCCTTTCGGGCCGACCCCGACGACGCCTGTGTGCTGCTTCTCTCGGGGGGGACGACGGGCATCCCGAAGCTGATCCCGAGAACCCACAACGACTACGTCTACAACACCCGGATGGCCAGCCTGGCCCAGCAGATCTCCGCCGCCACGGTCCAGCTCTGCGTGCTTCCCCTGGCCCACAACATGCCCCTCGCCTGCCCGGGGATCCAGGGTGTCTACCTGGCGGGCGGTGCGGTCGTCCTGGCCGCGAGCACCAGGGCCGGGGATGTCCTGCCGGCGATCCAAAAGCACCGCGTGACCCATGTCGCGGCGGTGCCGGCGCTCTACATCCGCTGGCTGGCCGACCCCCTCGCCGCCAGCAGCGACCTGGGCTCGGTGCAGCTGCTGCAGTCGGGCGGGCAGCGGCTGCAGCCCGAGGTGCGCCGACGGATGGCGCGGACCTTCCCCAACGCCTTCGTGCAGGAGAACTTCGGGATGAGCGAGGGCACCCTCTTCTTCACCCACCCGGGTGACCCCGAGGAGGTGCGCCTGGAGACGGTGGGGACCCCGGTCAGCCCGGACGACGAGATCCGCCTCACCGACGAGGATGGCGAGGAGGTGCCCGACGGGGAGGTGGGCGAGCTGACCGTGCGAGGCCCCTACACCCTGCGCGGCTACTACCGAGCCGCCGATTACAACCAGCGGGTCTTCACCCGGGACGGCTTCTACCGCTCCGGGGACCTGATGCGGCGCCACCCGTCCGGGTCGTATCTGGTCGAGGGCCGGATCAAGGACCTGGTCAACCGAGGGGGCGAGAAGATCAGCGCCGAGGAGGTGGAGAACTTGATCCTCACCCTGCCGGCGGTCCGCAACGTCGCCTGCATCCCCCTCCCCGACCCGGTGCTGGGGGAGCGGATGTGCGCCTGCGTCATCCTCCAACCCGGCGCTGCCCTCTCCCTGGAGGCCCTGGTTGCCCACCTCACCGACCTGGGGGTCGCCAAGTACAAGCTTCCGGAGCGACTTGAGCGATTTGAGAGCTTCCCTCTCTCCGCCTTCGGCAAGGTCTCCAAGAAGACGCTCGCCCAGCGCCTCACGGCCGAGACCGTCTGAGGGGCGTCCCCCGAGTCCAGGCCTGACTGGGTCCGTCCCCAAGTCCCGGGCGGGCCGGGGTCAGCCGGCTGCGGTTTCCTCTGAGGGCGAAGCCGGAGCACCCTCGCCGAAGAGGAGGCGGTGCGCGTTCTGGTAGAGGATCTTGTGCCTGACCTCGTCCGGAAGCGGGACCGCGGCGAAGTCCCGCAGCCAGCGGGCGGCGCTCATCACCGGGGCGTCGGTCCCGAAGAGGACCCGGTCCGGGAAGATCGAGCGGGCGTACTGCCAGACCGTGTCGGGGATGTACTTAGGCGACCAGCCGGAGAGTTCCAGATAGCAGTTGCGGCGGATCCAGACCACCGAGATCGCCTGAGTCACCCAGGGAAAGCCGAAGTGAGCCAGGATGATCTTGAGGTCGGGAAAGTCCAGGGCCACCTCGTCGATCAGGGTGGGATCTCCGTACTGGAGCCGCCCCCCGGACTGGTTGTGACCGGTGTGGATCAGGACCGGTATGCCCAGCTCCTGGGCCTTGGCCCAGAGCGGGTAGTGGGCGCGATCGTTGGGGTAGAAGTGCTGGGTCGGAGGGTGCAGCTTGAGCCCCTGCATGCCCAGGTCACGAACCGCGTGCTCAAGCTCGAGCACCGCCAGCTGGTGCTTGTTGGGATCGACGCTGGCGAACCCGATAAAGCGATCAGGGCGCTGGGCAACCAGCCCGGCCACGATCTCGTTGGAGACCTTCCAGCCGTGGGTGGTCTCGCAGTCAAAGGCGAGTAGCACCGAGGTCTCGACCTGGTCCTCGTCCATGGTCCGGACCATGTCCTCGACGGTGATCGGCTGCCCCCCGAAGTTGAAGGTCTTGCGGGCGTGGCCCCAGAACCAATCAGGGGTGACCGCGAGCACCTCCTCGGTGTAGGGATGAACGTGGACGTCGATTGATTTCAAAGTGTGCCCCCCAAATTCCGCACGAAGCGGCTCCAATTCCTCAATGCCGCTAGGTGGAGGCGCTGTAGCCGCCGTCGACCACCAGCACCTCTCCGGTGACCAGGCGATTGGCCTCGACCAATGAGACGACCACCGCGGCGACGTCCTCGGGGGTGGCGACCTGCCCCATCGGGGTGTGGGTCGCGCGGCGGTCCATCAGGCGCTGGTAGTTGTCTCCGAGAGTGTGCTCCATCCACTCGCCGGTGACCCAGCCGGGAGCCACTGCGTTCACCCGCACCTGGGGAGCCAGCTGCCGGGCCAGGGTCTTGGTCAGGTTGACCACCGCCGCCTTGGAGGCGGCGTAGGGAAACGGCTGGGCGCTCGGGCGCAGCCCGGCGATGCTGGCCATGTTGACCACGTTCCCCACAGCGGACTGGCGGAGCCAGGGCAGCGCCGCCCGGGTCACCTGGAAGAGCCCCCGCACGTTGACCGCGAAGACCCGGTCCCAGGCCTCGGGCAGGAGGCCGTCTAGGTCCTCGGGCGGGGTGTCGATGGTGGTCCCAGCGTTGTTCACCAGGGTGTCGAGCCTGCCGAACTCGGCGATGCAGGCGTCGACCATGGCCCGGACCTCGCCGTCGTGGCTGACGTCCGCCTGGACGAGCAGCGCCCGGCGACCGCAGGCGCGCACCAGCTGGGCGGCCCCCTCGGCCTGCTCCCGGCTGCGGCTGAAGTTGATCCCGACGTCGTGGCCGCCCTTTGCCAAAGCCACCGCGATCGCCCGGCCCATGCCTCGCGAGGCCCCGGTGACCAGGGCCACCTTCTGCTCCTGGCTCATCGGGCGGCCCCGATCAGGCCCCAGACCCGCTCCGGCGAGTAGGGGGGGTTGGCGTGGACGACCCCCAGCGTGGAGAGGGCGTCGCAGACCGCGTTGGCGATCGCCGCCGGGACCGCGATGCAGCCGCTCTCGGCGACCCCCTTGGTTCCCAGCTCGGTCAGTGGTGAGACGGTGGGTCGGAACTCGGCGGCGATCTCCATGTTGATGTCCGGCAGAGTCGGCACCGCGTAGCTGAGAAAGCTCTCGGTCAACGGCTGGCCCTCCCCATCATGGCTCACCTCCTCATAGATCGAGGCGGCCAGCCCCTGGACGATCGAGCCGATCACCTGCCCCTCGGCCAGGAGGGGATTGATGATGGTGCCGGCGTCGTCCACGGCGATGATGCGCTCCAACGTCAGGTGGCCGGTCTCGGGGTCGACCTCCAGGGTGACCGCACAGGCGCAGGAGGAGTAGGCGAGTCCGGCCAGGGTGAATTTGCCCTCGCCGCGGAGTTCGGGCAGCTCGAAGTTGGCCGGCCTGGTTGTGGCAGCCTGGGCGATCTCGGTCAGGGAGATCCCCCGGGCGGAGTCGGCCGGCCAGAGGCAGCCTTCGCGCCACTGAAGCTCCTCCTCGGGGGCGTCGAGCAGGTGCGCCGCCCAGCTGCGGCAGCGCTGCTGGAGCTCCTCCACCGCCAGCAGCACCGCCGACCCCCCGACCGTGACCGAGCGGCTGGCGAAGGTGCCCACCCCGAGGGGGACCTGGGCAGAATCGCCGCTCCTAACCTCGATCTGCCCGGGCTCAATCCCGAGCTTGTCGGCGACGATCTGGGCGAAGGTGGTGGCGTGCCCCTGGCCGTGGTCGCTGGAGCCGGGCAGGAGCAGCACCCGGCCGTCCGGCTCGAGCCGGACCGCGGCTGTCTCCCAGTTGCTGTTGCCGCTCGACTCGACCACAACCGCGATCCCCACCCCCCGGAGCCGACCCTCCTCGCGAGCGCTCCTCTGCAGCTCCCGTTCCCGGGGGTAGTCGACCAGCTCCAGGGCGCGGTCTAGTAGCCCCGGATAATCACCCGAGTCGTACTCGCTGCCGACCGCCGTGCGGTAGGGAAAGGCGTCCTTGGGGACCAGGTTCCGGCGCCGGACCTCGACCGGGTCAAGCCCCAGCCGGGCAGCGGCGAGATCCATCAGCCGCTCGATCACGAAGGCGGCCTCAGGCCGGCCGGCGCCCCGGTAGGGTCCGGTGGGCACCTTGTTGGTCGCCACCCCGAGAACGGTGACCGCTGCCGCCGGGATCACGTAGGCACCGGTGATGAGGCTGCTGGCGGTGGCCCCGACCACCGCGGTGTGGCCGAGCAGGTAGGCGCCACAGTCGCTGATCAGGCTCGCTCGGATCCCGAGCAGGTGTCCCTCACGGTCGAGAGCCAGCTCAGCGTCGGCCTCCATCCCCCGCCCCTGGTAGGAGGCGAGGAAGTTCTCCGAGCGGGTCTCGACCCACTTGGCCGGACGGCCCAGGCGCATGGCGACCAGCGCCGCCACCGCGTGCTCAGGCGCCAGGCCGCCCTTGCTCCCGAAGGCTCCCCCGACGTCGGGCACCACCACCCGGATCGACTCCAACGACCGCTGCAGGACGTGGGCCAGCCCCAGCCGGGGGCGGTGGGGGTCCTGCGAAGAGCACCACAGGGTGAGCAGGTCGGGATCGGCCGAGTACTCGGCGACGCAGCCCCTGGTCTCCATCGGGGAGGCCTGGAGGCGGGGGATCGAGAACTTCTCCGCGACCACCAGGTCGGCGGCGGCGAAGGCCGCCTCCACGTCCCCGCCCCGACGCGCTCCCCGGATCACCACGTTGTCGGGCACGCTCTGGTGGACCACCACCTCGGCTCGGAGGGCGTCCCGGGGCGGCCCCACCGAAGGCATCGGATCAAGCTCCAGCTGGACCAGCTCGGCGGCGTCCTCGGCCTGGGCGTAGGTCTCGGCCACCACCACCGCCACCGCCTCCCCGGCGAAGCGGACCTCATCACGAGCCAGGATCGGCATGGCCACCTCGGCGACCGAAAACCCGTCCGGGAGGGGCACCGCTCGCAGCGGCAGATCCTGAACTCGGGGCAGCTCGGCGGCGCTGAGCACGGCCACGACGCCGGGCATGGCGCGGGCTTCGGTCGCCTCGAGGGAGACGATGCGGGCGTGCGGGACCAGGCTGCGTACGAAAACCAGATGCACCGCCCTGGGGAATTCGAGGTCATCCAGGTAGGCACCCGCCCCGCGGACCAGGCGCGGGTCCTCGCGGCGCACCTCCGGCCGACCGATCCAGGCTCGACTCAAGCCACTCCCACTCCCGAAATCCTGCGCGGCACCCGGCCGGGTGTCCCTACTCGGGTGGGATCCCACTTCCAAAAACCCTACCGACACCGGTGGGTAGGATTTTACCGGCCAGGCCGCTCCGGAGTGGCCGGCTTGGGCGTCGGGCCCGAGCGTCGGTCGGCCCGGTCGCCGGGCCTGGCCTGCCCCTGGGAAGGCGTTTCGCCCTCAGCGACTCACTCGGACCGGACCGTCTCAAGCCACCTGGCGATGTCGGCGACGACCGCCGCATCCAGGTGCTGGGCGGGCTCGTACTCAGCTGGAGTTGAGGGGCCGGTGCCGGGAAAGAACAGGTGATTGTCCAGGGGGTAGATCCGGATGGTCACGCCCGGCGCGCTGGCCAGCCCAGCTTGCCAGAGAACGAGGTCGTCGGCGACCGTGGCCTGGTAATCGCGGCCGCCCTGGAGGATCAGCATCGGCTTGGCCAGCTGGGCCGCCAGCGCAACCGGGTCGTAGGCGCGCAGATCGAGCCAGTACGGGGCGGGGACGCCGAAGGGCAGATCTCCCGCCGGGGTCGAGGTGGAGAGCTGGGCGCTGTCCACCCGGGCTGCCTGCTCGGTCAGGGCCACGATGGCGGATGCGGAGGTGGCGACGGTCGCGGAATCGAGGGAGGCCAGGTAGCGAACCTGGCGCACGGCCGCCCAATGGAGCGGCTGGGCTCCCCCGGCCAATAGGACCAGCCCCGCCACTGATGGGGCGGCCGCCGCGACCCGCGGAGCGACGGTGCCTCCCAGGCTGTGCCCGATGAGGAAGACCCGCCGCTGGTCAATGGCCGTAAGCTGGCCGAGTCTCTTGACGGCCGCGACCGCGTCCGGCAGGTATTCGTCGGCCAGGGTGAAGTCCTGCTTCTGCTTGACCTCCGCCCCATGGGCGTAGGTCACCTTGTCGAAGCGCAGCACCGCCACCCCCAGGCTGGCGAGCCCCCAGGCGAGGTCCTTGTAGGGCCTGTTTCGACCCATCGTCCCGTCGCGGTCGAGCGGTCCCGAGCCGCTGAGCAGCACGACTGCGGGGAGCGGCCCGGGCCGGTGGGGCAGACTGAGCGTGCCGGGCACCGAGAGCCGACCGGAGCCCAGCGTCAGCTCCTGCTCATCGAACTCACCGGGGTTCGCGTAGGCAGGCGGCTCCCAGGGCAGGTTGGGTTGGGCCGCGCTGGCCGGGGCCAACTGCAGACCGGCGAGCCAGCGATCTCCGGCCACCGTGACGACCAGGGTCAGCTCGCCGCGCTGGCACGCGACCGGGACTCTGACGAGGACCATGCCGGGCCCTGCCGCTTCGCTGAGCGGCGTGCCTACGCCAGAGACGGGGCCAAGCCGGTCGAGCTCGCCCTGCCAGGCCGACTGCAGCGCCTCGGCCGACACCAGCGAACGCAGCCCCGGCGCGAACAGCTCGCGAATCTCCTCGAATCGGCCGGCTCGGGCCATCTCCAGGACGGCGAGGCTGGTTGTCTCCGGCGCTGGCGGCATCACCAGCTCCCCTGGCGTCCAGTTCGCGTACTTCGGCCACGAGCAATCGCCCCTTCATCTCCCCGCGTCCTCTCCGGCGCGGGCAGGAAGACGCTCGACAGCATCCGTCGCCGCCGACCTCTGTCGGGGGCATTGGCGAGCCGGGGCTGGAGCAGGATCCGGAGGTCGCGCAGGAAGTCGGCGAACTCGATTTCGGTAAGCCAAGCGGCGGAGGTCCCGTACTGGACTCCGTCCCGGACCAGGTCGGGGGGGCCGACCGCGAGATAGCGGTCGAAGTCGACGAGCAGCCCAGCGACGAAGGCCATGAAGGCGTGCGCGTGCTCGGTGGCAGTCATCGCCGCCGCCTCCTTCGTTCCCACCTGGGCGGCGACGACCCGGAAGACGTAGGTGCGCTCGACGGCGGCGCGGATCCGGCGCTCGGCGACCACCTGGAGGACGCCCGCCCGGGCCAGGAGGGCGACATGGCGGTAGAGGCTCCCCGCGGGCACGTCGTCGAGCT
>Ga0307373_10008656_pt1 | contig 15404 bp, 13 predicted proteins | sample OX2MG_FD_202534 | JGI IMG/M metagenome (GOLD analysis project Ga0307373, IMG submission 202534) | Soil microbial communities from Risofladan, Vaasa, Finland - OX-2 | ecosystem: Environmental > Terrestrial > Soil > Coastal area > Acid sulfate soil | place: Finland: Risofladan, Vaasa | collected... | reverse complement strand
TGGAACGAACGCGAGCACCACGCCTACGGTATCCCGTTCCCGCCGCTCGGGCAGCGGATGGACATGCTGGAGGAGGCGCTGCAGGTCGTCCGGCTGCTGCACAGCGGTGAGCCGGTGAGCTTCGCGGGACATCACTACCAGCTCCACGACGCCGTCTCCCGACCCACGCCCACCAACCCGAGCGGGATCCCGATCGTCATCGGCGGCTCCGGCGAGAAGCGGACGCTGCCGCTGGCAGCCCGCTACGCCGACGAGTGGAACACCAACGGCGTCACCCGTGACGAGTACCGCGCGAAGTCGGAGACGCTGGATCGCCTGTGTTCGGAGGTCGGTCGGGATCCGCGCGCGATCCGCCGCTCGCTCATGATCGCGCACCTGGTCGGGCGTGACCGCGGCGAGCTGGTAGAGCGCGTGCGGCGGCTGTGCGAGGTCATCCCGTCGTTGCGCGACCTGTCGCCGGACGCGGCGATCGCGGCGCTGCGCGAGCGCCGCTGGCTGGTAGGCACGCCCGACGAGGTGGTCGAGCAGATCGCGGCCTGGCAGGAGGTCGGGGTAGAGCTCTTCATGCTACAGACGCTGGACCAGACCGACGTCGCGGCGCTGGAGCTGATCGCGGCCGAGGTGATGCCGCGCGTCGGCCGGTCCACGTCGCGCTGAGACGCGCTCGGGAAACCCGAGGGGGCGCAGGCTCGAACCCCGTCCTGGACCGCGGCGTCGACCCCGCAGACGACGATCGGAGGGCTGCTGGCCCTCCGATCGTCTGGTCGCGAACCTGAGGCCCGCTCCCGTGTCCCCAACTGGTCGAGCGGCGGGGCCGCCGCCCTTCCCTACTTCCCTTCGAGGTGTCGAATGTGAACCACCAGCGCCCAGCGCTCCTGGGGTGTCAGCAGGTGGCCGAACGGGGGCATGTAACCGCCGTACCCGTTCGTCAGGACGTAGAACAGCTCGCCGTCGGTCAGTTGCGCCGAACTGTTGTCCTTCGGCGACTTCAGCGTCGGGTTCGTCAGGTTGGCGGGCGTCGGCGCCTTGTTCGCCTGGAACACCAGCACCGCCGCGGGACCATCACCCTTTCCGTCCGCGCCGTGGCAGACGACACAGTTGACGGTGAACAGCTGCTGGCCCAGCGCCTGAGTCGCCGCGTCGTTCGGCAGCGGGTTCTTCAGCGTCGCGGCCTCATCGACCGTATAGTTCGGCACGTCCGCCGGGATCGGCGTCCCGGCCGGCCCCGGCCGGACCATGTTGGCGTTCGGCTCGAGCGCGCCGCCGAGCGGGATGTTCCCGCCGCCGAACGCGATCGCGCTGGCGGGCGAGTCGAGCCGCGGCGGCTGCTGGCCGGTGAAGCTCGGCTGGTAGTGCATCTCCGGGAAGAAGTCGATCGGGTACTCGTTGGTCGAGTCACACGCCGCGACCGCCGCCGCGATCAGCAGCAGCGCCAGCAGTATCCAGCCGCGCCGCCAGATCCGGCGGCCGGCGACACCGAGCGAGACGCCCGGGAGTCGTCCCCCGCGCATTACGCGCCCGCTCCCTTCTGCTGCGTCCGCGCCTTCGCCGCGCCGCCGGCCGCGCGCCGCGGCTCGAGGATCGCGTCCTCGGCGCCCGCCTGGCGCAGCGCGGCGGCCGCCCGGTCCGCCAGGCTCTCCTCCGGGAACGCCAGGATGCCGATGTAGCCCTGGGTGATGCGCGGGTCGTAGAGCCCGCCCAGCCGGGGCAGCCGCGACTCGAACAGCACGCCGATGACCGTGAAGAGCACCGCGGCGAGGAGCGTGCCCTCGTACATGATGATGAACATCGGCGGGATCGAGAAGAGCGGCTTGCCGCCGGTCACCAGCGGGTAGGCCAGCTGGGTGCCGCCGGTGATCAGCAGACCCACCGAGAAGCCGCAGGCCGCGCCGACGAGCGGGAAGAGCCCCAACCGGTGCATGCCGGCTTCCTCGCCGAACGCCCCCTCGGGGTAGGGCGCGTTGGTCAGAATGTCGTAATCCTCGCGACCGAGGCCCAGCTCGGTGATCGCGTCGACCCCGGCGACCGCCGAGTCGAGGCTCGGAAAGACCCCGAGAACGCTCCGGATTGCCATCGCCACTCCGCTCCTCGCCTAGACGCCTAGAACTCGCGAACGATCGCCGGGACGGTGCGCTTGCCTACCTGGATCTCACCGGCGAAGCGCTGGCCCTCGAGCTCGTCCCACACCGGGATGGGCGGGAAGAGCTTCGAGAAGACGAGGAGCAGCGTGCCGACCAGCGCGAACGAGCCGATGATCAGCGTCACCTCGATCGGTCCAGGCCGGTAGGAGGTCCAATCGAAGCTCCACTGGTACTTCTGCTGCAGGCCGGGCACGACCAGCCAGTAGCGCTCCGACCACATGCCGACGTTGACCATGATCGAGGTCCAGAACATCACCTTGATGTTCCGCCGGAAGCGCCGGAACAGCCAGATCGGTACCGGTATGAAGTAGCCGAAGATGAAGATGAAGGCCAGTAGCAGCACGTAGGGCCAGGCGAAGAACCGGGTGTTCATGATCACCAGGTCCACCGGGTCCTGCCGGAACAGGTCGAAGAAGACGTCGAGCATGAAGAACCACATCCAGGCGGACCCGACCACCACCAGCAGCCGTCCGATGGCGTCGAAATGCTCGGGTCTCAGGTAGCTGTCAAACTTGAACAGCCAGCGCATCAGCGCCATCAGTGTGACCACTGCCGACACGCCGGAGTGGACGGCCCCGATGACGAAGTAGGGCGCCCAGACGGTCGAGTGCCACACCGGGTCGAGCGAGAAGGCGAAGTCCCACGACACGATGCTGTGCACCGAGACGAAGATCGAGAGCATGATCGCGGCGAGCAGGAAGCCGGAGATGGTCTGCATCTTCCACTGCCGCTCCTGCCCGCGGAACCCGAGTGCCAGCACCCGGTACAGGCCGTGGCGCCAGCCGGTCGAGCGGTCGCGCAGGATGGCGAAGTCCGGGATCATGGTGACGAAGACGAACAGAATGGTGCCGGTCAGGTAGGTGAAGACCGCGCTCGGGTCCATCACCAGGGCGGAGCGCACGTCGGGCCAGATCCCGCGCCAGAAGTCGTACGGGAAGACGAAGTAGGCCGTGCGCCAGGGACGGCCGGTGTGCATGAAGGGAAAGGTCATGGCCGTCATCAGGCTGAACATCGTCATGACCTCGGCCGCGCGGGTGACGGGCCGGCGCCACTCCGCCTGGGTCAGGCGCAGGATCGCCGAGATCATCACCCCGGCGTGGCTGATGCCGATCCAGAAGACGAAGTTGACGATCATGAAGCCCCACATGTTGGGGCGGTTCAGACCGGTAACGCCGACTCCCCAGTAGAACATCCAGCCCGCGGCGAACACGAACGCGGTGAGCACCCCGCCGAGCACGATGAACGCGACCCAGTTCATCGTCGAGGTGTAGACCACCGGACGTAACAGGTCACGGATGATCTGGTCCTCAGGCAGGTGATGTCGCTCCTGCATAGCCCCTCCACACGCCCCTTCGCGGCCTTGCTCCGACAGCTCCGGCTAGTTCGGCTTGCCGATGAGCGTCACTTCGGTCTTGTAGTACTGCTTGCGCGCCCGCAGCCACAGGCCGGCCGTGATCTCCCAGATGGAGGGGTAGGCCACGACCTTGAGGGCGAGCAGGACCAGGGCGAAGGCGCCTCCGGCCAGGCCGACGTACAGCAGGATGTCGAACACCCCCGGGATGTAGGCGTTCGGGATGATCGACAGCTCCTTCTCGTAGATGTTGGGGATAGAGAAGCTCGCCGACATCAGACGGACCTGGTCCACGGCCTGACCCACCACCACCAGGCAGGCGGCCACGGTCGGCCCCGCGATGCCCATGCGGATCCGCGTCCAGACCAGGACGAACAGCGGCGCCAGGAACATGCAGGCGAAGGCGATCACGAACAGCCAGAAGTAGGGCTCGAAGTAGAGCACCTTCAGCAGCGACAGCTCGCGCGGCGTCCGGCCGTACCACCAGATCACGAACTCGGTCCAGTGGAAGTAGAACCAGAGGAGCCCGAGCGCCAGCATCAGCTTGGAGGCGGCGAAGAACTGCTCCGACTCCAGGTACTCGCCCGCGCCGCCCCAGCGGCGGAAGACCGCCATGGCGATGATCGTGACCGCGATGCCCGACTCCAGGCCGGCCACCGTATAGGCGGCCGGGAAGATCGCGCTGTTGTCGCCCGGCAGGAGCGCCAGGATGAGCTCGGAGGCCATCACCGTCATCGTGCCGACGTAGAGCAGGATGTAGAGTGCTCCCAGGTAGGCGACGCCCCGATCGATGATCTGCCACTGGTAGACCGTGCCGCGAAAGCCGCGCGCCATCCGGGTAAAGCGGCCGGGGCGATCACGCTCGACCTGGTCTCGCGCGATGGCCATGTCGGGCAGCGACGCCACGTAGAGGAACCCGTACCCGCAGATGGTCAGCGCCAGCATCATGACGATGTCCCACAGGTAGGGCGCCGCCCACCAGCCGAACCACAGCGTCTGGCGTCCCTCGGTGTTCGGCAGGACGAAGATCAGCAGCACCAAGAGGATGAACGGGACAATCAGGCCGGCGCCCCACAGCTCGGCCAGCCGGTTGACCGGGCGTCGCCAGTGGCCGCGCGTCAGTCGCATCGCGACCGAGAAGCAGGGCGCGGAGCCGACGGTCGACATCAGGAAGCCGAAGGTCGCCGCGACGTAGGTCCAGGCCTGACGATCGCCCCAGCCGGCCCCGATGATCGGGCGGATGATCAGCGCGATCACCCCGATGACCCCGAGGATGGCCGAGATGATCAGCGCCAGCCGGTAGGAAGACCCCGCCGCCCGGATCCGCTGCAGGCCATCGGTAACCACCTGCTGCGGCGTCAGGTCCCAGGTCCGCTGGACTCGCCGGTGACCGTGCGCATGCTCCGCGTGTGTCGCCATCGATCTGGTTCCGTCCCTCTCTGGCTGAGCCTACGCGCCGCTCTGCGCCGGTGCGTCCGGGTCGAGCTTCTTGAGGTAGAGCACCGACGGGTTCGTGCCCAGGTCCGCGAGCACCTGGTAGCCGCGGTCCGTGCCGGCGATGGCCCGGGAGACCACGCTCTGCGGGTCGTTCATGTTGCCGAAGACGATGGCCCGGGTCGGGCAGGCCTGGGCGCAGGCCGTGTTGACCTCGCCGTCGCGCACCGCCCGGTTGTTGTCGAGCCGCGCGTTCTGCTCGGCGTGGTTGACCCGCTGGATACAGAAGGTGCACTTCTCCATCACGCCACGGGTGCGCACCGTCACGTCCGGGTTGAGCTGGTTCTCCAGCGAGGCCGGCCACTTGGGCTGCCAGAAGTTGAAGAAGCGCACGTGCCAGTGGCAGTTGACCGAGCAGTAGCGCGTGCCAATGCAGCGGTTGTAGATCTGCATGTTGATGCCCTCGTTGGTGTGGTAGGTCGCGAAGACCGGACACACCGGCTCACAGGGGGCATCGGAGCAATGCATGCAGGGGACCGGGATGTAGCGCGCCTTGATGTTGGGGAACTCGCCCTCCCAGTAGCGCTCCACCCGAATCCACTCGATCGCGCGCCGCTGGAGGTAGGCCTCCTCGGTGTTGATCGGGATATTGTTCTCCGCCTGGCACGCCACCACGCACGACTGGCAGCCCGTGCAGCGATCCAGATCGATGACCATGCCCCACTTCGGCGTGGGCGGCATGGGGACTTGCGTCACTGACACTGCATCTCCTCTCCGGCCGCGATCCGACCTGCCGGGCTAGCCCTGCTTCTGCGTGGGTCGAATGATCTCGATGATCGGCGCGCCCGGCACCTGGAAGGCCGGGACCTGTCCCTCGAACCGCGCCAGTCGGACCTTCTTCCCGGTGGTTGCGATCTGCACCCGGGTCGCCGCATAGGCCAGCGCGCCCGTCTCGGAATCCACCTTCGAGGCATCGACCAGGTCGAGCGCGTTCACCCCGCGCCGCTCCGAGTAGCGGTTGGGCGTCGCCGTGTGCCCCTGACCCAGCGGGATCAGGGCGACGTCGGGCGCCGCCGCCGGGTTGACGTACACCGCCAGCTCGCGGCTGACGCCGTTGGCGGACTTGACGGTGACCAGATCGCCGGTGCTCACGCCGTAGTGGTCCGCCGTGGTCGGGTTGAGCTCCACCCAGCTGTTCCAGACGGTGGTCGAGATCGGCTCCGGCAAGCCCTGCATCCAGGCGACCCGCGCGCCGTCGCCGTAGTCGAGCGCCGACGTCGGGTAGGGCAGCAGGTAGAGCGGGAACGCGCCGGGATCGCCGGTGAACTGCGGCTGGGCCGCCGGGGTCGGCTTGGTCGGCGCGCCCGCGGCGCTGGCCGCCGCCTTGTTGCCGGTGTCCCACCAGCCGCCCTGCGCCTGCATCTGGAGCATGAAGGTCTTGGCGTCCGTCGCCGTGATGTTGCCACGGTTCAGCCCCTGTAGCGCACCGGCCGTGGACTGCACCGCGTCCGCGTAGGTGTTCCACGGCAGCGCCTGGTTCGCGTCCTTGGCGGCGGCGATCAGAACGTCTCCGGCGGAATGGCTGTCGAAGCCGGGGTTGCCGTTCTCAGGCGCCAGCGTGTTGATCACCGGTTGCTGCAGCGCGACGGTCTGGAAGCCGGGTCCCGGATCCGGGATCTCGAGCCCCCAGTCCTCCAGTGAGTGGTTGACCGGCAGCACCAGATCGGCCAGCTGGCTGGTCTCGTCGATGACCGTCGAGAGCGCCACCACCTTGCCGACCTTGGCCAGAGCATCCGCGAAGCCGCTCGAGGCCGGCAGGCCGTAGGCCGGGTTGACGCCGTGGATGATGGCCAGCTTGTACTTGCCCGACTTCATGTCGTTGATGACCCCGGCCCAGTCCCGGTACGACAGCCCCGACGTGGCGGTCGGCAGGCTGGTGGCGCCGGACGGGAATGGTGATCCGGGGTTGAGCGTCAGCCCGCCGGGCACGCCGACGCTGCCCACCAGCAGGTTCAGCGCGAAGACCGCCGTCAGATTGAAGAGGGCGTTGGTGTGGGCGGCCGCGGTCGTGCCGGCGATGGCCACGCCCGGCTTGCCGTTGGCGAAGCGCTTGGCGAGATCCTGGATCTGGGCGGCCGAGAGGCCGGTAGCCGCCGCCACCTGCTCGGGCGCGTACTGGTCGAGCGAGATGCCGCCGTAGATCGTGCCGGCCTTGGCCTTGTCGGCCAGGCCCTGGGCGGTCATGTACTGCGCCATCGCCAGGGCGACGAGCCCCTCGGTGCCGGGCTTGATCGGCAGCCAGCGATCGGCGCTGGCCGCGGTGCCGTTGAGCTGGGGCCCGACGTGGTAGTAGGTGCCGCGGATATCCGAACGCCCCTGGCGGAACTGGCCGAAGCCCATCGAGAGCTGCACCGGCGAGATCCAGCCGTGCAGGAAGTCGGCGCTGAAGCTGACGAGGAAGTTGGTGTGCGCCAGGTCGATCGCCGGGAGCGCGCTGCTGTTGAAGACGCGCCGCATGGCCTCGCGCAGCACGACCCGCTCGTCGGGCTCGAAAGCCACCTGCTTGGCGCCGAACTTCCCGGCGAACTGCGTCCAGACCATCCCCATCGCGCCGCTGGGCGGCTCGGTGATGATCAGTGTCCCGCCGGACCCGGCGCTGCTGAGGTCGCTGGCGAACTCCTTCGCCGCCGCGTCCCAGGTCGTCGCCTGGTAGCTGCCGGAGCCCCGGGCGCCGGAGAGCTTGAGCGGCGAGCCGACGCGATCCGGCAGGTAGACGTCCTGCACGGCGGCCTGGGCGCGGGCGCAGGTCGCGCCGGCGTTGACCGGGAAGTCGGGGTTCCCCTCGACCTTCTTGGCACGGCCCTCGAAGACGCGCACGACCAGCCCGCAGCCCGCCCCGCACTGCTGGCAGGTGGTCGCGTACCAGTTGTCACGCCCGTAGATCACGTCGAGCGGGTTCTGGACCGGGCTCTCGAACTTGAACTTGTAGGCCGGGTCCCCGTTGCCGATCCCGCAGCCGGTGAACAGGACTGCTCCGGTCGTGGACGTCGTGACGAGTTTGATGAACTCTCGTCTTCGCATCGCACCCTTCCGCATCAGTAGTGACAGACCGAGCAGTCCGTGCGGGCCCCGTACTCCCGGTGACAGGAGATGCAGTCGCCCATGCGCAGGTCGCGGAACTGGCTGACCGTCTGCATCGTGGCAACGTCCCCGTGGCAGGTCGAACACTGGATGCCGGCGTTAATGTGGGTGGCGTGTACGAAGTGGACGTGCTCGGGCAACTGGTGGACGCGGTTCCAGTCGACCGGCGTGTTGGTGTTGAACGAGTTCACCAGCGTGGCGAGCGGCGCGCGCCCGGCGACCGGGATGACCTTGTGGCAGAACATGCACTGCTGGAGCGCGGGCAGGCCGGCGAACGCCTGGGTCGTCGCGTCGCGGTGGCAGAAGGTGCAGTCGATCCCGAGCGTACCGGCGTGCAGCGTGTGCGGGAAGGCGATCGGCTGGGCTTTGGCCGGCTGCGCCGTCGGCGCCAGGAAGTAGCTCCGCGCCAGGATCGCGACCAACGGGACGGCCAGCAGGACCAGCACCACCAGACCGAACACGACTGCCCGCAGATAGAGTCGCATACCGCTTGCTCCGCTCCGCTCCGTCTCAGGACTTCAGCACGCTCGCCCCGCCCCGGCCGCCTCCTCGCGGCCGCGGTCGGGAGACCCTCAGACCCAGATCTTCCCGTACAGCTGCCACAGGACTTGCAGGTGCACCACGATGTTGGCGAAGGAGAAGATCGACGCCAGCAGGAAGACAATCGCCAGCCCGTAGAAGACCGGCCGGACACCGAGCATCCGGCGGGGGAGCTGGTGGGTCGAGACGAGCGAGGGGATCGCCGCGTGAGCCAGCAGGAGTGCGGTGCCGAAGACGATCATGCAGGACAGGAAGGTCCAGAACCAGACGAGCCCCGCCGTGACCTGCGTCCACTGGTCAGCCGAGGTTACGCTAGCGTTCATCCACGACCTCCGTGCGGGCGAGCAGCCGCTACGTGACCCAGCGGCACGTCGTCTCGGATAGAGACTCCCCGGCGACTATCGCGCGCCACCGGGGGCCCGTCAACCGGGCATGGATCAAGTCTGCCGGGACGTTATCTCGAACGCGGTGTTGGCAAATTACGGTGTCTGTGTGATCGCTTTCACGACCATCACGTAGAATGACGGCTGCTCGGCGGCTTGTCAAGGGGGGTCCGAGCGCCAATCATGGCCGGCAAGTTCGCGGCCGTTTCGGGCCCGGAATCGCGGGTTTCGCGTACTGCTCGGCCGTGAACGACGCATCTGGAGCGCCGTCCGGCCGCCAACGGGTCGCGTTGCGGAGAACCGGCCGCCGCGCCGGCAAGGAGGAGCGATGAACCACGCGGAGCCGGAGTCGCGGGCCATCACGCTGACCGGCAGCCGGTCCGGCGAGCCGCCGACGGTGCGGGGATTCGCCGCGTCCTACCTGCGACTGTGTCGCGGGCAGGCCCGGAGCGTGACGGCCGCGCTCGAGCCGCAGGCCGGCGACTGGCTGCTACGGCCGGACGGCGAGCTCGAGCTGGCGGTCGATCCGCCGCGACCGCTGGCCGCCGACGAGCTGGTGGTGCCACGGCTCGACCGGCTGGTGCAACTGCTGCGGGGAGAGGCGGAGAGCCTCGTGATCGACTGCCACACGGCGGACTACGCCTGCGTGGCGTTCGACGGTGACGGCCGCTCGCTGGCGAACGTGGTGGCACGCACCCCCGAGGAGGCGGCGCTGCGGGCGCTGCTCTTCGTGCAGGCCGAGAAGGCCGCCAACGAGCAGTCTCGCTGAGGCGCTCCGGCCGGTAAGTTACGGGTGTGGCGGGCGTCTCCATCTGGCCAGCCGTCGATTGCGAAGCCGTTTGCCGTTTCACGATCCGCGGCCGTCCCGGCTCGGCGTCCCAGACACACCGTTCCGCCTGACTGTGGGCGCACGCGTCGCGGATACGGGAGCCGGAGCGCGGTGCTCACGGCGCCAAGCTCGTCCGCATATCCCATATAAGCAGCGGGGACCCGACCACCTCCAGGTCGGTCGCCTCAGTTGACAGCGTGGTGGGCCTCCCGTAGACTGAATGCGCACTCAGCCACTATGCACCGGCGTACGCCGCTGGCATTGCCAATTGGGCAAGGGCGGCCCCTGAATGGCTCAGACGACGGGATATCAAACCGGCCGATCTTGGGCCGACCTCCCTCAATGACTCGTTCAGGTTGAGCGTGCCCGTGCTCACGTCACTGGAGTCTGTGTCCCAGCCACCCCGAAACGTGCAGCGACACGGAGGAGGCTCACGTCAATGGACGAAAGCAATCGCATGGCTCGCCTCGCCGTCGAGACTGTCTCGCAGCGGCTAACCCGTCGCCAGGTGATTCAACGGGGACTCAGCCTTGGACTTTCACTCTCCGCCATCGGCTGGGTGCTGGCAGCCTGCGGCGGCAGCCCCAGCGGGACGAGCACCGCGACGGCAAGCACCCAGAGCGGCGGCGCGGCGGCGACGAGCGCAGCGAGCACATCGAGTGTCACGCTCGCCACGCCCGGGTCGAGCGCCACACTCGCCACACCCGGGGCGAGCGCCAGTCCCTCGGCGACTGGCTCCTCCACACTGCTCACCGGTGGCACGCCCAAGGACGGCGGGGACTTCACCGTCATTCTGGACACCACGGGGGAAACGTACGATTTCGACCCGCATTCCTATTATAACGTCAACACCGTGCTGTTTCAGGGGCCGTATCAGCAGCTTGTCGTGCTCAAGGGGAGCAGCGACACCGAATACGCGCCGGGGCTGGCGAAGCAGTGGGGCCCTAACGCCGACGGGACCGAGTGGACCTTCACCCTCCAGGACAACATCAAGTTCCACGATGGCACCACGTGCGACGCGCAGGCAGTGGTTTTTTCCTTACAGCGGCTGATGAAACTTCAACTTGCTCCCGCGTTCATTCTCAGCCGATTCGTGTCCAACCCCGATACCGACATCACGGCGGCCGACTCGAAAACGGTCAAGATCAAGCTCAGCGCGCCGAACCCCGCGTTCGAGGCGGCGATATCGTCCACCTACGGTGTCTATATGGTGAGCCCAACTGCGGTGCAAAAGAATAAGACCCAGAGTGATCCCTGGGCGCACAAGTGGTTCACCCAGAACATGGTCGGGACCGGCCCCTACAAGCAGGTCACCGCAACCCAGCAGCAAGTCGTTCTAGAGCGGTTCCCGGACTACTGGGGTGGCTGGCAGGGCGCGCACTTCGACCGGATCATCCTCCGCGTCGTGGAGGACACCGCGACGCGCCAGAATTTGGTCACGGGTGGTGGCACCAGCGCCCTGGTCCACTCCCTGACCCCACAGGCGGTCGTCCAGCTTAGGCAGAACCCCGCGGTTCAGGTCGTCACCTACCCGACCACCCAGGCCAACTTCGATCGAATGAACTCCGGGGATCGCCTCAAAGATGTCAACGTCCGCAAGGGCTTCAGCTACGCCTTCCCCTACGACGAGATGCGGAACGGCGTCTACAAGGGGTTGATCGCGCGGACCGGTGGCCCGCTCCCGCCGACGATCTCCGGCTACGATCCCAACGTGTTCATCTACAGCACGGACTTGAACAAAGCCAAGCAGATGATCAGCACGCAGTACCCGTCAGGGTCGAGCTTCACCTATATGATCGCCAGCGGTAACGAATTGGTGTCCTCGGTGGCGCAGCTCTTCCAGGCCAATTTGGCGCAGATCGGGTACACACTAAATATCCGCCAGGTGGAGGAGTCAGCCTATGACACGTTGTTCTATGGCGACGCGCCTCCATCGCAACGGCCCGACTTCTTCGGCGGCGCCGGCTGGTGGCCGGACTACAACGACGTCTACGACTACCTCTACCCGGTCTTCGCTACGGATGCCGCGGGGAGCAAGGGCGCCAATTCCATGTTCTTCAGCAACAAGCAGCTCGACCAGGTCTTTACACAACTCTCCGGTTGGGTGAAGGACCAGGGTACGTTCACATCGTTGACCGCTCAGGCGCAGAAGATCCTGACGGTCGACGATCCGGCGGGCCTCTACTGGGGCGCGGTCAACTGGTATACGATCCTGGGAGCGAAGGTTCGCGGCTACGTACCGAATCCGCTCTACCTGTATACGTTCCGCTACTACGACCTGTACCAGGTGGTCTAGGCGGCTGCTCCCGAGCACGGGATCCCGCAGGTTGGGCGCGCCCGGCAGAGTCCGCGGTGGAGATCGTCCCAGCCGCTGTGGGCGCAGCCGAGGAATCGGTAGCGAGAGTGTAGGGCCGGGATGCTGGTTCGTCTCATCATACGCCGGCTGTTGGCGTTGACCCTCGTCCTGATCGGCCTCTCGATCGTGACGTTCGTGCTCTCGCACGTCGTGCCGGGGGATCCGGCGCGCTTGATCGCCGGCCCACGTGCCGGCCAGCAGGCAGTCGAGAATACTCGTCACGAGTATGGGCTGGACCGGCCGCTCTACGAGCAGTACCTGTCGTACGTCAAAGGCATCGTGACCCTCGACTTCGGCACGTCGCTGTCAAGCTTGAGGCCGGTTCGCTCCGATCTCGGGCAGTACTTCCCGGCCACGGTTGAGCTGGCGCTGGCGGCGCTCGTCCTGTCGCTCGTCATCGGCTTTCCGCTCGGCATCCTCTCGGCGGTTCGCCCGAACTCGATCGTCGACAATGTGTCCCGCTTGATCTCCATCACCGGCATCGCCACCCCCATCTTCTGGATGGCGCTGCTGGCCCAGTATGTCTTCTTCGTCAGGCTGAAGCTATTGCCCGACGGCGGCCGGTTGCCACCCGGTGCGACGCCACCGTCGGGGATCACCGGCCTCTACACCGTCGACTCGCTCCTGGAAGGGAATTGGTCCCTCTTCGTCACCACGCTCAAGTACCTCATTCTGCCGGCCTGCGTCCTCGCTTACAGCACGCTGCCGCTCATCACGCGGCAGCTTCGCGGCGCGATGCTCGAGGTCCTGAGTCAGGACTACATCCGCACGGCACGGGCGAAAGGGCTGCGAGAGCGCGGCACCATCCTCCGCCACGCGCTGCGCAACGCCATGCTCCCGGTCGTCACCATCCTCGGCTTGCAGGTCGGGCTCCTCTTCTCCGGCGCGGTGCTGATCGAGATCATCTTCTCCTGGCCGGGCATCGGCCGCTACGCGCTGACGGGGGTGACGAACTTCGACTACAACGCCATCATGGCGGTCACGTTAGTGATCGGCTTCTGTTACGTGATTATCAACATGTTCGCCGATATCGCCTACATGCTGCTCGACCCCAGGATCTCCCTCGGATGAGCGCGCGATACACGACAGACAGCACCGCCAGCGACGCGGCCCTGCTGCAAGGCAACCTGCGAACCGCCGACTCGCGTCGCCGTCGATTGGCCAAGGACCTCCGGCTCCTTTTCGTCGGCAAGTGGCTGAACGTCCTGGCGGCGCTGCTGATCTTCCTCTTCCTGGTGCTCTGCGCGTTCGGGCCGATGATCGCTCCTTACAGTCCGCTCGCACCCGATATCTCCAGCGCGCTGCAGGGGCCGTCGGCGGCACACCTGTTCGGTACGGATCAGATCGGGCGGGATACCTTGAGCCGGGTCATGGCGGGAGCCCGGATTTCGCTTGGGGTGGCCGCGATCGTGTTGTCGGTCGCGGTCGTGCTCGGCATCGTCGTTGGCGGGGCGTCAGGCTACTTTGGGGGAACCGTCGATGCCACGCTCATGAGGGTGACCGATCTGTTCCTGGCGTTCCCGGCGCTCATCCTGGCGATGGCGATCGCCGCGACACTCGGCCCGAGTCTGACAAATACGACGATCGCGCTTGCCGTGGTCTACTGGCCATGGTATGCCCGGTTGATTCGTGGACAGGTCCTGGCGGTTAAGCGCTGGGACTACGTTGAGGCAGCGCATGCCGTCGGCGCGTCGAACATCCGCATCATTCGCCGTCACATTCTGCCGAATTCGATCTCACCGGTCATCGTTCAACTGACGATCGACTGCGGCTACGCCATCCTCTCGACGGCAAGCCTGTCGTTCATCGGGCTCGGGGCACAGCCACCGAGTCCCGAGTGGGGCGCGATGATCAACGCGGCGCAAACATACTTCCAGCAGGCGTGGTGGTACATTGCCTTTCCCGGGCTGGCTTTGACGCTGACGGTGATCGGATTCAATCTCGCCGGCGATGGGCTCCGGGATTTTCTCGATCCGCGAACACGAACCAGGTGACGGCGGCGACGTCGATTCGTGGACACCGGGATGAACTTCAGTCCGCAACTGACGAGAGGAGCACGCGACCGTGACGATCAGGCGCGAAGACCTCAACGGGACCTGGGGCATGCAGCGGGAGGCGGAACTGCCGTCGGACCGCCGCGACGAGCGCGCCGCCCAGGCGCTCGAGTTCGGCCTGGAGTCCGCCGAGTCCATCCGCGACCGGAAGATCTCCCTCTTCAACCGCGGCCGGATCACCACCGGCCGGTTCATGGGGCAGCCCTTTCTCGAGGACATGCGCCAGCTCGGCGGGCAGGACGTGGCCTTCGTCGGTGTCCCGCTCGACTGCGGCACGACCTTCCGCTCCGGCACGCGCTTCGGCCCGGAGGCGATGCGTCGCATCTCGAACCTCGGCAGCGGCTACAACCCGAGCCTCGGCGTCGACCTGTCGGAGTCACTCACCATGGTCGACGTCGGCGACGTCACGGTCATCCCGGCCAACATCGAGAAGAGCTTCGACCAGATCGATAGGGCGGTCCGCTACATCCACGAGCGCGCCGTCTTCCCGGTCGTCCTCGGCGGCGACCACTCGATCGGCTACCCCGACATCCGCGGCCTGGCGCCGCTGGTGGACGGCAACGTCGGCATTATCCACTTCGACCGGCACAGCGACCTCAGTGAGCAGTCACTCGACGAGCGCATGCACGGCTCGCCCTTCTTCCACGCCACCAACATCCCCAACGCCCCGGCCACGAACCTGGTGCAGATCGGCATCGGCGGCTGGACGGGCGCGCGCGAGGGGATGCGGGTGGCGCGCGACCGGCGCGCCAGCGTGATCACGCTGGAGGACGTCGACAAGTATGGCATCGATCGCGTGGCCGAGTTCGCGCTCGAGATCGCCTGGAAGAACGCCAAGGCGGTCTACCTCAGCTTCGACATCGACTCGGTCGACCCCGCCTTCGCCCCGGGCACCGGCACGCCGGAGCCGGGTGGCTTCCTGCCGCGCGAGGTCCTACGGCTGATCCGGATGGTGACGCGCGAGGGGCTGGCCGGCATGGAGGTGGTCGAGGTCTCGCCGCCCTACGACGTGGCCGATATCACCGCGCTCCTCGGCGGGCGGGTCATCATGGACGTGCTGGCGTCGCTGGTCCTGGCGGGCAAGCTCGGCCGGATGCCGATCGTCCCCGCGGAGGGTGGCGACGCGGCGAGCTGAGCCGCCCAGCGAACGGCACCGGCGGGGAGCGCGTCGTCGC
>Ga0307373_10008655_pt1 | contig 15404 bp, 10 predicted proteins | sample OX2MG_FD_202534 | JGI IMG/M metagenome (GOLD analysis project Ga0307373, IMG submission 202534) | Soil microbial communities from Risofladan, Vaasa, Finland - OX-2 | ecosystem: Environmental > Terrestrial > Soil > Coastal area > Acid sulfate soil | place: Finland: Risofladan, Vaasa | collected... | reverse complement strand
CTACATTGCAGCCTCCGCGATGCCGTCCGTGACCCCACCCCGGTCTCCGGTCATCCCTCCCGCGACCGAAGCGGTGGATCCAGGATAAACCAGCGAACGCTCGACATCAAAGAACCTGGTGATCTCGATTTGCTGGCTCACGGTCCCTCCCTTCCTGGTTGGAACTGGCGCAAGTGCGCGTCGAGTCGGTCGAAGCTAGCGCTCCAGAACTGCCGGTAGCGCTCCATCCACTCGGTCGCTTCCTGGAGCGGAGCGGACCGCAGCGAACTGGTCAGGTGCTGGCCGGAGCGGCTTCGGGTGATCAACCCGGCCCCCTCCAAGACCTTGAGGTGTCGCGATATGGCTGGCATGCTAATGGCGAACGGGGCGGTCAGCTCGGTCACCGTCGCCTCCCCTTCGGCCAGCATGGCCAGGATCTCCCGCCTAGTCGGGTCCGCTAACGCTCCGAAAGTGACGCTGAGGCAGTCGTCCAGTTGCTTAACCATCCTGTTATTTTACACACATGTTAAACGTAGAGTCAAGGCTGCTTGTTAAGGGGTTTAGAGTCTAGACCCGCAGCGCAAGGTGGCGAAAACTTCGGAGCTGAACTCACACGGAGGTCAATGCCGTGTCAAAGGCGTCCACTTGAGGTATACCCCAACGTGACAATCCCGGCGAGAGTTCGGAACTGCTGGTCCCGTCAGACTAAGCGGCGACGTACCCACCAGAAGCAAAATCCGGCCAGGATCACGGCGAGACCGACGAAGATCGCGGTCTCGTACCACTGGAACGCCCAATAACGGCTCGCGGGCTGGTAGATCACAACCTGGTGAAATTTCGCGGCGACCCTGGCAAAGCACTCGGGAAAGCCCGAGTTCGGGTTTGGAGTTGGCGTGTTGCTTTGAACACCCCCGCTGGGGGCAGAGAGTAGTGAATGGCAGGCGCTTTCAAGGAACTTGGCTGATGGGGCATGGCCGGAATTGTTGGCTACCTCGTTCGAGTAAATCCAAGCGTTCGGGATGTTGACAGGCTCGAAAAACGCGAGACCCGTCGCAGAGTTCTGCTCAAGGCTCGTGCCAAAGATGACATGGAGGGGTATGGCCGTCTTGACGGGTGCCATGAGATGTGGCCGCACCCAGTAGGTGACGGCTAGGCGGGCGCCGACGAAAGCCACGAGCGTCGCAAACATGGCTGGCAGCGTCCGACGGATGAGCAGCCCAGCGGTGACCCCGAAGGCGAGAGCGAAGGCCGCGTAGCCGATCGCGACGATTCCGCGCTCGTCGAAGGAAGTGAACTGGCTCACGTTCACCTTGTCGATCGGGCTGAACCACCAGGACACCATGAGGCTGGCCAGCCCGGCGACGGCCATGCTGGTTAGGCCGATGATGCCGAGTTTGACGGCTAACCAGCGCATGCGGGTGACGCTCTGGGTCCATACGAGTCGGAAGGTGCCGGTTTCGAACTCGCGGGCGATTAGTGGTGCTCCCCAAAAGAGGCCAATGAGGGCGGGGACAACGAGAAGGAGCTCACCCAGCGCCGTTTGCAGGAAGCTATCGCTACTAGAAAGGGCGGCTTTGGCTGAACTGCAGTCGCCTTTCGCCTTGCAGTTCGCCACGGTTGTGTCATAGAGGTGGATGAGGTGCGGGCCGGTGATCGCCACAACGATTGCGACGAGCACAAGCACGCCGACAGCGATTGCAGCCTGGATGCGGAACTGAAATGACGTGAACCGAATCATCGAAGAACCCCCAGATCCGGTCGGCCATGCGGCTCAGCTTCTCGTGCCTGCCTCATGTAACCGAGAACCAGATCGTCAAGGGTGACCGGCTTGACGATCCAGGCCGGGTCGATGATCGGGTCGTCGCTGCGCACCATGAATACGCTCTGCTTGTCGGTGTGACTCTCCTCTATCACCTCTTGGTTCGCCGGGAGGGTACTCCGTTTCCGGCGAGGTCCCGAAAGGTGGTAATGGGATACCAGCAAGGCGCTGACATCTCCAGACAGCTGCACATGGGAGGCGACGAGCACGACGAGGTAGTCACAGACCCGTTCAAGGTCGGCTATGAGATGCGAGGAGAGCACGACGCTCACTCCGTGCTCGGCGACGACTTCCATGAGGGTTTGGAGGAACTCGCGTCGGGCAAGGGGGTCGAGACTGGCTACCGGCTCGTCGAGTATTAGAATTTCCGGTTTCTTCGCGAGAGCAAGAACTAGTGCGAGCTGGGCTCGCTGGCCACCGGAGAGCGCCCCGGCCTTCTGGAGTGGGTCAAGGCCGAGCTGTTTAATACGGCGTTCCGCAAGCTCGCTATCCCAGTGTGGGTTGAGCCAGGCGCCCATACGGAGATGCTTGGCAACCGACATCCCCTCGTACGTGGGTGTGTCTTGAGCGACGAAGCCGATCCCTCCGAGCTGGGACGGGCCATCAGAAGGACGACCACCGAGCACCTCGATCGTGCCTGACGTTGGTGCAAGCAAACCGACGGCCAGATTCAGCAAGGTGGACTTGCCCGCACCGTTCGGCCCAACGAGCCCGACGACCTTTCCTTCGGGGATGGCGAGAGTGCAATCGTGCAGCGCCCACTTTTGACCGTACTGTTTACCCAGGCCACTGGTCTCAAGGGCGGCGGTCATGCAACACCCTCTGCGAAATGGTTGCGGAACGCGGTGCGATAGATCGCCTCAATGTCGTCGGGACCCAATCCCGCCGAGTGTGCCGAGCGCAGCCATGTGGTCATGGAGGCGAGCAGCCGTGCTTGTGTAGCTGGGTCGGTATGCGAGAGGGAGGCGATCACGAAGGTCCCCTGACCTGGTCGAGGGCGTACAAGGCCTTCACGCTCAAGATCGCGATAAGCCTTTAGCACCGTGTTCGGGTTGATTGCCAGCTTGGCCACAACCTGCTGGGCGGTCGGCAACTGGTCACCTGGCTCTAAGAGGCCCAGACGCAGTGCCTGATGAACCTGCTGGACAATCTGCAGGTAGGTGGCTACCCCCGACGCAGTCTCAAGTTGGAATTCGATCACAATACCATTCCACTAATATCTTAGTGGTATGGTATCACAGTCGGAACGGGGCGTGGTAGAGATCAGCTCGATATCCAGCTGCCGAGCGGGCCCTCGTTAGGGGGCGCAGTCCCTCATTCCGCGGCCGTGGACTCTGTCGTCGAGAGGCGGATGACCCAGCGCATTCCCGCAAATTGTGGCCCACGTCTTTGGGGTGTCGACCACGGTCGGTTGGCGTTGACCCAGATATCTCACAGCCTGATTGGCTTCGCACAAAACCGCTCTCACAGACCCCCAGAATTGCGTGTGAGGCTATTGCTGCTACGCACCGCGCCGGCGCAGGCTATTGCTCCTCTTGATCTCAGAGCGTGACGCTTTTGGCCTGTTTAGCATAGCGCTAGCCTTCCAAGCTGGATGTCGCGAGTTCGAGTCTCGTCTCCCGCTCCCCCGAAGAGGGGTCGGATTCGGTAAGGTCCCGACCCTCGGGCACGGCGCGCCGTGCCGGCCAGCCAAGAGCCGACCGGGGCTCACAGCGCTGGCTGGGAGCCGCCCGGGCGACCTCGCGCCGAGGGCGCCCGGGCGGCTGTGCCCGATCGCACCCAGCATGTATATACTGTTGTGGACTATATATACTCGAAGGACTGCCGTGACCAAGATCCTGGTTGATGTGGATGAGCGCGCCCTCGCCCGGGCGGCAGCGAAGCTTGGGACAACGACGAAGAAGGACACGATCGGCCAATCTCTCGAGCTGGCCGCGCGCGAGGCACCCGACACCGAGGCCGCGTCCCGCGAGTGGAACGAGTGGGCCGACAGCGTCGGCGAGCGGCTCACGGAGGTGGACTGGGCCAAGGCGTGGCGCTGAGCCCTCTGTATCTGATCGACAAGTCGGCGTGGGAGCAACGCCATTACGATGACCGCGCCCGCCAACGCGCTGGTGAACTCCGAGAGGCCGGACAGCTCGCGATCTGCATGGTCACCGTCGCAGAATTGCTCTACTCAGCGCGCAATGTCGAGGAGATGGACCTCGACCAGGCTCGCTTGGCCGAACTCGCATTCCTGCCCATGACACCAGCCGCCGAGCAGGAGGTTGTCGCCCTCCTCAGGGGACTGGCTGCCAGAGGTCAACACTGGGGCCGTCCAATCCCCGATCTCCTCGTCGCGGCGATTGCCAAGACGCACGGAGCCGTGGTCCTGCATTACGACCATGACTTCGACCTCATTGCCAGCGTCAGCGGACAACCGCAGGAGTGGATCATCCCTCGAGATACCGGCCACGGCAGAGGGCACCAGGCATGAGGACTACGCCACGAGTCTCACCGATGGCAAACGAGCTTGCAGTCCGATCGATCTCCGGGATGCGGTGGCCGCGGAGGCAGTGAGGTCGGACCAGTCTGCGGATGCCGTCGGCGTGGCTTGTCGGTGCAGCGACCGGTGGAGCAGGCGGTGACCAGCGCGCTGGTCACCCACCACAACCTCGTTGTAGTCCCGCGCCCCATGGGCCTCCTACCCACCTCCTTGGGAGGCATGCAGCGCAACCCGGCGAGCCCCACCCGCTCTCCGACTGGCCGCCCCAACCGTCAGCCCGAGTCAGCAACTGCAATTGACAGGTCTTCCCGGTTCGAATGGGAGCCGCTTTCGGCCTCGTCGGGTGAGCATGACCCAGCAACCTGTGCCGCCAGCACTCGTCCCGAGACGATCAGCGGCTTTGTTGACCCCGCGGAGGCTGAGACTGCCCGTATCCGCCAGGAGCGTGGACGCCAGATCACTCGGGGCCGTCCAAACGGGGCTGCGACCGCCCAATCCGATGAGTTCGCTTAGCAGCGTTCCCACAGGCGAGGCGTGGCACCCGGAATCCGGGGACTGCGATTGCGCTGACCCCTGGCTCGGGCAGGTCGCCCGAGATTGACGCTATGGCGGAACGCCAGCGGGGACGCCATCGCCCGTGACGACTTGGCCGTCCACGGCGGGGTTCGAGGCGACGTGACTGATGGGATCTTGACTGCGGGCTCAGCTGGCTGGCAGCGCCGCAGCCGGTTGGGATTCCGATCCGTTGCGGCGCCGGCCGACCCAATGCGTCCCCGACCGGTGCTCGAGTCGCGCCGGAGCACGGAAGACCGGAATCTGGCGCTCCTCCCGCTCGCGACGGCTAGTCGGAGATCAAACTTGAGCGTCATCCTTCCGACCTGGATGTCGCGAGTTCGAGTCTCGCCTCCCGCTCCGATCACGCCGGTACGCTTCCGTCGTGATCCTCCAGCCCTGCTGTCGGCGGCCACGAGTGTGACCGGAGTGGGCCACCACCCTGACCACTGGTGGCCACGGGAATTGACCGCGGGCACCCATGCCAGCTGACCACTCCCCCTGCTGGAGGCCAGAACGGCCGACCAGAGCAGTCCCTCCTGGGTTCAGTTGAGCGTGTTGAACCACGGAGCGCCCAGGAGGGACCGCATGACGTGTGCCGAGGAAGTCATGGAAATATGCGAAGCCTTCCACCGGACCCAGTCGGTTCGCGGCGTGGCCGAGCTGGCGGATTATTCCCGCGACACCGTGGCCGACTACGTGGCGGCCGGGGATGCGGCAGGTGGGAGTGCCGGGCCGGTTCGCCCAGGCAGCTGTTGGACTCCTACCGGGAGACGATCGGGGGGTGGGTGGGGAGGACCCGCGGCACGCGGCGAGCTGACCCGTTCCATGACCAGCTGGTGTCCCGGGCTAGCCGGGATTTGAGCGCATGGCGCGGCGTCAGGCGGCCGCCGTCAAGGCGTGGTGGACGGCCCGCTGAAGGCGGATCTGCCGACCCTGGGTGTGGGAGCCGGGTCTGCGGTTGCTGTACGCTTTCAGTGACCGCCCGCCGCTGGGGGCGCTCCACCGTTGTTTCTGCACCTGGCTCGCCTGGTCCCGGTTCCGCGCGAGACGCCGGCGGTCCGATCTGGTGGATCCGGACCCGCACCGTGGCCGGCATTGATCGGGGTGCGGCTGGCCGATCCGAGGCAGCCGAAGGACCGCATCCACCTCAGGTCCAGTCCGACCCGCCCCACCCCGGCGTCCCGCCGGCACCCGAGCCAAGCAGGGCCACCCCCTCCGGCATGGCCCGCGCCGCGCCGGCGCATTGACACCCCGCCCAGACGCACCCTACGCTCAATACAGTCTGGCGCCGAGGAGGTGGGGGTCCGCTCCGGGGGTCAGCGAGGAGGCCATCCTGTGAGAATCGGTGCTCGGCACGCGGTGCCCTTGAGCTTTCTTGGACTGGTGCTGCTCCTGTCCGCCTGCGGGTCAGCCGCCACCCCGCGGCCCCAGACCGGAGCGGTCCACGGGACCGCCACCTTCGCGGAGCAGCCCGGGGCCGGACCCAATTACATCTTTCCGCTGGTGGGGCTGGCGAACGCAATCGTGCCCGACATCAACCAGTTCCAGCCACTGATGGTCCGCCCGCTGTACTTCGAGGGGATCACGGGGCAGCCCCAGATCGACGCCGCCGCCAGCCTGGCGTATGCGCCCGTCTTCTCCAATCGGGGACGGACCGTGACCATCCGCCTGCATCACTACATGTGGTCGGACGGTACCCCGGTGACCTCCCGGGATGTCGAGTTCTGGATGCACCTGCTGATCGCCGAGCAGACCAACTGGTACTACTACATCCCCGGCACCGGGCACTTCCCGCAGAACGTCGTGGGGATGTCGTTCCCGAGCCCATCGACCTTCTCGCTGACCTTCAACCGCGCCTATAACCGAGCCTGGGTGATCAACGACGAGCTCACCCAGATCTACCCCATCCCCCAGCAGGCGTGGGACAAGATCTCCGCCGCCGCCCCGGTGGGCAACTACGACCGCACTCCGGCGGGGGCACGAGCCGTCTACGGCTACCTGACGGGACAGGCCAAGATCCTCTCGAGTTACGCCACCAACCCCCTCTGGCACGTGGTCGACGGCCCCTGGCAGCTGGCCGCGTACCTGCCCACCACCGGCGCTGCCACCTTCGTCCCCAACCGTCGCTACTCAGGTCCGGTGAGGCCGAGGCTGGCCCGGGTCGAGGAGATTCCCTTCACCAGCGACCAGGCCGAGTTCGACGCTCTGCGCAGCGGCACCATCGACTACGGCTACCTACCCGCCCAGGACGCGAACCAGGCGGGGTACTTCCGCGCCCGCGGATACACGGTTGCGCCCTGGTACGGGTGGTCGATCAGCTACGTGGTGGTCAACTTCGCCAACCCCACCAGTGGCCCGCTGGTGCGCCAGCTCTACCTGCGCCAGGCGATGCAGCGGCTGATCGACCAGCCCGCCTACGTGCGCGACATCTATCGGGGCTACGCGCACACTTCCTACGGGCCGGTTCCCAGCGTCCCGGCGACGCCGCTGTCGGTGCCGGAGCGCCGCAACCCCTCTCCCTACAGCGCCAAGGCGGCGGTGGCGCTGCTCCGCGACCATGGGTGGAACGTCGTTCCCAACGGGGTCAGCACCTGCCAGCGACCGGGGACGGGGCCGTCGCGGTGCGGCTCTGGGATCCGCCGCGGCGCGCGGCTGGCGCTCACTCTCCAGTACGGGTCGGGGGTGGTCGCCACCGCCCAGATGATGGAGGCCATGAAGTCCAGCTTCTCGAGCGCGGGAATCGACCTCGCCCTGGCCGAGGCCCCCAACAACACCATCCTCGCCAACGCGGTGCCGTGTCAGCCCAAGACGGGGTCGGGCTGCTCCTGGCAGCTCCTGTACTGGAATGGCGGGCTCACCTTCTTCCCCGACGAGTACCCGACCGGAGGGGACGAGTTCGCCTCCGGGGCCGGCTTCAACCCCGGCAGCTACAGCAACCCGACCAACGACCGCCTGATCACCGCCACCCACGTGCAGCCGGGCACGGCGCCGTTCCTCAGCTGGGAGCGCTACCTGACTGGCCAGATCCCAGTCCTCTGGATGCCGCTTCCCGTCTACCAGATGTCAGTCATCAGCTCGCATCTGCGGGGGGCCCTGCCCCAGAACCCGGTGCTCCAGCTGACCCCCGAGTACTGGAGCCTGCACGGGTGAGCCCAGCCAGCGGGCGGAGGCCGCCGGGGGCCTTTCTCCCGTGACCGCGGCCCCCCGGCACCAGGTGGTCGCGGGCGGGCTGGTCCTCGACGGCGAGGGCGGTGTGGCACGGCCGCTCGACGTGTATCTGATCGGCGACCGGATCGCCGAGTTGCGGACCCGGGGTGGGGTCCCGCCCGGGTGGACGGCCGTCGACGCCACCGGGCTCACGGTCGCACCCGGATTCATCGACGTCCACTCGCACGCCGACAACGCGCCCCTGCTCGCCGACGATGACACCACCAAGCTGCTCCAGGGCGTCACCAGCGAGGTCGTCGGCAACTGCGGGCAGAGCCTGGCCCCGGTGCCCCGCGGCGGGGAGGCTGAGTTCAGCTCGTGGGTCGAGCGGCTCTTCCCACCGATGCCCCTCGACTGGCACGACTTCGGCGAGTTCCTCGCCACCACCGACCAGCGCGGAGCCGTCGTCAACGTCGCCCCCCTGGTCGGCCACAGCGCCCTGAGGGTGGCGGTGATGGGGTTCGACGCCCGCCCTCCCACGCCGACGGAGCTCAACCGGATGGGGGAGCTCTTGGATGACGCCTTGGCCGCCGGCGCCTTCGGGATGTCGACCGGCCTCATCTACCCGCCTGGGGTGTTCAGCGACACCGCGGAGCTGGTGGCCCTGGCACGGCACCTCGGCCCCGATCGGGTCTACGCGTCCCACATCCGCGGGGAGGCCGACACCCTGGTGGCGAGCGTGCAGGAGGTCGTGGACATCGCCCAGCAGGCGGGCTGCCGAGCTCAGGTCTCCCATCACAAGGCCACCGGGCGCCGCAACTGGGGACGAACCGAGGTCACCTTGGGGATGCTGGCGGCCGCGCGCGCCGGGGGAATCCGGGTCCGCCAGGACGTCTACCCGTACACCGCCTCCAGCACCACCCTCAGCGCGCTCCTCCCCCCTCAGCTCCACGCGGGTGGCGAGCAGGCCCTGCTCCGCCGTCTTGCCGACGAGGCCGCGCTCCAGGACCTGGAGCACATCCTCGCGGCGGCCGAGCCGATCCCGGGGTGGGAGAACGCGCTGGCCAGCTGCGGCTGGGACGGGATCATGATCGCGACCACCCCCGATCACCGGTTCGAGGGAGAGACCATCGCCTCGGTGATGGAAACCCTGGGGATGGCCGGCCCCGGGCACGCCGTCGCACACGTCCTACGCGAGGAGCGGCTCCAGGTGACCGCCGTCTTCTTCGGTGAGATGTCCGAGGACGACCTCGTCCGTGTGCTCCAGGACCCCCACACCATGATCGGATCTGATGGGCTGCCCCCGGGCGGGGGCGGCCTCCCCCACCCTCGCCTCACCGGAACCTTCCCGCGGGTGCTGGGCACGTACGTCCGAGAGCGGGGGGTGCTCTCGCTCCCCGAGGCGGTGCGCCGGATGACCAGCCTGCCGGCAACCCACTTCGGCCTCCAAGACCGCGGCGTCGTGAGGCCGGGCCTGATCGCCGATCTGGTGGCCTTCGACCCCGACACCGTGGGCGACCGGGGCGGGTACCGGGAACCGCTGACCCCGCCAGCGGGCATTGCCTGGGTGATGCTGGCAGGCGAGGTGGCCGCGGCGGACGGACGGATCCTCCCGGGCCGGCACGGCCGCCGGCTGCTCCCCTGCGGCTGAGGCCGTCGGACGGGCTCGATCCGGTCGATCGGACTCACGCGCCGGGACCGGACGTGGTCGGCCCACCCTCGGACGGGGCAGCGGCGATCGACGCCTGCCGGGCCGCCTCCGCGGCCAGCCGTCGCAGGCTCGCGAGCACCGCATCGATGTCGGCCGCGGTGGTGAGGGCGTTGACCAGCCCGGCGCGCAGGAAGATCCGCCCCCGCAGGCGGGTGGTGGACACCCATCCCTCGCCGGAGCGCTCCAGCGCCCGCTGCAGCTGGTCCTGGTGGCGGTCGAGGATCCCGGGGGCGAGCGTGGCGGCGGCCGCGGCGCCGCCGGGCAGGTGCCGGAAGCAGACCACCGAGAGCTGGGGGTGGGCGGGGACCGCCTCCAGGTCGTCGGCCTCCCGGCATCGGGCGGCGAGATGGGCGGCGAGATCGTTGCCGTGCTCGACCAGCGCGCCCAAGCCGGCGGTGCCCAGCTGGTGCCAGGACATCCACAGCTTCAGCGCTCGGAACCGGCGGGTACCCTCGAGCGTGTACTCGACCCAGTTGAGGGGGCGCTCCGCGCCGGCCGGGGTGCGGTAGTAGGCGGGCGCGACGTGGAAGGTGCGATGGAGGTCCTCGCGGCGGCGCACCAAGAGCGCCCCCAGGTCGTGTGGTTGGGCCAGCCACTTGTGCGGGTCGAGCGTGATCGAGTCGGCGCGCTCCAGCCCCGCCACTCGGTCGGCGTCGCGACTAGAGAGCCGCGCCGCCCCGCCGTAGGCGGCATCCACGTGCAGCCACAGCCGCTCCCGCCGCGCCAGCCGTGCCAGCTCGGGGAGATCATCCACCGCCCCGGTGTTGGTGGTGCCGGCGGTCGCCACGACCAGGAAGGGGCGCAACCCGCGAGCGCGGTCGCGGGCGATCGCACGGGCGACGGGCTCCGCCCGGAGTCGGAAGTCCGGGTCCGCGGTCACGGGCCGCAGCGCGGACCGCGGGAAGCCGAGCAGCGAGCAGGCGCGGGCGATCGAAAAATGGGCCTGATCGGAGACATAGACGGTGGCGCCGTCGAGGTGGCTCCCCCGGGGCGGGCTCCGGCGACCGAGGAGCCGGGCCAGGTGACGGTCGCGCGCCACCGCCAGCGCCATCAGGTTGGCCATCACCCCGCCCGAGGTCAGGACGCCAAAGCTGGCGGGGGGGTAGCCGACGGCATCCGCCAGCCAGCGGACCAGCTCCTCCTCCACCAGGGCCCCGGTGGGACCGGTCGCGAAGATGTCGACGCTCTGGTTCATCCAGGCGGCGAGGCCCTCCGCCGCCACGGCCATCGGCAGCGGTGCGGGGGTGAAGTAGGCGAAGGCGCGAGGGTGGGTTGAGTTGAAAGCGAAGGGGGCGACTCGGCGGCGAAATAGCTCCAGCACCTCCTCCGCCGGCCGGGGCCGGCTCGGCGCGGGTCCCGGCTGCCCCGTGGGTCCGAAGTGAGCGCGGCGCCGTTCCCCGTATGTCTGCGGTCCGACCGGGCGTCGCAGCGCCTGGTCGTGCAGGTAGGCCAAGCCCGCCGCCCAGGCGGAGGCACCCAGGTCCTCCAGGGAGGCGCGACGGGATGGATCGCGGAGATCGGTCGCGGCGGCGAGGAGACGGTCCCTCGCCTCAGGGTCCTCGCGCCCAGTTGGGAGGCGCTCCGGCTGCCCGTGGGGAGCACCGTCTCGGATCGGGCGGCGACCAGCGTGAGAGGGCGTCATCGGCCCGTCCGTGGTCCTCGGGCGCTCGCCCCGATCGGCATCGCGGCGGCACCACACCCGGGCTCACCCTGCCGCCCCGCGGCGAAGCGCGGTGGGGCAGGGCCGCGCGCGGGGGACTGGATCGGGAGGCGGGTCGACGGCGGTCGCGCGCTCGGCTCACGGTCCCCCGCGCTCACCGTGGTGGAGGCCGATGACGGCGCGTGACACGGCGGCGGTGTGGGAGGGGCGATCGGCAGGATTGATCCCCCGACGAGGGCCCGGGCGCAGACCCGAACCCGGCGCACCCGCGCGCGCGACTCCGCCCGCGGCTGAGAGGGCACCCCTGGCGGCAACCCGAGGTTGGGGGCGCGCAGGCGGTCCTCCGACCAGGTCGCGGCGGAGTCTGGACCCGAGCCGGCCACCGCCGCGCTGGCAGGAGCGGACCGGTCGTGACGCTGCGCACGCGGGCCGGGCGGGTGGGAGGCTGGGGCCGCGCGTGAGGGAATCCGGTCGGTCGCTGGCACAGGAGTCGGGATCGCGCTCACAATCGCGGGCACCCCCCTGCAACCCGCACGCCGCTACCTCCGGCCCCGCCGCGCCCATTAGGCCCGCCCGTATTTGATTCTCGTTCCCGGCCCTGGAGGTGTCAAGACACCGAGTGCGGCCATCTGGTAGCGATCGCCGGCCCGACCGGGGGGGTCCCATTTCCGTGACGCCGGCGGCGGACGTGCTCGGGCACCGGTAGCATCGCCTGACGCGGGGGGATGCGGCGAACCACCCGCGACCCAGACCACGCCTCCGGGGACTCTGATCGTGATCCGCTTCCTCCACACGGCCGACTGGCAACTGGGGATGACCCGTCACTTTCTGGACGGGGAGGCCCAGCCCCGCTACTCCGCCGACCGACTCGAGGCGGTGGCTCAGATGGGCCGGGTGGCCGCCGAGCAGGGGTGCGCCTTCGTGCTCGTCTGCGGGGACGTCTTCGAGACCAACCTTGTTGGTCGCCAGGTGGTCCACCGAACCCTGGACGCGTTGCGCGGCTTCACCGTCCCCGTCTATCTGTTGCCCGGCAACCATGACCCGCTGGACCCCTCATCGCTCTATCGCTCGCCCCTCTTCCTGGAGCAGTGCCCACCCAACGTCCGCGTGCTCGACGGCTCGGAGCCGATCGCGGTGGCCGAAGGCGTCGAGCTGGTCGCCGCCCCCTGGCGGACCCGCCGCCCCACCACCGATCTGGTGGCCCAGCTGATCCAGACCCTGCCCGCCGGTGCCTACCCGCAGCGGATCCTGGCCGCACACGGAGCGGTCGACACCCTCAGCCCTGATGCCCACGACCCCGCCCGGATCGGGCTCGCCGAGGTGGAGCGGGCGCTGGCCGACGGGCGCCTCGCCTACGCGGCGCTGGGCGATCGCCACTCGGTGACCGCGGTCGGCGCCACCGGGCGGGTCTGGTACGCCGGCACCCCCGAGCCCACCCGCTACGAGGAGACTGATCCCGGCCACGTCCTGCTGGTCGATCTCGAGCCGGACCGGGTGCTGGTCCGGCCGCATCGGGTGGGACGCTGGCGCTTTCTCACCGAGTCCGCCGAGCTCGCAGGCGCCGCGGACATCCTCGCGCTCGCCGAACGCCTGCAGGCGATCGAGGACAAGCCGCGGTCGATCGTTCGGCTGGTCCTGGTCGGCAGCCTCACCCTGGCCGAGAGCGCCGACCTGGAGCTCCGTCTGGAGGCGCTCCGCGATCCCTTCGCCTCACTGCACCGATGGACCCGGCACGAGCGCCTCGTCGTCGTCCCGGACCTGCTGGACCGCGAGACGCTGGCACTCTCCGGCTTCGCCGCCCAGGCCTTCGACGAGCTGCGCGAGCGCGCCGCCGACGGCGGGGACGCCGCCGGGACGGCCGCCCGGGCGCTGGAGCTGCTCTACCGCCTGGCGCGGGGCCGCTGATGCGGCTGCACCGGCTCCGGCTCACCCACTACCGGGGGATCCAGCGGTGCGAGCTGCACTTTCCGGACCGGGGCGTCACCGTGGTGGAGGGCCCCAACGAGGTCGGCAAGACCAGCCTGGCGGAGGCGGTCGACCTGCTCCTGCGGTACCCGGACAGCTCGGCGGACCGGCTCGTGAAGGCGGCCCAGCCGGTCCACGTCGACGCCGGTCCCGAGGTCGAGGCGGAGCTGACGCTGGGGGCCGAGCGGCTGGTCTATCGCAAGCGCTGGCAGCGCCACCCCGAGACCCAGCTGCGGGTCCTGACGCCCGAGCCCCGCTCGCTCACGGGCCGGGAGGCGCACGACCACGTCCGCCTGCTGCTGGACGCCAGCGTGGACGACGGACTCTGGCGGGCGCTACGCCTGGCCCAGGGCACCGCCCTCGCCCAGGCGGCGCTGGGCAGCAGCCCGCCGCTCCTGCGGGCGCTGGAGCAGGCGTCCGCGGGCGCTCTGGGCGGCCCCGAGGAGATGGGTCTGCTCGAGCGGGCGCAACAGGAGCGCGACCGTTACCTGACCCGCGCCCAGGGCCGTCCCACCCAGGAGGTCCAGACGCTGGCGACACGGCTGCGGGAGGCCGAGCGCCAGGAGCAGGAGGCTCTCGCCGCGATCCTGGCGGTGGCCCAGGACCTGGAGCGCCACGAGGAGGTCGCGCGCGAGCTCGCAGGTCTGCAGGCGGGGCGGGCGGCGCAGGAGAGCCTGGTCACCCAGCTCGAGGCGCAGGTGGCGGAGGCGGAACAGCTGCGCCGCCGGCGGGCCGAGCTCGAGAGCCGCCGCCTCGCCCAGGACTCCCAGCTCCGATTGGCGGTGGTGAGCTGCGACGGCCGCCGCGAGCACGTGGAACGCGCCGGGCGCCTGGCGGGCGAGGTCGTCGCCGGGCAGGGTCGGCTCGCCGACGTCACGCAGCAGTCCGGGGTCCTGCGCGAGCGGATGGCGGTCCTGGAGGCGAGGCAGGCGCAGACACAGGCCGAGGTCGACACCGCCCGCGCGGACGCTCGGGTCGCCGAGGCCGACCGCGACCTGTGGACCGGGGCCGCGGAGCTGGCCCGGCTGGAGGGGCATGAGCGTGAGGTGACCGCCGTCGACGCCCAGCTCACGGCCGCCCTGGACACCCGCGAGCGCACCGCGATCGCCCGCCGGGTGGTGGAGCAGTTGGAGACGCTGCGCGACGAGCTGATCCGGGCGCAGGGACGCGCCCAACTCGAGGGCGCACGCCTCCGGATCGAGGCGCTCGGACCCATCGCCATCGAGGTGGCGGGCCAGCGGCGGCAGATGGCGCTGGGCGAGGCCCTCGACCTCGCGGTCGACGCGAGCACGACCGTGGAACTCCCCGGGCTTCTGCGCCTCACCGCCACCACCGGCCGCGACGCCGCCCAACGCTCCCGCGATGTCGAGGCCAAGCGCCGCGCTCTGGACGACGCCTGCGGCGACGCGGGCGTGGCGGACCCCGCCGAGGGGCGCCGTCGCCTGCAGGCCCACGAGCACGCTACCGAGCAAGCCGAGCAGGCGCGGAGCCGGCTCCATCTCCTCCTCGGTGACGGCACGGTCGAGCTGCTCCGCCGTCAGCTCGCGGATCAGGCGGCGGCTCTGCAGCGAAATCGCGCCGACCGACCCGGAGAGGGCAGGCCCCTGCCGGAGGATCTGGCCGCGGCGGAACGGAGCCTCCAGGCGGCGCGGGCGGCCTCCGAGCGCATCGGCCGCGCGGCCGCCGAGCGCGACGCGGAGCTCTCCACCGTGCGCCAGTTGCATGCGAACCGCGAGGGCGAGAGGGTCCAGCTGGCGAGCCAGCTCCAGGTGCTGGAGGCCGCGGCCGCCGCGGCCGAGACGGCTCTGCGCAGCGAGCGGCGCGCCCTGCCCGATGAGGAGCTGGAGTCGAGCGCGACGACCCATGCCGACCGGCTCCAGAGCCTGTCCACCGAGCTGGTCCAGGTCACCGGCGCGCTCGAGGCGGTCCAGGGCGCGGGAGTCGACGAGCGCTTCGCGAACGCCCGCACCGTTCTGCGGCGCGACCGGGAGCGAGCCGCAGAGCTGGAGCGGGAGCGGGTGGAGCTCCAGACCCGGGTCCGGGTCCGGGGCAGCGAGGGCCCCCAGGACCGCCTCGAGCGCGC
>Ga0307373_10008654_pt1 | contig 15406 bp, 8 predicted proteins | sample OX2MG_FD_202534 | JGI IMG/M metagenome (GOLD analysis project Ga0307373, IMG submission 202534) | Soil microbial communities from Risofladan, Vaasa, Finland - OX-2 | ecosystem: Environmental > Terrestrial > Soil > Coastal area > Acid sulfate soil | place: Finland: Risofladan, Vaasa | collected... | reverse complement strand
GCTCGGGCGCCTACCCTATCACCAGTTCGACCACGATGGGCGGCGGTTTCAACGCCGCCGTCACCAACGGCCGGCCGAACCTGTGGGGTGAGCAACTGGTGTTCTTCGAGCCAGAGAGCGAGCACTCGGCCGCCACGTTTTGCGAAGGGTTCGCCCTGGCTGGAGGGCGGGCGACCAATTTCACCTCGGGACAAGGACTGGTGCTGATGAAGGAGGTGCTCTACACGATTTCCGGCAAGCGCTTGCCGGTGGTCATGAACATCGGAGCACGGGCGCTCACCAGCCAGGGACTCAACGTCCACGCCGGCCACGACGACCTGATGAGCGTGGCCGACTGCGGCTGGGGGATGATCTTCGGCCGCAACGCCCAGGAGGCGGGCGACCTGTGCCTGATCAGCCGCCGGGCCGCCGAAGCCTGCCAGACGCCGTTCTTCAACGTGCAAGACGGCTTCCTCACCACGCATACGGTCGAGAGCGTGCGACTGCCCGAGCTCGAGTTCATGAAGGAGTACATCGGTTCGCCGTCGGAGAAGCTCACCAACTTGATGGACCCGGCGAACCCAGTGATGTCGGGCGTGGTACAGAATCAAGATTCATACATGAAAGGCAAAATCGCCCAACGCTGGTACTACGACCGGGTCGAGCCGGCGCTGGCCGACGCCTTCGCGGAATTCAGCCGCAAGACCGGCCGGCACTACGACTTCCTGCTCCCCTACCGTTGCGAGGACGCCGAGTACATTCTGGTGGGCATGGGCTCCTACATGGAAACCGCCCAGGTCACGGTCGACTACCTGCGCGACGTGAAAGGGATCAAGGCCGGCTGCCTGACGGTGGTCTGCTTCCGTCCCTTCCCGGCGACGCGCATCGTCGAGGCGCTCAAGGACTGCAAGGCTTTCACGGTGATCGAGCGGATGGACGACCCGCTTTCGACCACCGGCAACCATCTGACGCGTGAGATCAAGGCGGCCTTCTGCGACGCGGTCGCCGGTCCGCCCGGCCACGGCACGATCGACCGCGTGCCGCGCATTTATCACGGGGCCGCCGGACTGGGGAGCCGCGATGTGCGGCCCGGCGACATCAACGCCATCTTCGACAACATGCAGAACGACGGGCAGGAGTTCTTCTGCGTCGGCATCGACCACCCGCTGGCGTTGAAGATGGCCGAAGATCCCGACTTGCGGCCGGCCGGCGGCTTCTCGATGCGCGGGCACTCGGTGGGCGGCTTCGGATCGGTGACCACCAACAAGGTCATCGCCACGATCGCCGGAAACGTGTTCGGCAAGGACGTGCAGGCCTATCCCAAGTACGGATCGGAGAAGAAGGGCCTGCCGACGACCTATTACCTGACCATCGCCAACGAGCACATCCACATGCACAGCGAACTTGAGCACGTGGACTTGATCGTACTCAACGACGTCAACGCGATGCAGAGCGGCAACCCGCTGGATGGAATGGTGCCCGGCGGAAAGATCTTCATGCAATCGTCGCAGAAGGAGCCGGCCGACGTCTGGAAGCGGATTCCGGCCTGGCACCAGCGGACGATCCGTCAGAAGAAACTGCGGATCTACTACGCCGACATGGTGGCGATCGCGCGCGCCGTGGCGTCGGAAGCCGACCTGGAGATGCGCATGCAGGGGATCGTTCTGTTGGGGGCCTTCCTCAAGCTGACGCCCTACGCTCAGGAAAGCGAGATGTCCGACGAGCAGGTGTACGGCGGTGTGGAAAAGGCGGTGCGCAAGTACTTCGGCAAGCGCGGCGAGCAGGTGGTGCAGGACAACATGACCTGCGTCAAACGGGGCTTCAACGAGATGCGGGAGATCCCACAGGAGTTGATCCACGGCGCAAGTTGATCCACGGCGCAAGTTAGTCCACGGTACCGGCGCCTCATGAACGTGGGGCAGGTTTCCAACCTGCCGTAAAAAGACTCACTGCTTTTTGCACGCTCCGGCGTGGGACGCGAAGTGTGACGTGGCCGCGGAGCGGCCGGGGAAATGTTCCCACGCTCCAGCGTGGGAACAAGAGTTTGCGGATTAAGTAGACAAGACAACTTTCCACTAAGAACGAAACGAGAGACTTCACGATATGTCCACCGAAACCAAACTCCCTTCGATGAATGCGGCGTCGGAGCGGGATCCGTACAACAACAACTGCTACGGCACGCTGGTCGACCACGACTACAAATTGGTCAGCCTGCCGATTATCGACGTGGTCGATTTCAACGAGCGCGTGATCCGAGGCTATGAGGAAGGGTTCGCCGAAAAGGGACTTCCCGCCGACCTAGGCCTGGCCCGCTCATTGATTCCCGCGGGGACGGCCACCTTGCGCGACTTCAGCTACATCGCTCCTGACATCCCGGAGTACATCCCGTCGAATTGCACGGGCTGCATGGACTGCGTGACGCTTTGTCCTGATACGGCGATCCTGGGCAAGGTGTTGTCCGAGGGCGAGATGGAGCAGAAGCTCGCCGCGATTTCCGACCCGGCCGACCGCGAGATGTACCGCAAGCAGTGGTCGAAGACCCGCAAGTACTACGAGGGACCGGCAAAGAAGGGGGACGAGGGCGGGATGTTCCAGATCATCATCGACCCCAGCAAGTGCAAGGGCTGCGCCGAGTGCGTGACCGTTTGCGACGACCTGGCGCTGAAGATGATCCCCAAGACCGACGAGGTGATCACCGATATCCGCAAGAGCCACCGCTTCTTCAAGCAATTCGGGCCTTCCAACGAGCGCTACGTCAACGACAACCTGTTGATCGACATGATGCTCAAGGAGCAAACCCACATCTATGTGGGCGGTGCCGGCAGTTGCGCGGGCTGCGGCGAGGGGACGGCGCTGCGGATGCTCTGCTCCGCCACCGGGGCCAAGTTCGGCGACCAGTGGGGCATGATCGCCGCCACAGGCTGCAACACGGTCTACACCTCGACCTATCCCTACAATCCGTACCTGATCCCCTGGTCGAACTCGTTGTTCGAGAACGCCCCGGCCTTCGCCTTGGGAGTGCGGATGCGATGGGACCAGATGGGCTGGGAGGGCAAGCCATTATGGTGCATCGGCGGCGACGGAGCGATGTTCGACATTGGTTTCCAGTCGCTGTCGCGGCTATTCGCCTCCGGGTCGAATATCAAGGTCTTCGTGCTCGACACGCAGGTCTATTCCAACACGGGCGGACAGGCCTCGACCAGCAGCTACACCGGCCAGAACACGAAGATGAGCGTTCACGGCAAGACGATCGGCGGCAAGCAGGAGCGCCGCAAGGAGATCGCGCAGATCGCGATCATGCACCCGCGGACGTTTGTGGCCCAGACGACCTGCGCCCACGTGAACCACTTCTACCGCTCGGTGCTCGACGCCTTGGAGTTCGATGGTCCGGCCATCGTCGTTTGCTACACCACCTGCCAGCCCGAGCACGGCGTGGCCGACAACATGGCCACCGACCAGGCCCGGCTGTCGGTCGACTCGCGGGCATTCCCGTTGATGATTTACGATCCTCGCAAGGGCGATACCATCAAGTCGCGGCTCTCGTTGCAGGGCAACCCTGCCGTGAACGACGACTGGTGGCTCAACCCCAAGACGGGCGAGCAGGTCGACTTCATTGACTTCGCGCGCAGCGAGGGGCGTTTTGCCAAGCATTTCGACAAAGACGGCAATCCCAGCGAGACGCTCTTGTATGCCAAACAGGACCGGTTGGAAAACTGGCACGTATTGCAGGAGTTGGCCGGCGTGCTCGACAAGAAGAAGCCGGCGGCCAAAACCGACGGGCCTGCCAAGGCGGCGGCCAAACCGGCCAATGGCAAGTCGGCCGGCGGCAAGACCGGCGGCGAAGCGGCGGCGCCCGGTTTGAGTGCCGGTGCGCGGATCAAGTACCACGACGGTTCGCGCTGGGTCGGCGGCGTTTTGGAGTCGACCGACCCGGCGGTGGTATCACTCGAAGACGACACGGAGATCCGCACCACGCTCAAGATCCTGGCCGACGCCGTGAAAGACGGTTTGGTTACCGTAGGTTAGGCTTTCCAGCCTGACTTGGAGGTCACGAGTAAAGTAGGGTGGGCACTGCCGACCAGCGGGATCCATGGTACTCGTTCCCACGCTCCGCCGACCCGCTGCGCGGGTGCCCCGAACGGCACCGCGGACGTTCCGCGCCACTGTCACGGCTCCCGACTGCTATCGTCCGACTCCTTTGCCACCATGCCCTCATCCGAATCTGTTTCCACCGATCCTCCGCTGGCCACGATCGACTACCAGCCGGGCCGGGTACACGAGGTTCTGGAGTTCCTCAAGCGCACACGAAGCGAATTGCGAACGCTGCGCAAGGTGCGAGTTTGGATCGACCGGGTGCAGATATTCGACGTGAACCGCGACTACTTCGAGGTCCGTGGCCTCGGCTACGCCCAAGCCGACGTCGTGCCGGTGTTGCAGATGGTCAACACGGCCTACAAGCCCGAAACGCTCCACGAACCCACGAGCGACGCCTACAAGGAGTTCGACGCCGGCCGGCGCTATCCCTGGGCGCATGATCGCGTGCTTTAACGTGGGGCACGTTTCCAAGGGGCCATAGCGAGTAAGCGTATCGTTCTCGTAGACGAGGGCGCGATGAAGCTGGCTCTGTTTCATGGGAAAACCAAAAGAGATCTGGAAAAACGTTTGGGCGCAATTCGCGTCCCCGAAAGTCAGTGAGGCCGAACTGGGGCGGTGCGTTCAGCAGGTCTGGAGCAAACTGCCAGTGCCGGTGTTTTGGCTACTGGGAAAGACGCAATCTGGGAAAACCTCGCTGATTCGCGCGCTGACCGAAAACACGAGTGCCGAGATCGGAGATGGCGTCCGGCCATGCACCCGCACGGCAAGCGAGTACCCCTTTCCCAGCCAAGAGGACTGCATTTTGCGGTTTCTCGATACGCGCGGTCTCGGGGAGGTGAACTATGACCCGTCGGAAGACATCGCGCTTTTCCAAGGTCAGTCGCACCTCCTGATCGTGGTGATGAAAGCCCTTGACCATGCACAAGAGCCGGTGATGCAGGCACTCAAACAAATCCACGCCGTACGACCCCGGTGGCCGATTCTGGTCGTTCAGACGACGCTCCATGAAGGGTATGCTTCGCGTGAAGAGAAGCATTGCGTGCCGTATCCCTTCAAGGGGACGCCATTCCCGCCCACCGTCGGCGACGATCTGGGGCGGTCGCTGATGACACAACGGCAGACGTTTTCGAAGGCAGGACTTGATGCGCGGTTCGTAGCGGTCGATTTCACTCTCCCCGACGATGGATACGAACCGGTCACCTTCGGACTCGAGGCGCTGTGGGAGGCGATCGACGAGTTGCTGCCGGTCGGGCTACGGAGCATGCTGCAGCAGTTTGAGGCGATGCAAAAAAGCTTGCGCGACGTCCACTTGCGGACCGCGCATCCACATGTCTTGTCGTACGCGGTGGCCGCGGGAGCAGCGGCGACGTTTCCCTTGCCATTCGTCGACGTGCCGCTCGTCATCGCCGTCCAGGCGAAAATGTTTCATACCCTCGCGTCGATTTATCATCAAGACTTCGACCTGAAAAAAATTGGCGAGGTCTTCGGTGCGTTAGGGGGCGGCTATGTCGTCCGGTTAGGAGGACGAGAACTGTTGAAGTTCATTCCGGGATACGGTTCGGCGATCTCGGCCGCCTACGCGGGAGCCAGCACCTACGCGCTGGGGTTGACGCTGTGCGCGTACTTCAGCCGGGTGCGTGACGGAATTCTGCCCGACCAGGCGGAATTCCGGAAGATTTACGAGACCCATTTCCGGGAGGGGCGAGAACGGCTGCGCAGCTATCTCGAGCGCCTTCGGAAGAAACCGCGGGCGCCGCCATGACTTTGAAAACCCAGTGGCTGTTCCTGGCGGTGTTCGCCGCATTGCCGTATTTGGTTCTGTGCGCCGTGGGTGCCTGGTGGCTGTACGAAACGGGATGGGGACTGTGGTGGGTGGCCGCGGCAACGACCGTGTCGTTGACCGGGTGGCCACTGATGCGGTGGCTGCGAAAGCGGACCCCGATGCCGATGCCCTCCAACGCCGGCCCGGCCCCGGACTGGTCCCCAACCGTGCGTGCGGCCTGGAGCGACGTCGACACGATCGCCCGTCGGGTGCGAACTGAAGACCTGCCGATCGACCGCGCCGCGCCGTTACTTGACCTCGCCCGAGAGGTCGTCGAAACCGTGGCGCGGCGGTTGCACCCGCGCTCGAAAAACTCGGTCTTCGAGATTCCAGTCCCGCACCTGCTGCAGATCGTCGAGCTGGTTGCGCGCGATCTGCGCGACGCGTGCTCGGCCACAATACCAGGCTCGCACATCCTGACGATCAACGATCTTATGAAGCTCAAGAAGCTCGTCACTCTGGCACCGACGTTGTTTCGCCTGTATCGCGTGCTGCGCCTCGTCGTCGATCCAGCGACCGCGTTGGCGCGCGAGCTCGATACACTGGCACAAGAACGAATGTTGAATGCCACCGCCGACGAAGGCAAGCGCTGGGCGCAGGAATTCGCCACTCGGAGGATCGGCTTTTATGCGATCGAGCTGTACAGTGGTCACCTCACGCTGCGGGGAGACGAGTTCGGCACTTATTCAACGAGAAGCTCGCAAAGGGCGATCGCAGGCGAACAACGACGGACGGCGGCCCTCGATTCCGAGCCGTTGCGAATCCTTGTTATCGGCCAGGTCAAATCGGGCAAGTCGAGCCTCGTAAACGCTCTGTTCGACGAAACACGCGCGGCGGTTGACGTGGTCCCGCGCACGAAGGCCGTCGAACCGTACCTGCTCGAGCGCGATGGTCTGCGGCGAGCGATCATTCTCGACACTGCCGGGTACGAAGATGCGACACGGACCGTCGCCGCACTTGACCAGGCGCGCGAAGAAATCCTGCGCTGCGATCTGGTGGTCCTCGTCAGTTCGGCCCAAACTGCCGCGCGTGAGGCCGACCGCCGGCTGCTTGATGAAGTCCGCGGCCTGTTCCAGCGCAATCCGGATCGCGAATTCCCACCGCTGGTCGTCGCTTTGACCCACATTGACCAGTTGCGGCCGTTTCGCGAATGGCAGCCGCCGTACGACGTGGTTCAGCCGCAGGGAAGCAAGGCGCGCCAGATTCGCAAGGCGATTGAAGCGACGTCCGACGATCTGCAGGTCGACCTCGAACGGGTGATTCCGGTCTGTCTGCTCGATGGAAACCTGTACAACGTCGACGAAGGTCTGGTGCCAGCACTTCTGACTTCCCTTGGCCCGGCGCAGCGCCTGAAATACCTGCGGTGCCTGCGAGAGTTCAAGGACGAGGAATACTGGAGCCGTTTGCGGCAACAGGCAGTGAATAGCGGACGTATTCTGTTAAAGGTCGGGGCGCGACTTCTCGGTACGAAAACCGAACTGAAGGGGTTTGACGACACCCATCCTTCGGGCCGCGAAGAGTAAAGACCGTCTCGATCGTCGGAATGATCTACGGGTTGACATTCCTCTATGTCCCCGCATGATTATCAAACGTCAGCGGAAGCTGGCGTGGCCCCCCGCGTTGACCTGCGGGTTCGTACTCAAAATGGCGTGTGATTACGCCGGAAAGGACACGTGAAAATGTCTGACAAGCTTGGCGCACGCTTGCGCAATGCCAAAGAGTCTCTCTGCTTGGTATGAGCGCCTCAATGCTCAATGGGCTGACGCAGAGAATACTTTACGATCAAAGCGGCGATGAATCGTCGCACTCCAAAGAATTGACAACCCACTCGCGACCAACCATATTGGCGTTTGGGCCGCTCGACCGCGGAAGCGGTGGCTCGCACAGTTCACAACTACTCGCCGCCACCGGAGGTCCGTCGATGAATGCCCGCACCACAGCGGTCGCGTTGGCCATGCTTTGCTCGTCCGTCGCCACGCACGCCGTGGCGCAGGACGCGATCCGCGATTCGGTGGTACATATCACCGTCTCGCGCCGTCCGCCCAATTTGCAACAGCCCTGGGGCAAGATGCCCGCCCAGGAGGCGTCCGGCACGGGCTTCGTCATCGAAGGGCGGCGGATTCTGACCAATTGCCACGTGGTGCAATACGCCAACCAGATTTACGTTCAGCCGCACCGCTCGGCCGACAAGCTGGCAGCCAAACTGGTGGCCATCGCACCGACGATCGACCTCGCCGTGTTGGAACTGGACGACGCCACGTTTTTCGACGCCCGGCCGCCCTTGCCGATGTCCGAAGGGCTACCGTCGATCAAGGGACAGGTGAATGTTTACGGCTATCCGCTGGGAGGGCAGCAAATGTCGGTCACCGAGGGGATCATCTCGCGCGTCGAATTTGCCGCGTACCAATACCAGGCGCTCGGCTTGCGCGTGCAGATCGACGCGGCGCTGAACCCCGGCAACAGCGGCGGCCCGGCGGTGAGCGACGGCCACGTGGTCGGCGTTGCGTTCAGCACGGTCCAGTCAGCCGAGAACATCGGCTACGTGATTCCCTGCGACGAGATCCGGATGTTCCTCGCCGACGTGGCCGACGGCAAGTACGACGGCAAGCCACAGGTTTTCGATGTGCTGCAGACGGTCGAAAACGACGCGCTGCGAGCGAAGCTCGGTTTACCCAAAGGGACCGGCGGTCTGATGGTCACGCGTCCCGCCCAGCCGTCCGACACCTATCCCCTGCGGGCTGACGATGTGATCACGCAACTCGGCGAGTCGGTCATCGACGCCGACGGCCAGGTCAAGGTTTCGGACGATCTGCAGGTATCCTTCCAGTACCTCGTGCCCAAGCTGGCCCAAGGCGGCAAACTGCCGATCACGCGCTTCCGGGCAGGCAAGAGCGAGTCGGTCGAGCTGCCGGTTTCGTCCGCGCAGCCGCAATTGATTCCCTACCTCAACGGCGGCTACCCGAGGTACTTCATCCACGGGCCGCTGGTTTTCTCGTCGGCCACGAAGGAAATGGTGTTTCTGGGCGGCGCGGCGCGGCTTCGCCAGCAGATGTCGGGCGGCGTCACTCCGCTCATGAGTCGCTTCGGCGACCCGCCGGCGTTCGAAGGCGAGGAACTTGTCGTGGTTCCCTCTCCGCTGTTCGTCCACCCGATCACGAAGGGGTACAGCCACCCGACGGGCTGCGTGGTGACGCACGTCAACGCCACGCCGGTGAAGAACCTGGTCCACCTGGTCGAGATGCTGCGCGATTCGAAGGACGAGTACTTCGAGTTCCGCTTCGACCACCAGGCTGCGGAGACGATCGTCTTCCGCCGCGCGGAGCTTGCCGCCGCGACCGAGGAGATCCTCACCGACAACGGCATCCGCAAGCAATACTCCGACGACCTGCGCGGAGTGTGGGAAAGAAATTGACTGCTCCGGCACCCACGATCGTGCCTTCCTCGACTAAAATGACTTCTCACGTTGTCGGTTTCGTCCCAGAATCATTCTTCGATGAAAATCGTCTCGCTCTTACCGAGCGCCACCGAGATCGTCTGCGTGCTCGGTCTGGCCGACCAGTTGGTTGGCGTGACGCATGAGTGCGATTGGCCACTCTCGGTTCGAGATCTGCCCAAGGTCACGCGGACGCTGATTCCGCTCGACTCGACCAGCGCCGCGATCGACGCCCTGGTCCGCGAGCGCCTGGCGACCGGCCAAGCACTCTACTCGCTCGACATGCCCGTGCTCGAGCGGCTGGCGCCCGACCTAATCGTGACCCAAACGTTGTGCGACGTGTGCGCGGTGGCCGAAGCGGAGGTTCGTTCGGCCGCCTGTTCATTGCCCGGCAAGCCGCGCGTGGTGAACCTTGAACCCCAGCGGCTTGGCGAGGTTTTGTGCAGCATCGAGCAAGTCGCCCGTGCCGCCCATGTCGAGGAACGTGGTCGCGGCGTCGTGGCGAACCTGCAAGCGCGGATCGACGCGGTCGTCGGGCACTCTCGACGCGTGGAGCGGCGCCCGCGGGTGCTTCTCCTGGAATGGATCAACCCGCCTTTTTCCTGCGGACATTGGACGCCGGAACTCGTCGAAATGGCCGGTGGGGTCGAAGGGATCGGTCGTGTGGGACTGCCCTCCCAGACGACCACCTGGGAGCGGATCGTCCAGTGGAGTCCCGAAATCATGCTGATCGCCTGTTGTGGCTACGATTTGGAGCGGACATTGGCCGACGTTCCGATCCTGCAGCGCCAGCCCGGTTGGCACGACCTGCCCTGTGTTCGCGACTGCCAGGTCTACGCGGTCAATGGATCGTCGTATTTCAGTCGTCCCGGTCCGCGCTTGGTGGACAGCCTCGAGATCCTGGCGCACGCGCTGCACCCGGATGTTCACCCATTGCCCGCGGGCCTTCCGGCGGCGCACCGGGTAAATGGATAGGGCGGTGCCAATTCTAGCGTTCGAGTTGCACGGGGTGGCCGTCGCAGTGATCGAATAACCGACGCAACGTTTCGGGGTTGGTCATGTTGGAAAGGAAATGGACGCTGCCGTCGCAGAACAAGGCCATGAAGCCGCTGGGACGAACTCCGCCCAGCCCGGCCAACGGCTTTTCCGGATCGACGACCAAATCGTCGGGCTTGCTCCAGATCACCGCCTGGTCGGGGTTGGCCTCGACGACCATGATCACGTTCTCCGTGCCGTCGGTGATGTCCCGCAAGCCGATGCTTCGGGTCCAGGCCACGTCTTTCTTTTGTCGGTCCCTTGAAACGACCACTTCGGCGAAGTTTCGATTGCCCTCCAGTTTCTTACCACGAGGAAAGAGGGCGGCCGGACCGGTCGTTGCCAAGTACAGCGTCTTTTCCGGATCGTCGAAGTTCGGGCAGCGATAGACCGCCGGCAAACGAGGAATCAACTTGCGATTGTGTTCACTGTCCCACGGCTCGTCGAGGTGGAACTCTTCGTAGAGCGCTTTCGCCTCGACGTATGGCAGGATATACACTCGCCAGCTCAACATCGGCTTGCCATCCTTGTCGTAGGTCGATGATGGGAAGCGGTTGTAGATGTCGTGATAGTTGTGAAAAGCGATCCCGAACTGCTTCAGGTTGTTGGTCGCCTGCGACCGCCGGGCCGCCTCGCGGGCCGCTTGCACGGCGGGCAGCAGCAGCCCGGCCAACGCCGCGGCGACGGCCGGCGCCGCCCCTGCCTCACCCTCCATGCTGAGCGTCAACCCCTTGCCTTCCTGCTGGCGCTCGATCTGATCGATGGCTTCCTTCAAGAGGCGCTTGGCGTACTTGAACATCGCCTGTTGGCTGGCCGGTGCGCCGCGGGCCTGCGCCTGGGCGAGCTCGCCGTCGAGCGCCTGGTTGGCCAGCGCGATGGCCTGGTCGAGCAGGCGATTCAGCTTGACGGCCGAGGCGTCGTCGGGGCACTCGAACGTCAAAGCCGATTCGGTCTTGTCGCCGATCTTGGCGTGGAACTGGACCGCGGAAACGAGCGAAGGCAGCGCGGTGAAGCCTTGTAACGGGGGCGGCAAGGGCGGCAACTGCGCCACGGCAGCGTTCAGCGGCCCACGGACCGTGTCTAGCAAGGCTACGGCGCTCACCGCTTCGGACGCGTCGCATTGCCGCAGGCGATCCAAGAGCGGGCTGTCGGCGTCCCCCGTGGCCGCGAGGATCGCGCTCAGTTCATCCGCGCGAGCAAAAACGATCGTATTCGGGTCGGGAAACTCGACCTGCGCGGGATTCGCAATGCCCGGCCCACTGGGGGGAACCAGCCTGGCCGATACGGCCTGTTGGTCGATCGGCTCGGAGAAACGGGCAATCACGACCGGTGACGGCTCGTTTGGGAAATCGACCGAAAGCAAAAAGATGAGCTCTTGCAACTTCGTCAGCTCGACTCCCATGTTTTCCAGTGCCGCCGCCTCGATGACTTCGATGGGCAAAGCCCGGAACTGCGGCGCCGTGAGGAACTCTTGCGGATGCACCACGACGGCCACGATGGGCCTGGCAGTGATGTAGTTCAAGTTGAGCGGCCTGGTGGCCGTCTTCTGAGCCGTCCTTGCGGGCGTGGCAGGCGCGGGCTTGACCGCCGGCTTCGGTTTTTGAGCTGGCGATTTCTGAGCGTGTGCCGTCGGAACGAATCCCGGCGCAAGCACTATCACGAAACACGATGCCAACAAGCGGATCGACCACGGACGACGGGACATCGAACACCTCCGGCTGCCCGAGCGGGCTGAACATGAAACACGCTTCGGTGAGCGAACACCGGCAAGACGCCGTCAAACTACCAAACACGGTTGGGCGACGCAACCATCGCGAATCGACTCCGTTTTTGTACCATTCTTTCCACGCTCCGCGTGGACCACATCTTCGGCCGCTTCTATACCCGCCCGGGCGCCTTGTGCGCGGCGCAGTCTACCCTTACAATCATCCTCAACAACCGCCGATCGCCCGCCCGTCTCGCGCCGGCCGTTCGCCTGTCATCCACTGCCAGCCTATTTCCCTGCAAGAAAGCGTTTTCGATGCCTCGTCGCTTTGTAAACCAATTTGGCCATCAAGAGGCCATCGACCAGACGTTTCTGGCCTCGCAGAAGCAGTTGCGCCCCAACCGCAACGGCAACCTATACTTGCAAGTGGAACTGTCGGACCGTAGCGGTACGATCAGCGGGCGGATGTGGAACGCCGGCGAATCGGAGTACCGCGGCTTCGACGACGGTGATTTCGTGCGTGTCGAAGGCACCGCGCAATTGTACCAAGGGGCGATGCAGCTCATCATCACACACATCTGCAAGGCCCGCGACGATGAAGTCGAGTACTCCGACTTCATGCCCGTCGGCCCAGCGGAACTCGATCGTCTCGCCGTGCGGCTGGGCGAGTTGCTCCGCGGCATGTCAAATCCTCACTTGCGGACGCTGTCCGAGTGCTTCTTGATGGACGAGGAGTTCATGAGCAAGTTCACTCGGGCGCCGGCGGGCGTGAAGAACCATCATGCCTACGTGGGTGGACTGCTGGAGCACGTCGTGAACCTGATGGAGGTCGTGACCCGCGTCGTCGGCTGCTATCCGGCCATCGACCCCGATTTGCTGCTGATGGGCGCCTTCATCCACGACATGGGAAAGATCGATGAATTGAGCTACGATCGCGGCTTCGCCTACACCGATGAGGGCCAACTGATCGGCCACCTGGTGATGGCCATGGGCCTGCTGGAGGCCAAGGTCCGGCAGTCCGAAAAGCTCTCGGGCGAGCCCATCCCCGCCGAACTGGTGCTGCGGCTCAAGCACATGATCGTCAGCCACCACGGTCAATACGAATTCGGCAGTCCCAAGCTTCCAATGACGTTGGAAGCCGTTGCGCTGCACCAGCTCGACAACCTCGACGCCAAGATCCACAGTTTCGAACAGCAGATGCGCGACGACCCGAACGTCGAGAGCCCCTTTACCGCGTACAACGCCGGCCTCGGGCGCAAACTTTACAAGGGCGATCCGGCCGGCGCCGAATGGCGGACCGCCGCCGTCGCATTGGATTAACACCAAGACAGATTTTTTGAATGACCGAACCAGAAGCCGATTACACCGGCGCAATCCTCGAATTCGTCCTACGTCCGAACTACCGTCCGCTCAAACCGCGGAAAATCGCCAAGCAACTTCACGTCCCTGAACACCGCATGCAGGAGTTCAAGCGGCTCATCAAGCAGTTGGTCCGCCAGGGCAAGCTTGCATACGGCGACAAGCACCTGATCCTGCCCCCTTCGGGCCCGACAGCCATGCCCGGCGGAGGCAAACCGGCCCTCGCCGCGCAGGACGGGCGAATCAGCGGTGTCTTCCGCCGCAACCAGGGCGGGTTCGGCTTCGTGCGGCCGACCGGCACCCTACCCAGCGCCGGCCGCGACCAGGATATCTACATCGCGGCCGACCAGGCCGGCGATGCCGCCAGCGGCGACCTCGTGCTGGTAAGGCCGTTGAAGGGCAGCGACCGCTTCCGCCAGGTCCGAGGCGCCATCGTCGAGGTCATCGAACGCGAAACGCACCAGTTCGTCGGCACTTACTTCGAGTCGGGCGGGACGGGCTACGCGCAGGTCGACGGTACGGTCTTCACGCGCCCCATCGCCGTCGGCGATCCCGGCGCCAAGAACGCCCGCACCGACGACAAGGTCGTCTTCGAAATGGTCCGCTTTCCAAACCAGCAACACGACGGCGAAGGTGTGATCACCGAAGTGCTCGGCGCGCGCGGTACTCCTGGTGTCGACACGCTCTCGATCATCCGGGAATTCGATTTGCCGGAGGAATTCCACGACGATGCCCTGGCCCACGCACGGCTCGAAGCCGAGCGGTTCGACGAATCGCTTGCCGACCGTCTCGATCTGACGGCCGACATCGTGATCACGATCGACCCGGTCGACGCCCGCGATTTCGACGACGCGATTTCGCTTTCGCGCGAGCCCAACGGCCATTGGCTGTTGGGCGTTCATATCGCCGACGTGTCGCATTTCGTCCGCCCGGGCACGGCGCTCGATCGCGAGGCACACCGGCGCGGCACAAGCGTCTACTTGCCCGACCGCGTGATCCCGATGTTGCCCGAGATCATTTCCAATGGCCTGGCGAGCTTGCAACCCGACCGCGTGCGGTACACCAAGACCGCCCTCTTGGAGTTCAACGCCGAAGGGATCTTGGTCTCGACCGAGCTGGCCTCGGCGGCGATCAAGAGCAAACGACGTTTCACGTACGAGGAGATCGACGACTACCTGGCCGGGTCCAGCGCGTGGAAGACGAAACTCTCGCCGGAGGTCCACGCTTTGGTGGGCCGAATGCACGAGCTGGCGATGGTTCTGCGCCGCCGCCGGTTCCGGCGCGGCTCGCTGGAGCTGTCGATGCAGGAGGTGAAGGTCGATCTCGACGACGACGGCCGTGTGACGGGCGCTCATCGAGTGGAGAACACGGTCAGCCACCAGATCATCGAAGAGTTCATGTTGGCCGCCAACGAAGCTGTCGCCGAGCGGTTGGCCGAACGCGACTGGCACTTCCTGCGCCGCATTCACCAATCTCCCGATCCGCGTAAGTTGAAATCGCTCACCGAGTTCGTCGCGGCACTGGGGTTCCAAACCGAGAGCCTGGAGAGCCGCTTCGAATTGCAAAAGCTGCTCGCCGACGTCGCCGACAAACCCGAACGGCAGGCGGTCAACTACGCGGTGCTCCGCAGCTTGCAACGAGCGATCTATAGTCCCGAAGTCGCCGGGCATTACGCGCTGGCCAGCGACTGCTACTGCCACTTCACGTCTCCCATACGTCGCTACCCCGACCTGACGATCCACCGGCTGATCGACGCGCTCTTGTCTGGAGAGAAGCCTCGTAACGATTTCGGCGAGCTTGTGGCCCTGGGCGAGCATTGTTCACAGCGCGAGCGGCTGGCCGAGGAAGCGGAGCGTGAGCTGACCAAGGTCAAGCTGCTGCACTATCTGAGCGAGCGGATCGGCGAGGAGTTGGACGCGGTGGTGACCGGCGTCGAGCAGTACGGCCTTTTCGCACAAGGGACCGCGCTGCCGGCCGA